>Ga0210004_1002201_pt1 | contig 11164 bp, 10 predicted proteins | sample CryGey13umfilter_FD_185450 | JGI IMG/M metagenome (GOLD analysis project Ga0210004, IMG submission 185450) | Groundwater microbial communities from aquifer in Utah, USA - Crystal Geyser 4/8/14 3 um filter (SPAdes) (version 3) | ecosystem: Environmental > Aquatic > Deep subsurface > Groundwater...
TGAGAGCCAAAATTACCAATCCCCAAAAAGTTAAAAAAGCCCTCTCCCCTAAAATTCTTGGCAATTTCTTTAAAAAAGTTACAAATTTTTTTAGCTGAATTTTTTTTAATTTTATCATAATCATTTGGCAAACCCAGTAGTAGAAATTCGACATTTTCATCTTTTGTTCGCCTTTGGCGAACAGTCGAATTTTCACTACCGGGCAAAAACTTTGATTAAAAAATTGGCTTGAATATCGCCTGGGGAAAGATTTTCAAACTCTTTTGATTTCAATTCCGCGTCCTGCAATCTTTTTATACTCAAATTTCGGATTTCGGTTAGGTAAGGACTGGTTTGGAGCTTTTCAAGAAATCTCAAAAAATTGGGAAAAGAACCAGTTAAGGTTATTGAAAAACTAAGAGAGGGCCAGGGCTCTTCATTCGTAATGGCAGCCGGAACGATTTCAATTGAAACCTGGCATCCTTTAGAAGTTTTTTCCAGAAAGGAGATAAAATCAATCGGCGCTTCTGAATCGATAAATAAAGTTTCAATCTTCTCTAAATTCGGTTTGATTTTGGCGTAGTTTTTTCTAAATTCTTCTATATCTTTAATTTTATTTTCCAAAATTCTGACTTCTTTTTTTTGAGAGATTATTTCTTTTGAATAATTTTTGATATCCTCCAAAAGAGGATAAATGAGAAAACAAACCAAAAGCAGAGTTATTAGGCCAAAAATTGCTGAAGTCATGATTATTTTTTTTCTTGGACTCATTATTTAGATTTTGGATAACCGTTATCTAATATCTATCACCTAATATCTACTTTAAGGGTGACATTAAAGTTAATATCGCTTGGTTTTACCCAGTTTTCTGGCGGAAAATAAATTTCGGAAAAACTTTTATCTTTTTTTAGATTTTCTTTAAAAGAAAGTAAAATCTCCCTGCTTTGGCAAAAACCAGACAGAGAAATTTGAATTCCTTTTTCTATTGGGAGCAGATTGAGGTTGAGATTTGTTAAATAAGTTCCCGAAGGTAAAAGCCCTGAGATTTTCTCCAAAATTGAGGTGAAATTGAATTGACTTTGATAAAAAGAAGTCAAATCCGATAACACCTGGTTAGAATTTTTAATTTTTTCTTCTAGCTCCCGATTAAAAGAAATTTCTTTTTCCCTTTCTTCCAAAGTCATTTTTTGAATTTCTAAATTCCCAGAAAGGGAAATTTTTATTGATAATAAAATTAAAGACAAAGAGAGCAAAAAAGATAAAAATAAAATCCCCAAAATTAAAATTAGACTTTGTTGCTCTCTGAGCAGAAGTTCTCCCTTTTGTTTTGGTGGTAATAGATTAATCATCAATTAGATTTTAGATAATGGATATTAGATAATAGATAAGAACAAAAAGAATCCAACATCCAACATCTAATATCTTATGCCTCTGAGGGCTAAGCCCAAGGCGGTGGTGTATTTTAAGGATTCTTCGAAAGATAATTCCGCCGCCTCTTTTTTTTCTCCAATTAATATATTTATCCAGGGATTTCCTATTTCAACCGGGATTTTTAATTCCAAAGAAAGCAATTGGCAAAGTCCCTTTAAGTTTGCCCCTCCGCCGCAAAGCAAAATTTTTGAAATTCCTTTGCCATCAGGGGGTAAACCCCCAACCACTTTTTGTGGTTTATGTTTGTTTGAATTATTTTCTTGAAAAATGGTGGGGGGTAAATGTTCATGAAAGGCATGGGTTTGATAATAATTTAAATATCTTTTAATTTGTTGAATTAAATCAATCAGAGCCGGAATTAAAGCCTCAAAAATTTTTCCCCTTTCCCTCTCTATTTTTGTTTCTTCATATTCGATTTTTATTTTAATTTTTTCTTCCAACCCATGTTTGATTTTTAATCTTTCGGCTTCGGCCAGCGTCACTCCCAAATTCTTAGAGATAATCTCGCTAAAATTGGTAGAAGAAACCGGAATGGAGGTGGTAAATTTTAAACTTTTGCCAGAAAAAATAATAAAGCTTGTTCTGGTTGCCCCAAGATCAATTAGAAGAATGGGTTGGGTTGTTATCCCGTCTTTTATTAAGGCCCGGGCAATGGCCAGGGATTCGATTTCTAAGACTTTTGGTTGAAGCCCAGCTAATTTTAGCGCAGAAAGATAGGGCTCAACCGTCTTTTTAGGCAAGGCAGCAATTAGAACATCAAGATGGTCTAAATGGTCGTAGACCGGGGGGACAATTTGGTAATCTAAATAAACTTCTTCAATCGGTGTCGGAATATAGTTTTCCGCCTCATAAATCACCGCCGACCTTAAGTCTTCTTCCGGGACCTTTGGCATCTGGATGACCTGCAAAAATGCCTTTTCCTCTGGCAGAGAAACAACAACATATCTTGTTTTTAATTTTTCTCCTCTAACCTTTTTAATTGCCTCTCTAATAATTTGAGCCAACTTTTCCTCATCTTTAATTTCCCCTCCCTTAATGATTCCCGGCTTGATTTCTGCTTCGCCAAAAGAAGCCAAACTCGAAATCCCTCGTTTTTTCTTGAGTTTAATAATCTTTAAAGATAAATCAGAAATATCCAATCCAAACGCCTCCGGCTTTAAAGCTAAAAAATCCATAAACTCGATACCAATATACGAATTAATACTAATGATACAAATAAACTATTCGATATTTTTATTATATCATCTTTTTAAAATTCGTATCATTCGTATGCATTAGTATATTGGCATCGCGTTATTATAGTTCTTCCCAGCCGACAATTTCATATTCTCCAGAAACCGGAAAATAAGGCGGGGGATTATAGGTTAAATCAGGGTTATAGCTCATTTCGGTTTCCCGATAACCTGAAACTACATTTCCGCTCCCGTCAACCCAGGTAAATGTCCAGATAGTATTGGTAATAATTGAGCCATAGGTTTCAATATAGTTTCTGATAGCATAAGTTTTATATGGTTCTTGGTTCCATTTTGGATAATGGTATCTAAAAACATGGCCCTTTTGAGCTAATAAACCGGCTTTTATCTCTAAATTATCCGGAGAATAAAGAGGGATTAAAATATCTTTTTGGCCAATTAATCCCAAAACGGAATTGGCATCTATATAATTTATATTTCCGGAGATAATTATTTTGGCATTATTGCCGGGAATATCAGGTAGTCTGGCTGCCACCACCGTTGCTCTTCCTTTAACGTCCCCATCGACCCAGAGATTATCTTCAATAAAAACCGGCGCACAATCAGCAGGTAAAATATAGTTTTGAAGAAATTCTTCGGTAGAAATATCGTTTGATTCATAAACCCATTGTTCCCCATTATAACCCCAGACTTTTTGTTTCAAACCTTTTACCTTGTAGACATCGAGATTTCCATTACTTAAAAATCTAAGATGATAACCATAAAATCCCGAACCTCCCAAATAAATCCCCGAGGTTTGGGCAGCTGTTTTTAGGGTGGCCAAATCTTGAGTGATGTGAGCAAAATCAACATTAGAAACCGGAAATTGCCATAATCCCTTTTCACCTCCCTCTCCTACTCCCCAGATACCCGGTTTTTCCTGAGGAGGAGAGCAACCGTGTTCTGGGCCACAAATATAAGTTTGTTTCGCTGAAGTAGCTAAACTGTTTTGCTTCCCATCCATTCTAATCCCGCCATTGGAATGAAAAGGTCCTTTTAATTCTTCATCTGGGCCAAACCAGACATTGGAATTGGTCAAAAAAGCATATTTGGCTAAAGAGGGTTTAGCATATTTTATTTGAATTTTTCTCTCAACATCAGGAAATTTTAAGGTCCAGCCAATTGATTTAATTTTCACGGCTGAATCACAACCTGAAGGGGCAGTGATTTCTAATTGGTACTTGCCAATAACTGCTCCCTCAGGATCTTTATAATCGTAAGTTCCGGAAAAAGTAAAATCTGAGGGGGAGTGAGCTAAATGCCATCGGGCATAATTCACCCCGGCTTCAGCAATCTCTAAGGATTCTGACCAAGAAACTTTTTGTAAGGATTGAAGATGTTGAATTAAAATAAAACCCAAAAGGCCGGCCAATAACATCAAAAAAATTGTTCCAAAGACCAGAACTAGAGTAATAATTACTCCTCTATTATTCGCATACCCGAGCGTAGCGAAGGGTGGAGATGAACGAAGTTCATCGACTAAAATTTGCATAAAATTCGCATATTAATTCGTGTAGTTTCTTATAAGTTTGTTTTTAAATTCCTGATTTGGACATCTGATTCCAAACCGAAATCTTGGGGTGGACGATTTGGGTTAACATTAATTACTAAATAAACTCTCATTAATTTAGTATCTTTTAATCTGGCTGGCGGAGGAAGCTCGATGCCTGACCCATTGAAATATCTAAAAATTGGGGGTTGATTTCTAACATATTGAGATAAGGTAAAAATTTCTTCATTTTGTGGATCATATTTAGTTGGCCAGCCGCTGGGCTTAATAACTCCTTTTTTAAAATCTGTTCCCTCAATAAAGTACCTTACCCTCTCTGCTTTTCCATCATTATCAATGTCTGAGTAAAAAATAAATTCAAAGTCCTCGGCTTTTTCAATAATATAGGAGCCATCATCGCCTGGCCTGGCTTCTCTGATTTCTTTAACCATTGTTTCTACTCCTTTTCTTGCCTCGCCAATGGCTAATGACTGCTGCCAGGTATAGCTTTGAGTTCGATAAGCCATCAAAATCAACCCAGAAACTGCTCCCATAGCCAAAGCAAAAATAACAATGGTAATAATAGTTTCTATAATGGTGAAACCCTTGCTCATAATTTAGTTAAATTTACAGTTTTAGTGGTGGTGCCGGAGACTGAGACTTGGCCGGGGTAATCTTGATAGCCGGAAGCAGTTATTTCTAAATCATAGTTTGCCACCTCAAGAGGAATGAAAAAGGCCTGGCCAATTTCATCAGTGGGCTGAGTCTGATCATAGCCAAAAGCGGTGCTGTAAACTCTAACCGAGGCAGCAAAGATTGGATTTAAGGTGACAGAATCTTTAACAGTAACTAAAAGAGTATTTTCAGCTCTCAAATTTAAAATTACCGATTGGCTAGTATTGGGTAAAAGATTAACTGGCTGCTCAGGTTCAGTGGAAATTAAATCAAGGCCAGTAGTGGCTTTATCAACTGAAAAACTATAGGAATCCCATTCTAAATTGGGAATATCAATATGGCCAACTTGATTAGTGGTATGATTTTGAGAATACTTATAAACTGGATCTCCATCGGCATCTGTCCCAATGAGCTTAGCTCCTTTTAAATTAAAGGTGACATTGGCTATTTTCTTTGACTGGCTACTTTTCCAGGTTACTGTCCAATCGTAAAGAACCGGGGTAACCGAAGAATCTAAGGTAGAAAAATTGGCTTTTAATCTTATTTCTGGATATTTTCCCTTTGGCACACCAGAAATATCTACTGGCGAAACATCGAAACCAATAGAATTACCGGCTAAATCAGCATCTGGAATCAAAACCCAAGAGGCTCCGTCAAAATAAAGAATTTGATATTTTAAATCAGTGCCGCTGAGCTCAGTATCAGTAAAGGAAAATTCTTTCCAGCTTAACAATTTTTCTGGATCAGGGGAAATGGTAGTTGAGATTAAATAACCAGAAGAAAGATATTCTCCCAATTCATTTTTTGTTAACCTTGCCTCCCCCTCGCTAACTAAAACATTATTTGATTCAGAAATCTTGCCTTGATCTAAAAAGGAATCTGACCAATAGCTCTCACTTTCCGGACTCTGAGTATCAACACTTAGAGTGCTTAATCTATCAATACTAAAACTAATACTGGTGACCTGGCCAGCAAAAACAGTGGCATGGGGTTTTGAAGGATTAGCCACTTCTTCAGTTCCATAAGTTCTATCAGTGCTATAACCTGTTTTACTGGCCGTAATTCGATAATTTTCTATTGAAGCTGGAGCTCCCGGTAAAACCAAATCTCCATAGCTATCAGTTTGATACCAGACATCGATAGCCGGACTAACCTGGCCATTGACAATGTGGAGGTCAACCTGGGGAGCTCCAATTCCTGAAGCATCAAATACCGAAATAGCCAAGGTTCCGCCACCAATTTCTGATTCCACTCCTTTGGGAGCAACATCAGTAATTAATTCAACTTTTCCAGTAAATCTTCCAGCCCAGGAAACCTTGACCTTCACCCTTTTGTAATCATTAGAGAGAGTATCAGTCGGAGCCAGGCCATCAAGGGGGTCATCAATATAAACCACAGTAGTTTTAACAGTATAATCAATGTTATTTCTGGCAATAGTTTCGGTTTCGGGAATGGTTCCCGAAGGAATTCCGCCAATTGTACCAACATCATCATAATCTAAGTTTCTGGCCATCTCTATTTTTTGATTAGCTAAGGTAGTAGCCGTAATTCTGGTTCTGGATTGACTAACCACTTTCAATCCCAACTGATAGGCACCGAAAATCCCCGAAAAAACAACCAGTATCAAAGCTGTACCAACCAAAACTTCAATAAAAGTAAAACCCATTTTTAAATTTTGCAATTTACAATTTGCAATTTGCATTTATTTAATCGCTCCTAACATTGAATACATTGGTTGGACCATAGAGACGGCAAAAAAACCAACTACTGCTCCAATAATGAGCATTAAAACCGGCTCAATGACTGAGGCTAAATTTTTTGTGGCATTGGAAACTTCTTCTTCGTAAAAATCGGCTAATTTTGATAAAATTGACGAGGTCTCACCGGTTTCTTCTCCAACCGAAATCATCTGGATGACTGTTGAGGGATAAATATTTTCATAAAACTTCAATGTCTCGGACATTTTTTCTCCCTTTCTTACTTTTTCCGCTGCCTCCGAAAGAGCAGTTTTATAAAAAACATTTCCCAGGGTTCTGGAGGTAATTTCTAATGCCCGGGGAAGGGGGATGCCAGCCGAAATCAAGGAACCCAAGGTTCTGACGGTGTAGGCAGAATTTGTATTTTTGATGATTGGGGAGATAATTGGAAATTTGAGGGTGAAAGAATCGAATAGTTTCTTTCCGGATTTTGTTTTTAAGGTCTTCCAAAAAAGAAAGATTGAAACAAAAAGAATAATAATTACCAGATACCATTTCTCTGTTAAAAAAGTGGCAAAACCAATGATAATCCTTGTGGTTAAGGGAAGTTCAATCTCTAACTCCTTAAATGTTTCAGCTAATTGAGGAACAACCGTGACCAACATTAAAATTCCAATCCCGAGCATGGCGAAAATAATTATCGCTGGATAGATCATTGCCCCCCTTACCTTCGATTTTATATCTCTCTCCCTTTCCATCTGCAAAGCCAAAACCTTTAAAACATCTTCTAACGTTCCGGCTTCTTCCCCAACCTTGACCATGTTCTGGAAAAGTTCAGAAAAAACATTTGGCTCACCCGCCAAAATATCGGAAAAGTTTTTTCCCTTGACAATCTCCTCTTTGATATTTGATAAAACCCGTTTAAACTTTTTACTTTTTGCCTGGGAGGATAAAATTCCAATTGCCCTAACCAAGGGAAGGCCGGCTGAAATCATCACCTGTAAATTTTTGGTGAAAAACATTTTTTCGGTTAGAGAAACGCCAAAAGACGGTAAAGAAAGTTTAAATTTCTTTTTTAATTGCTCTCCTTCCGGCATTGCCTTTATCAAAATAAAATCTTGCTCGTGCAGCTTTTGAGATAGCTGGTGGATGTCTTTTGCCTCTAAAACTCCCGATTTTTCCTCCCCCTTTAGAGATTTGGCGGTATAGAAATAGCGTGCCATAAAGATAAATTAAATATCAAAAATCAAATATCAAAATTACATATTAAAAATAAAAAATTTTGAATTTTGATTTATCATTTTGCATTTTGCATTTTGATTTTTGAACTTGCGTCATTCAATAATTACTCTCAGCACTTCCTCAATAGAAGTTATTCCCTGGGCCGCCTTGACAAAACCATCTTCAAGCATTGTTATCATTCCTTCTTTTTGGGCCTGTTCTTGGATTTCGTCAGACGTTGCCTGTTTAACAATCATTTCTTTTATTGTTTCAGTCACTGGTAAAACCTCATAAATTCCAATTCTTCCTTTGTAACCCTCCGGGCATTCGTCAGTTTTTTTTGGCCGATAAAAAGGAATATTTTTCCAGCTTGCCTTTTTCGAAACAATTTTTTCTTCTTTTAAAATCTTTAAAATTTTGTCTAAATTACAATACTTGGCAATGTTTTTTAGTTCCGATTCCTTCAAAAAATATTTTTCTTTTTCCGAGCAATGCTTTCTCACCAATCTCTGGGCTAAAATACAATTTAAGGTTGAGGAAAGTAAAAACGGTTCAGCCTTCATATCAATTAACCTGGGAATGGCACCCGAAGCTGAATTTGTATGTAATGTTGATAAGACCAGATGGCCAGTTAAAGCAGAATTAATAGCTAATCCAGCAGTTTCATTATCCCTGATTTCCCCAACCATAATAATATCCGGGTCCTGTCTGACCAGAGATCTTAGACCGTTAGCAAAGGTTAAACCAATTTTTGGATTGACCTGGGTTTGATTAATTCTGGGCATTCGGTATTCAACCGGGTCCTCAATAGTGGAGATATTCACTCCCGGATCATTCAAGATTTCCATCATTGAATATAGAGTCGTTGTTTTTCCACAACCGGTGGGGCCGGTCACCAAAATCATTCCGACCGGTTTTCTTAAATTATCCTGAACTCTTTCTAAGGCCTCATTTCTTAAGCCTAATTGCTCTAAGGTAAAGGCCTTGGCAGTTTCTGGTAAAAGCCGCATGACGATTTTTTCTCCATTAAAAACTGGTAAAACTGAGACCCGGATAGAATATCTGTAATCTTCGGTTTCTACCTTAAAACGACCATCCTGGGGGAGCCTATGTTCATCCAATTTTAAATTAGAAAGAACTTTTATTCTGGCGACAATTCCCGAAGCCGAAATTTTTGGCAAGGTCATGGCATCCCTTAAGATTCCATCGATTCGATAACGCACGATTACTTCTTTTTCGGTTGGTTCAATGTGGATGTCTGAAGCTCTTTGTAAGATGGCGTGTTTTAAAAGGGTCTCAACAATTCTAATAATTGGCAATTCCTCAGCGATTTTTTGGAGTTCTATTTTTTCCTCAGCTAATTCTTCTTTAATGGGTTTGATCACCCCAATTTCTTTTTTAATGATCTCGCCAAACTCGACTTCTAAGGTTTTTTGATACTGACGTAAGACATTTTTAATTGATTCGGGGTCGGTTAGCCTGGGTAAAATTCTTAAATTAGTTGTTTTTTTAATAAACTCAATCGTTCTCAAATCCTCCGGATCTAACATCGCTACTTCCAGGTCTACCCCTTTTTTTCTGAAGGCAACGATATTGTGAGAACGAGCAATTGGCTCGGGAATGATTTTCAAAACCTCTGGTAAGACGACCTCTTTTCCCAGATTGACAAAAGGAATTCCTAAAATATAGGCCTCTAACTTAATTAATTCTTCTTGGCCAATGAGACCCTCGGATACTAAAACATCACCAATTTTTTGTTTGGTTTTTTCAGCTTTCTTCTGGGCCTCATCAAACTGGACTTGGGTTAGCAAACCGGCATCCAATAAAAAGGCTTTTAATTGTTGTGGCTCTACTTTCATTATTTGTAGAAGCTGATTCACGCTGAACGGTACGCTGAATTACGCTGAATATCAGCGTTTAATCAGCGTTCCAATCAGCGTAGTTCAGCTTCTATCCCCTTAGGGCGTTTTTTATTTTTTCTACTATTTCCTCCAAGGAATATTGGGCTTTGACCAAATAGGTTGTTGCTCCCAATCCAATTGCCCTATCCACATCTTTTATATCTTCCAGATTGGTTAAGACAATTATTGGAATATGTTTTATCTCTTTATCTTCTTTTATTTTTTTTAGAACATCGAATCCATGCATTTTTGGCAAGATCAAATCGAGTAAAATCAAATCTGGTTTTTCACTCTTAGCCAATCTCAACCCTGTTTCTCCGTCTAAGGCTGAAATCATCTCATAACCTTCTTGTTTCAAAATCTCACCAAATGTTTTCTGAAGCGCCGATTCGTCTTCAATAAATAAAATTTTCTTCATTCTTATAGAAGCCGATAATACGCTGATAAGTACGCCGATAAAACGCAGATCAGCGTAAATTCAGCGTTCTCAATCAGCGTTAAATCTGCTTCTACTTTAGTGGTAGTGTAAACCAAAATGTCGACCCTTTGTTTTCTTCAGATTTAAATCCAATTTTTCCCCCCGACTTTTCGATAATAGCCCTGGAAATATATAAACCCAAACCCGAACCCTGGGTTTGATATTTTAGAACGTTCTCTGACCTAAAGAATTTTTGAAAAATGTATTTTTGCTCTTCTTCGGGAATACCAACCCCTGTATCCCTAATTTCAAGATAGAGATTTTTTTCTTTCCTTTCGACTTTGATTTCCACAACACCCTTTCCATTAATATAGCGAATGGCATTGTCTGAAAGGTTTTCAATCACTAAGCGAATTTGGGATGGGTCGGCGAAAATTTTTGGTAAATTCCTCTTGGCTTGAAATTCGATTTCCACGTTAGAAGCTTGAGCAAAAGGCCTAAATTCTTTAATCAATTCTTTTACTAAATCCTCTAAAGAAAACTCCACCTTCTTTATCGGCAGTTTTGCCGTTTCAATTCGAGAAACAATTAATAAATCCTTGATAAGTTCCCCCATTCGGTCTGAATTTTCTTTTAAAATTTTAAAGTACTCAGTCTGTTTTTCTTCGGTCTTTCCCAATTTCCCTGACATTAAAAGCTCAGTTGCCCATTTTAAATTGGAAAGAGGAGATCTTAGTTGGTGGGAGACAATGCTGACAAATTCTGATTTCATTCGATTTGCCTCTGCCAATCTCTCAAAACTATTGGTAATAATTACAGCAACGATGAATAAAATTGCAGCAGTTAAAAGAACTATTAAGGCAACCATTCTGGGATCTTCAACGTACCTGGCTCCGATTGCATAGGCGGTTAAGGTTGAGACGGTGATAACTAATCCCATTACCAAAAAAAGAAATTGAGGACATTGCCAGAGAGAAAGCCCGTATTTTCGACACTGGGCTGGAATATTTAGTTGAGAAAGGATTTCCTTGAAACTCATTAATTAAAGAGTGTTGAATAATTCAGCGTCAATCAGCGTTCTCAATCAGCGTAGAATCGGCTTCTATTCAAGATAGAGGCTG
>Ga0210004_1002224_pt1 | contig 11082 bp, 7 predicted proteins | sample CryGey13umfilter_FD_185450 | JGI IMG/M metagenome (GOLD analysis project Ga0210004, IMG submission 185450) | Groundwater microbial communities from aquifer in Utah, USA - Crystal Geyser 4/8/14 3 um filter (SPAdes) (version 3) | ecosystem: Environmental > Aquatic > Deep subsurface > Groundwater...
CTTATCAAAATAGCAAAGGGCTTCTTCGTATTCACCCAGACTGTTGAAACAACAACCTTTGTTGTTCCAGGTATTTGCATTGCTTGGGTCAATTTCTAAGGCTTGGTCACAGCAGTGAATGGCATCTTCATATCGACCAAGGCTGCTGAAGTAGCGACCTCGGTCATCCCAAACCAGCGCATCGCGTGGGTCAATTTCCAATGCCTTATCGCAATATTGAATGGCTTCTTCGTAGCGGCCTAGACCGTTGAGACTTCTGCCTTTGCCAAGCCAGATATCTATATCGCGCGGGTCAAGCTCCGAAGCTTGATTGAAGCAGTCGAGGGCATCTTCGTAACGGCGAAGACTGTTGAAGTAATTACCTTTGTTGATTAAAGGATCAATAAAACGTGGGGCAATATCCAATGCCTTGTCAAAGCAGCGGATGGCTTCTTCTTTATTACCTAGTTGGTTGAGACTGTTACCTTTGTTATTCCAAGTAGCCGCAAGGAGAGGTTGAATTGCCAAGGCTTCATCACAATAACTGATTGCTTCTTCGTAACGACCCAGATGATTGAGACAACTACCTTTGATGGAAAGAGCGCCTACATGACGCGGATCGAGTTCCAAAGCCTGATCTAAGTAGTGAAGGGCTTCTTCGTAACGCCCTAAATGATTAAGGTTGAGTCCTTTGTAGCTCAATTCTTGAGCATTCTGTTTCGCCAATTGCGGAACCCTGATTATTTCCCCATTCAGTTGCTTGAGAATCGATTCCAAATCTGAACGCAATTGTACAAAACTCTGATAGCGCTTATCAAGCTCCTTCTTTAGGCAACGTCTGATAATTGGATAGATTGGCGAATCCAATCGAGGCACAGGGGCTTCGTTATGCAGTCGTCGCATGTCCAGCCCGAAGCGCATAATCTCTTCCCGCGAGCCATCCCTAGGCGGAGTAGCTAGGAAGGGCAACTCGCCGCCACTTGCCATCTGGAAAAGCACAATACCAAAAGCATAGATATCACTTCTCACATCGCAACTTGCGGCATCATCGAACTGCTCCGGCGGCATGTGGGTGAGGGTACCAAATACATCTCCTCTCTGTGTCTTACCGAATACATTTATCTCATCCTTCATACTTGCTGAATTTTCCGCGTATGAATCCAATACACCTGCCAAACCAAAGTCGGTAATTTTGGCTGTCCCATCTTGTGCGATCATGATATTTTCCGGTTTCAGATCGCGGTGCGTCCGAATCCCTTTAGAGTAGGCGTATTCCATCCCAAAACAGACCTGGATAGCCCAGCGCAGACTCTGCACCAATTCCGGCGAGCGGTATTGCAAGTAACCTGCTAGGGAATTAATTCCTTGCTTATTTGGCGCAATGTACTCCATAGCTATGAAAAGCCGTCCTGAGAATACGTCCACAAAATATGTTTGCACTAAATAGGGATGTCGTTCGAGTTCCACTAAAACGTTTGCTTCTTTACGAAAGAGGTCTCTTGTTTTTGCGTCCGCGAGAAATTTATCCTGGAAAGTCTTCAAGGCGCACTCACTCTTAGTCACATGACTAAAAACTAAATATACTACGCCAAATCCTCCACTGCCCAATACTTTTAGAACTTCGTATTCTTGTCCAATAATATCGCCGGGATGATAAAGTCCGCCTGTGGGTTGATCGGTTATCCCTCGATCTTTTTGCGGGTTTTGGCTTTCTGTATTTTTCGAGGGATTTACAATAGGCTTTTGATCTTTTTCCAATTCAGCCAGGCGCGCAACGGCGCTTTGGATTAACCCAGGTTCATCATCTGCAAATTCCAGCACCTGTTCGTAGGAATGAATTGCATCGAATGTAAGTCCAAGATTATCTTCGCACAACGCTTTTTCGTGCCACGCATACGCGTATTGCGGCTCAAGTTGCAGTGCATTTTCAAAACAACGGATGGCTTCTTCGTAATCTTCCAGATCACAAAGTTGTTTCCCTTCTATGTACCAGTGGTTTGCATCCAGCGCGTGAAGATCAGCGTCTGATTGCTTTTGGGTATTTGCAGTTTGAGCAACTGGCGTCACATTATTCTTTTGTGCTGGTTCAAGTGGCAAATCCTGTCCCGCAAGGGTATCCAACATTTGTTTGGCTTTTTCGTTCTTTGGATTGATGCGTAACATTTGTTTCAGGCAATAAAAGCGTTCTTTGTCATCAACTGAAACCTGATACATCCACCCCCAGGCAAGTTCGTCATCCGGACTTTGCTTAGCGACAGCTATAAAAACATTTCGCGCCTCGTCCTGTTTCCCTGCTCTATATGCTGTTATACCCTGATGAAGTAAATCATCCATGAAACATCCTCTTTGTGGAAAGTGGCCGCGCAGATGGGTCAAACTCATCTGCCTGCATGGATATTTTTTCCAGGCTACAGATTCCGATCAGGATATGCGGCGGTTCAATGAACTCGGACCGCGCCGCCGCTGCTTCCTGGGCCGCCAGTTGCCAGGCTAGATTTGCACTAAAGGATAGTTCGGTCATGGGTTGCTCCTGATGAAGGGTTGGAATGTTGTCTGCAAGTTTACTTACCCTCCAACTCTCGTATTAAGTTCGTTTCCAGCGTTTCTTGAAAAATTTATTGCCTTCGAGCCGGTACTCGACACCTGCCTTGAGCCATCCAGCAGGCAATGAGTTAATCGCCATTGGATTGCGGAAGAACAAAAAATCATCACCGTAATTATCAGGCAGACACGAGATGTCAATATTTGAAAACAGAATCGCGCTAATGCCCGCATATTTCGGTTCAGGAAAAAATTTGGTTGACACCTTTTTACCAGACGGCTTGACTATTTCGTCTCGGTAAGAATAGCCTGTTTTTACGATTTGTTTACCGTCATGATCCAGAATCATTGTATAGTCACCGAATGGTACGACAGCTTTAATTATGTTCGGAATCATGTTAGATGAATCATCGTCTGGTATTGAAAATGGAATACGGGAACCATTGATAGCAATTAAGTAAGGCTCAGAACTTGAGAGTATACCTGTATCCTGATATTCTCCATATTGCCTGAACTTCTCAGCTATTGCGGATGTGTATCGAAGAATCACCGATTCATCAATCGAATCGAACCCGTTTTCAGACTCTGCACAGTCATCGGGGCTAGTACCGCATGCAATTGCTTCGATCCAGATATTGGTTTCTGCTAACGAGATACAGATATCTGGCCCTTTCTTGCCTAATTCAAGGCGAGGGCGTAATTTAAACCCTAAGTCCAGTAGAGTCACAGCTAAATACATTTCCCAAAAGCGACTTTGAAACTTCGATATGCTCTTTGATGAGATTTCGGTTATAAAATGCGAATCTGCGTATGGTTTGAATCGCGTCCAAAGTCTTTCTAAATTATCCCTTTCTTGCTTTCTGTTTGGATCATCAAAGATCCGCTTCAATTCTCCACTGGGTAATTTATCCGAATGTTCAATTAACATTTTGCCTCATGTCACAAAAGGTTGCTGGGAGGGGCGAGCAAGACGCGAAAACCACAGTTGAATGCGAAAGTCGGATAATTGTGATTACGAGTAGACACGTATATCCATTCGGAACCAGCAACATCGTCGAACGAGCCGCGCAACACAAGCTGATCAGACTCCAAAGCGCTTTCAACCATGTTCTTGATGCTGAAAGGATAGGGTTCATACAAACTGGAAGTCCATTCTCCAACATTGCCCATCATATCGGCACAACCGAAAGGTGAATCTCCCTGTGGAGAATAGAGTGCAACGGGCGTTGTTCTAAATTTGCTAGAATTATATTTATTTTCATCACGCGCACCTTCCCAAGGATATTCGCGCCCGTCTGTTCCACGCGCGGCTTTTTCCCATTCTGCTTCGGTGGGCAGGCGTAATACTAAACCCGAAGGCGTTTCGCTTTTTATTAAGTTATTCAGCCATTTACAATATGCCGTTGCATTATTCCATGAGACTCTAGTAACAGGATGATCTTTTTTCTTTTCCCAATTATCTATAGGATGATTGATTCCTTTGGATTTTACATAAGCGTTATATAACTCATTTGTCACAGGAAAGCGCGCCATCCAATAATCGTAGGGAATATCAACGGTGTGTCGAGGCTTTTGATCATCAAAGTCATAGTAGTAATGGTCATAACCATAGTATTCGCTGGCTTCATTGTCATAGTGCCATCCTTCAAGCAATCCTTCAATATTCCCGTTTCTGTTACTAAAAATTTTGTAATCGCCTCCCATCAAAAACTTGCCTGCTGGCACGCGCATAAACTCCATGCCATTGGAGATGGTAAGTTTGTTGTCGTAAGTAGGATTTTTATGCAAGTCGGATTTATCAACTTTGATTACAGGCGGCGTTATAACTTGCACAGGTTTAGGTACTTCATGGTCAGCCTGGCGCGGTAAACGAGTAAGCAATTCTTGCAAATCATCCGTCGTTGCGAAAAGCCTTCGATATGCCGCGGTTTCATTCAATGCACCTCTGAGAGCAGTAAATAATTCCGCTTGAAGATATGGGTTTTTCTCTTGCTTCTCTTCCGACAAACTAACAGTATCTTCTTCAATGTTTATAGTCAGTTGCCCCCCTGCCGCGAACCATTCCAACCCAACCTGAATGGCACTCTCGCATAAACCCATCCATGCCGCAAGTCCACTAATAGTCGTTTTTCCGTTGAAATGACCAATCGCGTATTTGCAGTAACCTGCTAAAAGATTTAAGAAATCTTCAGGCTTTTCTTCTGAGGGTGAAACTGCAAAAACATGAATCGTTCTTGGCTCAACAATTTCCAATGCCATTCGTAATTCTAGATGTGATGGTGGAGTTGTCCAAATCGCGAACTCATTCGCTTGATATAACTTGAAGCGGGATTTACCCTTCGATCTATCCGCGCCTTCCGCCCAAATCAACGTTGAACTTGCAAGGTTACTTAAAATTTGAGTCTTCAATCGCAGATCGCGAATTTCGAAATTCTGTTGCTCTTTGGGCGATTCTACAACCTTCACCTGAGCAAAAGGCTTCTGTTTGGCTAACAAGGCGGTTTTGAAATCTTCCGCTGATAAATAGCGGTCTGTGCGGCGTAACTGCATGGCGCATTGCAGTGCATCGCTGATTGCATCAGGGATATTTCGATTAACGGCTTTTGCGGGCGGCGGCGGATTGACGTTTCCCAACATAATTTCCACACTATCTGGCGGAACGCTGTACGTTAATAGACAATATAGCGTTACGCCAAGTGAGTATATGTCGCTCTGTGCGTCAGTTCCACCAGTACCGTATTGTTCAGGCGCGGCGAAGTGTGGGGTCAGTCCGCGTGCGCCCATCGAGGTCTTCGCACCGACATCAAAAGTTTTTGCCAATCCAAAATCCACCAGTACCACGTTTCCTTGTGGCGTGATACGAATATTGGCAGGTTTGATGTCGCGGTGAATAATTGGGGGATTCTGATTGTGGATGTAAATCAGGGCATCACATACTTGCCTGATCCATGCCAATGCTTGCTCGCCTGGCAGGGGACCTCCGTTGTCGGCGAGAATTGTTTGTAGATCATCTCCTTCCACAAAATCCATTACGAGATACTGTCCCTGATTGGGAATGATGAAATAATCGGTGACACGTACCAAATGCGGGTGATTGAGATTCGCCAGCATGATCGCTTCGCGCTTGAATTGCTTCTGCGATTCGGGGGTTATTTGCAGGTTTTCCTTGATGGCGCAAAGTCTCTGCAGGTTATCGTCCCATACTTTGTATACCGCGCCGAATCCACCCTCGCCAAGCACGGCATGAATTTGGTAACGATTGTTTAGGACTTGTCCCTTTTTAAGCATACGTTTCTCTTTTTGATGTCACGAATGACATAAGCATTTCGCTTTGTAAAAGTCGTTGCCTTTTTTGAACCAGTCATTTTCCATTTGATTTTTTCCGCAATTGAAATTTAGACTGTTATATGTTATCGGAATTACGAGAGATTGATGGAACGCAAAACAACTTCCTTTACTCCAATGTCCGTTTCAAATTGTTTTTTAGCTTCGTCAGATTTTTGTTTGGCCTTCCATGTAAGATAACCGAATATTAGCATAACAAGCAAACCAAAGACAACCGCCGTTGCATGAATTGCAATAACAACACTCTCTGTTTTAGAAGTAATAGATACTCCAAGGCTTATTAATTCTCCAACAGTTACTCCCAAAAAAAGAGAAGTGAATCCAAGCAACGTGTTAGCGTCCTCTTGAAATCCTGCATACTTATACGCTAAATTGGCATCTACGAGTTTTATACTGGGTTGCAATATAGTTAATCGTGGTTCAATGTTGCTAGGCGGTGATGATGTCGCCCCTAACTCAGAAATTGTTCGTTTGTAAGATTCTGTTAGATTTTCAATCTGCCTCTCTAACATCTCAATACGTTCTGGCGCAGCCCCATCTTTGCGAATAGACTCAATGTCGTCTTTTACTGAAACGGTAAGCGAATCGGTTTTTGCAATAAACGCATTAACGTTTTCAAGCGCATCTATTCTTTTTCGTATTTCCATCAGTTCGGCACTGACTATTTTATCTGCGTTCTGGAGATCAAACGGAACCGAACCTGAATCTATAAACTCAGATTTTTTTGTTTCAATCAAATCAAGGTTTTCTTGGTAGCGAAACTCCTTTGTCCTTAGAAATTGCAATTCCTGATATACCGCTCTCCTGTCTTTTTGCAAAAAATAATCACAGTCAATTTTTTGGGGAGAAGGGGTGTTAGCTACATCTACCCATTGATAACAATAATCAGTTTTCTTTTCAAAACCTTCCGTATCAAGTAACTTATGGATTTTTTCCTTTCCCCAAGTAAGCACACGTGTTTTATTGGCGTCTGTTTTCTTGCTATTGGCAGTCTTGATCACCATCCGAAAACATAACTCGTCGTCCTTGAATACTTGGAACGCCCAACCAAAATCATCAAAATCAAATTGCTGTTCTGGTACTGAATTAATTTCGATACGATATTCTTTGTATATTTCTATTACCTCTGTGTCCATTGCAGGCATCCTTTCGGGCCAATATGTAATTGCGAATCGTTTAATTCTCGCAAAAACAATAGAAGTTTGTTCGATGTGCTTTTTTTCAAAACGTTCGTCAATCAGTCGTAAGCCTTACTCAAGTGTTACTTTCAAGAATTTCTTTCATCTTTTCCTGGATTTCCAATGCTTCTTGATAGCGCTTTTGGCTACTAAGAATTTCTTCAAGGCTTAGATAGACGAGAAACGTTCAAATTTTTTTGGATCAATTCAATTGCCTGGCGGTAGACCTCTTCAGCTTCTTCTAATCGTCTTTGGCTTTTGAAAAAATCACCAAGACTGTAATAGTAGATAGTATCATCTGGGCTAATAGCAATTGCTTGACGGTAGGCTTGTTCAGCTTCTTTAAAGCGCTTTTGATTTTTTAAAATACCACCAAGGCAACAATAGGGAAAGCTGTCATTTGGGTCTTCTGCAATTGCGTTACGGTACATTTCCTCAGCTTCTTTATAGCGTTTTTGTTCTTCTAGAATTCCGCCAAGCGAAGTATAAAAAAGGTGACCAGGAACTGACATAATGGCTTTACGATAAACCTCCTCAGCATCTTTTAATCGGTTTTGATCCCATAGAAGTTTACCAAGAACTACGTAGGGAAAGGAATTAGTTGCATCAACTGCAATTGCTTTGCGATAATATTGTTCAGCCTCCTTTAACCGTTTTTCATTTTCGAGAAGATAGCCAAGGCCGGAATAAGCAGCAGCACAATTTGGATCTGCTTCAATTGCCTGACGAAATGAATATTCGGCTTCTCGACCAGAGAGAATTCGCCCAAGACCTAAATAAGCTTTGGCGTGTTTTGGTTCAATTGCAATTGCCTTACGATAAGCATCCACCGCTTCGTCATTTCGCTTTTGGTTTCTAAGAAGTTCCCCAAGATAGTAATAATTTAGTGCGTTATTTGGATCCACTGAAATTGCCTTACGATAAACATCTTCCTCGGACTCGGTAGCAATTATGGCACTAACTTGTATGACTTCTTTTGTTTCATTCCTTAGCGCATTTTTAAAATCAATTACCGATTTATAGCGGTCCGTGCGGCGTATCTGCATAGAGCACTGCATTGCATCGCTCACGAATTCGGGAATGTCATTGTTTATGGCTTTGGCAGGTGGCGGCGGATTGGCATTGCCTACCATGATGTCCACGCTGTCGGGAGGTACGTGATTGGTCAACATGCAGTATAGGGTCACGCCAAGCGAATAAATATCGCTTTGTGCGTCTGTGCCGCCCATGCCGTATTGTTCAGGCGCGGCAAAATACGGAGTCAATCCACGCGCACCTGTGCTGGTCTTTGCATTTGCTTCAAATATTTTTGCCAATCCAAAATCCACCAATACCGCATTTCCTTGCGGCGTGATACGAATATTGGCAGGCTTGATGTCACGGTGAATGATGGGCGGGTTCTGGCTGTGGATGTAAGTCAGCGCGTCGCAAATTTGAAGTGTCCATTTCAATGTGTCTGCAAGTGGCAGCGCTTTACCGTAATTGATGAGGGCTGTGTGCAGGTCAATCCCATCCACAAAATCCATCACGAGATACTGTCCCTGATTTGGGATGATGAAATAATCTGTGACACGCACCAAATGCGGATGATTGAGATTCGCCAGCATCACCGCTTCACGCTTGAACTGCTTCTGCGATTCGGGCGTCACTTGCAGGTTTTCCTTGATGGCGCAAGGTCTCTGCAGGTTATCGTCCCACACCTTATAGACCGCGCCGAATCCACCCTCGCCAAGCACGGCATGGATTTGGTAACGATTGTTTAGGACTTGCCCTTTTTGTAGCATGTGTTCCTTTGTCTTATGGATAGAGCAATTATACAACGATATAAAAAGCCCCTTCATCCAGAAGGGGCTTTTTTGCTATTTCACAGATTTGCCAAAAATTATTGACTGTATGAATTGAAGTGTGACGATTAGTTCTAGGTTACTTACATCTTTATTGCTTACTATCATGTTATAAGATAATGCTATGATCGCAATAATTAAGAACGCATTCTTTTCATTTATCCATTTTTTGAGATATTTCATTTTCCAAAAAGATTGAGTTTTTGTTTTTTGATTATTTTTTTTGTTTCTCCTGTTTCGTGTGCGTTTACTTGGTTTATTTTCTCTAACTGCAACAGTATCTTCTCTTTGATATACTCTTTTTTCAGTCTTTATCTCTACACTTATCATCTGAGAACTTGTCTGTTGCTTGTTCATCATTATTTTCCTAGCCAGATGAACAAGCAGGTGTAACAATTAAATCGCATTCAAAAAACATTTCATTCATAGAAACTCCTTTTTTGTTGTTAAGGTCCAAATCAACTTTCAATTCTCGAAACACATTGCCGATTCACTGCCTTGCCGATCAACTGCACGCATGTTTTAACATTGTCCTTTGTTTTTGTCAAGCGCAATTCAATGATTCAATTTGTTTAGCCAGGGTTGAATCTGTGCTTTGAGGCGCATCGGAAAGCAACCTGCAAATTTACTTACCCCCCAATTCGCGTTTGCGTTGTTTTACAAAAGCATTCCATTCTTCGAGGGTCATAGATGAATATCGGCGCTGCCAACATGGCCCTTCAACTGACGTTTGTTCACATTTCTTCCAATCCATGCCAGTAGGATATTCTAATAAATCGATTTCGCAATTCGGTATAGCGTTACGCATTACAGTTGGAAATACATCACCTCCAACTTCGTTAGAAACGTGACTGGAGTGAAGAAGGCATCTGCAAGATTTTGATTGTTCTATCATTTTGCCTCATACTTTTAGGATGATTAAGGTGAGAAAACACGCTTCGCGAACAGAAAGCGCAAAATATTGCTGGGAGGAGCGAGCATAACACGAAAACCGCAGCGGTTCCACCCGTGGTTCGGGGGATGGTCGCCCCGGCAAAAAACGCGCACAGCTTGTTGAACACTGGACCACGAGCCGCCTCGCAAAGCAAGTAAGTCATTATCGGACGCTTTTTCAACTATATTTTTCATGTCAAAAGGATCGGGTTTGTATAAACAGCATATCCACTCCCAAACATTGCCTGACATGTCAGCACAGCCATATGGCGAATCTCCGCCTGGGGAGTATAAACCTACGGGTGTTGTAGCCTTTTTACCACCATCATATGAGTTACATTTTTTTTCATCAAACGTATTCCCCCAAGGATATTTACGTTCATCAGTGCCGCGCGCGGCCTTTTCCCATTCCGCTTCGGTGGGCAGGCGTAACACCAAACTCGGAGGTATTTCTTTTTTCAATAAATTGTTTATCCATTGACAATATTCCATAGCCATATTCCAACTCAAATGAGTGACAGGATGATCCTTTATCTTCTCCCATCCACATACTGGGTGTTCAATATTATTTCCTTTAACATAAGCGTTATACAACTCGTTTGTGACGGGATAACGCGCCATCCAATAATCGTAAGGTATATCTAAGCCATCACGATTATTTCCTATCAAAAACTTACCCGCAGGCACGCGCATAAATTCCATGCCGTTGGAGAGGGTTAGTTTATTTGAGGGCGGTGTAACAATTCTTGGTGTTTCAACAACTGGTTTCTTTTCCTCCCAAATCTCAACATGATAACCCTCACGAGAAATAACAGCAATAAATAAATCCAATTTCTCGGCGGTCACTTCGCGCTTTCCAAGAATGGGGAACTCGCCACGCCAGAACGAGATCGTTTTACCAACCAAATCTTCAGGTTGAATCACTGATCCGTCCACTAGAGTGATACCAGTATCGGAACGTTTTGCAATGATCTTCTCAATCTTGTCGGGATAGGCATTCTGGTTGCGAGCATGATCGTGTTGCTCTACCGTGATGTTGTCATGCACATCCTCTTTCACCTTTGCAAAAGGCTTCTGTTCGGCTAATAAGGCAGTTTTGAAATCTCCCGCTGATTTATAGCGGTCTGTGCGGTGTATCTGCATGGCGCGCTGTAAAGCGTTACTCACAAATTCGGGGACATCCTTGTTTATGGCTTTGGCGGGCGGTGGCGGTTCGGCATTGCCTACCATGATATCCACGCTGTCTGGAGGGACGTGGTTGG
>Ga0210004_1002225_pt1 | contig 11082 bp, 10 predicted proteins | sample CryGey13umfilter_FD_185450 | JGI IMG/M metagenome (GOLD analysis project Ga0210004, IMG submission 185450) | Groundwater microbial communities from aquifer in Utah, USA - Crystal Geyser 4/8/14 3 um filter (SPAdes) (version 3) | ecosystem: Environmental > Aquatic > Deep subsurface > Groundwater...
CAAACGCGGTTCCGGCTTCAGCTTTTCCAACTATTCCGGCTACTCGTTATTCGCCGCCATCGTCCGCGCCCTGGAAAACTACCGCCATAAATATAACTGGCGCGAACTGGTCGTTCGGGTAATGGAAGAATCCAACAGCTGGGAAATACCGGCTAAAAAATATGTTGCCCTATACCGGAAAGCTCTGAAAGGAAATAAATAATATGGCCCGCATAACCTGGATAAATTTTCTCCACTTTTACCAGCCGCCAACCGCCGACAATGAAACTATTATTGAAGCGGTTGAAAAAAGTTATAAAAGAATTATTAGCGCGCTTAAGCGCAACCGGCGAATTAAATTTACGCTTAACCTAACCGGCTGCCTTTTGACTAGGCTCGAAGCTTTAGGCTACGGCGGACTAATCAACGACTTAAAAGAAATGACGGCAAGCGGTCAGATTGAATTAACCGGTTCGGCCGCCTTTCATCCGCTACTGGCTTTACTGCCGGACGAAGAAATTATCAGGCAAATTAAAATTAACGAGGAAATCTTAAAAAAACATTTCGGCTCGGAATTTAGGTCCCGAGGCTTTTTTATTCCCGAAGCGGCCTATGGAATCAGGGTGGCTAAAATAGTAAAAAAATTAAACTATAGCTGGATTATGCTTGATGAAATCAGCGCCGGCCTGAAATCAAACCGGCTTGATAATGGGCGCCTTTATATTGATAAAAACTCCGGCCTTAAAATACTTTTTCGCCAAAGGCAAAATTCAAAAAAATACGCGCCGCAAGTAATTTTTAAATTAATAAAAAAATTAGAAGATAAAATAGTTATTACGGCGACTGACGCCGAGCTTTACGGCTTAAGGCACTCCGACTTTAGTTATACTTTTGAAAAACTATTAAAACGGCCGGAAATTAAAACCCTAACAGTCGGCGAATATCTGGCCGGATTAAATAAACCGGAAAAAATCGCTCCGCGCGCTTCGTCCTGGGAATCCACCGAAAAGGAATTAAAAAATAATCTGCCCTATTTTCTTTGGCACAACAAAAAAAATAAAATTCAAACTATGTTTTGGCAATTAGCCAACGCGGCAATCGTGAATGTTAATAAATACCCTAAAGACCAAAATTATTTTTGGTCACGCCAGCACCTAGACCGAGGCTTGGCCAGCTGCGCTTTTTGGTGGTCCAGCGCCCACGATTTTAAGCTTTACGGCCCTTTAGCCTGGAACCCCGATGAAATAGAAAAAGGCGTTAACGAATTAATCAGAAGCATCCGCTCCCTGGCCAACCCAAAAACCAAACCGGCTAAAATTAAAGCCGAAAAATTATATATTAAAATAAAACAATTAATTTGGCATAAGCATTGGCATTATTATTGGTTAAAATAAAATATGAACAAAATCAACCATTTACTAGACGAAAAATTCGTTTTTGATTTATTTAAAAAAGAAATCTTGCCTAAATATCCGGAATTTTCCGATATTAAAAAAATCCAAACTCACTTAATTAAAGACAACATTTGGACTTCTACCTACCATATAGTGATTGAATATCAAACCGCCTTTGTTGATATGGAAAATAATCTAAAGACCCTGCCGATTTATTGCACGGCCCACAGCGATGAACCGCGCCTAAATTCTTTTGAAGCTTTAACTTTTCTTTGGCAAAACGGCTTTAACCGGGAAAATTTAACCATACCCAGGCCCCTGTTTTATTCGTCCGATTTTAACGCTTTTTTCTATCAAGGCATCAGCGGCGAAAATCTTTATCAATACATACGCCGCCGAGATGTAACCACAGTGGAAGACGTCGCGGTTAAAGCGGCCGCCTGGTTTGCCAAATTACACCATTTAAGCGCTATCGCGGCCAAAGCGAAAAATTTCAACCCTTTAAGCAGCCGCATTGAAACTATTATCCCGGGCATGGCTCATACTTTGACTAAAGTGCGGGTAGAGCAACCGCGTTATTATGAAATTTGCCGCCAAGCTTATGAAAAAATAAACCAGGAGGAAAAAAATTTTCTCTCTGCCACTGAAGAGCGCTGGCTGATTCATGGCGACGCTCACCCGGAAAATATTATTATCATTGATAAAGATAAAATCGGCGTCATAGATTTTACCGATATTTGTCTGGCGGATTTTGCCCGCGATTTAGGCACTTTTTTGCAACAATTGGAATTTATGATGCTTCGTAAAATTGAAAATCAGGCGGAAGTGGAAAAAATAAAGCGGCTTTTTTTGGATAGCTACTTTAAAAATGCTAAAATAACTTTAGATGATAATCTGCAAAAAAGAATTAATAATTATTATAATTGGACCGCTCTGCGTACCGCGATTTTTTTCCTGTTAAAAGATAAGGCCGAACCGGAGCGGGCGCATGGCCTACTTATAAAAATCGGCCAGGATTTAAAATTAGATACCGTAATTTAAAATTATGTTAATTGATTTGCAGCTTCATTCAACTTATTCCGACGGCTACCTAACGCCTAGCCAGCTGGCTGATTTTTTATCGGCCAACAATGTAAAAATCGCCGCCTTAACCGACCATAATACCATCAGCGGGCTTGACGAATTCAAGCTAGCTTGCGAAAAGAAAAAAATTAAAGCTATCCCGGGCGTAGAGCTTTACGTTAAACTGGGCCATAAGAAATTTAATCTCTTATGGTATAATTTTGACCGGCGCGACGCGGAATTGCATAATCTTTTAAGAATTAGCCAGGCGCGCCGCCGACGGCAAATCAGAAACGCTTTGAATAAATTGAAACAGCGCGGTTTTCAGATAGACGAAAGCCGCCTGTTGGATAAATTTAACCACTATATTCCGCTTAATCACCTAATCGACCAAATTTCCAAAATACCGGCCAACAAAAAAATAATCGTTAAGAAATTAAAAACAGCCAACCCCAGCCAAGATGAAGTCTTAATAAAAATTTTCAAAAATAAAGCGTTTGCCAGAATCAGTGAAAGCTATATCGGGCTAAAACAAATTTTAAATTTAAAAAAAACCATCCGCGGGCAATTAATTTTAAACCACCCGGGCAAGCATGAGCGTTTGGATAGAAAATTCATTGCCGGCGTTAAAGCGCTCGGACTGGACGGCCTGGAAATTCTTTCGCCGCACCATTCCATCGGCGCGGTGATGCAGCTCCAGCGTTTAGCTAAAGAATATAAATTAATAATGACCGGCGGCTCTGATTTTCACCGTTTTGAACCGGCGCCGGCCGACCTGAACAGCTGTTATAACTATTTTAGAATTGATTCAGATTACTTAACCGATATTAAAAAAATAATCGGCTAAGGCGACAACCCCAATTATGAAACCACACCATTTAATTTTTGAAGGAGCTGAATTAGCCGGCAAAAGCTGGCTGATGTCTCAAATTTACAATTATCTTGAACCGAAATACAATAAAACCGGCTATTTACTTGATGGTTGCTACTGGTTTAATTGCGACGTCGGTATTTACGGCACTAAGCACGGTAAGCCGGTGATTGAATCTTATTTAAAAATTTTTACTGAATTAAAAAATAGTAATTTATTAGTGGAAAAATTTTATTTGTCCGACCTTATCTATAATCTCCTGCACCGTGGCAAAAAAGTAAATTACAAAACCATCGAACAACAATTAAAAAAACTCGGCTTTAAAATAATTTTAATAACTTTTCCGCCCAATAAAAAGCTAATCCAATCGAGGATCGCCGACCGGCTAAAACTTTACCCTCATTACCGGCGAATTTTACGTAAGCCGGAATGGTATATCGAACAACAAAAAGAATACTTAAAAGAAATTAAAAAAAACAGCTTGCCATATTTAATCATTGAGACCAAAAAACTGCCCGACAATAATTTAAATAATAAAATACTTAAATGGATAAACGAAATATAATATCTAATAAATCTAAAATCAAAATTTTATTTCTCTCGGCCGAAGTCACGCCGCTGGCTAAAGTCGGCGGCCTAGGCGACGTGGCCGGCGCTTTGTCTAAAGCCTTGGCTAAACTCGGTCTGGATATTAGAATCTGCCTGCCATTTTACGGTTTAATCGACCAAAAAAAATATCCGGCTAAAAAAATTATCAGCCAGCTAACCGTGCCAGTCGGCGATACCAATGAAATTATTGACGTCTATCAAACCAATCTGCCAAATACAAAAATTCCTATTTATCTGATAAAAAATAATTTTTTCAACCCTAAAAAAATATACTCGGGCGGACGAATTATGTTAGACGGTAAATATACCAGGCAGCCCGATGATTTAAATAGATTCGCTTTTTTTACTCTCGCCGCCTTGGCCACGGCAAAAAAATTAAATTTTCAACCAGGCGTTGTTCATGCCAATGATTGGCATACGGCTTTGGCCGCTGATTTTATTAAAACACTTAACCAACAAAACAATTTCTTTGCTAAAACAAAAACGCTTTACACTATCCATAATTTGGCTAATCAAGGCTTAACTAAGGGGAAAAACTATATGGCCGAAGGCGTTTTAAACTCTGACCTGGTTAACACGGTCAGCCCGACTTACGCTAAAGAAATTTTAACCAAAGAATACGGCGCCGGGCTGGAAAAAATCCTGATAAAACGGAAAAAACAGCTTTCCGGCATCCTAAACGGCATTGACACGGATTTTTTTAATCCGGCAACCGATAAATTCATAAAACGCCATTATTCGGTCCGGTCTTTGGCCGCGAAATCAACCAACAAAACCGCCCTGCAGAGCCAATTGGGCTGGCCGCGGAATAAAAACACTGCCCTGGTCGGCTTAGTCACCCGCTTTGTCCGGCAAAAAGGCGTTGATTTAATCACGGAAAAATTCTCCCGGCTAAATTGCCAGTTTATTTTCCTGGGTGCCGGAGAAAAAAAATACGAGGACGCTTTGTTGAATTTGGCCAAAAAATATCCGCGCCAGTTCAGCGTCAAAATTAAATTTGACGAACGGCTGGCGCATGAAATTTACGCGGCTTCGGATATTTTTTTGGTGCCCTCGCGCTTTGAGCCTTGCGGCCTGACGCAAATGATCGCCATGCGCTACGGCAGCGTGCCGGTCGTCCGCTTAACCGGCGGCCTGGCCGATACGGTAAATAAAAAAAATGGTTTTACCTTTAAAAAATTTACAGCCAGCGAATTTTATAAGATTCTGTCACAGGCTTTAAAAATTTACTATGAAAAACCAAAAGCTTGGCAACAACTAAAATTAAGCGGCCTGAAACAAAATTTCTCCTGGGACAAATCCGCCAAACAGTATTTAAAACTATATCGGAAACCGCGGCGCATTGACAAAATCAAAAATTTTTGCTAAAATATAGTCATGGGGTTAAAAATAAACTCTATAATAAAAACAAAAATCGAAACAAAATGCCATTAGCGAAAAATCAGGCCAATTGCTTCAATCTGGAGCGAGTTGGCTGGAAATATTACAATACCATAAGAAAAAAAGCAGTGGAGCAGGAGTTCAGCTGGTCTGGACTCTTTATTAGCTTGTCCATTGCTTTTTTTGTTGTTATCGCGGGCGCGTCAGTTTTGCATCTGACCTACGTATCAATAATCAATTAACATATCGCGGCTCAAACAAATAAATGCCGCGAACTTGGCACCTTGACAAAAAAATAGGAGGACTAAAAAAATATTTAGCCCGTTAAATATTAACATATCGCGGCTCAAACAAATAAATGCCGCGAACTTGGCACCTTGACAAAAAAATAGGAGGACTAAAAAAATAATAAAACATATGTCATAAAAACATATGAAGGCTGTGTTAATTATCCAGCTGAAACCAAAAACAGAAAAATGCCTAATTGGCACAGCTCCCTCTCCTGCTTTATCATCTAAATTGGTAAGGCGAGCATGGGGAAAACAAAGACACCGCCGGACTCTAAAGCGGTGTTTTTGTTTAATTAAAACTTTGCTATAATATAATTATAAATCACCCTCATCCCTCTTAATTAAAGAGGGCTTTAAATATTTATGTATTTGGAAAAACTGGAAATCCAGGGCTTTAAGTCTTTCGCCAATAAAAATACTTTGGTTTTCCCCGGCCTGCTGGGCCGTGACTTGCGCGGCATCACTTCGATTGTCGGCCCCAACGGTTCGGGCAAATCCAATATCGCCGACGCCGTGCGCTGGGCTTTGGGCGAGCAAAGCATGAAAACTTTGCGCGGCAAAAAAAGCGAAGACATCATTTTTTCCGGCACGGATAAAAAAAACCGCTTAGGCATGGCCGAGGTGTCGCTTTATCTAAACAACGAAGACCGCCAGGCGCCGCTTGATTACTCGCAAGTGGTTTTAACCCGCCGGCTTTACCGCGACGGCTTGAGCGAATACCTGCTTAACAATGGCCGGGTCCGCTTGGCTGACGTGCAAATTCTTCTGGCCAAAGCTAACTTCGGGCAAAAAACTTATAGCGTCATCGGCCAAGGCATGGTCGAGGGCTTTTTAAACACCACTTTGGCCGAACGAAAAGAATTTTTTGACGAAGCCACCGGCGTCAAGCAGTTCCAGCTTAAGCGGGACGACTCGCTTAACAAATTGATTAATAGCTACGAAAACCTGAACCAGGCCGCCATGCTGCTCTCGGAAATTGAGCCGCGCCTAAGGAGCCTGACTCGCCAGGTCAATAAATTAAAACGCCGCCACGAGATTGGCGCCGAGCTGAAAGAATTGCAAGTCAGCTATTACTCTAAAATCTGGCATGAAATCAAAGAAAAATTCGATGACTACAACAAAAAATTCTTGGAAATAGAAAAAATAAAACAGGAGAAAGAAAAAAAAGGCGCCAATCTTAACCGCGAATTAAACCAGCTGGAGCAGCAAAGCCAAACCAACCTTGAATTCAGCTCCCGGCAGCAAGAATTAAATGAGCGGCAAAGCCAAAAAGAAATAATTAATAAGCAACTGGCCAAATTAGAGGCCGAGTTGGAAGTCAAGCTGGAATCAAGCGGCCAGTTCGACCTGTCCTGGCTAGTTAACAAATCCGGGGAAATTAAAAAAGACCGGCTCAACACGGACGAAGAAACCACCGGGTTGGAAAAAAATATTGAACGGGAAAAAAAGGTTTTAGTTGATTTGGAAAAAGAAAAAGAGACGATTAATTCTAAAATAAACCAGTTCAATCAGGAACTGCTTAAATCCAGCTCAAGCGCCGCCGGCCAGGGCCTGGGAAAAATTAATCAAGAACTTAAAAGCTTAAATGAACTACTGAAACAATCGGAAACCAGCGACGATTTAGCCAATATTAAAAATATCATCAAGCAAATCCGGCGGAAAGTTAAGCTGATTTTAGGGCTAGCCGGCGCCGAGTTGGAAAAAGAAAATCTGGCCGAAACGCAAAAAAAATTAATGGCTTTAACGGCGGAAAAGGAAGAGATTATGGTAAAAATCAATGAAAGCACTTTCCGCATTTCCGCCAGAAGCGAGCGGGTCAAGCTGTTAAAAGAAAAAACCGCTCAATTAGAAAGGGAACTTAACGACATTGAAAATAAACTAAAAGACAACCAGGGCGCGGTTAAGGCCGGCGGCAAAGAGGCGGCCGCCAGCCGGCTAAAACAACAAGCCGCCGAATTAGATGAAAAAATCAACTCCTTAAAAGAAGCGCTAAACGCTTTTAGCGCCAAAGAAAGCCAGCAGCGCGCCAAGCTGTTTGCTTTGCAAAAAAATCTTCAGTCCTTGCAAACTGAAACTAACGGCTTAATAAACCAGCTTAATGAACTGAAAGTTAACGCCACGCGCTACGAAACTAAATTGGAAGATTTAGAAGCGGAAATCAGAAATAGCTATGGCAATTTAAAAGAAGTGATGGCTAAATCGCTTGACGGACCGGTGGACGTTGAAGCGGCTCTGGGAAAAATCAATTCTTTAAAACGGCAGGTCGACCAAATCGGCGGAATTGATCCGGAAATTGAAAAAGAATACCTTGAAACCAAGGAACGCTACGATTATTTGAAAAATCAGGCCGATGATTTAAGCGGCGCCATTGCTTCTTTGGAAAAAATCATTAAAGAACTGGACGCGATTATTAAGGAAAAGTTTGACGAACAGTTAAAGACCATCTCGGCCAAATTTGAAGAATATTTTAAGATTTTATTTAACGGCGGGCAGGCCAAAATTATTAAAGTCTTAACCGAAGACTTAATGGAAAACCAAACGGAAAAAGAGGAAGATGAAATTGCCGAAGCCGCGGCCGAGCCCGCGCCCGCCGAAGACAAATACGCTGACAATTTAAAACGGATAAAATATTTGCAAAAATATAACGCCACCGGCTTGGCCGGCATAGAAATCATGGCCACGCCGCCAGGTAAAAAAATCAAATCAATCGCCATGCTATCTGGCGGCGAACGCGCCCTTACGGCGATCGCCTTAATTTGCGCTATTATTAGCTGTAATCCGACACCCTTTGTGGTTTTAGACGAAGTGGACGCCTCCTTAGACGAGGCCAACTCGGAACGGTTAGCCAGAATTTTAGATGACCTGTCCCACAAAACTCAATTCATCGTCATCACTCATAACCGCGCCTCCATGCGCCGCGCCAATATTCTTTACGGCGTCACCATGGCAGAAAGCGGCGTCTCAAAATTATTAAGCATTAAACTGGATGAAGCCAAAGCGGTGGTGAACCAATAAATTTTTATGTCCTCAAAAATTCTTTCCGCCGCCGTGGTTGGACTGGACGCCGAGTTGGTGGAAGTGGAAGCTGATATTTTAAATAACCCTTTGGGCGCTTTTTCCGTCGTCGGCCTGCCGGATGCGGCCGTGTCCGAATCCCGGGAGCGGGTCAGGAGCGCGGTAAAAAATTCCGGGCTGTATTTCCCCAAAAGAAAAGTCACGGTTAATTTGGCGCCGGCCGATTTAAAAAAACAAGGCCCCAGCTACGACCTGCCCATCGCTATTAGTATTTTAGCCGCCACCAAAAAAATCAAACGGGAAAGTTTCGCTAATCTCATGTTCGTGGGCGAGCTGGCTTTAAACGGCGAGCTTAGGCCGATTAACGGACTCTTGCCGATTGCGCTTAAAGCCAAAGCCAGCGGCATAACTTCTTTATTCGTGCCCGCGGCCAACGCGGCCGAAGCCAAATTGGTTAAAGACTTGGAAGTCATCCCGGCTAACAACTTAATCGAGCTGGTGGCGCACTTAGAGGGGTTAAACCAGATTCCGGCCGCGCCTTATACGGAATTTAATTTTTCTAACGCCCCGATTGAGTTTGACATGGCACACATCAGGGGCCAGGAGCATGTTAAGCGCGCCATGGAAATCGCGGCCGCCGGCGCGCACAATATGCTGATGAGCGGGCCGCCGGGCGCGGGTAAAACTTTAATCGCCCGCACCATGCCGTCAATTTTGCCCGACCTGTCCTTAAAAGAAGCTTTGGAAATCACTAAAATTTACAGCGTGGCCGGCGAACTGCCGCCGGCGACCGCGCTCATGACCACCCGGCCCTTCCGCACGCCCCATCATACGGCTTCGGGAGTGGCCCTGGTGGGCGGCGGCTCCTGGCCCAAGCCGGGCGAAATTTCTTTAGCCCACCGCGGCGTTTTATTCCTAGACGAATTCGCCGAATTTCCCCGCTCGGTGCTGGAAAATTTGCGCCAACCCTTAGAAGACGGCCCAACCCTTAGAAGACGGCGTCATTCACGTCAGCCGAGCGGCCAATAATTTAAGTTTTCCGGCCAAGTTCGTTTTAATCGCGGCCACCAACCCCTGCCCCTGCGGCTATCTGGGCGACGGCGAAAAAAATTGCATCTGCTCGGCCGGGCAAATCATAAATTACAAAAAGAAAATTTCCGGCCCGATTTTAGACCGGATTGACCTGCATATTGAAGTGCCCCGGATAAAATTTGCCAAACTGGCGGCGACCGCGGACTCCGAAAGTTCGGCCGCGATTAAAGGGCGGGTGCAACTGGCCAGGCTGAAACAGGCTGAACGTTTCGCTCAAACCAATTTCATCACTAATTCGGAAATGTCGTCCGAAGCGGTTAAGCGTTTCTGTCAGGTCGACAACACTTCAACCAGACTGCTCCACCAAGCCGTCGACCAAATGCATTTATCGGCCCGGGCTTATTTCCGCGTTTTAAAACTGGCCCGCACTATCGCGGATTTAACGGGCGTTGACAAAATTCTCACCGCCCATATCGCCGAAGCCCTGCAATATCGGCCGAGAGTGGAGTAGCGGAAGGGATTGTGTTATAATATAAATAATAAACACTCAAAATTTTCTATGAACAAAAAACTATTTATATTATCTCTGCTTTTCATTTTCCTCCTCACCTCCGGCTTCGGCTGCAAACTGGTTGACCAAAAAACCCAAGAAGCCATGAAACCGGTCACGCTGAATTATTGGCGAGTTTATGACAGCCAAGATGCTTTTGATGAAATTATCGCCAATTACAAAAAACTGCACCCTTTTATCACCATCAACTACCGCAAACTGCGCTATAGCGAATATGAAAGCGAGCTTTTAAACGCTCTGGCCGAAGACCGCGGTCCGGATATTTTTTCCCTCCATAACACCTGGATTAAAAAATACCAAAACAAAATCGCGCCCCTGCCCGCCGCCATCACCATGGCTTACCCCGTAGCTTTTAAACGCTCTGGCCGAAGACCGCGGTCCGGATATTTTTTCCCTCCATAACACCTGGATTAAAAAATACCAAAACAAAATCGCGCCCCTGCCCGCCGCCATCACCATGGCTTACCCCGTGACTAAAGGCACGATAAAAAAAGAAGTGGTGCCGGAACTAAGAACTACCAAAAGCCTAAGCCTGAATGACGTCAAAAATAATTTCGTTGATACGGTTTATTACGACGTGGTCCGGGAAACGGTTAACGCCGAAACCAAAGAAGTTGAAAATAAAGTCCACGGCTTGCCTTTGTCCGTTGACACTTTGGCCATGTATTACAATAAAGACCTGTTCAATAGCGCCGGCGTCGCCCAGCCGTCGGCCTACTGGAACACTGAATTCCAACAAAACGTCAAAAAACTCTCCGCCCAAGACGCCAGAGGAGAAATTACCCAGGCCGGCGCCGCCCTGGGCGGTTCAACCAATATCGAACGCTATAGCGACATCTTAGCGGTTTTAATGATGCAAAACGGCGCGGTGATGATGGA
>Ga0210004_1002243_pt1 | contig 11027 bp, 10 predicted proteins | sample CryGey13umfilter_FD_185450 | JGI IMG/M metagenome (GOLD analysis project Ga0210004, IMG submission 185450) | Groundwater microbial communities from aquifer in Utah, USA - Crystal Geyser 4/8/14 3 um filter (SPAdes) (version 3) | ecosystem: Environmental > Aquatic > Deep subsurface > Groundwater...
CCCTGCGCGAGGGGCGACGTACTATTGCCGTAAAACGTGGCAATAATATTTGGGTTTCAATCCACGCCCCTGCGCGAGGGGCGACTTCATTCTCTGATAGTGTACAGCCCTGTAGCAAGTTTCAATCCACGCCCCTGCGCGAGGGGCGACAGCATTTATGCAGTGCTTTTAATTACTGTTGTCGCCTGCTTTGCGTAATACCTCTCTTATAGAGCATTTTGTTGCTCTTAAGCTGTTATCGATTTCAATCGTCGTAAGCCATCTCCTGCCTTAAAGAAATAGCAGCTCAGATACAATATAATATTAAGCTGCAGGCCATAAGACGCATCTGCACTTAGCTCTAATAAATCTTTCAGCCACCTGATCTCTACCGCGAACCTCCTAGGGAAATACTGTTTGCTTATGGTTCGCGCTATTAGATTATCAAAGGGCCATCTTGCTCAATCGACTTTTTTGCTCCAACATGCTCGACACGGCGATGCCAATTCGATCCCAGATAATAAAACCTCAAGCTATCTTTTTCGGGGTTAATCTCGGAGATCAACCTATCCTTCAACAATGCCCACTGCGCCGGATCGACAATGCACTCAAACACTGAATATTGCACCCTTTGGCCAAAATTCTGGCAAGCTTTAGAAACGCGGCGTAAGCGCCGCTGCCCAGACGAACCATCAGATGCAACGTCGTAACTAACCACTACAAACATCCGTTATCTCATCTCCAAACAAACGGCGGATAACCGTCGATGTCGCCCCTTAAATACCTAGCCAGAAGCAACGCTTGAACCCATGGCAGAAGTCCTATCGTAACCTTTTCCTTCAAAAATGGATGCACGAGTTCCTTTTGCTTTCTTGTCTGATAGGCAATAAGAACGGTTTTTCGCGTTTCATCATCCATCAACACAGCGCCCGATTCCTTCGCCGTAAATCCTTTGGCATTAACCTGGCACAGGTTGATAAGTGAAAGTACCAGGCGATCGGCCAAAAACGGACGAAACTCCTCCATCAAATCTAGTGCCAGCCCATAGCGGCCAGGACGGTCCCTGTGTAAAAACCCGACGGCAGGATCAAGCCCTACAACTTCTAGAGCAGCGCGCACATCATGCATCACCAAGGTATAGACAAACGATAGCAGACAGTTGACTTTGTCAAGCGGCGGCCTACGATTGCGTTTATCGAAAATGAAGTCGCTTTTTTGTGCGGTAATCAGATTATCGAATACACCAAAATAGGTGCTCGCAGTTTCGCCTTCTATTCCTCGCAACGTATCAAGCGGGAGTTCTGTGTCCTGTAGCTTCTTAATTGCTGTCGATAGCTTTTGTGCAGCTTGATCTACAGCCTTAGTTTTTATCTTGGACGGATGATCCCTCAACAGCCGCCGCAATACGGCTCGGCAATTGGCAATCTTCGCTATCAGTATCATTTTGGCGATATCGGCGGATTCATCGAGGCTATCTCCTCGACGATACTGCTCGCGTCTTAACAGCACGTTGCCAGAAACCGGCCCTTGCACTTTCGCCAAGAACTTGCCGTGCTCGGTCAAGAAGCTTATTGCAACACCTTGCTCCGCGCAAAATCCCATCAGATACGGGCTGCAGCCTACATTACCGAAACAGACGATTCCACCGACGGTATGGATCGGCACGCGAAGTTTCACTTCTTTATCTGCTTTAACGGTTACAGTTTCACCGTCTTTCGACAAGTACGCGCCCTGGGTTGTAACGAACAATGTGTTTAGATGCCGTTTCATTCTTCCCTCGTTATGGCGGTTAAATAACCGCCTATCCGCTTGCTTGCTTTTGGTAGACAGATCGCCGCCATTGAACATTTATCACACTTCACCGAGTAATCAGCTTTAGGTGTAACCCCTGACGCGATAAGCTCATGTACCTGTCTTGCAACACTCTCTGTTTCCGTCCGAAGCGCATCATCGAAAACCACATCACATCTGCGTCGGGTTCGCCCGTAAAAGAGTGCGCCGTTTTTGATCTCGACACCCATCATCTCTTCAAGACAGATCGCCTGAGCGCAAAGCTGCACTTTGTCGCAGTCGTCCGGCTTGGGTTTGCCGCGTTTATGCTCGACAGGAAAGGGCATCCATGTCCCTTCATTAGTTCGATGCAGCTCAACGACGTCTGCCCTACCAACAAGGCCAAGCCTTAGCGAGCGCAAAGGCACGGCGTACTCAATACGGATATTCCCGCGCGATTCGTGATCGGCCGTATCGACTTTATCGTGCATGATGCGGCCTTCCACCGTGTACACATTCTCACTCCACAGTTGTTCGATATGGATCAAGGCGCACTGCCGTTCGCAGAAGACAAAATGCTGCAAGGCTGAAAGCTGAATAAGATTGTCTTCGGTGTAACTATAAGTCTTATAAGCCATATATGACCTATCCCCTCATTTTGCGCGCCTGTGACCGCACCCGATAGAGCCTTTCCGTGAATCCGCCCTCTTGCAGGAACTCCTTTTCCAAGGCTCTCAGTTGCTGGTCAAGCAGGTAGTTTGTCTGGTGGATCATGCAGATCATGGTGTTTGCTGAAATTTCTGGAGGCTTTTCTTCAATATAGGTCTTATAAGTCAAATAGGACCTATTGCTCGCATAAGCGAGCTTTCTCACAGCTTGGGCTTCGGGGTGGTCTTTTCCCCAAAGAGGCAGGCCTTTCTGCCACAGAAAATCCTTAAAGTCCAGAAGAAGCTCCTCAAGGCTCGCCCGCGCCACTCCGATCACCTTCAGCTCGGTCTTTTTGGACGTGCCGGAGGCCATGCTGCCCTCGGCGATGTTCTGCTTGCCGCTGCGTGCCGCCTGCACCATCTGATCATGCGTGCGGGAGCGCTTGCTGATAAAACGGTCGCAAAAAACCACAGTGGCGTCATATACAATCTCCGCCATCTTGTAAGACTGTAACTCCGCGTATCCGCCATGAGGCGGGATTAGCTGAGGGAGGTCTTTTGGGTCAGGCATTTATATCCTATCTATAACAACACTGTTCGGGTTAAAAATTTCTGGCTCTAAGCCAGCAAGACTCTTCAGATTGATCGAATAATCCTCAATCTTTCTTGGGTCACTTAATCCTTCTTTAGGCACAACGCTCAATGACCTATGAACCACAGCAGAGGAATATTGTCCATGCTTGACGTTGTGCTGCCACCAAAACACCGCGACGACTTCCATACTGCCTTCGGGCCGCGCGGAAGAAGCATCGTTGTCAAACAAGTGTTCTATCGCGCTTTTTATGGCTTTCGCATCATCATCTTTAAACGATGTTTTTGAGGCAAGCTGCGGGTTTATGGCACCATAGGATACGTACAATCCGTGATCAACACGATGTTTCATTCCCATGGTATCCGATGTTTTCTTCGTCCCGTCTCCTTCGCCGCTAACACTTTTGGTAATCTGGATGCTAGACACACTTACCGGCGTAATACTAAATGCCGAGTGAATGGAAACTGGACCCCTGATTCCGATAGAAACGCCAGCATCATCGGCTTTTCCTTTCGGCTCTTCTGTTACCTCTTTAGCTTTCTTGGGCTTCTCATTTTTCTTGCCTTTATATGCAAAAACTTGTCCGAATGCCCTTACATCAATCCATTTTGTGCAGACCTCTTCTCTATAGGCTTTTTGATCTTCCGGCTTGCTCTTTAATTCACCCTCGGCCCTCGAGCGTAAGCTTTTATACTCATCTCCATCCATCCTATTGTCATCAGACTGAACAAATATATTGTGACCAGCTTCCATCAAGCGATTTCTGATTTTGCGCTTAATACAAACATCGGACAACTCGCCCAAGCCATCGTAATTCGTCCGCGGCCGATTGCCGTTTAAAGGGTCACCATTAGGGTTAGCACCTTTTACGCTAAAAATAACCGCGAAATCAATTTTGTTCTTTAACGTTTCCATAAATAATCCTCCTTTATTCAACAAGGTCTGTTGCTGACTCTGTTTCGTTTTCATTAATATTAGCGCTGCTCTTAAATTTGAGAGCTTCTCGCTGACAATGATAGCCAAGCAAAAACTCACCGCTTAATGTCTTATCTCCGGTATAATCTTCAGGTAAATCAAACAGACCATGCACTTTATCTATAACATCTTGATATTTTCTTGCCCTTCCGCCCAGTCTTGCTTTATATGGAGCCAATGATAACTCTATTGTCCTCCATGTGCTACATGGGTGATCTGCAAAACGCTGCATCAACCGTGAAGCATTTGTTTCTCTTTTTTCTCTAGCCGTAAAAAGCGCATGCCCTTCCAAACAGTCAGCAGCCGCCAACAGCCGCCCATATAAATAATCCCTTGTTGTACGACTCTCGTCTAATGCCATACCATACTCCTCCTTCTCATTGAATTTTCTATAAAGTGCGCAGGCGATGCTGAGGGATTTATTCCATTCCCGGCCACCCATGCCTGCCCGATTACATGCTCGACGAACTGCTGAATCAACAATATCCCGAGGAATCTGCTGCCCATCAACAATGCAAGGCAAAAGACGTTCAACCGTTGCTTTCTTCAACTTATCGTCAACCTTACTTCCATACGCCGCTTCAGCAATGTCTCGCGGTGCAGGAGCCCCGACAAATCGCAAGTACTTTCTCTTAGCTTTCTTATTATCCTTGTCTTCGATAGAACGATAGTCATGAATCCACGCACAGGTTTCGTGCCATTGCTCTACCCTTTTCAAGAAATCTGATCCGGTTAACTCACGATAAAAAGTTATGGCCATGCGGCCCGGTGTTGCCGAGTCAAGCCCCATAACCACAACATCGCTTGTATCTCCCAGGTCGGCTTTGTAACCCGCTATTTTATGTCTCAGTTTTATAGCGAGATTCTGCGCAGTGGATATGTTACCAGCCTCATCACTCTTAAGATTCTCTTCTCCTAAAATAGCCAGAGGATCGGCAAGGAGATCGGGAATCTCAACCCCTGACGTGGCCCATGCAACAATAGCCTGATCCCTACTTCTATATCCTTGTCGGCTTATTAGCCAGCGGAGTGCACTATGTGCTTTTTGAGTAACTTCAAATCCAACTCCGCACGCTTGCTGTGCATCAGTAAATCTACCGCGAAACGTGAATCCTGATGCGTCATTTGATGAAATCAATTTTGCTTTATCGCCATCATTGCGCAACTTAGCTGGATGTAGGTCAGCTAAGAATAATTTCTTGCCTGTCACATAACAAAGGGCTTTTTCTTTCTTAGTGTTAGAGTAATAACCAATCCATCTATTCCAGAGAGATTTATCCTCCCATGTTTTAGAACAAGGATCGTTTGGGATTTCAACTTCCCATCGAATAAACGCATCCGCCTGCCATCCTGCGCTCTGAAATAACGCAAAGATATCAGGCTTAGCTTTTCTATCCCCCTCCCATTTTTTTAACAACTTTCCGTCATCACTAGCAATCAATATTTTCTTGTCAATCAAGTCTCTAACAACAGTCCCCTTGTTGATATACGCGAGAACTGCTTTTGCTTTCTGATGGCTGAATGTTGATTCACACCATGCCTCGAGATTTGATATGTAAGATTCGAAGTATGGTTTTTTATCGCCACCATAGTCTTTATAGTCTTTAGCAACGTATTGCAACTTGTCGCACAAAGGATGCGGGGCTTCACCGCTCGTCCGACCACCGGAACTTTCCGTACATGGAATGATCGTTCTTGCATCGTCTTTAGGCACAACTCTGGCTCTCTTATAATTTCCTTGATGGTCAATGACAATCTCAATTTGCGCCTTATTTGTCGTGTGACAAATCGGGAGAAGCGGGACTTCTTTTTCAGAGGCAACCTTGCCAATCAAAGACTGACAATTGTCATAAGTCTCATATAATTTCTGTATCCAGCTCATTTATGCCCCTCCCACTCTTCAAAACCTTCCAGCAATCCTTCCTCTTCTAATCCTACCGATTGAGGCGGATTGGCTTTCATAGTCCTTATAATCTTTCGCAATTCAGGAGAACACTCTTCAGGTCGAATAAAATCAATCTTGCCGTCAATCATCTTGGGACGCCAGAACCTGGCATGAAGCTCATCTTTTCCGAGTTCATCAGGATAATCAAATCCGTGGAACATCAGATCAAACGCTATTTCGCCATAATCATCGTAATCGCTTTTCCCTTCTCCAAACCTACATGGTTCAACATATCCCTGACATTCCCGCGCGCCCAGGAAAATATCTCTCCTGCCGCCTTTTTCTATCATTCGCCTGGCAACAAAAAAATGTTTATTTTCATTTCTATCGTTTGCCATATCCTCGCGATTCATGTTCCACTCAAAGTGAGCCTGAACCTGATACTCAACATCGGCAAGGTATGTATAGATCGCAAGCGAATTACCACCGCCATACTCAATTGGTTTTGCGCTTCTGGTTTGCGTCCTTATGCATTTCATTACTCTGACGCAATCGATAACCCAAATGATAGTCGGCTTCCAATAGACCGAGCTCAATAAACCCTTCAACGCTTCATAGGTCGGAATGTGATAAGAACATTTCTCTCCACCGATTTTTGTCAGCGGATCAGTAAAGAGAGCATATTTCCCGGAAACCTTAAATTCAACTCTGTTCTCTTTCTCCATAAACACCTCCTGGCATTAGGCTTCTAGTAATCCCATATCCTTTACAGGCTTCTCGCTTATCCCAACTTCATCGCTATAATACTGATCATCAAGATACAAAATCCCTGATCCTTTCTGTGCCTCATGTATTGCCCCACGATTTTGAAGCTTTTCAAGCACATTAGGGAAAACGTTTACGGAATATCTCTGGGCTCGACGAAGCAATTTGTACTGCTTATCAATTTCCATCGCAGAACACAGTTTGCCGATAAGCTCCTTGCCTTCTTTTCCATACGGCACGATAATGCCTCTCGCTATCGTTTCAATTACCTCAAAAGATTTAGCGGCAGACATGAACGATTGCCTCAATAGAATATCAGGCTCTTTATTGTCATTCACCCGCTTATACCCTGCCACTGAGAGCGTATTTCCGGAGAGCAGATTGAAGATATCATCCTCCCGTCCCACGATAGAGTTAGAACTAATCGAATACTTCATCTCCTTTGCCCGCTGATAAAAGTAATACTGATAATACTGCTCCATCGCCTCAGGACTTATTAAGCTATTTCCAAAGCATGCGGGGTTGTCTTTAAATTCTCCAAGCAATCGCTCAGTTATCTTTTTGCCTATCCTGATATCCGCAAGCTTCTCAATATTTTCTTCTGCAGGGTTAATGATGAAAACCTCGCCCAGCTTCGGAAATTGTTCATTATGACGATTACACCTGCCGGCGGCTTGCGCGATTGAATCAAGCCCTGCCAAAAAGCGAATGACGGAACCGAAGGAAATATCAACACCAGCCTCAATAAGCTGAGTACTGACACAAATAATCGGCTTTGGGTCTTTTGGATCAAGACATTTCTTTACTTGATTCAACACATCAAGCCTATGAGCAGGGCACATATAAGTGCTCAAGTGATATACTTCCACATTGTCAACCTGCTTACATTGTCGATAAATCTCGTGCGCTGATGCTTTCGTATTCACCACAACCAAAGCGCTGCCTGATTTAAGAACCTGCTGTCCCACAAGCTCTCTTATTTCGTCGTTTATCCATCCGCCAATTATTGTTTTGTCATAAACCTCAACGCGCTTGAGATCATCGAACAACTGTCTTGCATTAGGTACCATCTGCTGTTCTGCCGTGATGGGCAATGCCCTTGACTTCGGCTCGATTTTATCTAACAGCGGCTGAGTCGCCGTACAAAGCACAACTGTCGCGCCACAATTATTTACTAAATACATTACGGCTATATTGAATAACTGCACACATTTTATCGGTAAGGCTTGGACTTCATCGAAAATGATCACCGCATTCGCAAGTTGGTGCATTCTGCGAGCGCCGCGCGTTCCGGAACCAAACAAAGCCTCCAAAACCTGCACATTGGTCGTCAGCACGACAGGCGCATCCCAATTTTCAGAAAGCACTTTTTGTCGTGCCGTCTGCTGATCAGGCATTAGGTTAGAGTGGTGTTCCAAGACAACATGATTCAGATATTTGCCTTTCTTGTCCTTATCTTCTAGAACCTTTCGTATCTCTTCGGCATTCTGGTCAATAATGGTTGTATAGGGGAGCACATAAATTATCCGGTCCATCTGATGCCTTGCTGCATGATTCAAAGCGAATCTCAAGCTGGCAAGTGTTTTGCCGCCGCCAGTTGGGACAGTCAGTTGGTACAACCCTTTCGGCTTTTCAAAAAATTCGTAACATGCTTGTGATATCTTCTGCCGTTCAGCATTAATCCCATTTGAATCAAAACCCTGCAACTTCTTGTTCAACCTTTCTACAAGAACATGCCAAGATTTGTAGCCACCATAATTTCTCAATTTCGCGACGATGTGCGATTCAAAGTCAGCAGTATTCAGGCGGTCAGAATCAATAAGACAACTAAAAAGAAAACGCACCATCATACCACGTTTGAAAGCAAGAGTTTCGGAGGAATCAACGGCGGATTTCAAAGCTTTAAAACTATCGATGAGGTTTTGCAAGAATTCCTTTGACTGCAATCGGCTTGTTATGCGCTCTTTCGCCTCCTTGCTGAGTTGTCCGATTACTTCGTCGACATGAGATTTGTCTTCTCTTTTGTCCATTCGCTTAGAATAGACATTTATGCCTTCTGGAGTAATGCAATCTATCAGCCCAGAATGATGAGAGGCCAAACATAGTGACAAGACTTGTGCAGCAAACAACCCTTCAGGCCCTTTGTCCACAAGATTTCGATAAATCAATTGCGCCCCCGCTGTAGAATGATCAACTTTGCCTTTCTTTCCTGCGGCGTCGACATAATCATCTTCATCAGGATTAATTAGGCCGACAGCGGATTTAATGTACTTTTCAAATTCCTGACTTGCCTTGCCGATGTCATGTAAGAGCCCGATCAACTCGCCCTGCTCTTTCATCCCGATTTTTGAGGCAAACTCGCCTGTCTTTCTGGAAACTTCCTCAAGATGGATAGCCAGATCCTGTATTTCTCCGTCTTTTTCTCGGTGATGTGCAACATACTTAGAGTTTCTAAACATTATTCAACCCTTGTTCTGTATTTTCATTTCTATGCCACAACCCTGCCAGGCGCCCCCGCTTAGCACATCCAAACTCACCGACAAACACCGGCTTGTTCGTGAGACAAATAGCGATTCAAACCTATTTCTATAATAATTGCCGAAAAACCCCTCAGCTTAATTTCAGCCAGCAAAACCTTAACCTCCTACCTCCAGTCCACAAATCGCTAAATTTACAATCTAGATTAGCGGTTGTAGCACTGCCCTACCACAACTTCCTGAACAGCGTCCTGCCAAGCACCTTGTTCTTGGCACGGCGGGCCATCTTTTTGGGATCGCCGCTGGCGACAACCTCAGCATCCCGGCTAATTCTTGCCAACTTGTAAAGTAATCTGGTGATTTTCATTTTCATTGCCCCCAACCGTCTGGATAACAACAACTCGATTGTTTAATATGTTTCGACGTGCGAAGCGGCTATTCCTTCAAACTTCGTACACTTATTATACAATTGTAGCGCCAAATAACGCAAAACTGCCATTTGCCCCCTGCGCAACGATATAAACAAGATACGGCTACCCCAGATGTAACCGATAAGATAATAATAGCAAAGCAGACTGTCAACTGTTTGACAGTTAAAAATTTCTTGGCACATTTTTGGTATACTTCTTTTATAATCTCAGAAGACAACAGGTTATAAGGCAAGCAACATTTAAATGTAGATCGCAGTTGCAGTCAGTCAGTCTGTCAACGGTCAGTGAAAATATAAAAGATGCTATTGAGGGATACATTCATGTGCTAAAAAAGCATGGAAGAGAAGATGAGATTCCCAAAAGAGCGGGGGAGGTCGAAAGTGTAGAGGTCGCTATTGCATGACACCAAGACTACCTGCTCTAAAGCCAAAAACCGCCTACTCGCCCGCGTACAATTTATCCATTTGTTCGGCGATTACGGCCATGCGTCTTTTAAGATGCACAGGTTCGAGCAGCTTGGCGTGCTCGCCATAGGCGAGCACCTGAAGGATAAGGCGAAACGGGTTTGTTGACCGGGCGGTCAGGGTGGAGGAGCCGTCCTCGTTTAGCTCGGTTTTCTGGTCTGAGAACCGCTCGCCTATGGATCTCGCCAGCCGTTGATCGAGCCAGAGCTTGAACGTAAAACTGCCGTCGCCCACCGGCGCCCCCGCCTGGATCGGCAGCACCTTTAGCTCTCTTATGCGGTCGACTCTAAACTCCAAAACTTTGCGTTTTACGTGGCAGTAAGCTTCGAGCCTTACCCCGCCTTCGCTGAAATAAAGCTCATATGGATCGACAACCCGCTTTTGCTCTTTGTCGCTTTTTGCGCTGTAATAGACCATCTCGATCTCTCTGCCGGCTGCAATGGCGCGCCTTATCTTCTCTATGGTGCCTTGGTGAGAGCTGTAATCCGCCACGGGCTTAAACTTCATTTGAAAATACGGGTTAGTAGCCAGCGTCTGCTTACTTTCCGGGGATAAAAGGCCTGAGATTTTGTTAAGGGCGCCTGACAACTCTTTTGCATAAGGCATTCCGGCCTCTTCGGGGATGGTGCGACAGGCAACGGCAAGTGCAACAATTTCGCCCGGCTCAAAATCGAGACGGACCGGGATGGATTTAATTTCATATGTGCCTGATTTCCTGGAGTGGTCGATTTTAAAGCCAGAGTTGCGCAACTGTTTTATGTCGCGATAGATCGTCTCTTTTGAGTAGTGATGCCAGTCAAACCGGTGGTCTTCTGACATGGCACGGATAATTGACTCAACGTTTCTCGGTCGCTCCATTAACAGACAAAGAATGTATAAAATTCGCTCGACCTTCATAGCTGGGCTTTTCATTTATATGATGTATATCGTATACACCGGTGAATTCTTGAATAGTCAAGTGTTAGTATATAGAGATTCGGGTTTATTGATACTAATGCAACAAAGGCAAAAGCCTTAACGAGGCTTTTGCCTTTTACAATAG
>Ga0210004_1002245_pt1 | contig 11026 bp, 7 predicted proteins | sample CryGey13umfilter_FD_185450 | JGI IMG/M metagenome (GOLD analysis project Ga0210004, IMG submission 185450) | Groundwater microbial communities from aquifer in Utah, USA - Crystal Geyser 4/8/14 3 um filter (SPAdes) (version 3) | ecosystem: Environmental > Aquatic > Deep subsurface > Groundwater...
AACCCTGGAAACCCGTGCCGCGCGACAAACAAGGTGAGAATCCAGCGTCAATCAGGATGAGAACGCAGGTTTGGGGCCGCGGAGGGAGGGCGTAGCCCGACCGGAGAGGCCCCAAACCTGCGTTTCGCCCGGAGTGGGCGGGTCTGACGGTCGTGACCGGCTCGGGTAGAGAATGATTTTTCCATGTGGGAGGGATCATTCATGCCGGGCTGCCATGTCACTGATCAACAGATGAGGCGCTTCATGACACTCAGACTGACCCATCCCGTCCCCGTGGCCGCGACCAAGGCCGGGTTCAGCCAAGCGACCGGCTACCGCCTGCAGACCGATCCCACCCTGCCTTCACAGAAGAAAGCTCCACGGGGCAGACGTCGCCCGGACCCGCTGTCGGATATTTTCGAGACCGAGGTGCTGCCCTTGCTGAAGTCCTCCCCTGGGTTGCGACCGGTTGCGATCTTCGAGGAGCTTTTGCGCCGCCACCCTGATCTGAGTGCCGGTATCCGGCGCACACTGGAACGACGGATACGGGCATGGCGTGCCGAGCACGGACCCGAACAGGAGGTGATTTTCCGGCAGATCCATGAGCCGGGCAAGATGGGCCTGTCGGATTTCACCGACATGGGCAAGCTGGGTGTGAGCATTGCCGACCAACCATTGGAGCATCGGCTGTATCACTTCCGGCTGGCCTATTCCGGCTTTGAACACGCCCATGTCGTGCTGGGCGGCGAGAGCTACGTCGCATTGGCCGAAGGGGTGCAGAATGCCCTCTGGTCGCTTGGGGGTGTGCCCGCAGAACATCGCACCGATAGCCTGTCGGCCGCGTTCAAGAACCTGGAGCAATCTGCCCAGGCCGACCTCACCGACCGTGTTGATGCGCTGTGCCGCCACTACGGGATGACGCCAACGCGCAATACCAAGGGTGTGGCCCATGAGAACGGCTCGATCGAAAGTCCGAATGGTCACTTGAAGCGCGCGATCTGCGATGCGCTGATCATGCGTGGATCGCGCGACTTCGAGGATCTCTCTGGCTACCGGCGCTTCATCGACGAAGTCGTGGGGCGGATCAACGCACGCAACGCCAAGCGCATCGATCTGGAGCGTGCCAGCCTCAAACCCTTGCCCGCCCGGCGCACCACAGATTATGAGGAGGTGACAGTACGCGTCACCTCATCGGGCGGCTTCCTGCTGCGCAAGGTCTTCTACACTGTGCCATCCCGGCTGATCGGGCATCAGCTGCGGGCGCGGATCTACGATGACCGGCTGGATATGTTTCTCGGAGCAAGCTGTCTGGTAACGCTGCCAAGGGCGCGCGCGACACGCCATGGCCCGCATCAGCATGTGGTCAATTATCACCACGTCATCCATTCGCTGCGCAAGAAACCAATGGCGCTGATGGGGCTGGTATATCGTGACCAGTTGTTTCCCCGGCAGGCCTTCCGCGACATGCTCGCGTTCCTGCTCGAGCAGACCGGTGAACGAGAGGCCTGCCGCATGGCGGTCAATCTCCTGGCGTTGGCGCATGATCGGGGCTGCGAGGCCGAACTGGCCGCTCAACTCGAAGAGGACCTGCGTCAGAAACGACGGCCCGATATTGCAGCCCTGCGCGCGCTCTTTGCGCCGCCACTCGACAGCCTGCCGGGGGTCGAGGTGCAAATGGCCGATCTGTCGTCCTACGATCAGCTTCTGGGCAATGCGCCGGTCGCAGAGGAGGCTGCGGCATGACATCGTCCGACATTGATGCCGCCCGCCTCACCCTGGCCCTGAATGAGTTGCGCCTGCCGGCCATCAAGGCCCTCTGGCCGCGCTTTGCCGAGCAGGCCGACAAGGAAGGCTGGCGCGCGGCACGTCTGCTCAGCGCTCTGGTGGAGCATGAACTGGCAGAACGCGCCCGGCGCCGCATCGAGCGCCATATCGCTCAGGCGCGCCTGCTGCCCGGCAAGACACTCGAGACCTTCGACTTCACCGCCGTTCCCATGCTGTCCAAAGCCCATGTCAATGCCATCACCGCCGGGGACAGCTGGGTCGGAAAGGGCGACAACATCCTGCTGTTCGGGCCACCGGGAGTCGGCAAGAGCCACCTCGGTTCCGCCATCGGGCTGGCCCTCGTCGAAAACGGCTACCGCGTGCTCTTCACCCGCACAACCGATCTGGTCCAGAAGCTCCAACAGGCCCGACGCGATCTCATGCTCGAAAGTGCCATTGCAAAACTCGACAAGTTCGATCTGCTGATCCTCGATGACATCGCCTATGTGACAAAGGATCAGGCCGAGACCAGCGTTCTGTTCGAACTGATCAGCGCCCGATACGAACGGCGCTCCATGCTGATCACCGCAAACCAGCCCTTCGGCGCGTGGAACACGATCTTCCCCGACCCCGCCATGACGCTGGCGGCCGTCGACCGGCTGGTTCATCACGCCACCATCTTCGAGATGAACGTCGAAAGCTACCGCCGGAAGGCCGCAGAAAACGCCAAAGGCCCAGGGCGCCCCCCCAAAAAAGCGTCACCGGCGGACATGCACTCTGATTGATGCCCACTGATTGACGCTCCGCGACAAGCACCGGCGACAAACCCCTTGCCCGCGACAACGCAACCGTCCAAACTACACCCGTCGCGGCCAAGGATTCTCATCCTGATTGACGCGCTCTTCTCACCCAGATTGTCGCGCTACACTGGAAGCCGCAGCCAATCGGCCTCGTGATCGCGACGCTCTTCTTGAGCGGTTGCGCGGGGGTGGGTTTTGACGCCCCTTCCGGGATCTGCCCGTCTGTCGTGAACTACAGCCGCGCCGAGCAGGCGCGTGCGGCCGAAGAGGTGACGGCGCTGCCGGACGGGGCGGTAATCGTCGGGTGGCTGGCGGACTACGCGGTGCTGCGCGATCAGGTGCGGGGGTGCAGCATATATTGAAGAAATCCGTCCATCAGTCGCTGCTATCTGGTTCCCGAACGATCACACTCGGCTCATCATAAACTTGGGTTTCATCCATGAACGTGATCCGCATTCCCCACCCTGCGAAAGGCTTGATCAGTTTCAAAAACGCTTCTGCGTCTAGCTCCTTGTCGTCGATATAAACAACCAGATTACGATCTTCGTCGTCCGAGACGTGACACCGCAACACGTGCCCGCGCGCAGACCACTGCTGAAAATCCTCCAGCCATTCGATCTGAGGTCGCCCTCTTGGGATTTCGATCGGCCGGTTGGCCGGATCAGCGACACTCGCCTCCTGCGCAGAAATGATTTCGTTGAAAATCTCGAGGATCTCGGCGTCGGTCAGATCGTTGACCATCGGTCCCAGGAGCAAGCGTGTTGTGCCATAGGCAGTATCCGCATGTTCGATGATGGCATAATCGCCCTCGCGTGAAATATGCACCTGATCGATTGTAGATTGTGGGGGCCGTCGTGAACGCAAAGCGATGCTCCAGATGTTCTGTTGGGTTCATGCCCGGTTGGGCAGGCTGTTATGGCATGATCCAGATGTTTGAGACCGGGAGGCCACATCAAATTCCCGCTGCCGTGCATCAGCTACGGCGATGAAGTGATCGAAGGCAGATGTTCTGCGGACCCGAGGATTCATTCCGCAAGCCCCAGCCACTTCGCCACATCCTCGAACCCCGGATCGGCGGCATAGAGGCGCTCGAATTCACGCCGCGCGCGGGCTCGCTGGCCGGTATCATGATAGAGCACCGCACGGTCATACCGGACCTGGTGCAGCAGCCCCTCGGGTCGGTCCTTGCGGCGGCGGCCCGCACGCGTGAACACGTCGATGGCCGCGTCCGGCAGGCCCAGCGCCGCCAGCGCGCGGCCGCGATAGAGCAGGATGGCCGTGTCGACCGGGGTTTCGTTCTCAACATCCGCGGTGTCGCGCACCAAACGGTCCATCAGCGCGCGGTCGTCGGGCGTGTCGAGGGCCAGTTCGGCGTAGGACAGCAACACCACCGGGTCGGTCGAATCGATCTCCATCAAGCGTCCGAGATGCGCCATCGCGTCATCATGGCGCCCTTCGATCTGCGCGATTTCCACCAGCGCCAACCGTGTGCCACGCTCGCGCGGGAAGACATGGGCGAAGATGTCCCCGGTGATCGGCAGACTGGCCTGCGCGGCGATATCATATTTCGCGAACAGGGTGCCCAGCTCATCGAGCTTACCCAGCACATAGCGAAAAAGCGCCTTGGCGGGTTCGAATTCCTCGCGGCGCAGGCGGATCATCGCGGCCATCCATGCGGCATCAGGCAGATCGCGCGCCTCCTCCAGCGCCGCAAGCGCCGCGTCCTGATCGTCCTCGCTCAGGGCGCGGATGCCGTCAATGAAGCGCCGTTCCTCCGAAGGGGTCATCAGCCGCTGGAAAAATCCCAGCTTCAGCTGGTCCCGCTCCGGCACCTCCGGCGCAGGGGCCGCCCCACCGCGGCCAGCCCGCTTGCTATCGTGAACGGTATAGAACAGCCCCGTGCTCGGAATGCCGGCCGTTGCTCGGTTTCCACGCGGGCTGATCGTGTATTTCGCGCCGCGGGGACCGAACGACAACGATGCGGTCGATTTCGACAGGTTCAGAGTGACCCCAGGGGCGAGGCGAACACGGTGCCAGAAGCGGAAACTCATGGCTCTCGGTCCTGCAGCAGGCCCGCGGGCGCAGCATCGCCGCCAGCTCCATTGTCCTGGCTCGATTCCCAATCGCCATAAGTGCGACCATCGGGCAACTTCCACAGTATCCTTCCATTTGCGCTCGCTCCTATAACCGTTGCTGCCGCGGCAGAGGCGGATGAAAAGCTGTAGTCGTTCGCAAAGACGAGAAAATCGCATTCCTCGCGAAGAACGCCGGATTCTAGAAGCGTCTTACGCAACGCAACGGTGCCGCGGGGAATTGTGGCTGTGGTCTTCGCGCGCGCCTTTGAACCGGCCAGGACCACAAAATCACCTGAGGAACTCAGCTTCATGTCTGCTGAAAACCCCTGGCCACGGAAGAAGAAACGCTGATCGTCAGGTCGAACGGTCGGCACCTCATCCTGGACAATTAGCGGTGTGCTGCTTGGTCGTCCGCGCAATTCGCGAAACAAATCCCATCCGAGCGCACCGACCAGCGTTTTCGTCTGGTCGACAAACTCGTCCATCGCCGCCCGGTCGGGCAGGGGTAGCTTGCCTGCGTCTTGGGAAGGTGTTTTTGTGTTCGGAAGTGCCCAGCGTGGATTGTTGCCAGTGCTACGGATCAGGCATGCCTCAACATAACGTGCGTGGCTCTTCGTCAGGTTCTCGTCCTTGCTGATCAGAACAACGGTGTCGGTCCAGAATTCCTTTCTATCGCGGCCGCTCCTATTCGAGTTGTGAGTGGCAAGTCGATCGCCTACGGCCTCGGATTCGCCAATGTAGGCCAGTTGCCGGTCGGGCTCGCTCTCGTCTTCGCCGATCAGGATATAGACTCCCGGCCGCTCAATTTCGGGAAACGTCTTGCGCACCTCGCCAAGCTTGTTGCGACGGAAGGCGATGGCCTGGATCGTGGACATCATGATCTGTGCCACCCGAATACCGTTCGGGTCGCCGTCGAGCAGGAAGATGTTGATCGAGCGAGGTTTCATGGGACTTTGTTTTCCTGATCTACGTCCTTTACGTAGGTCAAGTAAAAGCCCTTGATTGTCCGGTGTTCCTGTAACCGATCCCCCAAGGCGAACCCCTCTGTCTTGATGGGGGGCTGAAAAATGTCGAGGCCCCGGTCAAGCACGATCTTCCAGCCAGTGTCGGTGACAATGTCACGTGCGTGCGCTGTACCCGACGTGTCGAAGGCCCAACTGAACTCGACACCGGTTCCCGTACAGGCCGTTGTGATGGACTCGAGAAGTTCTCGCTGGCGAGAAATATTCCCCTCATCTGGCCCTGTCACGAGGTGCACCCGGACCTGATCCTCCGGTGGTTTTCGGCGAATCACCATCTCCACGAACTCCATCATGTTACGGTGCTGGTAGAAAAGGCGAATATACGGATCTGTCACGATGATGCGGCTAGCCCCATCGATATAGGGCCCGAAGAGCTTATCGTAGCTGACGCCCCTGCGGTTTTCCGCAAATACATGATGGCCATCGGCGAGTTTTGGGGCGGGCTGGGGCGTCGGCTTCGAGGGAGCGGCCGGTGCTGCTGCGCTCTCATCGTCTGCGAATGGCAAGTGCGCGTTGGGAGCAGCGATGGCAGCCTTCTCCTGATCCTTGGGGTCAAGGGCAGGCCTGAGGTAATAAAACTGCGGGTATTCCTCTTCCTCGACCGTGGTGACGTGCTGCTTCGCGCCGTCTGAGCCAACGTAGTAGAAGTCCACCTCAGGGTAAGTGCTGTCAATCCGACCAAGTTGGTCCTTGACCCGCTTGCGGCTTTCCATGGCAAGTCGTAGCAGTTCCTCGACCTCAGCCCTAGTCTGGCTGCCATCAGGGAATATCAACTTCAGCAAGCCGGACATCGTCTTGAAGATTGCGTCCCGATCCCGCGTCGAAATCTTTTCGCTCACTTTAAAGAACTGGTCAGGCCGGTTGGAAAAATCTTCAGACCGAAGATGACGCAGGATCTCGGCCAGGTAATCGACGATGAATCCGTAACCCTTAGTGAACATCTCGCCGCGGATGACGTCGATTTCCCATCCTGGGAGGTAGGCGTGCAGGCGGTCGATAAAGGCTGAGTCATGGAACTGGCTCGGCAATGCTTCGAAGAGATCGCTGTTTTTCAGCATGAAGGGCACGTTGTGGTCGGTGTTGCCCACGAAGGCGAAGCTAGCCTCGGCCCCCATTGGGTTGATCCCGCGCGAAAAGGACTTGTTGGCCATATAGTTTTTCATGATGTCGACAAGTGCCTTGTTTGCCGTTTTCTCGCGACCGGCGAATTCGTCGAAGGCAACCACGTCCCAGTAGCCGACTAACCCGATGCGGCCGTTCGAATTGTTCACAAAGAGCTTCGGGATGCTGACTTCTCCCCCGGAGATCAGCTGCCCGTGCGGCGAGAACTCTGAATAGATGTGGGATTTCCCGGTGCCCTTGGGACCGAGCTCTATCAGGTTGTAATTCCGCTCGACGAAGGGGATCAGCCGCAGGAGTTGCAGCAGCTTGCTCCGCCGACCGAAGGCTTCCGGCTGGAAGCCAATGCTTTGCATCAGAAGGTCGATCCACTCGTCCGTGGTGAAGGCGCGCCTAACGTCACGGTACTGATCGTAATCTACCTTGGCGATCTGGATCGGCTTGATCGACTCAAGGATCCAGGGCGAGATCCGGGCATCTTCCGAAAACTCATACTGCACGTCGGCTATGCACCAGACCCCGGTTACGAGCAGCTTGGGGTGCGCCTTCACCGTGCCGCTGTCGACAGCGACCTTCTTGATGCCGAGATTGTCGAACACGGCCTCGTAGCTGTCGGTCTTCTCGTTCAATGAAACACTGACCTGGTCGATGACCTTGTATCGGCCCTTCTCCTTGATGGTCGATTGGATCAGGCCAGCTTCGCTGCGGTGGACATAATGCTTACGCAGGATTTCCTTGACCGTCTCGATGCCGGTCTGGATCGAGGCCTCATCATCGGTCGCGCAATACTGGCCCAGTAGGTATTCCAGCACATAGGTGGGTACGATCGCGTTGCCCTTGACCGCTTTCACAAGGTCTTTCCGGACCACAAAGCCCGCAAAATGTTCGTTGATCTTGGCGTCGAGATCACTCATCTGCGGGCTCCTCAAAAATCAAAGTCTGTGGTGATGCCACGCCGCATCTGAAAGCGGTGGCTGGCATAGTCCTGGTAATGGCTGGTCTTGCCGACGCGTTCGCGCAGTTTCAGGATGACATCATGATTATTGAAACAGTCGGCCTCTCGCGACAGCAGGAACTTGCGTGGCATCTCGCGCTCGCGGGCGTTTTCGGAGCGGAAGTCGAAGAGCAGCGTGTACTCATCCGAAATCAGCGTGCCGTCGGTCGCGTAGATGCCGGCCAGCAATTCGCGCGGACGCATCTTCTCGGAAACGGGCTGAACCTGATAGAGCGTCACCGCGGTCTGGCCTGAGGAGATCAGGCTTCGTCCGGTCACAAATATCTGCACTTCGACATGGCCTACATCGGCCTCGCGCTGCTTACCCACCCGGATGACTGGAATGACGACTTCCTGCAGTGCCGCCCCACCATGCACAAAACGGCTGCCAGCCCCTTTCACCCGCATGCGATTGATCGAGTTCGGGATCAGAGCCTCCAGGTCGCCGGAAAGACCAAGGCCTGTCGCGGTGAAATGCTTCATGCCGACTGTCGCGTTCAAGCCTCGACCGATCACGAAGCGCCGGTTGCGGAAGAGGATCTCGGCCCCCTGTGGATCGGCAATCGCAAAATCGCTCTCATCGAGGGCGCGGTGCTGATACAGGAACCCATGATCTGCGGTGATCAGGATGTTGGAAAAATTGGCCGAGGTCAGCTTGCGCACGAGCTTGGTCAGATCCTCGATTGCGTCGTCGGCCGCCTCGGGCAGCCGATCCTCCGTCTGTAGCTTGTCGCCGACTGCGTCGATGCGATTGTGGTAGATGTAGACGATATGGTGATCGCGAAAGAGCGCCTTTCCGTCCTCCGTGCGCATGTTCATGACATCTTCGGATTTCAGGGCCTTCGCGTTGTCCCCTTTCCGACCAGCGGCAAGCAGTTTTTCCCGCGCGACAGTGCCCTTGGTGGGCTCGCCACCGGCGAGAATATCGCCGCTGCCGTCTTCCGCCATGGCCAGCCCATTGTGCGGCAAGAGCGCCGCCATGCCCAGTTGGGTATAGCTGGGAAGTGAGCTGATCATCGGCTTCAGCTCGGCATCGAACCGATCCAAAGCACGGATGCGGCGCAGGCATTCCTCGGCCACCTCAAAACGCAGCGCGTCCGAAATGATGACCGCAACCTTCTGATCCTTGCGCCGATACTCGGCCGCCTGGTCGCGGTAGAAATCGGCTTGCGCGGCATAGCCTGGAATCTTCCACTCGGTCAGACCCGCAATCTGGTCCTGCCAGGCATCGTTCACCGGCAGAACAAAGCTGTTGGTGTAGCGGTTTTCGACCGAGTCATTGAGGTCGGCCAGCAGCGACGCCTGGCCGCTTTTCTGCATGTGATAGATGAACTTGCGGTAAAGCTGATCCAGCTTGTACCAACTGCTCACATACCGCCTCACCCCCTCGGCCGGGCTGGTCATGCCAAGGTTCGCCTCGGCCAGCGCTTGCTGAAACTCGGTGGCAAAGCCGATGGCCTGATAGATATCCTCGTATTTCGGATACCAATTGCTCTGCCGCCGTTCACGCACCCATGTCAGCACCTCGGGCGAGCTGACGGTCTGGGTGGACATGGCTTGCACGATCTGGCGGATGATGTGGCGGTCGATCTCTTCGAAGTGGTCGATGCCGACCATGGTGCGGAAATCGCGCTTCGGCAGATCGGCGGGGATGTTCAGCAGATCCTGATAGCGCGCCGAGAGTTCCCCGAACGCCTCGGCCCAGTGGCGGTTGTTCTTCCAGCGGCGGAAGACCAGCAGCGCCTCGGCGTTCAGCGTGCCATCCTCGCCCAAGGCGCGGGCATAGGTGGACTGGAACAGGGTGATCGCGAAATCCTCGAAATCGGGCTCGTCAGAGCGATAGCCATAGGCTTGGCCCACTTGTGTCCAGAACATCCCGGTCAGGCCAGACCGCTCGATCAGGCGCAGGGCGTCGTCCTTGCCCGCCGCCAACTCGCCCAGCAGCGCCTCGATCACCGTATCAAGACCGCCTTCGGCCCCGGCGCAGACGGCAAGCATGCGCAGGCGCATCTGGGTTTGGGTGTCGGTCGCCTGCATCAGGCGCTTCAGCGCATCGACACGCCCCTTGGCGCGGAAGAACTCGATATGGCCGCGCACCACGGCCTCGAACTGCAGCGGCAGGCCCAGCTCGGCCAGCCAGATCGCGGCCTGATCGGCCTTGAACACCGCACTCGCCAGTTTCACGTCCAGCAGCCAGTTGTCGGCCATCGGCGGCTCGGGCCCGTCCTTGAACAGCAGGAATTTCGCGCCCGGCTCTTGCCGCAGGATCCGGTATTTCAGGCCGAACTCGTTATTCGCGATCTCCAGCTTGGTCACGCCGTCCAGATCGGCGGCCTCGAACTCGGCCCGCATGTCGCGATCCGCGTCATACCAGAAGACGATCCGGTGTTCCTCGAACAAGCGCCGCAGGCTGGCTTTGAGCCGGTCACTCATCCGCGGCCTCCAGCCCCTTGATCGGCTTCAGCGCGGCGCCGAACAGCGGGTAGTTCCGCTTCACCCCGTCATCCAGATCTATCTCGATCTTGGCCTGCGCCAGCGGGAAAACCACCTCGCGCTCCCATTCCTCCAGCTCGGCGATCTGCTTGATCACTGTGGCCACATCCTTCAGCGCGCGGGTGCGCTGGGTCTGGGTCGCGCCGGGGTCATCGGCCAGCTTTTCCAACCGCCCGCGCTCGGATTGCAGCTTGCTGATGAACTCGCGCAGGTAATCGTTCAGCACCACCGACACGGTGTCGGGGCGGTAGCGGTGCATGTAGATCAGGGCCTGAAAGCTGCCCTTGGGGCTGGCGAACATCCAGTAGATCGGGCGCTTTTTGTACCGGCGCACATGGGTGTCATAGAAATCGCGGGTGAACCATTTGCGGATGTCCTTGCCCAAGGCCCCCTCGATGAAGGACAGGTTTTCGGGGAACTTGGCCTCGCCGAAACTCACGCGCAGGAACTTGCGGAAACGCTCAGAGATGTCATCGGCGAACCAGTCGCCGTCCAGCACGGGGATAACGTTGTCGGCATCGACGTCAAAGCTGGGCTGCGGCACGCGGGCGAGGTAATCGGCCAGCCCTTCGCCCTGATTGGCGAGGATCAGGCCGGGCGCGTCGAGGCTGTAGCGGCCGAACATGCAGCCCACGGCATAGTGCAGGAATTCGGCCATGGTGTCGGCCAGCAGCCGCGCCTCAAGCTCGGCCTCGCTCAGTTTGCCGCCATAGCGATAGGCGGGGTTGCAGGTGAGGGTGATTTCCTGCAGCGGCACCTCGGGGGTCAGCTCGTCTTGCA
>Ga0210004_1002286_pt1 | contig 10904 bp, 13 predicted proteins | sample CryGey13umfilter_FD_185450 | JGI IMG/M metagenome (GOLD analysis project Ga0210004, IMG submission 185450) | Groundwater microbial communities from aquifer in Utah, USA - Crystal Geyser 4/8/14 3 um filter (SPAdes) (version 3) | ecosystem: Environmental > Aquatic > Deep subsurface > Groundwater...
TTATTATAGCCGCATTTAACATTCTTAAAACCGAAAGTTCCAGCTCTTTTTTTTCTCTTAGAGCCGTGGTTAAATCCTGTTGGATTTTTTGTTTTAGCGCTGCCATTCGCTGATTTTGCCTAATTTTTTAAGTTTTTCGTATTCTTTTTTCAGCTCTTCTCTTCTGAGAGCCGCTCTTTTTTTCATTTGTTCTGATTTTCTTCTCTGTCTAAACCTAATTTTTCTGGCTCGCAATAAAAGCCCGCTTTGCTGAATTCTTTTTTGAAAGCGACGCACCAAACTCTGACTGGTTTCTCTTTCTTGTTTTAAAATTTCTAAAGCCATGGTTATTTGCTTACCCGAGCCGCAGCAAGGGGTGAAGAAGAGGATTTATCCTCTTCGCCTAATAAATGTAAGTGGAGATGGTCAACCATCTGACCGGCCGGACGACCGACATTAATTTGCAGTTTGTAACTATTTAAATTTCTTTCTCTGGCAATAATCTTTGCAACTAAAATTAATTCTCCCATCAACATTTTGTCTTCGGTCTCAACATGATCAACCGAAGGGATGTGTTTCTTGGGAATAATTAAGAGATGAGTGGGAGCTTGCGGTTTAATATCTTTGAAAGCTAAAATTTTTTCGTCTTCATAAACGATTTCGGCCTGATTTAATTTATTTACAATTTTACAAAAAATACATTCCATAGGTATTTCGCTTTTTACTTTTTAATTCTCTTCTCTACTTCTCTTACCAATTTCTCTAATTTCACGGTTTCTTGTTTTCCTGTCGCCATATCCCTGATTAAGATCTGATTTTCCAAAACCTCTCTTTGGCCTAAAATTAAGGCATATTTTACTCCAATTTTATTAGCTCTCGCCAGCTGGGCTTTTAAAGAATCTCGGCCAAAAGATTCAGAAACTTGAATTTTTTGTTTTCTGAAATCTTCCAGAAGTTTCAGACTTTTTCTTTTGGCTAATGTTCCCAGTTGAGCTAAAAACAATTTTGGAGAAGAGGGTTCTGGAAATTTTACATTGTTTTCTTTCATCACGGCAACAATTCTTTCTATCCCAGCGGCCCCACCGCAGGCTGGAGTTGGTTTACCGCCTAAAAGCTTAGTCAAAACATCGTATCTTCCGCCGCCCACCAACGACCCTTGGCTTTTTCCTTCCGGAGACTGCTGGGAAATTTCAAAAACAGTTTTAGTATAATAGTCAAGTCCCCGAACCAAATGAGGATTCAAACTGTAAGATAATCCAATTTCGTCTAAAAACTCTAAAACTTCTTTGAAATGATCGTGGCACTCCTCGCAAAGATGATCAATCATTTGAGGGGCTTGCGAGATAACCTGATGACATTTTTCTTCTTTACAGTCTAAAATTCTCAAAGGGTTTTCCCTTAACCTTCTCTTGCAATCAGAACATAAATTCGTCTCTCGGGACCGGAAATAACTTATCAAAAGTTTTTTGTAATAGGGCCGGCACTGGTTGTCTCCAATATTGTTTATCTCAATGAATAAATTTTTTAAACGGAGTTCTCTTAAAATATTATAAAAAATCTGGATGCTTTGAACGTCAATCACAGCTCCCGTCTCGCCAAATACTTCAAAACCGAATTGCCAAAATTGACGAAAACGGCCTTGCTGAGGGTGTTCGTAACGAAAAAATGGACCCCAATACCAAAGTTTTACCGGTTGAGGCAAATTAAACATCCCTTGCTGGATATAGGCCCTTGCTATTGAAGGAGTTCCTTCCGGCCTCAAAGTTAAATGGTCGCCGCCCTTTGTCCTAAAACTGTACATTTGTTTTTGAACAATGTCAGTAGATAAACCTGTGCCCTTCTCAAAAAGTTGTGTTTCTTCTAAAATCGGAGTGTCGATTTTTTTAAAGCCGTAAAAATTTACTATATTTTCAACAACATCATAAATTCTTTGAAAATATTTCTGTTCTTCCGGCAAGATATCGTGCATTCCGGTTGGCGATTGAAATTTTGGTTTCTTCATGGATCGAGCTTCCGTAGGGTCAAAGAGGTAAACCTCTTTTCCACCTCAGCTGACGCTTCGGTAAGCGAAGATAAAGAAGGGTTCTAAGAAAAGCGTTTCTTCTCTCGTCTCGTCTTCGACTCGACGGACGAAGTCCTCTTCGCTTTTAATAAGCAGGGGCCTCAATTTTTGCTATGGCAGCCGCTGGCCAGGCCCGGATCAACACTCTGCCAATAATGTCTTCTTTGGGTAAAGAACCCCAAATTCTTGAATCAGACGAGGACGATCTATTGTCGCCCAAAACAAAGTATTCATTTTCATTTAAATTAATCCGAAGATTGCCTGACGTTTGGAAATAAGCAGGGAGATAGTTTGATTCGTCTAATACCTTAATTTCTGAATTTTTTTGATAAACCGTCACTTTGCCATCTTTAATTTCTACTGCTTCACCCGGCAGGCCGATAATCCTTTTAATATAACGTTGAGATATGTTTCTCGGGTATTTAAAAACTATTACCTCTCCTCTTTCAGGCTCTCTTAATCTGTAGGATAGTTCATCAACAATCAGATAATCGCCGTTTTGAAAGTTTGGCTCCATTGATTCACCCTTAACAAAAAACGGTTGAAATAAAAAATAGCGAATAGGCACAACTATCGCCAAAGCAATAATCACTATTTTGATGATTTCCCAGATAAAAGATAATAATTTTTTCATGTTCGCTAACATTATAGCAACAATTTTTATATTTTGCAAGTCCAGTGATATAATAAATGTATGATAATTATAGTGGGTTTAGGCAATCCCGGCAAAAAATTTGAAAAAACGCGACATAACGTCGGCTTTAGAGCGGTCGATGAAATCGCCGTCAATTTTCAATTTCCAATTTTCAATTTCCAATCAATTTTCAATGCTCAAATTTCCAAAGGAGAAATCTGCAGTAAAAAAGTAATCCTCGCTAAACCTCAGATTTTTATGAACAATTCCGGCAAGGCAGTGAAAAAACTAAATACAAAATACAAAATACAAAATACAAATTTGTTTGTTATCCATGATGATATTGATCTTCCTCTGGGAAAGATAAGGATTTCAAAGGGCCGCTCCGCGGCCGGCCACAAAGGCGTGGAATCAATAATTAAAGAGTTAAAAACAAAAGATTTTGTCAGGTTTAGAATTGGAATTAAATCTCAGAAAACAGACAGCAAAAAACAGAAAACAGAAAAATTCGTTCTACAAAAATTTAATAAAGACGAAGAAAAAATTTTGAAAGAAGTGATTGAAAAAACAGCTGAAGCGATTGAAATGGCGACAAAAGAAGGTATAGAAAAAGTGATAAGTAAATATAATCAATAAACAGAAAACAAGAAAGCCGAGAAAACACAATAGATCTCTCGGCTTTTATATTGTTTTCGCCTCTTTTTATCGGCGATTACAGGCCGTGCCGCGTTTTGTTAAAATCCGCCTTCTCCAGCGCCTCCTTAATTTTGGAAGGAGGGAAAGAATTTCGGCCTTGCCCGTCATCACGGAAAAGGTCAATTTCGACCATTTCATCCGTTATTCCCATTTCAAAACATTTCAGCCACAAATTAATAGATTCGGCTGAATTTTCCCCTATACGATAAGTTACGCCATCAATAGAAATCTTTTCACCCTCACTTACTTCTTTCATTTGTATCACCTCCTGTTCAATTTTTAATTTTCTGTTTTAGATTTTAACTTTCTTTTACCCTTCAGTCTGTCTGCAAGTCATTAGAATTCTTTACGAAAACGTAGAAAACTCTAAGATTTTTAGCTACAATAGGTTTTAAGGAGAAATACCTATATTTTCGCTGCTTTAGAAAGAAAATCTATCTAAATCAGAGGTGGCTCCTCGCAGGCAGGCCGGAAGGTAAAATTTGAAATTGACTAAATGCTCTAAATAAGATATTATAACAAAGTAGATGGATTTGTCAAGGATAAACGCAATTGAAAAGGCTTTAATAGTTTCTATCACCCCCTACTTTTTGGAAAAGGGGAACTTTTGGTTTCCCCGTAGTGAATTTTCGACTTGCTCCGCAATATTAGGTTTTTCTTTCAGAAAAACCTTGTCGAAAATCTACTACGGGGTTTGAGGAAAATTTATTATGACCATTATTCAAAAATTACTAATAGTCGGTATTACGCCTTATTTCTTAGAAAAGAATAATCTTTGGTTCGAGGAAAACCTGACCCAGATTTTGGAAATAAGAAAAACTCAATCTTTTTTTGAAGACAATACATTATATATAGAGAAGAATCAAAAATATAACCTCTCTCAGTTTTTAAGGAAATTAGACGAAATGGGTTACGAAAAAGTTTTGTCAGTTTCAGAGCCCGGCGAATTCGCCCAAAGAGGCGGTGTAGTTGACGTTTTCCCGGTCAACTTAAATTGCGCCGTACGCTTTGAGTTTTTAGGCAACAGAATAGAACAAGTCATTCTGCTTCCCATAAAAATTGAAAATGAGCAGAAATCAAAAGAAATCTTAAAAAAGAAATTAAAATCCCAAAAATTATTTTCCGATTTAAAAGGTTTAAAATCAGGCGATTATCTGGTTCATCTGGACCATGGCATTGGAATTTACAATCAGCAATTGGCAATCGCCGATCAGCAATACTACCAGCTTGAATATGCCTCGGGCGATAAACTCTACATCCCTGTGGGGTTGGAAAGGAAATTAAGCCGCTATCTCGGTTTTGTCGAGCCTAAGATTTCAAGATTAGGCAGTCAGCTTTGGCAAAGAACCAAGAGAAAAATAAAAGAAGGCGCAGAGAAATTTGCCAAAGAACTTCTGGAAATTTATGCTCAAAGGGAAGTTATGACGCGGCCGCCTTATTCAATAGATTCAGATATAGATAAGCAATTGGCTTCTGACTTTGCTTTTGAAGAAACTCCGGACCAGATTCAGACGATAGAAGACATAAAAAATGATTTGGAAAAAGAATTGCCGATGGACAGAATTGTCTGCGGTGACGTTGGCTTTGGGAAAACAGAAATTGCTTTAAGGGCCATGGTCAAAGCATTAAATTCAGGGTTACAGGCGGCAATGATTTGCCCGACCACCATTTTAGCCAATCAGCATTTCCAAAATTTTAAAGAGAGGGTGAAAAATTTACCGATTAGGATAGCTATGTTATCAAGATTACAATCGAAAAAAGAACAAAAAAGAATCATTGAAGCTCAAAAAGCAGGAGCAATTGATATTGTCGTTGGCACTCACCGGCTTTTATCAAAAGACATTGAATTTAAAAATCTGGGGTTATTGGTGATTGACGACGAACAAAAATTCGGGGTGGGCCAAAAAGAAAAATTTAAAAAGTTGCGGGCTTCTTTGGATATTTTGTCGTTATCTGCAACGCCCATTCCCAGAACCCTTTATTTGTCTTTGTCGTCTTTAAAAAATATCAGCCTAATCCAGACTCCGCCAGCTGGCAGGCTACCAGTTAAAACTTTCATTTTGCCTTTTTCCGAAAAAACAATTAAAAAAGCGGTCGAAACAGAAATCAACCGCGGCGGTCAAGTTTATTATTTACATAATCGAGTAGAAACAATCGAAACAGCTAAAAAATTTCTGGAAAATTTAGTTCCCAAAGCTAAGTTTGGCGTAGCTCACGGCAGATTGAGAGAAAAAGAATTAATAAAAGTAATGAGTGAATTCCAAGATAAAAAAATTGATATATTGGTTGCCACGACCATTATTGAAAACGGCTTGGATTTACCGAATGTTAATACTTTGATTGTAGCTGATGCTACTCATCTGGGCTTGGCGCAGGCTTATCAAATCCGAGGCAGAATCGGCCGTTCCCATATCCAGGCCTTCGCTTATTTCCTCTACAGTAAAAGGCTGGGCGAGAAAGCGGATATCAGACTAAAAGCCTTAAAAGAAGCTGAAGAATTGGGTTCTGGTTACAAAATCGCTTTAAAAGATTTGGAAATCCGGGGAGCCGGCAATATCTTGGGTAAAGAACAATCAGGCAATATAAATTCCATCGGTTTAAATCTTTATTGCCAAATACTTTCTGAGGCGATTGAGAAGGCGAAGAGGGACGTGTCTTAGAAATACACGCCCCTATTTTTCTTTTTCAGACCAGGTTATTTAAATGGAGTAATTAATTTGAAGAAACTCCTTCTTCTCTTTTTTTTCTTTCCCTTGGAGTGATTTTTTCCCTTGGATAATGTAGTTGATGACATCTCCAACAGTAATTAACATTTCAGCGTCCTCATCAGGAATCTCAATTCCAAATATATCCTCTATAGACATAGTCATCTCAACAGTATCCAACGAATCCGCACCTAGATCATCTATGAATTTTGCCTCGGGCATCACCTCTCTTTCCTTCACCTCTAACTGTTTCACAACAATTTCCCTGACTTTATCGAAAACATCTTTTTTCTTCATTCTGCCCCACCTCCTTTCTTTATTCTTCAGGCGTAACTTTACCCGTAATTAAGACAGATACAGCCCTACACCGACAATGACGGCGACAGCTACAACCACCATAATCAAACCTGCGAAAAAATCTTCTTTTTTCCCGACCCAACAATCATGCTGGATCATTCCCCAATTTTCATGACAATTGTGTGAACAGAAAAAAGACATAACCATCCCTCCTTTCTTCAACAAAAATGTGTTTGTAATTTTATTCTTCCTTTCACTCTGGCACCTCCATGTAATAGCGGCCGTTTTTCTTGTAAAATATCCACTCCAATAATCTGTAAATCTTGGTGCCATCTTTGTACTCATAAGGAAAATAAGGAAGCAGACAGTCTTCCCTCCAACCGATTCCAACCTTTCTCATTTTCTTCCCGTTTATATAAATTTCCTCCGCCTCTTCCCGTTTCTTTATCTTTTTCTTTTTCATATTCCACTCCTTTCCTTGTTAAGTTGCTACACATAGATTATGATAAATTAAAAATATGTCAAATGAAATTAAAGAAATTTCAATCAATGATGGAAACTATCCAAAATCTTTAAAAGAAATTAAAGACGCGCCGAAGGTTCTGTATTATATAGGAAGCTTGCCAAAAGCCGATGAAAAGAATTTCGCCATAGTGGGAACGAGATTATGTTCTGCTTACGGAAAACAAATTGCTTTGGAAATTGCCGGAGACTTAGCAGAGGCCGGATTAACCATTGTTTCAGGCTTGGCGCCCGGCATTGATACTTTCTCGCATCAGGCAACTTTGGAAAGAAAAGGCAGAACAATTGCAGTTTTGGGAACTGGTCTTGATGAAAAAAGCCTTTATCCTAAAGATAATATAAAATTATCTAGAAAAATTGTGGAAACCGGCGGTTGTCTGATCTCCGAATATCCGCCAGGAACTCCGGGAAGCAAAATTACTTTTCCGCAAAGAAATCGGATAGTTTCCGGGTTGTCACTTGGCGTTCTGGTGATTGAGGCCAAACAAAAATCAGGCGCCTTAATTACCGCCAATCTCGCTTTTAAACAAAATCGGAAAGTTTTCGCTATCCCCGGACCAATTCATTCTTCAAACTCAAAAGGCTGTCATTATTTAATCAAAAAAGGTGCGAAATTAGTAGAATCAGCCAGCGATATTTTAAAAGAACTAAATCTTCCCTTACCAAACTCGGGTGTTGGTTATCCTCGAGGGGAAACTCTGGAAGAAAATTTAATTTTAGATACCTTAAAAGAAGAAGCGTTATACATTGATAAGATTATTGAAAAAACAAAGCTTTCAGCCGCCAATGTGGCCGGCGACCTTGCAATTTTGGAAATAAAAGGTAAAGTAAGAAACTTGGGAGGAAATATTTATGCGCTGATGCGCTAAATCGTATCAGGTCTTGCTAATTGTTGCTTGACAAATATTCCGTAAGAGCTACAATTAAATAATGAACAAACTTCTCACCCCAAAACAAGTAGCAAATAAATTAGGCGTTAGCGAATTTACGATCTGGCGATATATTAATGCCGGGAAACTCAAAGCTATTAAGCTAACTAAAAGGAATTTTAGAATTGAAGAAAAAGACTTAATTCAATTTCTCAAAAAACACAAGACAAAATAATATGAATCTTAAATCTATTGTTCCCATTATTATAATTCTTTCTCTTTTTTTAGTTTTGTGGCTTGGTTTCTCTTTTTTCTTTAAGTCATCGCATTTTGAATTTCCTCCTAATGACAGGTGGGCTATTTTTACTTTTATCCCCCTTTTCGCTTTTGCGCTTTACATATCTGTTGTTTCGCCAGAACTTGTTGGGTCTAAATGGTTCGCACGGATTTCTTTTACGATTCTCTTAATAATATCTATAATTCTATTTATTGTCGGTTGATTACTATTTAATTAATAAATCTATGAAAGAAAAATTAAGTAATCATGCTTTTGTATCAAATTTAAATTATTTAACTAACGATGTATAAATATTGGTCATATAAAGAAATTTCTCTTTTAAAAAAGCTTTATCATAAAATGTGGGTGAAGGATTTAGCGAAATTCTTTCCGAGGCGAAATAAAGATATAATTGTAGCTAAAGCATTGAGCTTAGGTCTCCCTTCAGCAAAATTATGGCAACCCGAAGAAAATAATATACTCCGCCAACATTTTGCTGAAGCATCAAAAGAAAAACTTCTAAAGATTTTGCCAAAAAGATCATGGTTAGCAATCTTAGCTCAAGGAGAAAGATTAGGATTAAAACGCAAAATAGATAAACCTAGATTAAAAGTTAATGAAGATTATTTTAAAAAGTGGTCTTCTAATATGGCTTATATTCTCGGCTTTATTTTTGCTGATGGCGGAATTGTCAAAGTAACTCATAATGGCTCTAGTGATAAATTAGGTTTTGGTCAAAATAAAAAAGATGTAGATATATTAAGAAAAATAAAGCAAATGCTTTCAGCAGAACAAGCCCTATCTCCCTCAGGCAACTATGTGCACTTTTCTATCTTTAGCCAAGTAATCGTTGATGACTTAAAGAAATTAGGAGTCTTATATAGAAAAAGTTTCCGAAAAAGTCGTGGGAAAATTCCAAAAATTCCTAAAAAATATATCCGAGATTTTATCCGCGGCATAGTAGATGGAGATGGGAGTATTAGTTTTGATAAAAAGGGGTATCCGACCTTAAGTATTTGTGGCAGAAAAGAAGTTATGGTTTTCATTAGAAATCATTTTCTTTCTAAATTCAATATTTATTCTAAAATTAGTCAAGGGAAGAAAAATGGTAAACTATCCAATGTTTTTTATATTTGCTATAGATGTAATTCGGCTAAAACTTTAATACACTATCTCTACGAGAATGCCAACATTTATCTCGAAAGAAAATTCAGATTAGCAAAACGGTGCTCAAATATAGAAATCAAGCCAAGAAAAAACTATACCAAAGGGGAAAATCAAATAATTCGACGGTTTTATCATTCCCTGCTAAAAGATAAAATTTTATCAATGCTACCCAATCGAAATTGGCCTTATATTCAACACCATGCCTGGCAATTGGGTCTAACTAAAAATAAAAGAAGAAAGAAGAAATAATGTATTTAGTCGTAGTAGAGAGTCCTGTAAAAGGGAATACTATTCAACGGTTCTTAGGACCAAATTACCAGGTCCTATCTTCTTATGGCCATATCAGAGATTTACCAAAAAGCGAATTGGGGGTAGATGTAGAAAATAATTTTAAACCAAAATACATTATTCCTCTAAAATCCAGAAAAATCATTAAGGTTTTAAAACAAGAATCCCAGAAAGCAGATTTAACCATTTTAGCCACAGATAATGACAGAGAAGGAGAAAGTATTGCTTGGCACCTCATTCAAGTCTTAGACTTGAATGAAATCAAAAATCACCCGGTCATTCAACCGGGTGCCCAGTCGGATGACGAGGCAAAATCAAAAATCAAAAATTATCAAAGAATTGTATTTCACGAAATAACTAAGCCAGCTATTGAAAATGCCTTAAAACATCCCAGAGATATTGATATAAATTTAGTTAATTCCCAGCAGGGAAGAAGAATTTTGGATAGAATTGTAGGATATAAATTATCACCTTTTTTATGGAAAAAGGTGGCCAGGAGATTATCAGCTGGAAGAGTACAATCGGTAGCAGTTAGATTGATTTGTGAAAGAGAGAAAGAAATTCAAAAATTTTTACCCCAAGAATACTGGGAAATTACAGCAGAACTGCAATCACAGATTCACACAGATAAGACTACAACCCGCCCACCGCATCCTCCCATCTCTGATGGGCCCCTACAGATTAACACAGATAATAAATCATTTTTAGCAAAATTAGTAAAAAAAGATAATAAAGTTATTCCAAAACTTGGGATAAAAAACAAAGAAGAGGCAGATAAAATTGTTAAAGATTTAGATAGAGCTGAGTACAAAATTTCAAATATAGAAAGAAAAGAAATAAAAAGAAATCCCCTGCCTTCATTTATAACCAGTACTTTACAGCAAAAGGCCTGGCAGAAGTTCCACTGGTCAGCAAAAATGACAATGCGAATTGCTCAACAGCTTTATGAAAAAGGATTCATTACTTATCATAGAAGCGATTCTTTGAATATTTCTGATTTAGCTCTGGAAGCAGTAAAAAATTTTATTACTAAAAATTTTGGCAAAAATTATTATCAATTTAGAAAATTTAAAACAAAATCAAAATTGGCCCAGGAAGCCCATGAAGCAATCAGGCCGACCCGCCCAAATTTCGCTCCGCCCGCCTGCCTTCGAGTTGCCGAAAGCAAATCGGGCAAGCGAAACTTAGGCGAGCAAGCTTATCTCGAAGACAAAAATCAAGAGAAATTGTACGAACTTATTTGGCGAAGATTCATTTCATCACAAATGGCTCAAGCTACTTTTGATTCAATAGTGGTGGATATTCAAGTAAAAAATTATGTTTTCAGAACAACTGGACAGACCTTGAAATTTGATGGATTTTTGAAAATCTACCCTCTAAAATTTTCTGAATTTGAACTTCCAGAACT
>Ga0210004_1002297_pt1 | contig 10887 bp, 11 predicted proteins | sample CryGey13umfilter_FD_185450 | JGI IMG/M metagenome (GOLD analysis project Ga0210004, IMG submission 185450) | Groundwater microbial communities from aquifer in Utah, USA - Crystal Geyser 4/8/14 3 um filter (SPAdes) (version 3) | ecosystem: Environmental > Aquatic > Deep subsurface > Groundwater...
GATTGGTGATACGGGTACCGGCTGGCTCAGAATCCGCAAAGAAGCCTCGGGAACCTCAGAGGAACTGGGCAAAGCCGACACGGGTGAGAAACTCAAGTATCTTGGCGAGAGCACAGAGCTCGGTTGGTTCAAAGTCGAGTTTGAAGGAGCCCCCGGTTGGGTCTCCGGCAAGTATGTTTCGATAGTTAAATAAAATACAAAATCACCACTACCATTACTCCCCACAACATAACCGTCGCAATGAGTGGCTTATCCGACATAATCACCTTGTGTGGGCTCTCCCCCTCATTCTTTTCATAAATCAGTTGCATATAGCGCATGACCCCAAAAATCACGACCGGTACAGTAGCCATCAACCACTTATCGACTAGTAGCGTCCTAGGTAGCAACGAAAACAACTTGAGCACCTTACCCTCCGCCGTAAATGGTGGGTGCAAAAACGAAAACAAAGCATACGTCAGCCAGGTTGTATTGGCAAACATCGAGGTATAAGCCCCCAATAGTTCTGGAGTATAGTGCACAAGAGTACTACGTAGTTGCTTAGCCTCAATCCCAGCACCAGTCAGTAGGGTCATCTCACTCCGTCTCTTCCCTACTGCCAAAAATAGCGAAGCCGAAACAACTGTCAGGAGGAACCACACATCCATATGTACATTGATCACAAAACTTCCTGCATAAACTCGTAGTACAAACCCAGCCGCAATGATAAATACATCTAGGATTGGCACTTTCTTAAACCAAAGTGAGTACATGATATTCATCACAAAGTAAGCCCCCATCACGCCCAAGAAAAAGGTTGACGTCGAGAGTCCCAACCACAATGAAAGTCCAGCCAAAAATATAAATAAAAATATAGCTAGCTCTATCGGGATCTCTCCACTTGCAATCGGTCGCTTTTTCTTGAATGGGTGCAACCTATCGCTCCTGATGTCTACAATATCATTAAACACATAAGTAGCTGAGGACAATAAGCAAAACAACCCAAATGCCCAGACTACTTTGGCAAAGTAACCTGGTACAAACAAAAATCCCAAAAACACGATAGGTGCAAACACCGCGATGTTTTTGACCCACTGGCTTACACGGATCGTTTTTGTGATAAGAACAAATTTATCCACAACAGTATCCCTCCTACCATTATTGCAATTAACAAGATTGTATAGACTTTCATCTCACTGTTCAATTGCAAGGCTATCCACCCCAGTATGGCCGTGATCAGCCAGTAAAACATCGCCACTTGTCGCTTACTCCAACCGATTTTCAAGAGTTGGTGGTGGAGGTGATTGGTATCACCCCAGACGGGTGACTTATGAGCTGCAATGCGCCGTCCGATCACATATATAACATCCATGAGTGGCACCCCCAGTACAATCAAGGCCGTGGCCACCTTTGCTCCAGAGAGGATGGATAGTACAGCCAAGAAATATCCAGCTAGTGCCCCACCTCCCCACCCTGGCATGATTTTTTGTGGATACATATTAAACAAGAGTAATCCGCCATATGCCCCAGCCAAAGCAAATGAAATATAAGCACTAGGCCAGGTTGTAATATCATTTACGAATCGAAACGAGAGGATCCCCATCACAATCGCGGCAATCATCGTCACTCCTGGCAGTTGCCCGTCTAGTCCCTTAGCCCCCATATTGACAAAGTTCATCCCCCACACAATCCACAAAACAGTCAAGACTCCAGTCACAATCTGTGCATTAAACTGGATTACTCCAGTACCCATTGGATTGCTCACATAACTAATCCCAATCCCACAAGCTACTATGATCAAAGCCACAATGACCCCTAGTGCAAGCCGTATATACGGCGAGATATCCAAGATATCGTCTATGATCCCCGCCACCATCAAGATCGCCGCCCCCACAAATATCCCCGCTACCGGGCGATCCACTTTAATAAAAGAAAGTGTCGCAAAAAAGATCGCGATAAATATCGGGATTCCCCCACCTCGTGGAACCGCGACCGTATGAATATGTTTGGGGTGTTGTTTAAAGGTCGAGCGGTCGACGAGTCCCAAGGATTTATACACCAGAATCGTGATATAAGTCACGGCCGAAGATATAATCAGTGCAAAAATAAATGGCAACAGTGCAAGTTGGGTTATCATAAAATGAGCGACTGTACTATCCCCACTAATGAGATCAACATCATAATGGTTACAATCATAGCAGACACAGAGAGGATTCTAGGCAGTAGTGGGGAGAGCTTCCTGGATATGCGAGATAGTCCCAAGTTGAGTATCAAAAATAAGAGCGATGTTGCCGGCAGTACAAACAACATGACTCTGGGTGCGAGTCTCGCCTCTCCCCACGGGAGCGTAAAGTATAGCGGGACCAAGTTGGGTAGTCGTGAACTCAGGATCGCAATCGACCCTACCATCAAAACAATTAGTAGCAATGCCACTAAATAACTCGTCCGCCCAAAACTATCAGGTACCAAAATCTCCGCCGTCTCACGTATGTTAAAAGTTTGTTTAATCTTTATCATGCCAAATTACTTTAGGCGCATATAAATATTGATGTCGCCGATCTCTTTTACTTGTACATAGTCATGCGCGACCATAGTCATAAGTGCGTCAAACTCACCAGCTCCAGGTAAAATTACAATATACTTTGGTTCACTTTTGTTCAAATTCTCCATCACGTAGTCATATTTTTTGAGATCGCGCACATGGAAACTCACGATATATTTGCCACCGCTTGGGAGCTTGTTTGTTAGGTTGTAGATTGTTGCATCAGTTCCCCAGACATAGATAGTGTCGCTCGGTGTGAGTCTCTCATTTAGATACTTAGCAGCGCTGTAATTGAGTGGGGCGTTGTTAAATCGTGCCAAATATTCATCCCAACTGATTTTTCTCGTCACATACTCCCAGTATGTTTTGTATACACTTATGGTTGGGTAGCCCCAGAACTGGATCTTCCACTGTGTAGCTATCCCAGCGATCACCAATGATCCGATCAAGATCCAAGACAAAACATTTTCCGCTACAAAGACAAAGGGGATCAAGAGTGAGACGGGGACTACCATTTCTTGCAAATAATGTGGGTATGGCCTAGCCGAAAGTAGCGCCCCAAACAAAGAAAACCCTGCCCAGAGGGAGAGAAAAACCAATTTTTTATCTATTTTCTTACGTGCCAAATAAAGTAAAAGGGTAAAAAATCCTAGAATCGTACCCCTCACTACCAGTCCACTCCGGAACGGATTAAAAGTATAAGTACTTGTCGACCACGAAGACACATAGCCCAAATTCATCGTCAAGACCGTCCCTAGATAGTCTGGTCCTGTCCCTTTTAGGTAATAATAAACAAATGTTGCCGCCAGTGGTGCCACAAACGCGAGGCCGTACGCCAGGAAAGACCATGATAATATGGCGGATAGTCCTTCTTTAAAGGTCTTTTTGTTAAAGACAAAAAAGTACAACCCAATCGCCATCATGTCAAAAACCACTGGGATCTTAAATAGCCAGCCAATCCCACCGAGCAACCCCGCCATCAAATACTTGTAGGGGCGAATCCTTGTATTCGCCCGTGTATCCCACAACAAAAGCACAGCCCCCGTCACAGGGATCATCATGAGTAGCTCGGCATTTACCGTCAACCCCTCAAATGTAGGGAGAGTACTCAAAGCTACAAAAATCAAAGTACTAGCATATTTCATAATCGGCTTAGTCTTATCCCAAATCAACCCCGCGAGGTTCGCAAACAACACAGTATGAAGCATCATTAAAACCGTCAAAACTCCCCGGAAAGCAAACATGGTAGGAGCAATCCCAGCCAAGATGTAGATGAGAGGGGGTTTGTGGTCAAATATGGCTTGATACAGTGGGACGCCAGTTGCCCAGGCTCTTCCCATCACAAAATAAATCTCTTCGTCACCATAGTAATGGGGCATCATCAAACTAGGCAAGCGCAAGATCAAAACCACAACCAGCAAAAATATGATCCACTCGTGTTTGTTACACCAAGCATGAAAAGATTTAAACCAAGAAGTCATATCTCCATTCTACAATATTTTTTGTGGCGTGACCTTCTCAGTTACTTTATACTCTATATACTTCCCGAGCATGAGTCTAGTATGCGCATCTATCCCGGGCAGAGCTGTAAAGAAAAATCCAACCACAGGTAGCGTCACAAACTCAAGAGCCTCAAAAATAAATCCCAAAACTGGAATTCGTCCTTTTGCCTTCTTTGGTCGCAAGCGATAATTGAGGATGATCATGACCAGTAGCGCCAAAAGACATAGTGTCAGTATCCCCGAAGTGACCTGGGGGAGAGTTTTACCAATTATTGTTCGAGAAAAATCTTTATTCAATAGGGGAGGCAGAAGAGCACCAATGGTGATCGCAAACCAGTTGACTGGCCAGAGGAAATGGTCTTCCAGTACCCGAAATACGCGGATCGTCTTCTCCCAAAATGGGATTGTATCTGCGTTCACCCACCGAGACACTATATAAGGAGTATCAGACACTCCCCATGCCCATCTCTTGACTTGTTCATATTGATTAGAGTATGTTTTGAGCGTGCTTGTGGCCTCGGCTGCATCCGCCATGATCGGCAGATACAGTGGCGCCACGCTCACTTTCCCGTCCAGCGCAAAGAATGCCTTGAAAAATAATCGCCAGTCCTCTGGGATTACGTCCGTATCCCAGTATCCAATCACATCTATCATCTTGAGACTCGCCGTATAAGTCGAAAAATTGATCAGTCTATCGCCCCGCGCCAACATAGCCAAAGACATAATAGTTGCAGAGGATGAAAATACGCGTACCAAGAGGGGGACTCTCCAAATGTTGTTATAAAACATGAGGATTCCTTGCCAGATGGTCGTGTAGCGTGTTGGGCTATCCAAGAAATGGTAAGCAAGACATGCAAAATACGATGGGTGCAACAGTGCGTCTGCGTCTTCGCTCGTGATCGTCACATACTCTATATCAACTCCCTCACGATCCACAAGTAATCGCTTGGCTTCCTTTGCTCCCCACGAAGTATTGGATGATTTCCCCTTTACCTCACCAGGTAGATCGGGGTGGTAAGTCACCCACAAATGGCCAAAATTTTCTCCATACTCATTTATCAACTCACTAGCCTTTTCTCGCGCTTCTTTTCTTTCTCGATCCTCAAAACTCAGCATGATGTGGAGATTTTTGATAGGGAAGGTCTGCGCTTTGAGTTTGTCTAGCGTGCGCTTGAGAGTCTCAAATGGTTCTTTGTAAGTTGGGATCACGATGATATGTTGGATTCTCTTCCAGTCGGGGAAATTTTTAACATCTCCCATCCAGTCATACACCTGGAATGTCCGGAGCTTAAAGTACCCTAGGACCGCCATTAGGGCTGTTGACATTGATCGGTAAAACCAGTACACCGAAAACGCGATGATATAGTAGGCAACGATATTGGGGATGAGAAATGATCCCCACACGGGGAACAAGATCAAAAACCACGAAACAGTCCCCGGCAGTATCTCAAGAGCCCGTTTTGTTCGAACCGGATGTCGCCTCATCCATTTACGTAGATTTTTCATAATTTGAACAATGCCTTCGCATTCTTGATTGTTTGTTCTTCCACGACCTTCAAGGACAGTCCTTGAAGGTCGGCGATCATCTGGGCCGTTATTGTAACATTACTTGGTTCATTCCGTTTTCCAGGCAACATAAACGGCGAATCTGTTTCAAGTAACAATCTCTCTATGGGTACCAGCGGGACGAGTCTTGCCACCCGCTTACTCCAGGCGATATTGCCACAAAAGCTCACACAAAACCCGCGCGACAGTACTTCCTTTACTCCCGCCTCGTCATGAGAGAAACAGTGGAACTGTCCCCGAGGCATCTTCTTGAGTCCATCTAGTACTTCCAGCGCTTTTTTTAGACTATTTCTCGTGTGAACAATAACAGGCAAATCATGCTCAAGTGCCAACTCACACTGTTTTCTCAGTAACTCTCTTTGTTCCCCCATACAATTCTTTAGTTCTTCACTACTTGCGTCCGTCCCAATCTCCCCGATCGCCACAATCCACTCTCTGTTTTCTGCGATCAGTTCCCGTAGCCCAAGAGGTGTCTCCTCAAAGTTGTGGTTCAAGAGTTCCTCCGGATGTACCCCCACGCTAGCATACAAGACTCCTGGATATTTCTTCGCTAGCGCAATCGCCATCTTGCTCGACTCTAGGCTTGTTCCTGGCACAATCATCTTCCCCACTCCCGCCGCCTTCGCCCGAGCCATCACCTCCTCCAAATCATTTTCATACTCAGGGAACCACAAATGAGCATGGGTATCAATCAACATAAATTTTTTATTTATTAGTGACATAATGAATTAATTCATTATGTCAACCCCATATTATGTAAGTCGGGGGAAAAGGGGAGCCGATTTCTCAATTTTTTCTCCCGCAAATTGTCGACTTATCTTCTCGGCCGTCTCGGGCATAAATAGCGCCAAGTCCACGGCGATCTGCCGGATTTCCTCGACCAACTTTAAAAGTGCCTCTTCTTTCTCCTTGTCTTTTAGTTCCCACACTCGCCTCTCCGATACATACTGATCAGCTTTGCGGATCCGCTCCCAAATATTCCTCATCGCCTCATCAAATTTATACGCTCCGAGGGCATTCGCAACATCTTTGCTAATCGTCACCGTGCCCCTCCGAAGCTCGTCAGAGCGAAGGGGGGTCGCCGCCACCATAGCGCTTACTCTCGCCACCAGATTCCCAACTCCATTTTGCAAATCTGATTTATAAAGTTCATCAATTCTGCTCCAAGAAAAGTCGCCGTCTCCATAGGCAGGGATTTCTCTCAAGAGATAGTAGCGGAACACATCAATACCATATTTTTTGACCACTTCATCTGGGTGAATTGCATTTCCTAGCGATTTCCCTATTTTGTTCCCTTCAACTGTCACATACCCATGAACAAATTCTTGAGTCGGCAGAGGAATATTGGCGGAGAGCAACATCCCCACCCAGTACAAAGCATGGAATTTCACTATTCCCTTGCCAATCACATGAATTCGTTCTGTCTCTGTGTTGTCCCAAAATTTCTTATACTTATCGCCATCACTATCATAATCGAGAGCGGTTATATAGTTTGAGAGAGCATCTACCCAGACGTACATGACCTGTGAGTCATCGCTTGGTACGGGGACACCCCAGTCTCTAGCACGCTCCCGACTACGGGAAATTGAGAAATCTTTCAGACCTTCGCGTATAAAACCAAGGACTTCATTTTTCCTTTTTTCGGGCACTATTTTAATTGTGTCTTCAGTAATCAATTTCTCTATTTGGTCTTGATAGTTAGATAACTTGAAAAAATAATTTTTCTCACTCAGTAATTCTGGTTTCTTCTTATGCTCAGGACATAGTCCATCCACCAAATCTTTTTCAGTTTTGAATTCTTCGCATCCCACGCAGTACATTCCCATATACGTATCTTGATAAATATCTTCTGGTTTCAATTTACCCCAGAGTTTTTGCGCCCCTTTTATGTGGCGATCTTCCGTTGTCCGAATAAAATCATCAAAACTTAGATTCAGTGTTTGAGAAAGTCTCTTAAATTCTGTCGTTTTTTCAGCTACATATTCTATGGTTGATTTCTTTTCCATCTCTGCAGCCAGCACATTTTTCAAAGCATTCTCATCCGACCCAGTCAAGGCATATACATTCTCTTCTCCATACTTCGACCGGAAATAACGAGCCATCACGTCAGTTTGCACATATTCTAGGCTATGTCCTATATGTGGATCGCCATTTACGTAGGGGATTGCAGTGCTTATAAAAACTTTACTTACCATGCTCACCATTTTACTTCATTAGCTTCTCTAGTGCACGCGAGAGTCTTATGCTCCACACATCCGCCCATTCCTCTGCCTTGACCTTCGCTAGCGCTAGTTGGATTCCTTTTTGGTTCATCCCCTCCGCCACTGAGGCAATCGTAGCTGTCGATACTTTGAGCACATCTTTGATATGCTCATACGACTGTCGCTTGTCCAGAAAAACCGCAATGGCTAGTCTCTTCGCGATGGCCGAGAGTTCGTTCTCACTCATGAGTGATTTGAGGGTGATCTCTACGTCTATTTCATTTTTGGCATCAGCCAACACCTGGTACAGGATTTTATATACCTGTGTCTCTATTTTTTTGTTCATGCTTTGTGCGGATTTTTTCATGTCTATGTATAGATATACCAACTTTCAATGATGAAAGTCAATAGGAGGGCGATCACGAGCCCTGTATGCATCAGTTGTAGCATACTCAAAATCACGCCTCCCACGATTGTCGTAGTTAGGATCAAGCTTCCCCATACCGATTTTACGATCAGCAAAATGGTATACCACACCGTGATTGTCAGTACTATGAGGAATGGTAAATACGCCCCAGGTATCCAAACATCACGGATTAGTCTGGGCTCAATGTTTATAATGATCATGGCGATACTCCCCCACAAGAAGATCAGACTCAAGAGTTTTGGTATCCACTTCATAATATGACTATAATAGCAGTATGGAAGTCACAACTCTAACCCTCATTATCGTTTTCTTTCTCGTGGGTTTTATGCTCTTGGTTCTCAAGTTCTTTCGTGACGATCTCAAATCTCTGCGCTCTTCGCTAGACTCCACCAAAGATACCATCAACTCTAGTCTGGCGCTCAATACCAAAGATATCGGCGATCGCCTGCTCCATGCCACAGAGGTGATCGGGGAACTCAAGAGGGAAGCGGGGGCTTTTTCTCAAGTCAGCCAAAGCATGAAGGATCTTCAGGATTATCTCAAGTCCCCCAAGCTGCGTGGTAATATCGGCGAGATGGTCCTCAAAGATTTGATTAGTCAGATGTTCCCCGTCAGCGCCTACAAACTCCAGTACGCTTTCAAGTCTGGTAGCATTGTCGATGCGATCATCAAGACCGATGCGGGCCTGCTCCCCATCGACTCCAAGTTTCCCATGGAAAACTTCCAAAAGATGATGTCTATGGTTGCACCGTCAGAGCAGGACTCACTCCGTCGCGCCTTTGCTCGCGACATCAAGGCTCACGTCACCGCCATCTCCAAGAAATATATTTTGCCAGAAGAGAGTACGCTCGATTTTGCGCTCATGTACATCCCCTCAGAGTCCGTCTACTACGAGGTGGCCTGTTCCGATGAACTCATGGATTTTGCTCGCAACTCTCGCGTCTATCCCGTCTCGCCCAACACGCTCTACGCCGCTCTCCAGACGATACTTTTATCATTTGAAGGGAAGAAGATAGAGCAAAAAGCCAAAGAGGTCTTTGCTCTCATGCGCGGTATCCAAAAAGATTTTGGCAAAACCAGTGACTCTATGGTGACCTTAGGTTCTCACCTAACCAAAGCCTACAACAAATTTTCTGATGTCCAGTCGCAGTTCAACTCCATCGGCCAAAAACTCTCCTCCACCCGCCAGCTGACAGCCGAAGATAATGATAAAGATATCCTGTCATCCCGAGCGCAGTCGAGGGATCTCACCGACGAGAAATTATTAGACGAATAAGGAGAAATTATGAAAGTTATTCTCTATATGGCAACCACCATTAATGGTTTTATTGCGTCAGAAGATCACGATACGCCTTGGACAGACGCAGAATGGGATAGTTACTCCTCAAAAGTTAAAGAAACTGGCAATTTAATTATCGGGAAAATTACATACGATTTTATGGCAAGTGATGGAAGCTACGAAAAACTTGGGAACCCGACAGTTGTTTGTCTCACCAAGTCAGTAGATAACTCTTCGTCAAATAATCACTATTTCGTCAAAGATTTTTCTTCCGCAATCAAATTATTAACTGAACAAGGGTTTAATCATGTACTAGTGGGTGGAGGTGGTTTCTGTGATACGGCGGCACTAGAGTCTGGACTAATAGACGAAATATATATAGATGTAGAACCTGTGTTATTCGGTAAAGGTATTCCACTTTTTAGGATCTCAGATACAAATCTGAAACTTCAATTAATCGATCATAAGCAAATTGGAGAGAGTGGGATCCAATTACATTATCGGGTAATTAAATAATATTCCGTTGAATCGATAGATCGGAATATAAGCGAATTAATTCTAATAACTGTATCGTTGATTCGAATCATCGATACACTACTACATCGGTTAACCAACATATGTCTATGCAAATCAGACGGGCTAAATCAACAGACATACCATCAATTACAAAACTAAAAGGGATCAAAGACGAAAAAAGATATCTCAAACGTATTCACGAGACAGATAACAACAAAGGTGCTTATCTCATAGCCGATCTAGATGATCAGATCGTAGGTCAAGTTTTTCTTAAATATTATGGAACAGAAATATTTCCATCATTCCCCAATATGGAAGATCTACTTGTATCACAAACATCACGATGTAAGGGAATTGGAACAGCACTAATCCACGAGTGTGAAAGATTATCTAAAGAAAGAAATTATTCCAAAATTGGTTTATCTGTTAACCCAATTTCAAACAAACAAGCGAAATCTCTATATGAGAAACTAGGCTATCTCCACAATGGAGACTATCCCCATCTAGACGGAGTTTATAATGGTGTGGAAGATTGGGTAATCGACTTAGTAAAAACTTTATGACAAAACCAACCAAAAACCTTGAATTTCAAAAATCCTACAAAGCGCTCAACAAAGAGCAAAAGAAAGCCGTCGATACCATCGAAGGTCCCGTTATGTTGGTCGCCGGCCCAGGCACTGGAAAAACCCAGACGCTCGCCCTGCGCATCGCCAATATTTTGCAAAAGACCGACACCTCCGCCAGTAGTATCCTCGCCCTCACCTTCACCGAGTCCGGTGCCCGCGCCATGAAAAACCGCCTCATTTCTCTCGTTGGCCCCACGGCCTACGACGTCACGATCTCAACTTTCCATAGTTTCTGCGCCGATGTAATCC
>Ga0210004_1002300_pt1 | contig 10878 bp, 9 predicted proteins | sample CryGey13umfilter_FD_185450 | JGI IMG/M metagenome (GOLD analysis project Ga0210004, IMG submission 185450) | Groundwater microbial communities from aquifer in Utah, USA - Crystal Geyser 4/8/14 3 um filter (SPAdes) (version 3) | ecosystem: Environmental > Aquatic > Deep subsurface > Groundwater...
CAGGAGAAAGGAGAACTGCATTTGGATCGGGCGGCGCCGCCATTTGATGCAGGGCATTTCGCCGCACATATCATGGAGGACGTCCGTCTCATTTTTCTTGCCCCCGAGGGACGGCTCGCCGATGCCGGCGTGCTTGAAGACGGATCGGCCATCTGCCGGTACTACGAAAATCAGGACAGGATTGTAGATGTGGTCGTCCATCAGGATGATACCTGGGAGATCGAAACATATCGCACCTCTCATGAACGGCTGCGTAAAATCAGGGCCTTTTCCGTGCAGGACAGAATCCCCGGTATGTTGGAACTGACCGGTTTCGAATCCAGGAATTATTCGTTGCGCCTGAAATTGATCAGTGCAGAGCCGGTGACTGCTCAGGGGTCAGGGAGCAGGAGTCAGGGAGCAGGGGTCAGAATAGAACGGGAATAGATTTGAAATTCAAACTGATATATCCGAAATGGAAGAAGCTGGAAAGGCAGACGGAATTTCACCTTCCGCCTCATGGACCCGTTGTCTTTGCCGCGACGTTACCCGATGATGTGGAAATTACTTTTACAGATGAAAATGTGGAATCCATCAACTTTGACGATTCTACTGATCTCGTCGGCATATCAATGATGCTGACCAGCCAGGTCAGGCGGGGCTGGGAGATTGCCGATAGATACAGGCAAAGAGGAATCAAGGTCATCTTTGGCGGTATCGCGACGATGCTTCACGCCGAGGAAACGATGGCGCATGCGGACACTGTCTTTCTCGGCGAGGCAGAAGGTAGAATGGAGGAGGTCTTTCTTGATTTCAGAAACGAGCGCCTGCGCAGACGATATGACTTCCTGACCGATTTCCCCCCCGCCGAATCCATCGGGACGGCAAGAAGAGACATATTAAACAGGGAATTGTACTATTATAAAGGCGTGCAGATGGTGGATCTTGTTCATGCCTCACGGGGATGCCGTTTCGACTGCTATCCCTGCTGCGTATCTTTTCTGGGGGGCAGAAAGTTCCGGCCCCGCCCCATCGGGCGGGTAGTGGAAGAACTGGCATGGATGAATAACAACCGCCTGTTTATCGTGGACAATTCGCTTGCCCAGGACAAGGACTGGGAACGGGAGTTATTTACCGCCATGATTCCCCTGAAGAAGAAATGGTGTTGCCATCCCATCGAGGATGATGAAGAGATCCTTGATCTGGCCGCGCGGGCGGGGGCCTGGTACGTTTACCAGGCCGTTTTCGATACGTCGGACTATATCCGGAACCGCATCCGGCGCTACCACGACCACGGCATCGCCGTGGAAGGGACGATCCTCCTCGGCCTCGACGATCATACGGAAGACGGCATCCGGCGGCTCGTGGATTTTCTCATGGAAATTAATCTGGACCTCGCCGAATTTACCATCCTTACGCCGTTTCCCCATACCAGGGCCTTTGATGACCTGCACCGGGCCGGGCGCATTATCTCCTACGACTGGAACGATTACACCGGGGACAAAGTGGTTTTCCAGCCCAAAAACATAACGCCGGAGAAACTCCAGGAACTCTACACCCACGCCTGGGACACCTTCTACCGTGATGAACCCCAGACATACAAAATGTTCAAGCTCATGCAGATTGTCATGGAAAAGGAAAAGACAGATGGAACATACCGGGGCCGCAGGCGGGAACTGATAACCCGTCGGTTTGGGAAAAAGGAAGAAGGCATCGGAGGTCAGCCGTGAAGCGGCGCGCGACAGGAGACGTGATCATCGGTCAAAAACCGCTGACGCTCGAACAAATGGTCGCCGTCGCCCGGGGAAACGTCCTGGTGAAACTCAGCCGGGAGAGCTCGTTCCGGGAACGCATCCGCCGGAGCGAGGTCATGCTCCACACCGCCATCCGCGACGGAATTCCTGTCTATGGCGTCAACACGGGGTATGGCAAGTCCTGTGGAAAACGTCTGACGCAGGACCAGGTATTGAATGGCCTTAAGGACAATCTCGTCCGGTTTCACGGCTGCGGCACCGGAGAACCTATCGGCATTGCCGCCACACGAGCAGCGATGCTCTGCCGGCTCCTTTGTTTATCCAGGGGCTATTCCGGTGTGTCTTCAGTGCTTTTAGAGCGGCTTGCTACCTTTCTCAATCAGGGAATTACACCCGTCGTTCCCTGTGAAGGATCCGTGGGGGCTTCCGGCGATCTGACCCCCATGTCCTATGTGGCAGCAGCCCTGATGGGGGAGCGTGAGGTTTTCTACAGGGGGCAGCGCATGCCTGCCGCGGAGGCGCTGAGCATAGCGGGCCTTGCCCCGTATGTATTTGCCCCGAAAGAGGCCATCTCGATGCTGAACGGCACGTCCACCATGACGGGGCTGGCCATCGTAGTTCTGGAAAAAGCCGGCCGGATCCTCAATGCGGGCGTCTGTGCTACGGCCCTTAGCGTCCATGCCCTGAAGGGAAAGGCGCTCCACTTCCACCCCGCCATCGGCGAGGCAAAACCCTTCCCGGGACAGGTTCATGTGGCCCGGTGCCTGACGGACTTACTCCGGGTGAAAAAAAGTGTTGCCAATCTCGAGTCTCAGTCCCGGGAAAACCTGCAAGACCCCTATTCCGTCCGGTGTGCCCCGCATATCATCGGGGTCCTCTACGATGCCCTGACGTGGATCCGGCAATGGGTCGAGATAGAGGCAAACAGCGCCAATGATAACCCCCTCTTCGATCCGGAGACGGGTCAGCCGCTCATGAGCGGTAATTTCTACGGCGGCCATATCGCCTTCGCCATGGACGCACTGAAAACGGCCCTGGCATCCGTAGCGGACATGTCGGACCGGCAGGTGGCCCTGCTTGTGGATCCCCTCTTTAGCCGGGGACTGCCGGCTGATCTGGTGCGGGTTGCGGGAAAAAACTTCGTTTTCCACCACGGATTCAAGGCCATGTCCCTGTCGGCATCGGCGCTGGCGGCAGAGGCCCTGAAACTGACCATGCCCGCCGCATCTTTTTCCCGTTCCACGGAATCACACAATCAGGATAAGGTCAGCATGGGGACTATCGCCGCCCGCGACGCGGAACGAATCTGCACCCTGACGGAGCGGGTGCTGGCCATTCACCTCCTCGCCGCCACCCAGGGTTGCGATATCCGTGGGAACATTGCTGTTCGGCCAAATCTCCTGGCCCTCATCCGTAAGATCCGTTCCCTATCGGAGGCGGTACTTGAAGATCGCGAGATGGATGGAGACATCGAGCGCCTCGCTCGGGCTATTGCCGAGTCGGAGATGTAGACTATTAGGCTGTAGACTGTTAGGCTGTAGGAACGGTCCATACGCAACGACTAACAGCCTTCAGCCTTCAGCCTAAACACCTGAGCAGTTACGCCTCATGAAACGAAAAGACATGATATCCGGCAGACCTTTGATTTTGTGCCATGATGGATGACTTCCGGCAGGCCCTCATCGCCGGTTTCGAGCGCCTCACGGCCTGGGCAGATATTCTGGACCGAATCAATGTTTTTCCTATCGCCGATGGAGATACCGGCCGCAATCTCGTCATCAGCTTGGCTCCCCTGCGCCGGCCCGACCGGGATGGGCAGGTCATGGCCCGTGATATCCTCCTTTCGGCCCGGGGAAATTCGGGAAATATCGCCTCTTCGTTCTTCCAGTATTTTATACAGGCCGGTTCAAGGGAAAACCTGCCCGATGCCGTCCGGCTGGGACGTGAACATTCCCGGCAGGCCGTGCCGGATCCCCAGCCGGGAACGATGCTGAGTTTTTTTGACGCCCTGGCGGCGCTTCTTCCCAATACCGATGTCTTCTCCGACCATGGCCGGATTTCCGATGTCCTGGCGCATCTGGAGGCTGTCGTTCAAGATACCACGGACCAGCAGCCCAAGCTTCGGAAGGCCGGGGTGGTGGATGCCGGCGCCCTCGGTCTTTTCCTATATTTTGAAGGATTCTTCCATATCCTCGCAGATGGCCGGATACCCCTCCGTCCCCTGACGGAGACCTTTCGGGGCAGGCTCCAGGTCTCGCCGTCCTATAGTGATGATCTTGAAACGGGTTACTGTGTGGACACGGTCCTCCAAAGTGAAGCGAATGCAGCAGAGACAGGACAGATGCTTACCTCCCTAGGCGAGTCCGTCGTTGTAACTCGGAAGGATGCCTATCTTAAGATACATTTCCACACTCAGGACCGGGAGAACGCCCACCGGGAGCTTGCCCTCCTTGGCCGGGTCATCGGTTGGACAGAAGATGATCTGTACCATCAGACATCATCTTTTGGCAGTGAAAGCCGCGAGTCATCCGTCCATATTATGACCGACGCGGCCGGTTCCCTGAGCCGACAGGAGGCTAAGGCTTTAGGGATAAGCATCCTGGACAGCTACCTCACCGTCGGAGATCGCTACCTGCCCGAGACCTATTTCAGCCCCGAGGAACTCTACAGCGCCATGCGGTCAGGTCTGCGGGTGACGACTGCCCAAGCCTCCATCTTCGAGCGCCATCAAATCTATACAAGCGTCATGAGCCGCCATCAGCGGGCACTCTACCTGTGCGTTGGATCAGCCTTCACGGGGAACTACCGCGTGGTCATGGACTGGAAGCGGGAGCATGATCCGGAGGATCGCCTTGTGGTCCTGGACACCGGCGCAGCCTCGGGACGACTTGGCGTGCTTGCCCTTGCCGTGGCTGCCTATGCCTTTGAGGCCGTTGAGGATGAGCAAGTTGTGGCCTTCGCCCGGCAGGCCCTGATACGCTGCGAGGAGTATATATTTCTCGATCGCCTCGAATACCTGGCTGCCGGAGGGCGGCTGTCGAAAACAGAGGCCTTCTTCGGCAATATGTTACATATGAAACCTATCGTGAGTCCCATGGCCGATGGGGCCCGCAAGGTAGGCGTTGTAAGGAACCGGGAAGAACAGTTGCGTTTTGCCCTGGATGTCCTGGGACGTTCTCTGCAGCCGGAGGAAAAGGCCCTCATCATGCTGGAATATTCGGACAATCGGCCCTGGGTGGAGGAGGTCAAGCTTGAGGTGGCAAGGCGCTATCCAGAAGCCAGAATAGTTTTGCATCCTCTGTCCCTGACTTCAGGGGCGCACACGGGCCCCGGGACATGGGCCGTGGCCTTTCTTGGAATGGGGTCAAATGGGAATGGGGGGGGTCAAATCACGGTAAATTTGTTCTCATGGTGTAATAGCCATGGCGAGAAACCGTTGATGCTTGAGATATTGACCACATGACCTTCAGCCTGTTTTTTGAGATGGGGTAAAGAGGCTTTGGTTCCATAGACCACTCCCCAGAAATTGATCCGCATGAGCCACTCGAAATCCTCATACGAAACATTGGCCACCGAATCGGTCACGGAAACACCGGCGTTGTTAATGATCATGTCAACGCGTCCATGTGTTTTTGCCACCTCATCAGCATGGGCATACATCTGGTCTTTGTTTGACACATCCACCTGATGGCAGCTTACCTCCACTTTGAATGCTGAAACAAGGTTTTCCGTCTCCTGGAGCATTGTGGTGTCGATATCAGACAGGGCCAGATGGCAGCCTTCCTGAGCTAATCTGAGAGCAAGGGCCCGACCGATGCCTGAACCTGTTCCGGTAATCACAACAACTTTTCCCGATAGGTGTTTCATGGTAATCCCCGGTCTTTCATAAATCAGGAGATAATTCGTAACTACTCAGGTTGTCAGATTCACGGTTCACGGCTGATTGGCTTGCGCTCTTCATATTTCTCGAGATAGCCAGCAATAGGAATCCACGTCTAACCTTGAACCGTGAACCCCGGAACTTTGAACCTGAATAGTTACGATAATTCAATCGTTGGTAGTAACTTTGAGGAGGTGGCCTGCTTTTTTTATGGAAAATTTGCATATTGACAAGCTTATTCTAAGAACATATAATTAACAAAAATGTTAATGATGTATATTCTAAAATGAAACCTTTCCTGTGGGAAAAACTAAAAGAGAAGCTCTTCTTCAGTACAGAGGATGTGGCAAATGCTGCAGGAGGCACTGGGGAATCAGCCAATGTCTTCTGCAGTCGGTATGCCAAGAAGGGAACTTTTATAAAATTAAAGAAGAATTTTTATATCTTAGAGCAAATTTGGGAACGATGCACCCAACGGGAATTCTTTAAGATTGCTAATTTCCTCCAGGTTCCCTCATACATATCCTGTATGAGCGCCCTCTCCTACTATGGCATAACTACACAGATTCAGCGGGACTGGTATGAGAGTATTTCTTTAAGGCGCTCAGCCAAATTTGAGGCCAAGGGACTAAAAGGGGGGACGACCTTAAATATTCAAACAATTCAAGTCTCCAACTGGTAACCTCGTTCCTTTGCCATTTTCTCTCCTCGCTGAACTGCATAACTGACAGCGGCAGGCGTGATGTCAAATTTCCGCGCCAAATCCACCATCGGCATTCCTAATTCAACCACAGTCCAATAGCAGAGTAAATCCCTGGCCAGCACCCGATCCTTTTGCCTCCCTCTTCCGATTATGTAATCCTTTTCCAGCTGGAATAATATGGAGATACTCTCAACAACCTTTTCAAAATCATAGCCCAGGCTTTTGAGTTTATATTTCCGGGAAAAATGCTCTTCCGATTCCGAAAGTACATCTCTTACAAAATCGCTCTCTCCTAATATCCGTTGATCGCTCTTGATGCGATCCGGTCCGGTCAGCCTCATCTTTTTCACTTCATCCCAACCACCAAGGCTTCTGATCAAACCGCCTCCTACCAGCTCAGGCCGCCTCCCTAAAGGAATGCCTTTTTTAACATAGGCTTTATAGCCCTTTCTCGCTTCACCCGCCCTTTTTCCAAAAAAACCTAAAACATATTCAACATCTTGCCATTCTCTCTTTTTCTTTCCTGTTAAAGCGCTATGCCCGCTATAAGAATAACGATCCAGTTCCTTCAAATCAAGCACAATCTTTGCCCTCAATGGATTTAAATGAATATACCGAACTAATTCCCGCAAATAGGCGTCTTCCTGGCATATAATGGACTTATATCGGTTTTGGAAAAGCTGCCCGTGACGCCTGTGCCTCCGGTTATAAGATACCGCATATCCGGTAAGCAATCTTCTCATTAGAGCGGCAATTCCTGCAGGACCGCTTCTTAACAAAAAATGGGCGTGATTCGATAAAAATGACCATGCGTAGCATTGGGTCTTGGTCTCAGGCAAGAGAATAGATAGACGTTCAATGAAGTTTTCACGATCCTTATCATCATCGAATATTTTTCGGCGCTCTATTCCCCTGATCATAACATGATGCAAGAGGCCGGGAGTATCTAATCGGGCTATCCTGGGCATGTCCGCAATATACTCCCGAATATAGCTTATGTCAAATTATTTAACTATTTAAGGTCGTCCCCCTCTTTAGGTCAGGTCGTCCCCCTCTTTAGGTCGCTCTTTTCTTTCGCCCTCTTTTCGCCACCCGTGGTGATGATCTTGTCCTGGCAGAAGGAAAAGGCCGCCACGTCGCCCATCGACCCAACGGGCCGTCCTTTGTAAACCGCCCCGTGGGCCTGGGCACAATCCTCAACAACCCACAGCCCCTTGGACCGGGCCAGCGCCAGGATGGGGTCCATATCGCAGGGCCAGCCGGCAAGGTGGACGGCAATGATGCCACGCGTCATGGGCGTTAAAACAGCCAAAACCGTATCGGCGGTGATATTCTGACTGACGGGATCCACATCCGCCATCACCGGACGCCCGCCCCGTATGAGCACGCAACTCGCCGAAGCGATGAACGTTCGGCTGGCGACAATCACCTCGTCCCCCGGCCCCATCCCCAGGGCAATCAAAGCCGCCTCCAGGGCAACGGTGCCGTTCATCAGGGCGACGGCGTAATTCGTCCCCACAAAGGCCGCAAATTCATCCTCGAACTGCCGCCCCTCCTGCCCCGTCCAGTAATTGACCCGCCCGGACTTGAGGGTCAGCATCGTAGACGAAATCTCATCCTCTTCGTAGTGAGGCCAGGGAGGGAAGGGATTTTTGCGGACAGGATGTCCGCCGTCAATGGCAAGTTTGTTCATGGATTCCAATATATCCCTATTTTAGCCATAATTTTGCATCGCGCCACCCCCGGACGCGTATGCCCTTGTGCTGGTAATTTTCCGTGCCGCCATAGATCAGGGTCGGATCGATCGCCAACTCGCCCGCCAGGGACACCCATTTTCCCAGGGCGGAGAAAAAATCTCGTGCAACTGTCTTGCCCGATTTGATCTCGACCGGAATAATCCGCCCGGCCTGTTCGATGAGGATGTCCACCTCAACCCCATTGCTGTCCCGCCAGAAATAGAGATTCGGCCGTTCGCCGCGATTGAGGAATGATTTCATCACCTCGGCAACGACAAAGGTTTCAAAGATGCTGCCCCTCAGCGGGTGCGTTTCCATCTGTTCAGGCGTCTGTATCCCCAAAAGCCACGACACAAGACCAACATCGTAAAAATAGAGTTTGGAAGCCTTGACCAACCGCTTATTGAAGTTCACGTGATGCGGACGAAGTTGGAACACAATATAGCTGGCCTCGAGCACGGATATCCAGGCTTTGGCCGTATTGTGGGTAATGCCGCACTCCGTGGCCAGAGAGGAAAAGTTCAGCAGTTGCCCGGTACGCCCCGCACAAAGGCGCACAAAACGCTGAAAGGTCTCCAACTCCTGGACTTTGAGAACCTGCCGGACATCGCGCTCGAGGTATGCCGTCACGTAGGCGCCGAACCACGCCCGAACAGCCACATCGCGGTCATAGAGAGGCGGGTAGCCGCCGGTATGCAGCATTCGGTCGATATGATCCGGTAGCTTGCCTGCCTGTGCAAGTTCATCCAGCGAAAAAGGAAGCAACTCCACAAAGGCGGTTCTGCCGGCCAACGATTGGGTTATGCCCGACATGAGACCAACCTGCTGCGAACCTGTCAGAACATAAAGCCCCATGCGCCCATCGGCATCAACAATGGATTGCAGATAGGAGAGGATTTCCGGGCAGCGCTGCACCTCGTCCAGGACGGCGCCATTTGGAAACCGCTCAAGAAACGAACGTGGATCATCGCGGGCGGCAAGACGCACATCCGGGTCTTCCAGAGACGCATAGGGCTTATCCGGGTAAACGACCTTCGCGAGTGTCGTCTTGCCGGACTGGCGCGGCCCGGTAATGGTAACGATGGGAAATCCCCGCAATAGAGAACGGATGGCATCTTCTGCGTCACGTCGTATCATGACTGATGGCTATCCGATATTATGCAATTTGTCAAACATTTTCTCAATGTCCGGGGGACAGATTTCAAATCTGTCCCCCTACCTGATTTTTTTCGCTCATGCGCGCAGTTCGGAAAGCCAGCGGCCAGCCGATGCGATGGAAATGCCCTGTACCTGCTGTTCGCGCCTCAGGTGATGGACGAGTTGGCAGGCTTCAACACCTGGATACTTCCCGACAAAGAGTCGCAGGGTACGAGAGGGCGCATCGTCGGACAGCTTGACCTCTATCAATTGAATAGGCTGATCCTCGCGGGCGATCACAAAATCTATCTCCTTGCCGTCCCTCGTCTTCATATAATGCAGAGATACATCTTCACCCGCGATATCCTGCAGATATGAAGTATGTTTCAGCAGGCATACGGCACAGGTGTTTTCCAGCAGTTTCCCTTCGTCACCCTTGACGTATCCGCTGTCGTAGAAGTAAACCTTCGGTTCCCTGAGCACCGCTCTGGCCACATTGACGTGGAAGGGACGGACCAAAAAAATGATTAGAAGGTTTTCAAGAATATCCACATATTTCCGCACCGTGTTGGGAGCAATCTGCAGATCACCGGCAATGGACGTATAGGAGAGAGGCGAGCCGACTCTATCCCGCAGAAGTTCCAGAAGCAGCCGGATGGCCCTGATTTCTTGAATTTTGCTGAATTCCAGGATGTCTTCGCGGACCAGATCGGTGTAATACTGTTTCCGCCACCGGGACGCCTCCGTCTCCGACCCGGAGAGGAAAGGTTCGGGGAATCCCCCCAGGCGGTTAAGGGCATCGACGGCATCATAGGGCTGCATCTGCCCTTTCAGTTCACTAACGGAAAGGGGAAAGAGGCGGTGATGAAAGTATCGCCCGGCAAGGGATTCGCCTGTCTGTCTGAAGGTATCCAGCCGTGTACTGCCTGTCAGCATGATGGCCTGGCCAGGTGGACGCGTGTCATAGACGCCCTTGATGTGCATCTTCCAGCCTTTCATCTTGTGAATCTCATCCAAGAGAAGCATACCGGCATTCAAAGGCCAGTTTCCGGACTGGATGATGCGTGCATCGTCCGTATGATCATAATTGAGATACTGAGGATCGCGGAATTCCGGCATCAAATCTTTGGCAAGCCAAGTCTTGCCAACCTGGCGTGGCCCGGTTAGAATCACCATTTTTTTGGTCAGGTCTTTCCTGATAGGACCGAAAAGGTAGCGTTTCATGACGGCAAAATAGCAATTCCATGCATATTAGTCAAGACTTTTATGCAATCTTATGCATAATAGTCGTACATTATTAAATCAAGCGCCCGGGGGTCAGATTTCAAATCTGTCCCCCCATACCATACGAGGGACCATGCCTTGAAGGGAGGAACGCAGGGAGGGTGGTTTTCCCGGATTGACGGGGGCCGACAATAAGGAGGGCGCTTTGAAAAACTGCCAATATTGTCATTTCGACTGAAAGGAGAAATCTTAACATACGTAAAATCATTAAGATTTCTCGTCGCTAACGCTCCTCGAAATGACAAAATTCAAAGCTCTCAAGGAGGGCGCGATCATTTATAAAGCATATAAAGGGGTCAACTATAAACTATAACTATATAACTATAAAGGGGTCAAATCTTTACTGTTGACATTTGGACATTTGATCCAGTTTATTTTGAATATCATTAAATTTTTTTCTCCATT
>Ga0210004_1002302_pt1 | contig 10874 bp, 7 predicted proteins | sample CryGey13umfilter_FD_185450 | JGI IMG/M metagenome (GOLD analysis project Ga0210004, IMG submission 185450) | Groundwater microbial communities from aquifer in Utah, USA - Crystal Geyser 4/8/14 3 um filter (SPAdes) (version 3) | ecosystem: Environmental > Aquatic > Deep subsurface > Groundwater...
GAGAATCTTGTTCGCCCTTCGTGGCCTTCGTGGCTTCCCCTGAAGTCATGCTCAAAGGCTCCGCACGTTGGCGATGCCGTGCTGCTCGAGGATCGCGGCCAGGTTGGTCTTGGCTACGTCGTCGGCGAACGCGCTGTCGCGAAAGACGCAGGTGGTGTCGCCCGCCGGCGCCAGGGCCTTGTGCCAGTTGACGAGGCCCTCGGCCAACGGCTCGACCTGGTCACGCGTGATGTTGTCAGCGAGACACGCGAGCAGCACGCCGCCGCCGATGCTGTGCACGTCCTTGCCCGAGAGCTTTTTTCTCTCGATCGGCACGCAGAGGTCGAGCCCGAGCTTGAGAAGCAGCTCGTACAGGATATCCGTCTCGGTGCGATCGGTCTTGAGGTGATCGACCGACTCAAGGAGGCTCTTCGGCAGATTCCGGCGGTCTGGCTCCCATGCGCGGATGTTACTGGATGAGAGCTTGAACACGCGAAAACCAAGGTCGCCCGCGAACATGGGGTTCTCGTCCTTGACGCTCTTCGCAGCGCGGCGGAGACGTTCCTTGGTGAGCTCAGCGATGTTCCGGGTCGTGTGGAGCTTGTCGCAAAAGCTGGCAGCGGCCTGCTGATCGGGGTTCCCGTGGTCGAGCGGCTCAGGAAGTTGGACCAAAATGTAGCGGCGCCGGCCGCCGTCCGCGGCGTTCTGGGCCATTACCGCATGGCCGGTAGTTCCGGATCCGGCGAAGAAGTCGACAACGACCGAGTCAGGGTCGCTGCCGTGCTCGATGACGCGAGCGATGAGCTGTACCGGTTTGGGGTTATCAAACACCTTCTCACCGAGAAGGCCTCGCAAGTCCCGTGTTCCATCGTCCGTGTTCCCAGCATATCCGTGCTCCCAAAAGTTGATGGGCGTGATATTCCTGGCCTCGGATAAGAACATCTTAATGGCGGGGAGGGCTTGCGCGCCATCTACGCCCCAATAGAGCCGGCCTTCGTTCTGGAGGCGCTCGAACTCTTGTCGAGTCCGCCTCCAGGCGTTGGTGCTCGGATTCGTCACTACACCCGTGTTCGGATTCCTTATTGGATAGCAAAGGTTCGGGCGTTGTAGCGGGGTCGCCGGATTGAGGATCGATGCCCCTTTCCAGGGGCCCCGGGGATCGTTGTCAGGATTCACGTACCGGGCGTCCGCTTCCTTTGTCCGCTCGAGCAGATTGACAATGAAGTCTTCGCTCTTTGAGTACACCAATAGATGCTCAACAACCGTCGTAAAATCGACCGTGTTATTGCTCCTCGTGTACCTCTTCTGCCAGCTGATGTTGGCCTGAAAGTTCTCTTCACCAAATAGCTCGGCGAGCACGGCTTGCAGATTCGCCATCTCTCCGTCGTCGATGCTGACAAAAATGACGCCGTCTTCGCGTAACAGGTTCCTGGCGATCTTTAGACGGGGATACATCATATTGAGCCAGTTCGTATGGAACCGACCCGAGGCTTCGGTGTTCGACGAGACCTTGAATCCTTCGTCGGTCACCTGGCCGGTGTAACGCAGATACGTCGCCAAATTGTCGTCGTACTTGTCGGGATAGACGAAGTCCTTGCCCGTGTTGTACGGCGGGTCGATGTAGATCAGCTTGACCTTGCCGGCATAGCTTTTTTGCAGCAGCTTGAGCACCTCGAGGTTGTCACCCTCGATCATCAGGTTCTGCGTGGTGTCCCAGTCCACGCTGTCCTCGGGCGCCGGGCGCAGGGTGCCGGTGGAGGGCGTGAGCGCGAGCTGGCGGGCGCGGCGCTTGCCGTGCCAGTTGAGGCCGTATTTCTCGTCGGCATCGGTGACGGTCTGGTCACCCACCAGCGCCTTGAGCACGTCCACGTTCACCGCGGCACCGTCCGGCCCCTCGGTGACCAGCTCCGGGAACAGCGCCTTCAGCCGCTCGATGTTCTCGGCGACCGGGTCGGCGGAGCGGCTCTCGGGCTCTCCAGATTCAATCTTCTTCATGATCATGTCTCTCTTCTTCGTGCTCTTCGTGTCTTCGTGAGAGACTTTGGTTCACACGAAGGCACGAAGACACGAAGGACTGTGGGCCGTTCACGATGCGTTTGCAGCCTTCCTTGAACGTGGCCGCACCGAAGTTGATGAGTAGCCCGAGGGGCAGATTCAGCAACCGGAGATAAGTCAGCAGCTGCTTGGGATGTACCGGTGCCACCTTCTCCACCGACTTCAGCTCCACCACCAGCTTCCTGTTCACCAACAGATCGACGCGAAGTCCGTCGTCGAACCGCATGCCGTCGTACTCGAAAGCCACGGGCTTCTGACGTTCTACCCGCAAGCCACGCCTCTCCAACGCTCTCGCCAGCACCACTTCATACACTGACTCAAGCAACCCTGGGCCCAAGTCCTTGTGCAGGTGAAAGGCGACATCCACCACAGTGGCGGAGATCTCTTCCGCGTTCATCTCTTTCTTCGTGTCCTTCGTGCCTTCGTGTGCGCTCATAGACGTTCCACCGCGGCGGCGCGGGCGGCCTCCAGGCGCTTCAGTTCCAGGTTCAGCTCCACCTGCTTACGTATCTGCTTCTCCTTGGCGGCCGCGGCGCGCAGGCGGGCGATCTCGGCCTCCAGGCGCTCGCACGTGGCCAAGGCCTCGCGCCGGGCGACTTTGGCGTCGGCGGAGTCCGGGACGGCGAATATACGGGTGCGACTCGCCGCCTGAAGCGCGAGCAGCGTGTCGATCCAGCCCTGGTAGAGGCTGAGCAGCGTGCCGTGTGGCTGCCGCCCCAGCGCCAGCGCGGACAGGAAAGCGATCCGCGTCGGCTCGTCGCTCACCTCCGCAGGATTCGCGGTGACGATCTCACCGTCCAGCACCGTCTTGCCGGCCTCGCCCTGCGACCAGCGCTTGTGGGCCAGCGACAGGTGCGCGGTCTCGCCCTGCTCGGTGACGGCGACCACCGGATACGGCACCGCCCGATGCAGCAGCTCAATCAGGCGGCCGGGCTTGGCCGTCGCGCGCAGGACGACGTGCAGCACGGCGACCTCCAGGTACTCGCGCATCTCGTCTCGGTACACAGCCACGCCCACCGTGCCAGGTTTGAGTGCCGCCACCCACTGGACGCGCTCGATTCCGTCGTCGATGCGGCGCCTGTCCGCGGACGTGGGCGCGCCGTGCTCGGTGAGCAGCGCCTTGGGAACGCGGCGGTCCACCCTGGCCGCCGCGGGAAGCTCCAGCGCGGTGATGAGGTCGTCCGCAGTCATCGCGTGCGCTGGCGGCAGGTGATGGCCTCACGGCGCCCTGGGCGTGCCCCGTGCATTCTAAACGCACGCGTGCGTTTGATGGCCATGGCCGTGCTTTTCATCGTGCCTTTGCCACATAGCGCACACTCCGCCCGCGCTTGCCCGAGGGATCAAGAACACCTTGTTCTACAAGGCTTTTCAGCAGGCGATAGGCCTGCGGTGAGCTCATCTGGCAGAGCTCGGCGGCCTCGGCCCGGCTGATCGATCCGTGCTTTTGGACGTACTGGCGCACCATCTGCGCCTGCTGCAGCGGCTCGAAACCGCGCTGCCGGACATAGGCGCCGGGCTCGCCGAGACGCCGGTAGGCCGCTGCCGAGAGGAGCCAGGTCCGGCCCTTGCGCTCGCCGCGCGACTCGACCAGGCCGGCCTCGACCAGCCGCTGCAGGCGGGCGCGGGCCTCCGTTTCGGGCTTCTGGATCGCCGCCGCCGCTTCGCCGGTATTCGCGCGACGCTCCAGCCACAACTGGTTCAGCAACAGGAGATCATCCAGCGCCAACGGGCGCGCGGCCTGACTCTCCTCGGCCACGAACTGGGCGAAGGCCAGGTTGGCTTTGCCCCCCGGGAGCACCAGCACGACGCCGGCCTCGTTGCTGCGCGCGTAGCTCGGCGCCGGCCGGCCATTGCGGAGCTGCTCGTGGAAGATGGTGTCGATCCCGCGTGCGGTGCGCTCGACGATACCGGCACGCTTGAAGGCATCGGCCAGCAGCAGGTTGCGCGGCCGCGGCTGGGTGACCAGCAGGTTGTCGAGCCGTACGCCCTCGGGAAACCCGCCGGGGCTCGCGATCTCGAGTCGATCGGCATGCCACTGCACATGCACGGCGCCGAGCCGGGTGTAGTCGCGGTGGATCAGGGCATTCGCCAGCCCTTCCCGGAACGCCGCGGGCGGGTAATCCGGCACGCCGACCCGCAGCATGCCGACGAGGACTTCTTCCTCGCGGTTGCGCGCCCGGAAGCGCGCCAGGAGTTCCTCCACCAGGCGCAACAGGGGCCAGCGGAAGAAGTCATTGACCTCCACCTTTTCGCCGGCCAGCACCTGGAAGGCGACCTCGTGGGCCGGCAACAGCCGGCGCAGGGATTCTTCCCGCCCGAAGAGCAGCAGGCCGAGCACACGCACCGCGGAAACCTCATGGTTCGCCTGGACCGCGCCGAGCGCCTTGGCGAGTTCGAGATCGGCGAGTTCGACCAGGCTCGAATCGCCACGCCCCTGGCTCTCGCGCACGAAGCGCCGGAAGCGCTCGAACTCCAGCGGATCGAGGTCGGTCCAGCGCGCGTCGGTGACGGCCAAGGCGCTGTAGTCGAGCACGCCGCGGTCGGCCTGCTGCGCCTGCATCTCGTGGAAGTGCATGGGCACACAGGCCGGCCGACCATCCCCGCCGAGGGCTCGGCGCAGGTACTTGCCGTCGCTGGTACCGACCGGAGAGCCCGCGGGAGGCACTTCGATGACGAGCACGGGCGAGCCGCCGAGTGCCTGCACCTCCGCCGCCACGGCGAGCGCCGGGCACGTGCGTCCGGCCACCAACGACTGCACGCGCAGGACATCGATGCGGTCGCCGTGGCGAGGTCGGGCGCCGGTGACGCGACCGTCGTCCTCGACGCCGACAAGCAGCCAGCCGGGCGCGGTGCCGGGGCGATTGGCCAGGCAGACGACGGCTTCGACGAGTTCACTGTCGGAGAGCGCGTGCTTCGCCTCACCCTTGAACTCGACGTCGAGGGTTTCCTGGGCGGCGATGAGCGCTTCGAGGTCTTCCCGTATCACGGCGCCTCCTCCCTCGGGAGCCTCTTGTCACCGTCGGTGGCTTGGATCACGAGGAACGCCACGACCTCGAAGTCGTTGATCCCGGCGAACTCGCCCGGGAGGGCGTGGGTGCCGCCGGGGGTGAAGAGGCTCGCCACGGCGCGCTCCTCGCTCTTGCCCACCACGGAGGCCACCGCCGCGGCGAGCAGGCGCTGCGCGTGGCGCATATCCTCGCCGTCCTTTGTGGCGCGGTCGAAGCAGGCGCAGGCGCCGGCGTCGGGCAGGTCGCGGCCGAGGCAGACACGCTTGAGCCGGTCGAGGATCTGCTTGGCCTGCGTGTAGGGCAGGAGCACGGCCCCGTCGTCGCCGACGTGCACGAGGCAATGCGGGCTGAGCGGATAGCCGTCGTGGGGGATGCGCGCGGCGGCTTCACCCTCGGCGCGCAGGCAGAAGACGATGCCGGGCGGGATCTCGGCCTCGGGGCTGGTGGTCACCGCGAAGGTGCAAAGCGGCAGCGTCTCCAGTACGCCGGGATGCGCCTTGCGGAACTCCGCCAGGTCGATGCGAAAGTCGGTGAGCGTGAGGTCGGCGATCGAGACTCCGGTGGAGAGGTCCTCCAGATCGATCACGGCATCCTGGAGCTTCAGGAGTTGCTTGCGGCGGTACTCCAGGTCGTTCATCTGGTTGCCGGACGGCTGCTCGATCAGGTTCTCCTCGCCGGTCGCTGAGATATCGAGCAATACCATTTTGCCGCTCACGCGCTGCTCGAGGTTGATGTACTCCTCCAGCTCCATGTTGGGCCAGAAGTTCACGAGCTGGATGCGCGCGTTCAGCGAGCCGATCCGGTCGATGCGGCCGAAGCGCTGGATGATGCGCACCGGGTTCCAGTGGATGTCGTAGTTGATCAGCCAGTCGCAGTCCTGCAGGTTCTGGCCCTCGGAGATGCAGTCGGTGGCGATGAGCAGGTCGAGATCCCCGTCCCCGGCCAGGTCCTCAGGGCGCTCCTTGGAGCGGGGCGCGAAGGCCGTGAGGATGGAGGCGAGATCCCTGCGCAGCCCCGGCAGCGTCGTCTGGTTGCTACCGGTGCCGATGACCAGGGCCGTGTCGATGCCAAGGGTGGTCTTCGCCCACGGGGCGAGCTGCTCGTAGAGGTAGCGGGCGGTGTCCGCGAAGGCGGTGAACACAACCACCTTGCGATTGTCCGGGTTGATCGGGTTCCGGCACTTGTCCGCGATCTTCTGCCGCAGCTCTTCGAGCTTGGCGTCCCGCTTGGGGTCAACCTCGCGGGCAGCGGCGAGCAGGTTCGCCAGGCGGTTGCGGTCTTCGACGAGATCCTGCCGCCAGCGCACGAGGTCCACGTCCTGCACCAGCACCTTGACCTTGCGCCCGACCAGCAGGCTTTCGAAGTTCGGGTCGTCGAGATCGACGTCATCGATGTCGATCTCGTCCAGCTCCTCGGCCTGCTCCTCGATGCGGGCGAGCATGGCCTCCACGTCGCGGAGCTGACGCTCGACGGTCAGCGCGAAGGAGACCACCGAGCTCTCCATGCGTTTGAGCACGTTGACGCGCAGCAGGTGGATCAGGCTCTCCTCGCGGTCCACCTGCCGGAAGGAGCCGGTGCCGCCCTTGACCTCGGTGCTGTACTTCCGATCGTAGGCCTCCTGTTTGTGCGGCAGCACGTACCGCAGCGGCGCGTAGACGGCGAGGTTGAGGCGGCGGATCTCGCGGTTGATGTCCCGGATGGCCGGAAAGCCTCCGGTTCGATCCACGTCCGCCGTGATGTTGATCGGCTTGAGGCGGTCCGGGAAGCGGCCGGTTTCCGTGAGGCCGTAGTACTTCTCGATGTGCTTGCGGGAGCGGGCGATGGTGAGCAGGTCGAGCAGCGTGAAGTAATCGAAGCCCAGCATCTCGACGAGGCGCGACGGCGTGCGCTCCGATTCGTCGAGGTCGAGCCAGCGGTTGAACTGCTTCTGCGCAAGGCGCGTCGTGCTGTCGATGCTGCCGATGCCGTGGTCCAGGAGCGCGCTGTCGTCCCCCTCGGTGGCAAAGACGATCTGGTTGCGCAGGTCGGCCATGCGGTTGTTGACCGGCGTGGCCGAGAGCATGAGCACACGCGTCTTCACGCCCTCACGGATGATCTTGCGCATCAGCCGGTCGTAGCGGGTTTCGCCGCCCTTCTGCGGCGTGCGCTTATTGCGGAAGTTGTGCGACTCGTCGATGACGACCAGGTCGTAGTTGCCCCAGTTGACGTGGGCGAGGTCGATGTCGCCGGAGGTGCCGCCGTCGCGAGAGAGGTCGGTGTGGTTCAGGACGTCGTAGTTGAAGCGGTCGGGCGCCAGGAAGTTGCGGCGGTCGTTCGCCTTGTAGAGCGTCCAGTTGTCGCGCAGCCGCTTGGGGACCAGTACGAGTACGCGGTCGTTGCGCAGCTCGTGGTACTTGATGATCGCGAGCGCCTCGAACGTCTTACCAAGGCCAACGCTGTCGGCGATGATGCAGCCGCCGAAGCGGTTCAGCTTGTCGATCGCCCCGACGACGCCGTCGCGCTGGAACTTGAAGAGTTTCTGCCAGACCACTGTGTTGCGGATCCCGGTCGCCGACTTGACGACCTGCTCTTCGTCGAGGTCGTCCCCGCGGTCGAAGAAGAGATGGTGAAGGACGAGCGTGTATACGAGGTAAGGGTCACGATGGCTCCCAATCCGCTGCAGCACCTCGAGCAGGGAGCCTTTCACCGAAGGGCGTGAGGGCAGCGCGGACCATTGCGCGTCGAACCACTGACTGAGGAGTCGGGCTTCCTCGGACGTCTCAGACGCCTGGATCAGGCTGAGCGGATTGCCGGGTGTCAGGCCGAGCCCTTCCGTGCTGATAGCCAGCGACCCGAGGAGGGCCTGCATCGGCTGATCGGCCCCGTCGCGAACCACGAAAGCGCCCTGCGGTACCCCGGCGCCGGCGCGCCGCACCTCGGACTTGGTCTCCAGCCACCGGATCAACTCGCGCGCAAGCCACTGCGCCCGCAGCTGGTTGCGCGCCGGCCGGTCGGCGCTCGTGCCGAACAGCGCCAGATCGGTGCCTTCGGGCGGAATCACGAAGCGGCCGCGCTGCACCGCTACCAACTGTGGCATCAGCTCGGCGAACGCGAAAAGCGACAGGGAGGGGGTTACCACGTCCAGTTGCCGTCCGGCGCCAAGGGAGGGCCGGATGAGATCGACAACGCGGTCATTGCCGGTGTTGCGGACGAGTCTCATGCGAGCACGATCTCAAAAGCGTGGGGTGACCCAAGGCTAACGTGAGCGGGCTGGCCATGGGTTTGGTAGGCGATGCGCTCGGGGAAGAGCGGCCGACCGTCGAACTTCAGCAGGCTCTCCTTCACCATCCGGCGCATGAGGTCGGAGACCTCCACCTGGTGCACGCCGTCGCGGAACTTCCCCTCGAAGCGGTCGCCGTCGAGCAAGGCCATGAAGAGCTGGAAATCGGCTTCCTTCCCGTTGTGCGGCGTGGCGGTCATCAGGAGGAAGTGGCGCGTGAGGCCCGAGAGGAGCTGACCGAGGCGGTAGCGCTTCGTGTACTTCACCTCGCCGCCGAAGAAGGTGGCCGACATCTTGTGGGCTTCGTCGCATACCACCAGGTCCCAGCGGCAGTCGGGCGCCCGGAGCTTCTGCTGCACCTCCTCGTTGCGGGAGAGTTTGTCGAGCCGGGCGATGGCGAGGTCGTTCTCGAGGAACCAGTTGCCGGTGCGCGCGGCTTCGAGCTTGTCGTTGGTCAGAATCTCGAAGGGAAGGTGAAAGCGCCGGTAGAGTTCGTCCTGCCACTGCTCGGCGAGGCTGCCGGGGCAGACAATCAGGCAGCGCTTGAGATCACCGCGCGCGATCAACTCCTTGATGAAGAGCCCGGCCATGATCGTCTTGCCGGCGCCCGGGTCGTCGGCGAGGAGGAAGCGCAGGGGCTGGCGCGGCAGCATCGCCTCGTAGACCGCGGTGATCTGGTGGGGCAGCGGCTCCACGAGGGAGGTGTGGACCGCGAGCAGCGGATCGAACAGGTGGGCGAGGCGGATGCGGTGGGCTTCAGCAACGAGGCGGAAGGCCGCGCCGTCGCCGTCGAAGCTCCACGGCCGGCCGACCTCGACGATCTCCAGGCGCGGCTCGTCGTCGCGGTAGAGGATCTCGTCCGCCACCCGCCCGTTGGGCCCGCGGTAAACGAGGGTCAACGCGTCCGAGCCGTGCCAGGAGACGTTGACGACGGTGACCGCCGCGTCGGGCAGAATGCCTCGGACGGTGGCGTCGGGTTGGAGCTCTTCGAGGCGGGCCATGGCTGGCGCGGAGTCTGCCGGACTCGGTCAATCGTGGCGAGGGAAGCGGCCTCGAATCCGGATCGGAAGCCGGCGGTCGGGCTACGCGGGGCGCACAACGCAGCGCCAAGCCCGATCCGAACCACGACCCCCGCCGGCGCCGCCCCCCGCGGGCGCCTCGTACCGCTGCCTCGCGGTCGAGCGGGACAACGCCCGACACGCCCCTGGCAACGGCGACGAAGCAGGGTCGGACGGGCTCCGTACCCCCACGCTACGCCCCCCCGCCACCCACCCGCCACGGCCTGCAACCCGGTCGTCCACTCGCCCGGCGCCACCCACCCAAGCGCCGAGCCGCGCGGCCCACTGCATCCTCCTCCGGAGAGTCAAAGCGCTCTCTGACCCACCACCCCGAGCTACGCTGCGGCCGCCGCGGCGCTGCCCCCACGCGCTGGATCCGGTAGAGGGTGGGGCGTGGGGGAAGAGAGGCGGGGTCAACCGGGAAGCCGGCGCGACTCTGGGAGAGCGGCACCGGACCAGCGCCACGCCGCCCGCCTGCGGCGGGCCACCCCCAGGGAAGAGCCCCGCCACCGGCTCGGCACGGAAGAGCGCGACAACTTTCCTCCCCTAAGACGCCGGAAACCGCTGGGAGATCGTGGAGCCGACGCGCGGACTTGAACCGCGGACCTGCGCATTACGAATGCGCTGCTCTACCGGCTGAGCTACGTCGGCTACGGGGGGGCGGGTTTATAACGCGGTGGGCGGCGCGGTGCCAGATGGAGGGGGGGCGCAGCCGCGGTCGGGCTCGACACCAATGGCGCGCCAGAGGGCGGTTTGGGCGGTCTGGACACGCGCCAACAGCGCTTGCTGCGCCGCCATCAGGGTGGCGATCGCGGGCTGGGCGCGCGCCACCTCCAAGGCGGCGGAGAGCCGCCCCGCCCCCTCGGCGGTGGGGTTGGCGGCGTAGCCACCCTGCGCCTCCAGATAGCGGCGCAGGCAGGCGGCGGCGGCCGGTTCGTTCTCCACCCGCGCCTCTGCCGCGCGCATCCGCGCCATCTCCTCGCTCCCCATCAGGGCGGCGACGAGGGCGGCGGTGTGGGTCGCGATGGGATCGGCCATGAGGCGGTCGGCGAGGGGTGATGGGCTATGGGCGCGGCCGGGGTGGGACCTCACGGCAAATGGAGGTCGCGCACCACCTGGCCGTGAGCGCCGAGGGGCGGGCGGCGCGTGCCATCGACGGTGAGGGCGATCCCGCCGGCGTTGCCCACCGTAAGGTCGAAGCCGGTGCGCGCCGTAAGCTGCACCTGCTCGCCCGCGGCGAGCATGAACTCCTTGGCGGGGGTGTTGTCGATCCGTACCGCCAGCCAGCTGCGCTCATGGGCGTCGATGACAATCCGGTGGCCCGCCGCGGCGGGCGGCGCCAGGGGCGGCGCGACCAGGGGCGCGGGGGCGGACGCGATGGGCGGACCAGGCGCGGCGAGGGGCGGCGCGGCGAGGGGCGGCACGGCGAGAGGCGGCGCGGCGGGAAGCGGCGGCGGCGCCACCCCGTCGCGCGGACCACCACCACCGAGCTCGTGGGCGGGCAAGGTGTCGAGG
>Ga0210004_1002311_pt1 | contig 10859 bp, 12 predicted proteins | sample CryGey13umfilter_FD_185450 | JGI IMG/M metagenome (GOLD analysis project Ga0210004, IMG submission 185450) | Groundwater microbial communities from aquifer in Utah, USA - Crystal Geyser 4/8/14 3 um filter (SPAdes) (version 3) | ecosystem: Environmental > Aquatic > Deep subsurface > Groundwater...
GGATTAATTGACTTAATTTCTTTATTTATTTTCATCATATTTAGTCCTATTACCATTAACAATAATCCACCAACAGCAGTGATTTCGTTAACGAGAAATATTGTAAAAAAGTTTCTTAATAATCCCGCTAATACGACCAAAATCGACTGCATCATAAAAATTGTTATACTACCAAAAATGACTCCCTTACCTAGTGAAGCGGCTAGAGGAATGGCTGTAATCCCGTCTAGAATTCCCTTAATAATTAACGTTTGATTTTTACCTGTCAGACCAGCTTCGATTGAACCAAAAATCGTCATTGGTCCACCACAAAACAATAAACTGGCGGTAATAAAAGTTTGAATAATTTCTTTATGATTAGAAAATGAAATTTTCTTTAATAATTTTGTTAAATTATTAGTTATCAATTCATCAAGTTTTATCAATTCTCCAAATGTTGCTCCGACTAAAATACTCAACATTGGAATAATAAAATTTTTAGTTCCTAAAGCCATTTTTACTCCCAAGACAATTACAATTAAACCCAATAGATTAATTAGGGTATTTTGTAGCTGGGTAGGAATTTTTTTACCCAGTTTCAACCCAACTAGACATCCAATAAAAACCACAGTTGTATTAAATATTACTCCTATCATAGTCCGCAGAGTAGGAGTTGAACCTACTTTATAAGGTTTTACAGACCTTTGCATCGCCGTTCTGCCATCTGCGGAAACGATCCTCCTTCGTTCAGGCTCGACTCTACCAATCCGCCATATCTTCCCACTCGCCTTAGTAGATTTCTACTGTGGCTCGTGGTGCGATATTTGGCGAATTATGTATCTGTATTTACTCCCTAAAGGATCGTAAACAGCTACATAAAAAACCCTTGCCAAACCAGAAAATAAATTTCTGATTTAACAAGGGTCTTAATCTAAGACGGTACCACCTTGATTCCTATTATCGTTTTACAAAAAACCCGCCGTGTCGGCGGGAAAACGTGAACAATAATAGCTTATTGTTGACGTGCTCCGTTTCGCTGTGACACACGCTAGTTCTGTGACGGGAACTCCCGAAAAAATCTACTTAAGTCTTTTATTCTCTTTCGACTTTTCAGCTCAAACAGGGTATTTCTGTCCTCAACGCTTTTACCAAATTATAAACAATATTATACTCTTAAATTTGTAAAAATCAATTGACAATTAACTATTAACAATATACAATATTTCCATCACGATGAGAGGACAACCAAAAGCTAATCATGCTTCGGTGACGCCTCTCTTTTTTTTAGTTTATCTTTTAAATTATCTACAAAGGCAATGAATGGATTAAACTCCCAAAATAGCTGTGAATATTTTCTTCTGTTAGGGATGATTAAACGCAACAGTTTGCCTTTTTCGTTGAGATATTTGACCAAACAATGAAAATCACCGTCTCCAGATACAATAATCGCTTTAGAATAATTCTCATATTCAATCATTGTATGGAGAACTAATTCGGCGTCTACGTTTCCTTTAACTGTAATTTTTCTCCCTTTTTTAATTTCCAATACTGGTTTAAAAATACAAATATAACCTGATTCTTGCAAAAAAGTATAAAGTTTCTGATTGCCGATTAAATAACCAATAAATAAAAACGCTTTTTCTACTCCATATTTTGCTTTTAAATAAACGCGGAAACGGGCAAAGTCCAGTTCCCACCCCTGGCTCAATATACCCAGATTCAAATTTTGACTATCAATGAAGGCGAAAATTTTTTAAGGTTTGGATTTCAATTTCATAGGTTTATGATAACGTAATAATCAATTTCTTCAATTTTCCAAGAGCAAGTTTCATCTCTTTCTCCCCTACTGTAGCAAATGTTAATCGAATAGTTGAATAATCCGGTTCATTTGCATAAAAAGGATAACCCGGCATAAAACTGATACCAGCTTTAACTGCTTGTTGATATAAAACACGGGAATCGATTCTGGGAATTGTCATCCAAGTAAACAATCCCCCCTTTGGTTTGGTCCAAGAAGCACGACTGTCAAAATTCTTTTTCATTTCATTCATCATAAACCGGGCTTTTTTTCCATAGAAGATCCGAATTTTCTCCATTTGCGCTTGATAGATTGTTTGATTTTTCAAATATTCGGCAACCAATGCTTGTGATAATGACGGACTATGAAGATCCATTGCCTGCTTAATCAAGGCCAATCGCTCGATAATTTTTTCATCAGCCACTAAATATCCCACCCGCAGACCCGGACAAAAGGTTTTGGAAAAAGTTCCCAGATAAATTACAGAATTAGCATTTTCTAACGCCGCTAAACTCGGTGGCGGCGCTTTTTCAAAATATAATTCACCATAAGGATCGTCCTCTATTATCAATCGTCCATTTGTATTTGCAATATCAATAACTGACTTTCTTACATTTAATGACCAAGTGATTCCCGTGGGATTTTGAAAAGTTGGAATAAAATAGGCAAATTTGAATATATTGTTATTTATCTTTCGATGTAATTCTTGCGGATGGATTCCATTTTCATTTAATTGTAAAATCTTAAAATTTGTCTCATAACCATTAAATGCCAATACTGCAGCTAAATACGTCGGGTTTTCCACCAATATCTGATCTCCCTTATCTAAAAATGCCTTTCCCACTAAATCCAGGGCTTGTTGACTGCCAGTGGTAACCAAAATTTGTTCCGGTTTCACTGTTTTTTTCCATTTTTTTGTTAAATATTTGGCAATTTGTTCCCTTAAAACCGGCAAACCCGGGGTTGGACCATATTGCAACACCTGTTGACTGTTTTCTTTAATTAATCTGTCAACAGTTTCTCGAATAAACTCCACTGGAAATAATTCTGGATTGGGAATTCCACCGCCCAAAGAAATAATTCCCGGCTGACTGGCAAGTTTTAATGTATTAGTGATTGTTGGATCAGCCATTTTCGCAACCCGTTTTGCATATACGAATTTCGTATTATTGTCATCGCGAGTCCCGTTCATGTTAGCTGAACGGGACGTGGCGATCCCGTTACCAATAGGACTTCTTATATTAACGGGATTGTCCCTCGAACTAAGCTCGGGATTATAACTTCCCCCGCTAAGCGGGGTCGCAATGACATTATTTTTACTTAATGCGAAACTCGCAGTATAAAAATTTTTCATAATATTCGAATTCTTATTTATTAACGACTCACAAGAAAAAAATAGGTTAAATTATTCTGACCATCCTGCATATTTTTTCCAACGATTTCAAAATTATACATCTTTGCAAGAATTTTTGGTCCTAATATAAGAATATTTTTGTCAACTTTTCCTTCACTCAAAGCTTGTGCAGATCGAGCCGTATCAATCATATCTCCTTTGCCGCTGATTAATTTTAATTTTGAATATTTATCAATTAATGATTGTTTGCATTGTAAAAATACTTGCGGATGCGCCATGATGGTGGTTGCTTGGCTTATGCTGGCATCTTTTCTTTTCATTAAAAAATGACTGATTAAAATTGGAAACTCCTCAATGATTTTGAACTTATATTTAGCCATGCTTCGCGCCGACTCCCAAACCACACCACCAACTGCATTATGGATTGCAAAAAGTCCAAAGTCAATCTTACCAGAAGATAAATATTGTAAAACGCGATTGCTCGTATAAAGATATTTAATTCTAAACTTTTTTATCTTATGCCGTTTAATATAATCCAAAACCGCTTGCTCATTAAAACTTCCTTTTCCTCCTTGAATTCCAAAAACCAAATATTTGCGACTAATTCTTTTTGGCAGTAGTTGATTATATAAAAAGTCATAAGGTCGACCGATGCGTTGACGCATTGCGTTGGTATAGCGATTAAATGTTTGTAAATTACAAAACAACTGCCAGTTATCATTGCATGTTTGTTTCACAATCTCCTGTAATTTTTTCGCACCCATTGTGTCAATTGCAGTCGGATGAAAATGAGTTTTTTCCAATAACCGACCAATAAAATGCGTTGTACCTTGAGATATGGCAGCTAGTTGATCATGCTTTTTTGCTGTCATTTCAACCACATTAATTCCTTTACTAATAAAGTATTCTTTCCAAAAACTAAAATTTTCTTGACTAGATTTAAACTGATTTATCATTAAATTCAATCCTGAAAATCCATTTTTACTGCTATCTGGACCAAACATGGGATGAGTTAATAATGCTTGTATTTTTAGTCCTTTTAAATATTTATTAAATATTTTTTCTGGATATTCTTTAACCGATAAGACATCGATTAATAAATGATTGGGTTGAAAAAACTGACGATGCGATTTGATGACTTTTTTAAACTGATCAATCGGCACGGCATAAAAAATTATGTCCGCTCGATATATGCTTTTAATATTTTTAACAACTTTTGTATTTTCTGTCAGCCTTTGGTTATTAAACACAGATTGAGTTCGGTTGAATAAGATAATATTAAAATCCGCCCTTAACATGCGATATAGTGTTTTTCCAAACCGCCCAAATCCAACAATCGCAACGGTTTGCTTATTCATGGCTGTTTTTCAATTTGCAATGCAAGTTTGTGGATTAAATCATAGATTGCCATAATAAATTTCGCCGGAAGGCTAACCTGATTGCCGATAATTAATCGATCGGCCACGACTTGTTTCCATCTTTTTTTATCCAAAGGCGGGAATCCCAATTGTTTTTTTAAAACTCCAACTTTTTTTACTATTTGGAATCGTTTTGCCAATAATTGAATTAATCGTCTGTCAATATTGTCGATTTCTTCTCGATATGATGTTAGTTGATTCATGGATTATATTTCACCTCGTAGGTGTAAACTGGTTATTTGCATATTTTTAATATCTGATCCAAATCAGTAATTGATAACTGTTGTTTAGCGTCAGTCGTTGCCTTGTCTGGATCCGGATGCACTTCCAACATTACACCGTCAAATGGAAACTGCGCTGCTTCTCGTAATATTCGCCAAACATTAGCACGAGTCCCACCAATGTGAGACGGATCAATCAACATTGGTAAACCGGTTTCTTCTTTTACCCTCATTGCCATTTCCCAATCCGGTAAGTTTCTTAATCCATTAGGATTAGGTTCATTTCCAGGAGCAAAACCGCGATGACACATTATTATCCGTTCTGGTGGAAAACCAGCACTAACAACATGTTCAACAATTCCCAACCAATGTCTTTCGTCCATCCAAGGTTGATTTTTTATCATTAAACGTACCGTATTCGGTGATTCTCCTAATAGTGTTCTTGCGATTTCCTGTTGTGTAAGATGGTTTTGATTTCTTGATCCTAACCAAAGCAAAACTTGTTCTGGGTTACCACCGTTGGCGACTATTCCCTGCATAACTTCTGATACATGATTGGGTAATAATACTTCCGTAGCAACAATCAAACCCATTCTAGTTACTTCTGCAAACCATGGTGCAGCTTGTGATCCAACACCATCAAATCCAGGAGAAGTACGCGGCTTCCACCAACTGCCACGCATTATTCCCACGTCCCGCTCTTTTAATGCTCGAACTACTGCAATAATTTGATCTTGCGATTCAGCTGCACACGGTCCGAAAATGTTTATTTTTTGTCTTTCCATATTTTTAAAATAATTTGTAACTATTACCCTCCGAATCTTAGCATTCGCCTTTTCAGAACTATTCGTTCACGGCTCATGCTGCGATTCTTGGAGGGTTAGATATCTGTAATCCGAAATTATATTTCGGAAACAGCTATCTAAAAAACCCGCTTTGGGCGGGGTGGTTTTTGTAATTTTGGTTACTACTAAATCACCCCGCTTCAGCTGGGTAATAAAAGTAGAAAAAATTTGTTTTGATTCTGTTATCCATAATGATTTTCGTAATAGCTCTACCAATCCGCCATATCTTACTTCTCGCCTTAGCTACTATTCGTAGCGCGGCTCGAAGAGCGATATTTGGCGGATGTAACGGTCTGTAAACTCACTTTGTTCGTTAACAGACCATAACAAAAAACCGCCTTGCGGCGGGTGAATTTTATTATTATTTTAATACTATAAAATCACGCCGCCTTTTGCGGGTAATAGAAAAAATAGAAATTTATAGTATTAATTTTTCTCATGCTGAAGTTTATTATAACACAGAAAACAAAAATGCAAGGGGGAAGTTTTAAATCGGTAATAACTTAATCCCTTTTATCTTTCGGAAATCTTTTTGGTTTAAGGTGAGAAGTGGAAGTTTATGATATAGGGCACACGCGGCAATTTCTGCATCTTGAAAACTTATACCATCTTTTTTCTCTCTCATTAATTCTCCTGTAATTTTCGCTGTTTCTATGTTATTTTTAACAATACGAATTGAAGATAAAAATTGTTCAGTCAGCGCTCGATTGTTTTTATCCTCCATACTGTTACCTGACCACAGCTCACTCACCGTTGTTAAACAGATTGCAGCAGAACGATTAGAATTTCCATTAAACGTTTTATTAAAAACTGTTAGTCGTTTATCTTTTTGACGAAAATAATCAATAAGAATGTTTGTATCAACTAAAATTACCATTGTAGTGATTTTAATCTTTCTTTAGATTTTTTTCTTACAAGAAGTAGTCTTTTATCATCTTCTTTATCCCAATAAACTGTTTTATCATTAACCATTTTATCAAGAAATTGTTGGAGTTTTGTTAGTTTTTTGGGTTTATCTTGTTTTTTTACAATTGAACCTTGTCTTTTAACCACAATTTTCACTCCTTCTGTAAATATTTCTTTCAAACTTTTTCCCTGTTCAAGTGCCACAATCTTTGCTTGGTATAAAAGTTGCGGATCCATTTCCACTGTCGTTTTTACATGTTGCTGCTTCATATAACACCCATATTACCATAAACCCATAAATATTGTCAAATGGAGAATTACTGCGGCTCGGATGAAGTGTTTTGCTCTTTTCCTCGCACCATTGCCACAGCCATCTCTTTCATCTGTTCGCCGGCGCGATTTTTTTCTTCTTTAAACGAAGCATTGTCTTTTTCCAGTTGTTTTAACTGGATCTGTAGAGAACTAATTTGCTGTTGAAGTAATTTTAGATCTGACTCATATTTCTGCACCAACAGTTTCTTTTCGACATCAAAATCTTTCTTTAAAACATCGCTTATTTGCTTTTGCGCTTCGGTAACTGCTTTTTCCAATTGTTTGGGAAAATCAATTGTCTGTGATTTTAAACTATCAAATTCTTTTTCTTTCGCATCCCAATTTTCTTTTTTTACCCTGATTGCTTCTTCTTGCTGGTGTTTTTCTTCTGCCCATTTTTTCTTGTCTGTTTCCATTTTTTCCGCAAACTCTGCCTGTCTTTTCTTTTTATCTAACGCATCCTGAAAGTTTTGTTCCTCTTGTTGCTGTTTCTGCAATCTTTCTTTTAATGCCTGTTCTTCTTGCCACTGTTTTTTAGCAGATTCTAAAGCGTTTATATCAGTAATAAGCAGATCAACCAAATGATTAATTTCACCATTAACTTGAGTTTTAAGATTTTCAAGGGTAGTTATTTGCTTTTTATCTTCAGATGATTTCTTAATTTCAGAAACTAAAGGCAGAGTTGTTTCACAAGTGGTAAGTGTCTTTTTTCGTGGAGGCATATGAGAGTAATATAGCAAACTAGACAGTGTTTTGCAAGTTTAAGTATTATCCAATCAATTTTCGGACTAAAAATAGTCCGATTGCCAGATGAAAAATCGGAGTGAAAGAGGATGATGGTTCTTGAGGATATGTGATAATCAGTATATATGGATGTATTTATGGACATAAAACATATCCGATCAATGGATGATTTAAAGGTTTTTGTTTTAGGAAGTAAACGTCTAACTCTTAAGGTAAAAACAATTGAAGATAAATACGAAATAATTGAAAGGTTTATTGATAAGTTTAACTATCCAAGATTATCTAAAAAAGAAAAACATATTGTTTTAATAGCTTTAAAGATATTAACCAGTTACAAACATAGTCAACTGCATCAATTAATTGAAACTGCACTACTGGGCAGATTATCAAGAAAACCATACGTTCGCTTAAACATTCATCGTACATACACGGGTTATGACATTGGACTTTTGGAAAAAACAGATGAACTGCACTACAGGTTATCTGCTGCAGCAACTCATGAGATAATGCGACGTGAATATGAAATGTTTGGAAAAAGAGAAAGCGAGAAATATAAAGCAGAATATTTACATCATACACAAGCTCGAAAGATTCCAATAGGTGAAACAACTAAACCGCAACCTAATAATATTCCAGGTTCAATACGAGTTGATACAGTGAGCCAAAATGATATATACCATATCAACTCTGTCTGTGAAATAACCCAGTGGGAAGTGGTTGTCTGTGTTCCTAAAATTAGCGAATACTTTCTTGAGCCGGCTCTTAAGTTTATGCTTGATCAATACCCTTTTACCATTTTTAACTTCCATTCCGACCGAGGGAGTGAGTTTATTAATCGCATAGTTGAAAAACTTTTAAACAAACTTTTAATCCATCAGACAAAATCAAGAAGCAGACATTGCAACGATAATGCATTAGTTGAAGAAAAGAATGGCGCAGTTATCAGAAAGAACTTAGGCTTTTTCCATGTTAATCAAAACTTATCTGATAAATTCAATGATTTTTTTAAGACATGGTTTAATCCCTATCTTAATTATCATCGCCCTTGCGGATTTGTTACAGAAATCACAACTGATTTTAAAGGACGCGAAAAGAAAATCTACGGAGAATATACAACGCCCTATGAGAAACTTAAAGAAATATCAAAAGAACAAAACATAAACTTTTTAAAACAAGGCGTTTCATTTGAACAGCTTAATAGGATGGCGTATAATATGAGTGATAATGATTTTGCAAAGATAATGAGAAAACAACAGTATGAGTTATTTGATATTAATAGTTTGCTGAAATCACGATAAGTTAGCCTCAAAATCAATTTAGCCTCAGTTCAGTCCGATTATTCGTTTGGTTAATACTTAAACTTGTCAATTTGTAAAGTCCATATTAATCGTTTAAAATGGATTAGATAACATCAAGAGTCCATTTTGTTTATAAGTCCTTTATCTGTGAAGCTAAAGAATCCATTCTTAGTTAATATAATATGATCTATTACATTTATTCCCAATAATTTGCCAGATTCCAACAATCTTTTAGTTATTTCAATATCATTTTCACTCGGTCTGAGTACTCCACTTGGATGATTATGGCAAATAATAATATTCGCTGCCCGATCCGATACTGCATCGGCGAAAACTTCACGTGGATGGATTAAGCTTGAATTAAGTGTGCCGATCGTAATTGTTCGTCTGGAGATTAGCCTATTGGCTCCATCCAATGTTAGACAAACAAAATATTCCTGTTTTTTATCACGAAGATCTTTGAGATAGTTAGCAATATCATCCACATTATTAAGTATCGGTTGATCGGGTTGAATTAAATACCGTTTGGAAAGCTCAAAAGCTGCTAGTAATTCGGAGATTTTAGCTGAACCCAAACCTTTGATTTCCTCAAGATTTTTATATGAAACATTCACTCCCTTATTTTTTAATAATTTTAGAACTTCGCGCGAAATCTGAGTAACGTCTACTTGCTTGTTTCCACTCCCAAATAGTGCTAGTAAAAGTTCAAAATCAGAAAGAGACGAAGCGCCTTTTGCTTTTAATTTCTCCCGGGGACGATCAATTTTAGGTAGATTCTTGATCTTCATTTAAAACAATTCTATCACTTTTTCCCCTTTTCTTTTCATAAAATCACCCTTCAAAAACCGCTATAATCATTTCATAAGTTAGTCCGCCTAAACTCTAAATATTTTAGGGCATGACAGAAAACCTAGTGAAGTAACGAGAGTCACTCGTTAAGCAACTTTCATATATTATTACAACAATAAACGGATTCATTCAATTTTCAAAATGACACTGAGTGAAAAAAGAAAGAGGCATACTGTCTAAAAAATCTTGAATATTAATTCTCAAGATTTTTTGATAAAATAAGTTCGAGCAAGTTTATATAGACATAGTGCGGGCGTAGTTTACCGGTAAAATGCCCCGCCTATGGCGGGGAGACAGAGGTAATATATGTTTTATGCATATATAATCCAATCACAAAAAACTGGTAAATACTATATTGGCAGCACGAATTGTTTGGAAAGAAGATTCATAGAACATAATCAGAATAAAACACGTTCTTTAATAAATAAAGGTCCATTTTTACTTATTTATAAGGAGGAATATCAAACTAATTTAGAGGCAAGGCAAAGAGAAATGAAGATAAAGTCGTATAAAGGAGGAAATGCATTTAGAAAACTGATTGCGGGATTAGTACAGTGGTAGTATGCCACCTTGCCAAGGTGGAGGCGCCAGTTCAATTCTGGTATCCCGCTCATTTATGAACAATAAGACAAAATCTTTAGTCTTCGATTTTTTTCAAATTGCTTCGATGACATTCATATTCTTAACTGGACCAATTATTATTTCAAATATTATTTTGCTTTTTTTTCAGATGTTAGCGATTTTTATCTTATTTGAAGCTGTTTGGGAAATGAGAAGAACAAAATATTATCGAGTACCCGATATTGGAAAACAAAATGAATTAGTTAAAAGCGGGATATATAAATATGTTAAAAACCCAATGTATCTATCATAGTTACTTTTTTGTGCAGTGCTAATAATAAATTTATTTACACTTTATCGACTAATTGTTTATTTAATCTTTTTAATTAATTTTATTTTTAAAATACAGTACGAAGAAAAACTATTAAATACGTACTTTAGAGAATTTCCAACTTATAAAAAAACAACTTGGAGGTTAATCCCTTTTGTATATTAAAATTAATTAATAATAAAAATATTTATGGACATTAATACCATTACCGAGGAAATTGAAAACGTATCGAAAAACTACATT
>Ga0210004_1002321_pt1 | contig 10837 bp, 8 predicted proteins | sample CryGey13umfilter_FD_185450 | JGI IMG/M metagenome (GOLD analysis project Ga0210004, IMG submission 185450) | Groundwater microbial communities from aquifer in Utah, USA - Crystal Geyser 4/8/14 3 um filter (SPAdes) (version 3) | ecosystem: Environmental > Aquatic > Deep subsurface > Groundwater...
GATTAAATTGTCATAAAGTTTATTGCTGTAAAGTAAAATTATGGTAAAAATTTTTTTAACTCCAGCGTGTCCTTATTGCTTTACTTTGAAAGAGTTTCTAAAACAGTACAATATAGAATTTGAAGAAATCGATGTTTCTAAAGACGAAAAAGCCAGAGAAGAACTGATAAAAAAAACGGGGAAAATGGAAGTGCCAGTAGTTGAAATTGACGGCCAGATTGTGGTAGGATTTGATAAAGGGAAGATTTGTAAGTTATTAAATATTAAAGAATAATATGATTAAAATTGCCATTAATGGTTTTGGCCGGATCGGCAGACCTGTTTTTCGAAGAATTTTGGATAACCACCCGGAATTGGAGGTGGCAGCTATTAATGACTTAACCGAACCAAAAATTTTAGCCCATCTTTTAAAATACGATTCGATTTACGGAATTTATAAAAAAACGGTGAAATTTTCCGAAGACTCTTTGTTGATAGATGGAACTGCGGACGGGAAGAAAGTAAAAATTTTTGCCGAAAAAGACCCGGTTAATTTGCCCTGGCGAGATTTAGAGATAGATGTAGTTTTAGAGTGTACCGGTGTTTTCACCAACCTGGAGGGAGCGAAAAAACATCTAGCAGCCGGAGCAAAAAAAGTAATAATTTCTGCCCCGGCAAAAAGTCCGGAAATTCCCTCTTATGTTTTGGGAGTAAATGAGGAAAAATTTGATGCTAGAAAAGATGATATAGTTGATATGGGCTCTTGTACCACTAATTGCCTGGCGCCGGTGGTAAAAGTTTTAAATGATAATTTTAAAATAGTTCGGGGATTTATGACCACCATTCACAGCTATACCAATGACCAGAGGATTTTAGATTTACCACATAAAGATTTAAGAAGAGCCAGAGCTGCTGCCTTAAATATTATTCCGACCAGCACCGGAGCTGCCAAAGCTATTAGCAAAGTTATTCCCGAGCTTCAGGGAAAATTAGATGGAATAGCAATCAGGGTTCCCACTCCTACCGTTTCAATAGTAGATTTAATCTGTGAGGTAGAGAAAAATACTACAGCCGAAGAGGTAAATTTTATTTTCAAGAAGGCAACTCAAACTAAACCAATGAAAGGGATTTTAGGAATAGAGGACGCTCTTCTGGTCTCTTCGGACTATATCGGGAATTCATATTCGTCAATAGTTGATGCTGAAAACACCAAAGTGATTGCAGGTTCCTTAATTAAGATTTTGGCCTGGTATGATAATGAATATGCTTATGCTTCTCGTTTAGCCGAATTTGCCGAACTTGTCGGAAAAAAGCTGTAATTTGAATTGATTGTTTCTGGGGCTGCGCTTACAAAAAGCCACCACCTGGTGGCAATGCCGGATGGAAAAACGCATTAAAGACGGACGATAACCTCACTCGTTTTTTTTGTTTTCCACACTTGAGGAATGAAACGAAAATTGATATAATAGAGTTGGCATGATTAAAAAAGGAGAATTGTATTATCCGACCAAAGATTTTCAAAAAAAGACTTGGCTGAAAACCAACACTTTTTATAAAGAGGCGGCCAAAGATCCGGTTAAATTCTGGGAAAAATTAGCTAAGGAGATTTTTTGGTTTAAACCGTGGAAGAAGAGTTTTTTGCATAACCCTCCCTATTTTCAGTGGTTTGTTGACGGAAAAGTAAATATAACTTCTAATATATTTGAAAAGAATCCATTAGGTTTTGAAAAAATAAAAAATAAAACGGCTTTAATCTGGGAACCGGAGCCGATAGAAGAAAAACCCAGAATTTTAACCTATCAAGAGCTTTTTTTGGAGGTTAATAAACTTTCCAATGCTTTAAAAAGATTAGGAGTGAAAAAGGGAGATAGGGTGGGAATTTATCTACCAATGATTCCAGAGATAATAATTTCAATGTTAGCCTGCGCCAGAATTGGAGCTATTCATACATTAGTTTTTTCAGCTTTTTCACCGGCTGCTTTGAAAATAAGATTACAGATTACTGAAGCTAAAGTTTTGATTACAGCCGATGGTTATTATCGTCGAGGTCAAATTATTAATTTAAAACAAAGTGCCGATCAGGGAATAAAAGAAACAAAAGTAGAGAAAGTGATTGTAGTAAAAAGAACAGAAAATAAAATTCCTTGGCATTCTCAAAAAGATTTCTGGTGGCATAAATTGATGAAGGATAAAAGTGATGAATGTAAGGCAGAGATAATGGATTCGGAAGATCCTTTATTTATTCTCCCTGAAAGTGGAACAATGGGGCAATTCCTCCCCATTTTACATACCATCGGAGGATATACCGTTCAAGCTTATTGGACTGGCAAATGGATATTTGATTTACATCCAGGTGATATTTTTTGGTGTACCGCAGACCCGGGCTGGATTACTGGCCATACCTATACCGTTTATTCACCTTTGCTTAATGGAGTGACTACCTGTATATTCGAAGGTGCGCCAGATTGGCCAACTCCCGACAGATGGGCTCAGATTATTGAAAAGCACAAAGTAACCATTTTTTACACTGCTCCCACCGCCATCAGGATGTTCAAAAAGTATGGGGCTGAGATTCTAAAAAAATACGAATTTAGGAGTTTAAGACTCTTGGGTTCGGTGGGGGAGCCAATAGATGAATCAGCTTGGCTTTGGTACTTTAATAAAGTAGGAAGGGGCAAATGTCCAATCGTTGATACCTGGTGGCAGACGGAATCAGGTGGGATTTTAATAACTTCACTTCCAGGGATTGGTCCTTTTAAACCAGCTTTTGTTGGATTACCTTTTCCAGGAATAAGAGTTGATATCCTTGATGAAAAGGGTAAATCTTGTCCCCCGGGAAAAGAAGGAAATTTAGTTATTTTGCCACCTTTTGCTCCCGGTTTATTAAGAGGAATTTACAAAGACCCCCAAAAATATTTAGAAACCTACTGGAGTCAATATGGAAAGGAGGTTTATTTTACGAGTGACGGGGCTTTAAAAGATAAAGATGGTTTAATTAGGATTATTGGCCGAGTAGATGATGTAATTAAAGTTGCCGGGCATAGAATAGCCACTGGTGAATTAGAAGCAGCTATTAACTTACATCCCGAGATTTCTGAATCAGCAGTAATAGGAATTCCTGATGAAATTAAAGGAGAGGTACCAGCGGCTTTCGTTGTTTATCGAGGGACAAAAGCAATTGAAGAAGTTAAGAAAGAAGTTGTCGACAAGGTCAGAAAGGAAATTGGTCCCATTGCCTTGCCAAAAGAAGTTTATCTGGTTGAAGATTTACCAAAAACCCGTAGTGGAAAAATAATGAGAAGAATTTTAAAAAGATTATTTACTGGCGAGGAATTGGGAGACCTTTCAACCATGGCCAACCCCGAAATTGTCGAAAAAATTAGAAAGATCATTAAACAATAAACAACGAACAATGAGCAAAAAATCTCAAAAATATATTTTGTGGTTTAAGGAGATTTCGGCGAAGGATTTGCTTTTGGTTGGAGGGAAAAATGCTTCTTCAGGAGAAATGATGGGAAAACTTTCAAAAAAAGGCGTTCAAATTCCTGATGGTTTTACTTTAACCACTAAGGCCTATTGGCATTTTTTGAAAGAAAACAAAATTGATAAAAAACTAAAGGAAATTTTTGAAAAATTTGATCCAAAAAGTTTAAAGAGTTTAAAAGAGACCGGTAGTCAAGCTAGAACCATTATTTTTAAAGCTGATTTCCCCGAAGATTTAAAAAAAGAGATAATTCGGGCTTATCAAAAATTAGAAGAAGAATACGGTCAGAACGTTGAGGTAGCAGTGAGGTCTTCAGGAGTTTCGGAAGATCAACCAGGAGCTTCTTTTGCCGGTCAATTTGAAAGTTTCTTAAATATTTCTGGCGAAAAGAATTTATTGGAAGCAATAAAAAAATGTCTTGCCTCAACCTTCAATGATAGAGTAATTGCCTATCGAAATGAAAAAGGAATTCCCCAATTAACCTTCGCTCTTTCAGTCGGAATCCAGAAGATGGTTAGGTCGGATTTAGCTTCTTCTGGTGTAATTTTTACACTAGACACTGAAACTGGTTTTAAAAATGTTATTTTAATCAATTCAATCTGGGGAGTGGGAGAAATGATTGTTAAAGGGAAAATTACCCCCGATGAATTTTACGTTTTCAAACCAACTCTAAAAGAGAATTATAAATCTATTATTATCAAGGATTTAGGTAGGAAAACAAAAAAACTGGTTTATGATAAAAAGGGTGGCCTGAAAGAAGTTAATGTTTCCCCAAAACAACAACTAAAATTTTCTTTGACTGATGAAGAAATTTTAAAGCTCTCGAGATGGGCCTGCCTGATTGAAGACCATTACCAAATTTCTCAAGATATTGAATGGGCTAAAGATGGCAAAACCGGTAAGCTTTTTATTGTTCAATCAAGGCCAGAAACTGTTTATGCGCCGAAAGAAACGAAATTTTATGAAGAATATGAACTAAAAACTACTAAGAAGCCAATTTTAACTGGCATCGCCATTGGAAGCAAAATAGGTCAAGGAAAAGCAAGAATAATTCCCAATGTTTCGAAAATTGGCCAATTTCAAAAAGGAGAAGTTTTAGTGACAAGAATGACCGACCCAGATTGGGTTTCTATATTTCCACTTGCTTCAGCAATTATCACAGATGAAGGAGGCAGGACCTGTCATAGTGCTATTGTTTCTCGAGAATTGGGATTGCCTTGTATTGTTGGGACAAAAAATGCTACCAAAGCTTTAAAAACCGGCCAATTTGTAACCATAGATTGTACCCGGGGGGCGGAAGGAAGAATTTTTTTAGGTGAAATTCCTTATGAAATTAAAAGATATGAATTAGGAAAAATTCCCAAGTTGAAAACAAAAATAATGATTAATATTGGAGCGCCTGATATCGCTTTTAAAACCTCTTTTTTACCGGTTCGGGGAGTAGGTTTGGCAAGAGAAGAATTTATTATTGCTGAAAAAATTAGAATCCACCCCTTGGCTTTATATCATTTTGGCCAATTAAAGAATAAAAAAATAAAAGCCGAAATTGAGGAGTTAACTCGCGGCTACAGAGACAAAAAAGAATATTTTATTGAGAAGTTAGCCGAAGGAATTGCTCAAATCGGAGCTGCCTTTTTTCCGAGGGAGGTGGTGGTCAGATTTTCTGATTTCAAAACGAATGAATATGCAGCTTTAATCGGAGGAGAAATTTTTGAGCCAAAAGAAGCAAATCCAATGTTGGGTTGGAGAGGAGCCTCCAGATACTACGACGAAAAATTCAAACCGGCATTTGAGATGGAATGTAAAGCAATTAAAAAAGCCAGAGAAGTTTTTGGTTTGAAGAATATTTGGGCAATGATTCCATTCTGTCGAACAGTTGAAGAAGGGGGAAAAGTGCTGGATTTAATGGTAAAAAATGGACTAAAGAGAGGAAAAGACGGTTTAAAAGTTATCGTGATGTGTGAAATTCCTTCCAATGTCATCTTGGCTGATAAATTTTTGGAGATTTTTGACGGAATGAGTATTGGCTCAAACGATTTGACTCAACTGGTTTTAGGATTAGATAGAGATTCAGCTCAAGTTTCTAAGGTCGGCGATGAGAGAAATGGGGCGGTAAAAGAAATGATTGCCAAAGTAATTCGAGAATGTAAAAAAAGAAAAAAATATTGCGGAATCTGCGGAGATGCCCCTTCTTCATATATAGAATTTGCCCAATTTCTAATGGATTGTGGAATTCCCTCAATGTCTTTATCGCCAGATGCAGTGATGAAAACGATACTTAATCTTTCCAAAAAGAAAAAATGATTTTAGATACATTTAAATCTCTTTCTAAGAATTCATCAATTTATGTAAATATTGATCTATTTTTTCGTCAGAAAATAAAATCTTTAATAATCAAAAATTACAAATCTCTCAGAAGATTTAATCACCGGTGGTTAAAAATAAATTATAGTACTTTAAGTTGGGAATTTCGAAAAGCACAATATCATCCTTTGCCACGATTGTTAAAAATCGCTGAGATTCTAAAAATTGATAAAGAAGAAGTTTTTGAAAACATTAGAGGATTTAGGGCCTCGGGTTCGCATAGAAAGAGTGTTTTAATTTTGCCTCGGGAGATTAAAGTTAATGAAAATTTTGTTGAAGGTTACGCTTTATATATAGCAGGGGGTGATACTGGATTAAGTGGTGAAACTCGTCCTAGAAAATTAAGATTTACAAATTCTGAGTTAGGAGTAATTAAATTTTTTATTCAATGGTTAAATACTCATTTTCCAAGTACTAATTTTTATCTTAATGTTATTTCACCCCCTGGAATGACAATTCAAGGAGATTCCTTTAATCAAATTAGTAAAGAATTAGATTTAAATATTAATCAAGTGAAATTAAGAAATGACTATTATAATAAAAAAATAAAATATAGAGTCTGTTGCGATAGCGCAATTTTAATTGATTTAATTCTCTCCCTGGAAAGAACAATTAAAAAAATATGCTTCAATGATAAAAAATTAGCAGCAGCCTATATCAAAGGAATGATGATTGGTGAGGGAACAGCTTATTTCAATAGAAGTAGATATGTTAGAATTGAAATGAGAAATGAAAAGGAAATAAAATATATTTATAAATTATTTAGATTGTTAGGGTATAGTTGCAAACCATCTTTGCGAAGCAACAGAGAGAACATGTGGAGTATTTATATCGGAGCTAAACAACTAAAAAAGTTTTATGATGAAATCAGTTTTGGAGTTCACCAAGAAAGGCAGAAAATTTTGGAAGCCGCAGTTAACAAAAAGTTAAGAGTTAATCAATATGTTTAATTAAAAAGGGAATAGAGTCAATGTCATTAAACCCAGATACAGTAATTAAAACGACCCTAGATATTGCGAAAAAAGAGAAATTGCTAAAAAGTCGAATAAAATAAGTTATAATAAAATTAGATGAAGACAATGGCAAAAATTACTTTAAGTATAATAAAAGCTGATGTTGGAAGTATTGGCGGGCATTTAAAACCGAGCCAGAAACTTTTGCAAACTGTAGAAAATTACATTAAAACCAAGGGGAAAAATTTAATAATTGATTCTTACGTAGGGCATACCGGAGATGATATTGCTATATTGAGCACCCATAAAAAGGGGATTCTAAATAAGGAAATTCATAAACTCTGTTGGAATGCATTTTTAGAGGGAACAAAGATAGCTAAAAAACAGGGTCTTTATGGGGCGGGCCAGGATTTATTAAAAGAGAGTTTTTCGGGAAACATTAAGGGAATGGGGCCTCAAGTTTGCGAACTTGAATTTGAAGAGAGACCGGCTGAACCATTTTTAATGTTCGCTGCCGACAAAACTGAGCCTGGAGCCTATAACCTTCCTTTATATTTGGGATTTTGTGATCCGATGTATAGTTCAGGTTTAATACTTTCCCCGGAAATAAAAAAAGGATTTAAATTCAGAATTATGGATGTGGCTTACACGACCGCAGAAAAAACCATTGAATTGGTAGCTCCGGAAGAAATTTACGATATTGCTGCTCTTTTACGGGATAACAGTCGTTTTGTAGTAGAATCAATTTGGTCAAGAGAGGCAGGAGAACAAGCAGTAGCAGTTTCAACTACCCGACTTCATAACATTGCCGGAAAATATGTTGGCAAAGACGACCCGGTAATGCTGGTGAGGGTTCAAAAGAATTTTCCTGCCACCGGGGAGATTTTGTCCCCTTATGCTATGTCTCCTTATGTGGCCGGCTTTATGCGCGGTTCTCACTGGGGACCATTGATGCCGGTAAAGAAAAACTCTTCGATTTCTTTCTTTGATGGACCCCCTTCGGTTTCTTGCTTGGCTTTTTGTGTTAAAAATGGAAAATTAACCGAGCCGGTTGACGCTTTTGATCATCCTTTTTGGGACGAGGTTCGCAAGCACAGCTCGAAAAAAGCAATAGAAATAAGAAGGCAAGGTTTTTCCGGGGCAGCTATGCTCCCAATGTCGGAACTGGAATATACCGGAGTAATGGAAGTCCTTAAAAAGCTTGAAAAAAGATTTAAAATTAAGTAAGATATAAATAAATATATGCCTAAACCAAAACTAAAAAGGGTGGGAGTTTTAACGGGGGGCGGAGATTGCCCGGGATTAAATGCGGCGATTAGGGCGATAGTTAAAAGGGGAAAGCAACTGGGATTTAAAATCATAGGAATCAGAGATGGCTGGAAGGGCCTGGTAGAAAGAGTAGATTTTGAGAAGTTAAACGAGAATCGGGTTCGGGGAATTTTGGATAGGGGAGGAACCATACTGGGCAGTTCGAGAACCAATCCCTTAAAGATTGAAAACGGAATCAAAAAGATAATTGATAATTTCAAGAAATTGAAATTAGACGCTTTAATTGCTATCGGCGGAGATGATACCTTGGGCGTTGCTAAGAAACTTCCTAAAAATTTTCCTATCGTTGGCATTCCTAAAACTGTTGATAATGATTTAAAGGGGACGGATTTCTGTATTGGTTTTTGGACCGCAGTTCAGACTGCCACCGAAGCTATCGATCGACTTCATTCTACTGCCGAATCCCATCACCGGGTGATGGTTTTAGAGGTCATGGGCAGACATTTTGGCTGGATTGCGGTTTATGCAGGATTAGCCGGCGGAGCAGATTATATTTTAATTCCGGAAACCCCAATTGATATCGAGAAAGTTTGTCAGACGATTAGAGAAAGAACAAGAAAGGGAAAAAGTTTTAGCATTATTGTAGTTTCAGAAGGAGCAAAATTAAAGGGTAAATTGGTTTCTAAAACCGGTCAGGCCGATGCCTTCGGTCATTTACAACTGGGAGGAATTGGAGATCAGGTTGCAGATTTAATCAAAGAAAAAACAGGGTTCGAAACCAGGGCAACTAATATCGGACACATTTTAAGGGGCGGTACCCCGGTTGCTTTTGATAGAATTTTAGGGACAAGGTTTGGGGTAAAAGCAATTGAACAGGTTTCCAAAAAACAGTTCCAAAGAGCAGTCATACTAAAAGGGGATAAAATTTTATCTGTTCCTTTTTCTAAAATAAAAGGGGGAAGGAAGATTGATCCGGAGGTTTATCGAGTGGCTTCAATATTTTTCCACTAATAATATGGAAAATGATATTGAAAAATTGGTTTATCAAGTAATATTTAAAAAAAGTAAAAGGGCCGAAAAAGAAATTCGGAAAAGAGCTAAAGTTCAGGGAATAAAATTAACCTCAACCCAGAAATTGTATGAGGCTAAGGTTCAAAATAAGTGGTCCGGTTTTTTTACTGTTCCGGCTATTAATATCAGAACCTTAACTTTTGATACGGCCCGGGCCGTTTTAAGACAAGCAATAAAACAAAGGGTGGGAGCTTTTGTTTTCGAGCTGGCCAGATCAGAAATTGATTATACGGATCAGCCAATGTCAGAATATGTTCCGGTTATTTTAGCGGCGGCCATTAAAGAAGGATTTAAGGGATATTTATTTTTTCAAGGAGACCATTTTCAAGTCAAGGCCGAGAAATTTTTTTCAGAAAAAAAATCTCAAGAAATCGAAGCGCTTAAAAAGTTGATTAAAGATTCAATTGAGGCAGGGGTTTATAATATTGACATTGACAGTTCTACTTTGGTCAGATTAGACAAAGAAGACTTACCGGAACAACAAAAATTCAACTACGAACTTACCGCTCAGCTTACTTCTTTCATTAGATCTTTAGAACCTCGGGGTATTACCATTTCAGTGGGGGGAGAGGTAGGCGAGATTGGGGGGAAAAATAGTACTCCTGAAGACCTCCGGGTTTTTATGGAAGGATACAATCGGGAACTTGCCAAATTCGGAGATATTAAGGGATTAATCAAAATTGCGGTTCAAACCGGTGCTACTCACGGAGGGATTGTTGGTCCTTCGGGTAAGCTCATAAAAGCCGATGTAGACTTTGAAACCCTTAAAAAACTTTCTAGTCGAGCCCTGAAATATGGCATGGCCGGAGCCGTTCAGCACGGGGCTTCTACCTTGTCCGAGGAGTATTTCGATAAGTTCCCGGAAACAGGAGCTGTGGAAATTCATCTGGCAACTGCTTTCCAAAATATAGTTTTAGATTCCCCTTATTTTCCGAAAGATCTTAAGGAAAAAATTTATAATTGGTTAATACAAGAACAGGTTTTCGAGAAAAAACTAGATCAAACCGAGGAGCAATTTATATATAAGACAAGAAAAAAGGCTTTGGGTCCATTTAAAAAAGAGATTTTAAAAATCCCTCAAAAAAATATTGATAAAATTTCTGAAGAGTTAGAAAAAAAATTTGTCCTACTTTTTCAGAAATTAGGGGTAGCTGATACCCTTGAAATTGTAAATAAATTTTATTCTAAATAAACCATGTTAACCCTACCGGTAAAAGTCCGTAAAGATGATGAAAAGCCTGCCGCTCTTAGAAAGAAGGGCGAGTTGCTTGGAGTTCTATACGGACCAAAGATTAAAAATAAGTCTCTGAAATTGGATTATAAAACCTTCGAAAAAATATATAGCGAAGCTGGTTTAAGCAGTTTAATTTTTCTCGATGTTGGGGGAGAAAAATCTCCGGTTTTAATTCACGATGTTCAAAAAGACTCCCTAACTTCCAAATTTTTACATGTTGATTTTTATCAACCTAGACTTGAGGAAAAAATAGAAGCCAAAATTCCTCTAATTTTTGAGGGTGAACTTCGGGCAGTAAAGGATTTGGGCGGAACCTTAATCAAAAATATTCAAGAATTAGAAGTAAAAGCCCTTCCCCAAAACCTTCCCAAAGAAATCATAATTAATGTAGAAGACCTAAAGGCATTAGGAGATAATATTTTAATCAAAGATCTCAAGTTGCCAAAAGAAGTTGAAATTTTAAGAGAGCCGGATGAAATCGTG
>Ga0210004_1002349_pt1 | contig 10762 bp, 9 predicted proteins | sample CryGey13umfilter_FD_185450 | JGI IMG/M metagenome (GOLD analysis project Ga0210004, IMG submission 185450) | Groundwater microbial communities from aquifer in Utah, USA - Crystal Geyser 4/8/14 3 um filter (SPAdes) (version 3) | ecosystem: Environmental > Aquatic > Deep subsurface > Groundwater...
TATTATGTACTTGCCGTTGAACCGGATTATGTACGTGAGGCTGGATAACCTTACCGGCCGGATGACACATGTACGCCAACTGCTGCGAGAAATCATCCGGAGTAAAAAATGATATTCCCGGCTCGTTAAACCGGTCGCTTATGATTATTGCAAACAGTCGATCATCTTTAGTGATATACTTAACCATCGCTCAACTTTCTTACCTTACCTCAGACGAATTATCACAGTATTTCCATACCGTAACTTCATCGTGTGAAAGATTTCATTAGCACTATTATCGCACATTATCAAGGTATTTTAGTATTTCTTGCGCCTCTTCGGCCAGAGAATCGACGCTGTAATACTGCTGTATTAAATCCCTGCAATGTGCCGCCAGGCTCCCCGCGAATTCTTGGTCTCGGATGATTTTCATAACGCCCTCCGCGAATTCGTTCGGCTCATCGGCGAGCACGATATCTTTTCCATCGGTTATGGGAATACCCTCCGCCCCGAGCGTTGTCGAGACGATTGGCACATTGCAGGCACCCGCCTCGAGTATTTTAAAGCGGGTACCGGACTCAAATTTTAGAGGCACCAGAGAGACATTTGCGTTACAGAGATACGGCAGCACCGAGGGTAATTTACCGGCAATCGTGATGCTCGGATCATCTATATCGGCCAGCGTCTCTTTCGACCCCTTCCCGACAATGTAAAAGTGGATATCAGGAATCTGCGTTTTGATGATCGGCAGGATATCATCTATCACCCACCGGGCAGCTTTCTCCATAGGGCTTTTGAGCCAGAACGACCCGGCGAGATACATGCACGGTTTCTTAAAACCGGCAGGCGCCTTCGGAGTGCTCTCGTAGCTCGCCAGATCGATGACGTTAGAGAATATCTTCACCCTCTCGGGCTCTTTTGCCAGCCCCCGGTAATACCGGGCGTCGACCTCAGAAACAGCGGTAGTAACCTCGCAAAGGTTAACCCACTCTTTCTCCTCCTGCTCTTTTTCCTTACCTTCCTTCTCTATCTGCCGCCTTCTCTCGGGGTCGGTTTCGTACGGAAGCTCCCGCAAAACAAACCTCGACCATACGCTATCGGTATCGCAAACGACTTTCAAGCCCGGCCTCATCTGCTTGATCTTTTCGATAAGCGAAAACGACACATTCCCGTAGCCGAACCAGATACAATCGATACCTTTCTTATCGACTACGTCAAGAATAAACCGTGCGTCATCATTCTCCTCACCTGCCCCGCCGGACAGTTTTCTCAGGCCGCGCGAGAAACGGTTCTTGAAGGATGCCGAGACAGACGGCGAGTACAGGAATTCTCTACAATGATGGCGATAAAACGGTTCAGCTTCATCCCCACCCATTCCATGTTTTGCGATGCGTGACACAATATAGAGCTCAAATACTCTATTAAGGGCTTTAATCGAGTTCTCGACCCGTAACTGAGGACCGCCCGCAGCAGGATGCTCTAAGACTGGTGTAGTGAATAATACTCTCATTTCTCGTCCCTTAATGATTTAACCTCGGCTAATACCATTTCCTTAACAATCTCCTCAAGTCTTTTCTGGGGTCTCCAGCCTAAAATGGATGAGGCTTTAGAACAATCACCTGCAAGAGGAACTTTCTCGTCCGGCCTAAAATAGGCGGGGTTGATTTCAAGATAATCTTCGTATTTCAAATCAACAACAGAGAACGCGAGGTCTAAGAACTCTCTGACGCTGTGCAATTTCCCGGTTGCAATCACATAATCATCGGGTTTTTCGTGATTGAGCATACGCCACATAGCCTCTACATACTCGGGAGAGTATCCCCAATCACGCCTCGCTTCTATGTTGCCAAGCTCGATTTTATCGGCCAATCCCAGGTGTATTTTAGCTACAGCCAAAGCGATCTTCCTGGTGACAAACTCGTAGCCCCGCCGTGTCGACTCATGATTATAGAGAATTCCGGTACATGCGAACAGGCTGTGCTGCCTGCGATAATTCCTTACCAGGTAATGTCCGGATACTTTAGAGATTCCATAGATCGATCTCGGGTTAAATTTGGTGTCCTCATTCTGGGGCGAGATATCGACGTCACCAAACATCTCGCTCGACCCGGCAAAATAGAATTTGCACTCAGGCACCAGCTCTTTTATGCTTGCCAATAAGAAACGGGTCGAATCAAAATTGCTCGATAAAACCGATTCCTCGTCATCAAATGCATAGCTGACAAAACTCGCCGCCGCCAGGTGATAACACTCATCCGGTCTGACCTGGTTTATGGTTTTGTATATGAACAAGTGGTTATCGACCGCGCCTACATGCAGCGTTAGGTCATCAATAACGTGAACGATATTCCTTAACCTATGAGACGGGTCTTCGATGGCTTCACGCCTGACAATCCCGTGAACCTCGTATCCCTTTGAGAGCAACAGCTCTGCCAAATACGAGCCGTCTTGACCATTAATGCCCGTGATAAGCGCTTTTTTCATCTTCTAAAAACCAACAACTTTCGTGTATTCGGATGTGAATCCATCACCTGAACATCCGGAAAATATCGTCTACCAATATCCGTAACAATATGGATATTGTAATTCTCTTCGGTAAAGTTGCTTAAGTTTCTGAAAAAGAAGGGTTCGCTTTTAACCAGCTCATCATTTAGGTCGACGTACTCCAAAACGAGAGTCTGCCGACTTAAGCTTGATAGTACATCGAACACCAATTCTATATCTTTCCCCTCACCTAAGACTAAGTGGTGGATTAAGCCCAAACAAAGTACCAGGTCGGATTTTAGTCGCTCTGTGGCAGGAATAAACAGCGGATTTGTTTTGAAGTCCCGATCTTTATAGTCGGGGCCATCGTACGAGATGCCGTAGATACTACGCGTAAGATCATCGAACGGCACGAGCAAGGGAAGTATGTTGAGCCTTTTGTCCTTCGCATACAGGTAAAGGGAATCTATACAAGATTCATCGATATCCGTCGAGATGACCTCAGCGCCCAACTTCTCGGCGAGGATAGAGAACCATCCTGTGTTTGCACCTAAGTCCAGTACCCTTTTCGGTTTTGATTCGCTTATTATCGCATAGACGTTTTTCTGCTTGTTCTCCCATCCTGACCGGTCGGTAATATCAAATGCCTCACTCTTGTCTTCATAATAGGATATGTAGGCGCTTTTTGGCGGTGTAACCTCAGTATGTGCGACAAACTCAAGCATCCTGCGATTAAAATCGGTAAACGTAAGTTTGCCTTTTGTCCCGATCAGCTGGCGTACACTCTTAACCCTGCGAAGAGCTGTATCGGGTTTCACGGTACGCCCAAGAACACGTTTGGCTACATTTTTAGCTAGTGTTTTGATTGTACTTAATGAAGAGCTTGAATACAGATCACCCCATTGAGGCTCTACTCCACCGCAATTGCACGCCCTCTCAGCCAGCAGTGTTCGTGCCAAGGAGTAATCGTTTTTAGCCATCGCCATCAAGGGGATGAGTATAAACGGGGTAAACATCTTTTCAAACACTGCAAACCTTGGGTCGGAATAGTTTGTACCCTCGACAAGCCAGGATTCGTTTTTAAGCTTATCCCTTTGGACAATGGACAAGAAATCTACAAAGACCGGCCCGTAAGAATCAAATACGATATTACTGGGTAGCGCATCTTTAAGTGTTAACCCGTGTTTTTCCAGTCCTAGGAACAGGTTGAGATGAAACAAGACGGCCTCTTTGAACATATTTGCCGTCCACTCGAAGGGGTAGGAAATAATGTGCTTTTTATGGTGGAACACGCCCTCCGACTCGACAAAACTTGTTTCGACGATGCCGTACTGTTTTAAGCCGAGGTTATTATAGAGATTAAAAATGGTTTTAGCTTCATCAAGGTATCCGGCGGATATCTGCCGTAATATAAGCTCCCCGGCATCATATACGGTGCCGTTATTATCATAACCAGCTATAGGTACTGCGTTGCTATGTTGTGTTGATACCATTACTTCCCCTCAACCGTCTCTAGAGACTTCACACTTAAAACAGCGTTCTCATCAACTGTTGCACCACAATCATCATCAGGTAGTTCAGCTAACCTTACAAGCTCGTTGTCCATGACGAAATCTCTGCCATCTACAATTCGGTCGCATATAAAATCGACAAAGGGGTCTTCTCCGGCCAACAAGAGATGGCTTTTGTCAAATTGGAACTTCCACCATTCTGTTGTAGGGTCTTCGACCACCCGCAAAGGAATTTGCCTCTGGATGAAGTAGCAATATGCATAATTTCTGGCAAGTCGCTGCTGCTCTTCATCAAGTGGTCCCAGTGATACCGCTTTTCTTAATAGCTGTGTATAAGCTTCGGGGCTCGTTCCGTCATGCGTGAACCCTTTCCCGCCATAATGTGCCTCACCGCCCAGTATAACAGGTTTACCATGAAGAGCTAATTCAAGACCCGCGGTTCCGTAAACCGTAATACCGCCATCGACCAAGCTAAAGAAATCAAGTGGACTTATGTCGTCTTCTGCAGAGATAACCTTCACATGTGGAGGCAATACTGGAAAATTCTCCTGTATTAACCTTTGAACGCCGCTATCCGGATTATCCCATGCTTCCGCCGGATGTATTTTTATAAGCCATTGGACATCCTTAATATCAATTACTTCTTTAACGGTAGCAAGCATCCAATCGTCAAAGTTATCATACGCCATTGGGGCATAGTCGGAAACGGCATCCCAATTGATGTGTGACATGACACCCCATACAGGCATATTGTCCACAAGACCATACTTTTTGCGTAATGTAGCAGTATTTCCTGTATAGGCCTGAAGCTGCTTCATGTCAAAACCAATCTGCTTTTGGTAGCGGTCGATCAAGAACTTATCAAGACGAGCGTTTTGAAATGGCTTGAGTTCAAGCCCCTTGCAAATTTCCCAAGCCGCGTCGCTAAGGTTATGAAAATCAACGCGAATAAGATCATCGACGTGGCATAGATAAAAATGCGCTTTTAAATATGACGCCATCCATGCCACAATCGGAATACCGCGGGCATACGCAACCTGCAAGGCAGGACCCCAGTCGACATAAGTGCCATGCGACATAAAAACACGAGAAGGCTTGATTCGGTCGACCGCAGACATAGCTGCGGCTGCTGAAATAAGTCCGCTATATCCATATTCCCTAACAACCGCCTCTTGCCTGGCATAGCTCTTGCCTTTTAGGTATCGGATTACCGATGAACGCACATTCTTACCAACGTTTATATCGTTATAGCTTAAGGCATCCAACGACTCCCATGTGACAGACTCACTCAGCGTGCGCAAAGTCGAACGAACATTCTCCGGCACATAGTCGCCTATAAATGAATGATCGATACCCAGCTTCTCGAGCATAGCAGCGTTATCAGCTTTACATGCTTCGCATGCATCTGCCCAATTCTCTATCGGAATAGCTTGATCGACTTCCCTCTTAACGCAGGCGCCAAATGGCCCATCGCAGATTACTGCATGCACACTATAACCTCTTAGTTTTAGCGCCACTGCCAGCGCTCCTTCTACGTGGAGCATTAGCGACATTCCGCCAGGCACCCAGAAGAGTATGGTATCTGAAGACTTTGAAATGTTTTTTGCGCGTTTACAAAGTTTCGCTATTTGCTGTTTGTCCCAATCGCTCCTGATACGATTTCGTATGGCTCTTAAGAGGGCCTTCTGTTTTCCTAACATCAAGCAACAATCACCTTTTCTAGCCCATAATCAACGGGTCAGCCGTCCGCATAACATACCTGCTTCTTGCAATATAAGACCTGTTATTAAGCAGGATTAAAATTTAACGTATCTATTTTAAAGTCAATCTTATGATCAAGAGAACGCGCTCCCGCGGGGATGAGACCTAACGAACGAAGATATCCTGAAAACTTAAATAATAGTGGGTCACTGTATCTCCTCGCAACTAATTGCGCCCCGAAAGGCATCCCCGTCGGGGAAATAAATACCGGTGCGCTGATCACGGGTAAATGCGTCATCGTCCACATTAGAGCGGGATCAGGTCTTTCGATCTCTTCTCTTGGCGGCGCTTCACCCGCTGTGCTTAGGGAAATAAGGATATCGTATTCCCGGAAGAAATCTTCCATAATATATGCCAGCGTTATCTGGTCCTCAAGTGCCCGGTGGTATTGTTCAACGGTTATTTCATTTCCCTGCCGAATGAGGTCATTCATTATAGGAGAAACGAGTTCGGATTTCTTAAACTCCTCTTTAAAGTAGTATGACAAGGTTTTGTTATAGATAGTGGCATGGATGTCATGCGACATGGTCATAGCTGCGGGTAAATCTACTTCAGTGACCTCAATCTTGCTATCTTCACCCAATTTATTCGCCCAATCCAGCAAGGCTTCTTTTGCGTAATCATACGCGTATTCCCATGTATGGGTCCGAACCAATGCCACCCTCCATGGACGACCGGTCGGTTTCTCCTGCCGTGTTGCATCTCGTAAAGCTCTATAGCTCATCGGATAGTTTGGCCCATGCACCCGAACGACTTCAAAGACCCTTTCTAAATCCTCAAAGCGTGAGGTAAAGTAGCCAACGGTATCAAGGCTATCCGTTGTCTTCAACATGCCGGTACGGGGAATAAGGCCAAAGGAAGGCTTACATCCGTAAATACCACAAAAACTCGCTGGTCGCACAATTGAGCCCGCTGTTTGCGTGCCAAGCGCCACAGGAACCATGCCAACGGCAATCGCTACAGCCGAGCCGCTGGATGACGTACCTGGCGTTCTCGTCGGGTCAAAGGGGTTAATAGTATTACCAAGAGTATGAACAGCGAACTCCGCGGTCTCGGTTTTACCTGGCACCATAGCCCCGGCATTTCGTACATAAAACACCACTCTAGCATCGTTCCCTGGGGTAAAGCCTGTCCATAAAGGGCTTCCCATTTGTGTCGGGAATTCTTGGGTATTCATGATGTCTTTAACGCCTACGGGAATACCCTCAAGAGGTCTTATTGCTTGGCCTTTTTGGATACGTCCTTTTAGTTCCTCCGCTTGTCTTAGAAGAACTTCTTTATCGAAAGAAACCCAAGCATGGTAATCGCCCTCGAGTTTTTCCACGCGATTTATACAGTCCTGGGCAACTTCAACCGGATCGGTAGTCCCATGCGCATACTCCTCATGTATCTCGGCAATACCCTTGTCTAAAAAGATATTCTCACTTGACATAGCTCTTCCCTAACAATCCTCATCTAGTATCTCTCTCGGGTCTCTTTGACCACGTTTCTTTTCTATTAACTGCTCAACAAAAGGTTTGATAACTTCTCCATTTGCCCTGTTCTTAGGGATAACAGGCAAGTCTGTATACCTTAGCCTCTCAACACGAAGCTTCTTCATGGTTGTATAAAAATCAGCCTCAGACATACCTGTAATTTTCAAATAATAATCCAGCGCTTCAGGTCTTTCTCTATCGTACTTCTTAGCCAGTTCAAAACCTTCTCCTCTTGTCAGAAGACCGTTTCTAACATCAACGCTGGCCTGAAAAGTCGACCTGCCGTACCCTCTTTTTAGATAACATGTAAAATCATGAATCCCTGCCATCATACATTCGGCACTCTTATAGCCTTTATATGCGCCCTCCATTTCGGTCTCTTTCCAATCATACGTATCTCGTATAAACTCGGTCTGGCGCTCATCATCCCAAAAGATATAATCGCCTAAATGAATCCCGAAGACCCCGACTTTTTCTATCTCCTCAAGCGAGGGCACGTTAAAAGGATATATATCTCTCTCGGTAAGATACTCACAAACCATCTCATCAGGTCTTAGCTTTGCGGAAACTTTCGTAAAATAATCCCTATCAAATTTATGGACCGGTTGATTGTAAGAAGCACGGCCAGAAGATTCAGCGATTGATTCTCCCCAGATAAGCAGCGGAATATTAAACTTGACTGCAATCTGTAGCGGAAACGCCCCGACGCCTGCGTGGCAATGCCAACATGCATCTCCAATTCCCTCTAACGACCTCTTAGCTAGACGATTTACGAGATCCCTGTTAGGTGTAAACATAATATGGTCAACATTGAACTGTTGAAGCATATTTTGGAGGTTATAAAATCCCGTCTCGCTAAACCAATTATGGCTAAACGTCACGGCTAAAGGTCTCATACCGTATACCTTAGTAAGCACATGTAACTGAAAGGTACTATCCTTGCCGCCGCTAATCGGTACGATACAATCGTAGTTGTTGCCTGCTTTGGCTTTGGCATTTTCCAGCATCTGTCTTAATTGCTTCTCCCTTCGCACCCAATCTATATGTATCTTCTGTTCGGATGATTGGCAGGCCTGACATATGCCCATCTCATCGAACTTAATGCCTTCTTGGGTTTCCGGCATACAACAACGTATACAATATGTGACGTCATCCAATAAAGGTTTTCCGTAATTCGAATCTCTTGACATTCTTTTACTCCCTCAACTCGTCAATAATTCGGCTTTAAGAAGACCGTATTCAATAATATCGATATATCGCCCACGCTTGAAGGAGGCATTCCGTCTGCGGCCCTCTTCAACCATGCCAAGAGAGGTGGCTAATTTCTTCATCGCTATGTTTTCGGTGGTGGTTCCGCAGTAAATTCTGTGCAGGTTAAGTTCGGTAAAACCATGTTTTACCAACATGATCGCGGCTTCTTTTGAATATCCCCTACCCCAATAGTCTTTTTCACCTAGGAGAATTGCAAATTCTGCGCTTCTGTTAATGTAGTCAATGTTCTGCAAAGCTATGTTTCCAATATGCAGATCGTTTTCCTTCAAAACCATAGCTAGCACCAAAGCAGCTCTAGAGTCACTAGTACTCTTGATATACGTTTCTGCAGACTCTTTGGAATATGGAAAAACATGATGGGAACTATAAGCACATACCTCACCATCGTTTAACCAGGTGATATAGTTGCCTTCCAGATCTTCCTTGGACAAGCCCCTAAGATAAACGTTTTTTCCTATCAGAAATGGATTTTTCACTCCAATTCGCCTCTGTTCTCCCAAACCTTATTAAAAGCCTCAATAACATCGTCTAAATCTCTCTTCGTCATCGGCGGACGTATCAACTCATGTGTGATTAATATATCCTCATGCATCCGTTCAACTACGGGGCAAATCCCCTTATGGTACTGCACATTTCCTTTATATTTATCGCAGGTCCAGGGACATCCCGCATCCCCATATGCAATCCTATTTTGGTAGAGAGGCTGTAAATACAAGGGTTCAACATAGCCCGTGCCAACCTTTACCCCTTCGGTCTCTCTAAGCTCGGTCGTCTTTAGTTCAGCTTTTACGGCTTCTACAAACTTATCTCTATGAATACCGGCTACTTCCTGGTTGTACTTTATAGGATGGACATAAAATGCATGTTCGCTCCCGGCTCGGGTCTTCGCCGGTTCTAGACATGGTACTCTCGATAACTCTTGCGCTAAATACTCAACGTTTTGCAGCCTTGCATTTAATAGGTGTTCCAGTTTCTTCAATTGTTCACGGCCAATAGCCGCTTCAATCTCGGTCATTCGATAATTAAAGCCGAGCATATTGATAAGATCGCTATGCCCTTTAGCCTCAACTACGGCTTCTGCATGGTTTCTAATAAGCCTTAGCTTTTCTGCAAGGTCATCGTTGTTCGTAACGAGAACCCCACCCTCTCCGGTGTGTATATGTTTGTGGTAGTTAAGCGAGTATATGCCTATATCACCGAGCGTCCCAGCCCATCTACCCTTGTATTTAGCACCAGGTGCTTGCGCACAATCCTCTATTACCAGTAAATTATGCTTTTTGGCGATCGCATTAACCCGATCAGCATCGTAAGGCTGCCCAAAGATATCGACTACGATTATCGCTTTCGTCCTGTCCGTGATCCTCTCCTCAATCGATTCAGGCGACAGGCAAAAATAATCTTCCTCGATATCCGCAAAAACCGGAATCGCGTTATATACCAACGCGGCGACCGCTGAAGCCGACATCGTATAAGGAGAGACGATGACCTCGTCGCCAGGGCCTATGCCTACAGCCCCAGCTGCACAATAAAGAGCCGAAGTCGCTGAGTTTACCGCTATCGCATGTTTTACGTTAAAGTAATCGGCCCATTCAGCCTCAAAAGCTCGCACCTCGGGGCCACCATAAAAATCCTCGTGCCAGGCACCAAGGAACCTTGAGAGCACCCCTGATTCTATAACTCTCATTACAGCTTTCTGTTCCTCTTCTCCAACGGTTATATATGCAGGAAACTTTTGCTCTCTGACTTTTTTCCCACCATTAATCGCTAATTTTGACATAGATGACTCTCCATGTGAGAAATTACATTGTTTACAGGGCTATCAATGACCTTAAACTCGTGCTTTAAGGATTTGTTTTCAATGATTATCTTTTTTAGCCCACCTTGCAGTGCTTCTCCATCTAAAATACTCTTCAAGATTCCTCTTCTATCCAGTATGAAGGGATTATCTTTATTAAGACCTATCTGAACGCTCATTACGGGCCTATCCAAAATAACAGCTTCGAGTAAAAACATAGAAGACATACCGCAGATGAGATCAGATGCAAGGATCAAATCCCAGGGGTCTGATCCTTGCTCAACTACTACATCTATTTTACTACGTTTAACGGAATCTGTCTTAAGATAAGGAGCTGTATCAACTATGTTGTCACAGAGGGTAAGCTGATTAATCATAGTAACATAAGAGCATGCCCCCATCGTAGTTGAAATTCGAGGCAATCCCAGTAAGCCCATTCTAAGCTACAGCCTCCTTTACGTCAACACTCTGTCGTACCGGATTAA
>Ga0210004_1002360_pt1 | contig 10747 bp, 8 predicted proteins | sample CryGey13umfilter_FD_185450 | JGI IMG/M metagenome (GOLD analysis project Ga0210004, IMG submission 185450) | Groundwater microbial communities from aquifer in Utah, USA - Crystal Geyser 4/8/14 3 um filter (SPAdes) (version 3) | ecosystem: Environmental > Aquatic > Deep subsurface > Groundwater...
GGGGGGGTCTGCTCATGAGGTCAGGTGCATTCGGCTGTTCACGGTGCGTAGTGTCAGTATGACGCGGAATCCGCTGTCGTTGGGTGTAACCTACCTATCGGGCCTGTACGACCCATGCGCCCTATAGGACCTATGCACGTTGCCGCAACAGTGCCCTTGGGGCACCAGGCGGATCTGCCGGGCGGAAGGCGAGGCTCCCGCCGAGTCACCGGAGGAAACGCAGGCAACGGGATGAAAAGGTGGACTCGGTGGGAGCCTGATTCCCTGCCGGCCCGCGCCGGCAGGGGACGAGTAGGTCTACTTGTCGTGCGAGCCCATGGCGCCCATGGCGCAGCCTGAGCCTTGGCCCTTCATCATGCCGCAGCCGCCGCCAGCGCCTTGCATCATCGAACAACCGCCGGAGCCGTTGTCCTTGCCGTGGTGGGCACACTGGCCGTCGCACAGGGCGCATTCGCCCGGGCTGGGGCACAGCGCAGGATCGGCGCTGGCCGGGCAGGCGTCCGGGCCGGCCAGCTTCTTCTTCTGTTCGGGCGTGAGCAGCTTGGTGACCGCAGCACGGTATTCCTGCTGTCTCTTCTTCAACTCGGTCCGCAGCTTGCCGACTTCAGCCGTCGCAGCGGCGATCTTCGCCTTGTCCGGCTTCTTGGCCGAGTTGAGTGTCTCGAGCGCCTTGGACTTCGTTCGCAGCGTGGGAGTCAACTTCTCCGTTTTCGTCTTGAAGTCAGCCTGGAGCGCCCTAACCTTCTTCGTCTGCTCTGCCGACAGGCCGAGGCCCTTCTGCTGCTGACCGCCCATGGGACAGCCGTGGCCCTTGGCGGGCGCCGGCTTGTCCTGCGCGCAGGCGACGGCAATCAATGCCGCTGCTGCCAGCATCATACAACCGGTGAGAGTGAGTCGTTTCATAGTTCACCTCCTCTCGGGTACGGGATCATTGGGAGCCTTCCGCGCGGCCGGACCGGCCGGACATCGGGCACTGGCCCTCCTCGTGGGAGGCGGCGCCCTCTGGTTGGCATCCCGCGGCGCCCATGCCGGGCCCCGCGCAGCCGCACAGGTGGCGGCCGAGCGAATCAAACAGCGCTTTCTGCTGGTCCGCCGTCAGCACCGACTTCAGCGCCAGAAGGTGGTCCACCACGGCGCGCTGCAGCGCTGCCTGGATCTCCGACACAGCATCCAACGCCCTGTCAACCTCCGCGCGACCGGGGTCTGGCTTGCGCAAGACCTCCATGAGCTTCGCCTGTCGCTCGGCCAAGGTGACCGTCAGGGCTGAACGCCTCTGCTCGAACACCTTGTCGCTGGCTGCACACTGCCGCCGCTGCCGCGACGTGAGCGCCAACTGCGGGCCGAAACAGTCCAGCGAGCACCCTCCGGGGGGAGGAGCCAGCTTCTCGGAAAGCGCCCGGCTGCCGAAGAACGACGCAGCGGCACAAGCTGCTACCAGACCGACGAGCACCGCTTTCCGTTTCATGGGTGCTACTCCCTTCCCCCGTCGCTGGCGCCGGTCGACACCAACATTACGTACGCCGCGCCGACGGAGCCCGCTGGGTACCCGGCGAAGGCACCGGTGAACTCCTGGCTCAGGTCCTGCGTTACTGCGGAGGAGCCGCCAGACCCGGCATGATCCGGCCCGGAGCGAACCCCTACCCACCCCGTGGCGAGCACGGCTGCGGCGAAAGCAAACGCCGGTGCCAGCCTCCTTGGCTGCCACAGGAGCGCGGGAAGCTCGGGCAGCCACCGGCGGCGGCGCTGTAAGCGCGCGAAGACGGCAGTCTCAAACTCCGGCGAAGCCTTCGGCGCCTCGACCATGTCCAGCAGCGCCCAAGTCCGCTTCAGCTCAGCGGCCGCGCCCGCACAGGTTGCGCAGTTGGTGAGGTGCTGCTCGACCGACTCCGCTTCAGCGAGAGTCAATCGCCCGCCGATGAAGCTCATCAGTTTCCGAGAAGCGCGCTTGCAGGTCATGGCTTCGGCCTTTCATGAGTTCTGAACACCGGGCGCGGGAAGACCCTACGGGTTCGCTCAAGATTCTTCGACGTACTCTTGCAGGTCCCGCCGCAGGTTCCGCCCGGCACGGTGAAGCAGCGCCTCGACTGCCCCGACGGAACACTCCATCGCCTCGGCGACCTCCCGCTGTGACAGCCCCTCGAACCGAAACAGCACCATCGCCAGGCGTTGGTTGTCGGGCAAGCGGCGAAGGGCGGTTTGAACCTGGGCGGCCAACTCACGCCGAGTTGCCGTCTTGGCGGGGGAGTCGTCAGCAGCCACTTCGTCGGCAGCCTCCAGGACCACCGTGGGCCGCCGTTGCCGTCGCCGCGTCTCATTGAGGCACAGGTTGGTCACCAGCCGGTACAGGAAGGTGGAGAACCGAGCCGTGGGCCGATAGCGGCGCCGGGCCCGGTACAGCCGCACGAACGCCTCCTGCGCCAGATCCTCCGCCTCCTCGCGGTCGCCCACGAACCGGTAGACCAAGTTCAGGACCCACTGGCGACGCCGAGTCAACAGCGTCTCGAACGCCCCGTCGTCACCAGCGGCGAAGCGAGCCATCAGGTCGGCGTCCACATCGGACTCGCCTGACGGCAGGGCCCTGCCATCGTCGCGGTCCAAGTCCTGGGTCCGTGTCTCCAATGCTGGGTCCTACGCCCTCACACAGTCTGTCCTCAGGAGTCTAACACCAGCCGACCCCCGGAACCTGTGGGCTGCGGTAAACGCGTCCGTCCTCGGTGTACAGCTCCGCCCTCGCCCCGATGGCTCAGGGCCACGCCTCTCGGCGGGCGGGCCGAGCGCGGGAACGCTCACTTGCCCGCCCCAGCATACTTGGCCGGGTTGCTGATGAACTCCGCCTTCTCCGCCTCGCTGCAGAAGGCGTAGGTCTTGCCCTTGTAGTCGAGGGTGGCTTTGGCTTCCTCCTCCCCGTGAGCGCCTCCCTCCGCCGCGCACACGGCGCACACCGCTTTGTCCCCGACTTTGATGCTGCCCAGGGCAACGCCCGTTGTCGGCGCGGCGGGTGATGGGGCGGCTGAGGTTGCTGGAGACGACTCAGGCGCCTCCGCCGCCTTCTTTGGCCCGCAGCCTCCCAGGACGCACACACACAACGTCACTGACAATAGAACTCTCATCTTCGATTCCTCCTTGTGATTTGTGAACTCATTGCGAATGTTTTGGGACGAGAATCCCGTCCCGGTCTAAATCGGCGAACGGATTCGCCTCCTACTCTTCTTCCTCTTCTCTGCCCGTCGCTCTTCGCCCCGACACGAGCATGTAGAGAGCGGGCAGCACAAACAGGGTCAACGTAGTCGAGGTGATCAACCCACCGATGACCACCGTTGCCAGCGGCTTCTGCACCTCGGCGCCCCTTCCTGTCGAGAGCGCCATCGGCAGGAAGCCGATGCTCGCCACCGCCGCCGTCATCAGGACGGGGCGGAGGCGCGTAAGACAACTCTGGATCACGGCCTCTTGCACAGACGCGCCCTCTGCGCGCAGTTTGTTGATGAAGGTGACCAGCACCAAACCATTCAGCACCGCGACGCCGAACAGGGCAATGAAGCCCACGCCCGCTGAGATCGAGAAGGGCATTCCCCGAAGGTAGAGCGCGAGGATGCCTCCCGTGATAGCGAACGGGATGCCGGTGAAAACCAGAAGGGCGTGACTTGCCGATCCGAACGCTATAAACAGCAGCAGGAAGATCACGAAGAAAGTGACCGGCACGACCACCCTCAGCCGCGCCATGCCTTCCTGAAGGTGCTCGTATTGCCCGCCCCACTCGACGTGATAGCCGGGCGGCAGTTTCACCTGCCGCTCCACCGTTGCCTTCGCCTCCTCGACGAAGCTGCCGAGGTCGCGTCCACGAACATTGGCTTGCACAACCACGCGACGCTCGCCCGCCTCACGACCGACCTGAATGGGGCCTTCCAGGCTCTTGATGTCGGCGAGTTGCACCAGCGGCACGCGTTGCCCGTCCGGGCCGGTCACCCAAAGGCGGCGGATGGCGTCGGCGTTCTCACGGTAGGGCGCGGCGAAGCGCAGCACCAAGTCGAATCGCCGGTTGCCCTCCACGATCCGACCGACCTGCTGCCCGCCGATGGCCGTCTCGACGAGGTCCTGCACGTCGGCGACATTGATGCCGTAGCGTGCGATCTGGTCGCGGCGGATGCGAATCTGGAGAACCGGCAGCCCTGCCGTTGCCTCGACGCTGACGTCCGCGCCGCCCCGGAGGCCGCGCAGCACGTCCGCGACCTGCGCCGCCTTCTCCAGCAGCACGGTCATGTCGGGGCCGAAGACCTTCGCGCCGACCTCCGAGCGAATGCCCACCCCCTCGCTCATCTCGATCATGCGCATCTCGATGGGCTGCGTGAACGCGACCTTCATGCCGGGGATCTTGGTGATCTCCGCTTGCATCTTCTCGATCAGCTCGGCCTTGGTCTTCGCCTCCTTCCACTTGGAGCGAGGTTTCAGTGGCACGAAGAGGTCGGCCTGGGAAAGCAGCATGGGATCGGTCGCGATATCGGGGCGTCCGATGCGAGTCGCCACGGTCTCCACTTCGTTCGGGAACCTCTGCAGGAGCACGCGCTCGACGAGGGTTGCCCGCTCGATTGCCGTGTCCACCGAGATGCCGGGCAGGTAACCGGGGCTGATGCTGAGGGCACCCTCGTCCAGTTTGGGCAGGAACTCCGAGCCGAGCCGGGGGAAGAGCGACGCGCACGCGACGAACAGCACGAGCGCCCCTCCGACGGTTGCGTATCGGTAGCGGATCGCCTTGCGCAGCAGCGGGAGGTATGCGCGCTGGAGCCGCGAGACGAACGGGTTCTCCCGGTCGGCGCCCTCCCGCATGAAAACAGCGCACAACGCAGGAACCAGTGTCAATGACATCACGAGCGCGCCCGCGAGAGCGAAGATCACCGTCAGACCCATCGGTCGGAACATCTTGCCCTCGACCCCAACCAACGTCAGGATCGGGATGTAGGCTGAGATGATGATCAGCTCCCCGAACTGGCTGGCGCTGCGGACCTCGACGGTCGCCTCGCGCAAGGTCTGGAACCGCTCCTCGCGCGTGAGCGCCCCTCCGGCGTCCCTGCGTGCCTCCGCCAGCCGTCGCACGCAGTTCTCGACGATGATGACGGCGGCGTCCACGATCAGCCCGAAGTCAATGGCGCCCAGGCTCATCAGGTTCGCAGACACGCCAAACCGCTTCATCCCGATGATCGCGACGAGCATCGACAACGGGATCACGCTGCTGACGATCAACCCGGCCCGCAGTTGGAGCAAGAACAGGAACAAGACCAAGACCACCAGCACGCCGCCGTGCAGCAGGTTGTAACCCACCGTGTCGAGGGTATCCTCCACCAGCGTGGTGCGGTCCATGAAGCCGACCAGTTGAATCCCGGGCGGGACCTCCTTCTGGACCTCGGCGACGCGCTCTTTGACCCGTTGCGTCACCGTGCGGCTGTTCTCACCCATCAGCATCACGGCGATAGCGGCGACCGCCTCCCCCTTTCCATCCTTGGTGATGCTGCCCTGCCGGGTGGCGGGTCCGAACTCCACCTGCGCCACGTCACGGATGAGCACGAACGCGCCCCGCTCGGATTTGAGGACGATGTTGCGAAGGTCGTCGAGGTTCTGAACCACGCCGAGGCCCTGAACGATCTGCTGCTCGTTCTCCTTGGAGACATAGCCGCCGCCGGCGTTGCGGTTGTTCTTCTCCAGTGCCTCGCGCACGTCGGCGAGCGTCAGGTCGTACGCGCGCAGTCTCTCGGGGTCGGCGAGCACCTGATATTGTTTGACGTGGCCGCCGAAGCTGTTGATCTCGATGATGCCGGGCACTGTCCGCAGGCGGGGCTTCACTTGCCAATCCAAGATCGTCCGCCGCTCCATGAGCGAGTAGTCCTCGCCTTCGACGAACACATAGTAGATCTCGCCGAGACCCGTCGCAATGGGCGCGAGCGTGGGCGCCTCGATCCCGGGCGGCAACTGCTCCCGCACGTCTTGGAGCCGCTCGTTCACGAGCTGGCGGGCGAGGTAGATGCTCGCGTCGTCGGCGAAGACCACCGTGACCTGCGACAGGCCGAACTGCGAGACGGAGCGCAGGTCTTGCGTGTGCGGAAGGCCGGAAAGTGCGACCTCGATGGGCGTAGTGATCTGCCGCTCCACCTCCTCCGGCCCAAGCGCCGGGGCTGCCGTGTTGACGACCACCTGCTTCATGGAGATGTCCGGCACGGCGTCAATGGGCAGGTTGACGGCGGAGTAGAGCCCGACGCCGATCAGCAACAGCGCGGCGAGGATCACCAGCGCCCGGTTGCGGATGGAGAAGTCGACGAGGCGGTTCATCATCGCCGCCACCCTCCGTCGAGAGAGGTCCTCACCCGTCGGGGGGCCGCGTGCGCGGCCGCCCCGACCCTTGTCCCGAAGGGACCTCGTGGAAGTAGCCCAGCGGCTTCAGCCCTGGGTAGCAGTGCGGCCCACGCCATGGCATAGTCCTGAAAAGACGGCTGAGACGTGCAACCTCCAGCGTTCGGTCGTCCTTTGAGGACTACGGCTTCGTCCGGTGCCATGGGTCCCAGGGCTGAAGCCACTGGGCTATTGTCACAGGGCCCCTTCGGGACTGAGCTACTGCAGTTCGCGGTGGACGGCGTCGTCACCTCGCTCACTCCTCCCCCAGCGCCGCGCAGCAGCCGTCGGACAGCGCGTCTTTCATCGCCTCGGACTTCAGGTAGAAGGTCCCGCTCACGGCAACCCGCTCGCCTGCCTCCAAACCGGCAGCAATCTCGCGCCAGCCATCGCCCGTCGCCCCCAGCTTGACGTGACGCACCTCGAAGGCGCCGGGCGCGCTCCCGTTGGCGACGTACACGGTCGGCTTCCCCGTGTGGTCCTGGAGCGCCCCCAGCGGAACAGCCACTCGCTCGCGCCGCACGTCGGTGACGAGGGTGCCGCGCACGAAGGCGCCGGGGCGCAGGGCGCCGTCCTTGTTCACCAACGCGCAGCGGACGCGCACCTGTCGAGTTGCCTCGTCCGCCGTCGCCCCGACCGCAGAGAGGGTCCCGACGAAGACGCGCCCCGGAGCCGTCTCCGAGGTGAGTTCCAGCCGCTGACCATCGCGGACAAGGGGCAGGTCCTTCGGCGCGACGGCAAGCTGCGCCCAGACCAAGTCGAGATTGAGGACCGTGAACAGCGGGTGCTCCGGGTCCACCGTCTCGCCAGGCGAGGCGTTCCGTTCCTGAACGCGGCCGGCAATAGGCGTGGTCAGGGCGACGAGGCTGCCGCCGCCGGGCGTTCCCCCCAGGAGGCGCACCGTCTCCCCGGCCGCCCGCTGCTCGAGCTGCGCTTCGCGCAGCACTGCCTCTGCCTCCACGATCTCCTTCGTGGTCACGAAGCGGCCCTTGTAGACCGCCTCCTCTCGCGCCAGCGTCTGCTCCGCAATCTCGGCGCGCTTGCGGAGAGAAGTCAGTCTTCCTTCAGCTTGCGCCTGCCGAGCCAACGCCGTGTCGATGCCGGCGCCAGCTTGCTCCGCCCGCCCTGCCGCGGAGCGCACCTTGGCTTCCGCGGCACGGATCTTCGCCTGCGCCGCCTTTCCCAGCGACCTCGCTGAGTCCACGTCCGCCTGGGTTTGGGCGATCCTCGACCGGGCGGCGTCCACATCCGCTTGCGCCCGTCGGAAATCCGCCTGCGCCTGCTCCCAGTCCTGCTTGGAGACGAGTTGCTCTTTGAGCAAGGTGTCCAGGCGGTTGAGGCGGGTCTGGCTGACGGCCACTTGCGTCTCTGCCTGCGCCAGTTCGGCCTGGCGCACCTTGACCTGTCCCTCCGCCTGTGTGACGCGGCTCAGTGCGCCGACGGCCTCGCTCTCGACGGCTGCCACCTCGCTCTGCGCGCCAGCGACCTCCCCCTCAAGGGCCGCTCTCTCGCCGCGCGCCTTCACCACCTCGGCTTTGGCCGCGGCGACCTCCCTTTCTGCGCTGTCAACCTCGCTCTGCGCGACGACAGCGCCCGCCCGCGCCTCCTCGACCTGCGGCTGTCCGAACGCTCCCAGTCTCGCCAACTGCCGTTGCCGCTCCAGCGTATCCGCCGCCAGGGCCAGGCGCGACGTTGCCAGGCGGTAAGCCGACTGGGCTTTGCCCAGCTCCATGCTCTCAATCGTCGCCAGCGTCTGCCCGGCGCGCACCGCGTCACCGGCGACGACCGCCACCAAGACGATCCTGCCGGGCACCCGCGGCGTGACCGCCACGGTACGGTCCCCGCCCGCCTCGACCACGCCGCTGACGAGCAGCTTCTCGGCCACCATCCGCACCTCAGCGGGCGCGATTGTGATCTCGGCCAACTCCAGGGCTTCCCGGGTGACGACCAAGTCGCCGACCTTGCCAGCGCCCGTCTTCAGCACCTCCACGGAGACGGGGAAGGCCGCTGCCGCCGACTGCGCCGGGGCCCGGGGTCGGCGGAGCCTTGGGACGACTGCAAGGACGGCAACGACAGCAAGGACGGCAACCGGCACGCCGACCCGGGCGAGGAGCTTCCCTCGGCCCAGGCGTCTTAGGGTGGTGTGGTCAGCACTCATCTCGGTCCTCCCAATCTGTCGTGTCGGTCCGATCGGTCTGATCCGTCTGATCGGTCCGATCCGTTTGCAGCTACCAGCAACCCCTCCACCGACACCGCCCCCGTGGCCCGCTCCAACTCGGCGCGCGCCGCCGCGTGGTCGGCCAGGGCGTTCGTGTACTCCGTCTGCACCGACCGGTAGGTACGCTGAGCTTCCAGGACCGTGAGCACGCTGGTGCCCGGCGCGCCAAGCTGGAATCCCTTCAGGGCGGCGTCTCGCAGGCGCGCCGCTTGCTCAAGCACGCCCTGCTGGTACTCCCGGATCACCGCCTCGGCGGCGGCGATCCGCGCCAGCGCCTGCTCGACCTCCTGCCGCACCTGGCTCCGCACCGCCGCGATCTGAGCTTCCTGGGCGTTGGCCAACGCCTCCGCTTGACGAATCCGGTTGCGTCGGCTTCCGTAGTCCAGCAGCGGCAGGCTGATCCCCAGGCCGAGGCCAACGCCATGCAAACCGCGAACCACGCTCTCCGCGCGGACCTGGGGCACGAGGTCAGGCCGACCTTGCGCGCGGGACAAGCGCGCTTCCTCGAGAAAGGCCTGCTGCAAGGCTGCCTCAGCGGCGATATCCGCTCGCGCTGCCAGCGCCTGCTGCAGAATCGTCTCGCGGTCCATCACAACCGGCTCAAACGTCAACGGCGCCAGCGCGCCCACCGGCTCTTCGGGAGACCGCCCCATCAAGGTGTTGAGTTTCGCCTGGACCGTCTTGACCTGCCCTTCAGCCAGCATAAGCTGCTGCCGCGCCCGGCTCATCTCCACCCCCGTCTGGAGCTGGTCGACGCCGGCCTTCAATCCCTCCTCCACCTGCCGCCGGACGCCTCGGTCAAGCTCTTCTGTCGTGCCAAGCACGTCCTGCGCCAGCGACCGTGATTCCCGAGCGCGGGTGAGGTCGAAGTAGGCCGCCTTCGTCTCGAAGACGAGGTCGCGGAGTTCCCCGACTGCCTGTGCTTGCGCGTGTCGCAACCGGGCCCGCGCCGCGCCGGTGCGAGCGCTGCGGACTCCATTCACCTCCAGGGGCTGCTGCACGAGCAATTCCTCGTCGGAACCACTGGGGCTGGTGATCCCCGGCGTGAAGAGGATGTCCGGGTTGGTGAGTGCGCGTGCTGAGAGCACCCCGGCTTGCGCAGCAGCAACCTCGTAGGTAGCCGCCTGCAACAACGGGTGGTGCTCAACTGCTAACGCGACGGCATGTTCCACCGTCAAGGGCGCGGAGGTTTGTGCCCACGAAATGCTCGGCGCGAGGCAGAGCAGCAGGACTGCAATTGGCAAGGGGTGCCTCCTTCCAGGGAGTCGGCAGCGGGATCAGCGGAACGGACGTGCCTTGAGCAGCCGCGAGGGCCGTTCAAGGGCGGAGGGGAGACAGACGAGCGAGGAGGGGGATCAGCAGGAAGGAAGGGGCGGGGCGCGGGTGTGGCTGGGGGAACGGTGTGGGGTGAGTCGTGCGAGGAGGTGGTACTGGGGCAAGTGCCAGTAAGTGGCGGAAGCCGGCCGCGCCAGACCCCAGGCAGGTGCAGCCACCGGCGTGGGTCCGGTGTCGGCGCGAAGGGCGTCGCTAAGAAGGACGGCCTCGTCCCGGCCTGCTGTAACCCAGGCCAGACAGCAGGCGCAGGCATTGTCGCAGCAGCCCTCGGAGGGGGTAGCGGGCGCTTCGATTGCGGTGCGAGCCGCACAGCAGCCAGCGCATGACCGCTCGACGCAAGGCGCCTGCTGGACCGCAGCGGAGGCGCAACGCACGAGGGAGAGGACGTACAACACAGCCGTCAGCCGCAGCACACGACGGGACCTCTGCTTTGTCGCTCTCTGGCTGAGTCGCCAGGTTTGGGTTGTCGGGGTTGACAGAGTCATTCGCGGTGAGGGTCGTGCTGTGAACGCTGCGCCGGATCTCGTCGGGGCGAGAGGGCGCGGGCTATCTTTAATCGTGACGCATTCGGGGCGCGCGCGCGTCAAGTCGTGGTCGGCGCTTCCTTTCCCGCGGCGCGCAACTGCCCCACTGCCTCCGCCACCTCGCGCGCAGCCGCCTCGATCTCCAGCCGCGTAGTAGACCGCCCCAAACTGAACCGTACCGCCCCCAGTGCCAGCTCCCTCACCACCCCCATGGCCGTCAGCACCGGCGACGGCTCAGACAGCCCTTCGTGGCAAGCAGACCCGGCGGAAACAGCGACGCCCGCCAACTGGGAGA
>Ga0210004_1002368_pt1 | contig 10739 bp, 8 predicted proteins | sample CryGey13umfilter_FD_185450 | JGI IMG/M metagenome (GOLD analysis project Ga0210004, IMG submission 185450) | Groundwater microbial communities from aquifer in Utah, USA - Crystal Geyser 4/8/14 3 um filter (SPAdes) (version 3) | ecosystem: Environmental > Aquatic > Deep subsurface > Groundwater...
GAAATAGTAGATTGCCGCGAGCGCGGTCAGCGCGGGGAGCCACCCGTCACGGTCGAAATGTCCGAGCGCGTATACAAGCGACAGCGCCGCGGATGCGGTCCCAAAGTAGCCGATGACGGGTTGCTTGAAGCGCAGGGCGTAACCCGCGAACAGGAGCGCGTCCACGCCCAGGACGATGGCCGTGTTGCCGAGCCAGCGATCGTCCGTTGTGGAGATTACCAGCACGATGAGCAGGTTGAGCGCGGTCAACAAGGTTCCCAACGCCACCGGCGGCCAATTCCACGCGCGCGTAAACGACAACTTCTCCTTGAAGAACAGTTCGGGGATGAGCAGGATCAGGCTGGCGCCCAACAATTGAAATTCAAAGGGGACGTCCGCTTTCTGCATGAAGGGCAGGGCAAAGAATGAGAAGTACGCGCCGAGTCCCGCGAGCAGCGCGGTCAGCCACACGTACCAGCGCGGACGCAGGGCATGGATAGCCGTGTACACGATCCCCGCGCCGAGAAAGGCCGCAAAGCCGTACGCGGTTCTTTCTGAAAAGCCCCACAGGATGGCGACGAAGAACAGCGGCAGGGACAAAGTGAGAAGCGGGTAATAATATTTCGAGATTTGATTTTTCGGTACGGACTCCAAAGTCTCCTGACTTTGGAGTGGTTGCGACGGCTGGCCCTTCCAGGGCGCTTCGCGAAGTCGCCGCACTCCGCCAAACCGAAACGCGTACTCGCTGGCGAACGCGGCCAGCGCGCCCCAGACCGCGAAGCCCGCGATCTCTATCGGTGCGGAGGCGTCGAAGGCGGAGAGGAAAAGCCACGGGACGAGGAAGAGCGACGCGGCCGCCATCCACGGGAAGAAAACGAACGGGACGAGGAAGTCGCTTGCGGCGTAGAAAGAGGCGGAGGCCGTCCACGTCAGCGCGGCGGCGATCCAGTCCGCGGGCGCGGCGTCCACCTCGAAGAGATGGACGGTCACCGATCCCAACGAAACGAGCAGAAGAATGGCTTGTTGCAATTGGAGGAAGAGGAAAAGCGGCTGGGCAAATTTGGCGTCCCGCCATTTTCTCATGGCTCGCACAGTCAGCAGGCCGGGCAGGTTCCCTATCGCGATGGAGAAAATATTCCAGTCGGCGGAGGCCTCGAAGATTTCCCCGAATCGCAGGATGCCCAGGCTGAGGGAGAAGAACGCCGCCAGGCTGAACAACCTGGAGGAATAAAACCACGCGCCCAATCCCCAGATGGCAGCCATGAGCAGGAAGATCGCCGACCAATAAACCTCATTGCCACGTATGGAAAGCGACAGGCTTTCGGCGATGACGTTGGCGTCAATGGGGAGCAGGAACGAGAAGACGATGGCCAGCGCGAAACTGGGTTGCGGCAGGCGACGCTTGAACCCGACCGCGCCCGCGGCGAAGGCAAAGGTCGCAATGAGCAGGACGGGCAGGCGCGCGGCCTCCACCAGCGCGGCGAGAATCGCGGCCGCGGCAATCACAAAGAACGCGCCGAGATAAAGATAAATGCGGACGCTGGTCTCGCTCAACAGGATTTGCGTCAGTGTTGGGCGCGGCGCGGCGGGGGGAACGGCTTTGGCAGGCGCGACAGAAACGGGAGCGGGGATGGGTCGCGGCGCGGGTGTTTTCTGAATCGGTTGGGAAACCACCGTTGCAGGCTGGACGGGCGCGGCGTCGGTGGGCGCGGCCTTGCTCGGAATGCCGGGCTGGATGTCGAAGTCATAATGTCGGCGGATGACTTCCGCGCGGTGTGACTCGATCAATCCATTTTTTTGCCACGCGTGGATCTCGCCCAGAATGGCCTGGCGGAAATTTTTGGAAGCAATGGAAAGTTTCGATGCCACAAACTGGCTGGTCTTCAAGTTGAGCGCATCCAGCGCGGCGGGGCGCACATCCAGGTTTTCCCCCAGCGCCAAAATCTCCAACCGCAGGAGGATGGCCTCGCTGTTGAAATTGAGAATCTCAAGTTCATGGATGGCGTCCAGTTGACGCCCGGCCTCCCCGCTTTTCAGCCCTTCCAGTATCCGATTCAAAGTCGCTTGCATGTTTTCGTTTGCCATGGTCGGACTCCTTTCCCTGTTTATGTAAACCCAATCGGTCTACGTTGGTTATGGGATTTGATTCGCATGTTACCACGCCCAAACTGCCAAAATCCGCCAACTTAGGATCTGTGTAAGAATAACTTCCCGTTTTCAAAGTTCGCGAGCAGTCCCACAGGGATGCTTCGCAATTGAACTGCGAGCCGGCCAGCAGTACAACTGCTGGCAAAACACGGAACTTATTTTCACACGAGTTCTTAAATAAAAATGGGACGAAGATGACTCGTCCCGTTTTCTCACGCAAGGAAAATTATCCTAACACCACACCGCTCCTGGCGGGGATGGTGAAACGCAACTTCCCGTTTTTGGATTCGATCTCCGACGGCTGGCCGAACAGCGCCTTCGGTTTTTTTTCCGCCTCGCTCCGGACTTCAACCTGCCGCGGCTCGTCGGACGCGTTCAGCGCCACGACGAGACGTAGAGACGTTGCATGCAACGTCTCTACGCCTTCGGGCGCGCGCCCAAAGGCGTAGACCCCGTCCGCAGACCAGAGCCGCTCGAAGGTCCCGCGGCGAAGCGAGGGGTGACTCTTCCGCAGGGAGATGGCGGCTTTGAGATAGTCCAGCAAATCGCGATTCCACTTTGTCTCATCCCACGGGAAGGACTCGCGGCAGTCGGGGTCGTGCTCGCCGTCCACGCCGATCTCGTCGCCGTAGTAGATGCACGGCGCGCCGGGGAAGGTTAGCATGAAGAGCCACGCCAGTTTGAGGGAGTCCTGGTCGCCGCGCGCGCAGGTGATGAAACGCGGCGTGTCGTGGCTGTCGAGCAGGTTGAGTTGGGAGCGGGTGATCTCGGGTTTGTAAAGATGGAGCAGGCGGTCAATCTCGTCCGCGAACTCGTTTGCCGAAATTTCGGAACGGACGCGTCCCTGGTAGCCGCCCGCCTGGTTGACGACGCGCAGGTCGAGGCGTTTTCCTGCAAAGAAGGGGAGCGCCGCGGCGGTGACGAGGTAGTTCATCACCGCGTCGAACTGGTCGCCCTGCAACCAGCGCTGGGCCTCGTGCCAGATCTCGCCGACGATGTAGGCTTCGGGGTTGAGGGCGCGCACGCGGCGGCGGAATTCCTGCCAGAAGGAGTCGTCGTCAATCTCGGCTGGCACATCCAGCCGCCAGCCGTCAATGCCGAATTTGATCCAGTATTCCGCCACGCCGAATAAAAATTCGCGCACGGCGGGCGTCTCGGTCTTGAACTTGGGCAGGGCGGGCAGGTTCCACCAGCCCTGGTAGCCGATGGCTTTGAGCGTGCCTTCGCGCTCGATGGCTTTGGTCTCCTCTTTGGTGGGATACGCGCCCCAGTGTTTTTTACCGTGCAAGCGTTCTTCATCGAAGTGGAACCAATCGCGGTAGGGAGAGGCGTCGCCCGTTTCGAGCACGTGATGGAATTGCCAAAAGCCGCGCGAGGCGTGGTTGAAGACTCCGTCCAGCACGATCTTCATGCCGCGCTGATGGGCTTCGGCCAGCAGAAGGCGCAGGGCTTCGTCCCCGCCGAGCAAGGGGTCAACATTGTAGTAATCGAAGGTGTGGTAGCGATGGTTGCTGGCGGAGGAAAAGATCGGGTTCAAGTAGATGGCCGTGATGCCGAGGTTGCGCAGGTAATCCAGTTTCTCGGCCACGCCGTACAGGTCGCCGCCTTTGAAGCCGTGGATGGTGGGAGGCGAATCCCAGCCTTCAAAAGGCAGGTTGGCAGATGGATTGCGCTTGCTCTTGGCGAAACGGTCGGGGAAGATTTGGTAGAAGATGGCGTCTTGTACCCAGTCGGGGGTGGTCATATGGGGCTCTATAGTCGAGTGGTCTCGCGGGCGGATAGTGGTTTATGGCATCAATAAGCCCTGACAGGGCTTTTGGGCCTGTTAGGGCTAGTAACATGGGTGCGTTGAGCGCGCCGATTATAGCCTTACGCGATAGAGGCTTGTTCAATGCTCAAGCGAGGAATGAAAACGGTGCGCACCTCAGGCACAAGCTTCACCCGCACGAACACGACATCTTTGTTTTCCTTCTGCTTCATACGGGCAAGTTCCAGATTGGCGGCCAGAAGCTCGGCATCGTTCTCTGGGAGAAATATTACCGAGGCATCGTCGTGAATGCGTTCAGTTAGATCAGGGTTGTTCAATATCTCTAACATGAACATCTCGAATAGTTCGTGATTACGCCTGAATTGTTCTTCACGTTCCATTTTGCAACCTCTCATACCGTTCACGGTAAAACTCCCATTGCATCTTCACATCACGCAGCGCATGTGTCAAAGCAATACCATAGTTGTCCAATTCCAGCTCCTGCGTCTCTTGAGTTCCATCGGGATAGCAGGTGTCTTTGTGGGCATGCTGGTGTGCGGTATCGAAACGTACAATCGGCCGCCATTCTCCTCGGATCCTTGCGCGGTATTGAACCGAAAACTTGACCACTACACCACTCTCGCGCTGCAAATGCACCAGGATTTCATCATCCAACGTGAGTGTCATGACGAAGTGTTCGATGCGGCGTGGTTCTCGCGAAGACTTCATTGCCTCTTATTTTACTACCAGCGCCTGGATCTGTGGGAAATCTGCCGCAGTCGGTTGACCCAAGGCCGCGCTGGCGCGCTTCGGCCAGCAGGAGACGCAGGGCGTCGTCCCCGCCGAGCAACGGGTCCACTTTGTAATAATCAAACGTGTGATAGCGATGATTGCAAGCCGAGGCGAAGACCGGATTCAAATAGATGGCCGTGATACCGAGGTCGGACAGGTAATCGAGTTTCTCGGCCACGCCGTACAAATCCCCGCCTTTGAAGCCGTGATGGGTGGGAGGCGAATCCCAGGATTCAAAAGGCAGTCTGCCCGCGGGATTGCGCTTGCTCTTTGCGAAACGGTCGGGGAAGATCTGGTAGAAGATGGCGTCCTGTACCCAGTCGGGAATGCGCATGGTTGGAGAATCCTGTGTGAATGGGGATGCGCGCAATCAGCGCGCTGGCTTCAAGCCCCGATTATAGTCGAACTGGCTTGCCGGTTTTTGCCGATTCGAGCAGGGCCAGGATCGCCGCCACGTTGGCGCGGCTGTCGGCCAGGGAGATGCGCGGCGGTTTGCCCAGCAGGATGGCATCACACATGTCGTCCACTTCGCCCATGTACAACTCCTGGCCTTTGACGTGGATCGTTTCCACCTTGTTGCCGCGCCGCAGGATGAATTGGCTTTTGAGTCCGGGCTTGAACGGCACAGGGATGTTCAGGCTGGCGTCCGAGCCGACGATCTCGATGAACGAACGCAACGGGGATTGGAAGCCCGAATCGAACTGGGCGTGGACTCCGTTCGCGAAGCGCATCTGCCCGACGAAACTCATATCGCTTCCATCCGGACCCTTCGACGCTCCCTCTGGTCGCAGGGCGGCGCCCTCGACCTGCCAGCCAAAAACCTCGGCGGGTTCCGCCCCCGCGATCAGGCGCGCGTACGAGACGGGATAACAGCCCACATCCCAGAGACTGCCCCCGCCCATTTCCTTGATGCCGCGAAAATTTCCTTCCCGCGTGAACGTGTACGTGAACGCGCCTTTGATGAGTTGCAGTTTTCCCAGTACGCCGCTGTCCACGAGTTCCTTCACTTTCAAAGTCTGCGGATGGTGGCGATACATGAAGGCTTCGGCCAGCGCTTTGCCCGTCTCTTTGGAGGCGGCGATCATCGCGTCCACTTCCGCGAGGGTGAGGGCGAAGGGTTTTTCGCAGAGAACGTGTTTGCCCGCGCGCAGGGCTTTGACGGTCCATTCGGCGTGCAGGTGATTCGGAAGCGGATTGTAGATCACGTCAATGTCGGGGTCCGCCAGCAGGGACTCGTAACTGCCGTGGGCGCGCGGGATGTTCCACTCGCGGGCATACGCGTCCGCGGCGGCCTGGCTCCTCGAAGCGGCGGCCAGCAAGCGGGTCCGCGGCGAGGCGTTCAGGGGCGGGACCAGGGCGCGGTTGATGCGCGCCGTCGAAAGCAGTCCCCAGTTAAGCGGAGGTTGTGTCATGTTGTTTGCCTTTCATCAAAACCAGGATGGCGGCGGTCATCAAAAGGGCGAAAACCAGGTTTACGGAAAATCCCGCTCGCAGGCCGAAAGCGTCGCTGGTCCAGCCGATGATCCACGGGCCGAATAGGCCGCCCAAGCCCGCGCAGGTGAACAACATGCCGAGAATCGAGTTGGCGTTTTCAGTGCGCATGTCGGAGACAGCCGCGGTGAGGGTGGGGAAAATGATCGAGAAGAACAAACCGCTGAGAGGCAGGAAGTGGGAAAGCCCCGCCGGCCCGAACAGGCCGACCGCGATGCAGACGACCGAAGCGAGGCAGGCAAAGAGGACCGAGCGCAAATATCCGATGCGATGGACGATGAAACCGCCGACGAACCGTCCGAGCATGAGGGTTCCAAAAAAGATGGTAAGTGCGCTTGTGCTGGCAGTGACCGAGAGCGATCGTTCCTTCTGCAAAAATGTAACCATCCATGAGGCGATGCCGATTTCAACCGCGACGTATAACGCAATGGAAATGTAGAACCAGATCAGGGAAGGTTTGAAGGCGATTTTGGAAAGTTGTTTGAGGTCGAGGGCCTCGTGCTCCTGGGATTCTTTTTGCGGGAAACGAATGAACACGAAATATAAAAAGAAGGCCAGGATGAGCAACAGATCCCAGCGATAAATGGCGCGCCAGAATACCTCCGCGTTCAACAGCCAGCCTGCCGCCAGCGGTGCGAGCATGGACCCTAAACCGTGGAAGACAGACATGAGATTGAGGAATAAGCCCTTGCGCTCGCGATGTACGCTGACGATGAGCGCATTCGGTCCGAGTTCCAGCGCGCCCAATCCCAACCCAAGAATGAATAGCGAAGCCGCAAGGAGCCAGGTGGTTTGAAAGGTGCTGTATCCGCCTACGCCGAACACGAGCAAAATCCCAGCCAGGAGGATAACGCGCTTAAGTCCGAAGCGGTCCGCAAGCAAACCGGTGAAAAGGGTGGCGATCAGGAAGCCGAGGTATTGGCCGAAGAAAATATTTCCGCCCGCGCCGTAGGTGATGTTCATCTCCTGCAGCATGGCTGGCAGGGTGGGGCCTTTTAGATTATCGGTGATGCCGAAAACGAAGAAGGCGAGGAAACAGCCCGCGGTGAGGAGCAGGATGGTCGTTCGAGAGGGTCGCTGCATTTGTCCCTGATAAAAATCAGACCTGGTCTCGTTTGAAACCAGGTCTGTATCCAAACAAGCTCCGGTTATCCTTTGAGCGAACCAGCCAATAGTCCGCGCAGGAAGTAGCGGCCAAGGAAGATGTAGACGAGCAGGGTGGGGAGCGCGGCGAGGAGCGAGCCTGCCATCTGCACATTCCACGAGATGATCTGACTGCCTGCCATATTGTTGAGCGCGACGGTGATCGGCCACTCCTGGTTGCCGGTCAGCACCACAGCAAACAGGAAGTCGTTCCATGCGGAGGTGAATTGCCAGATGAGCACGACCACAAAACTGGGAATGGAGATGGGCAGGAGGATGTAACGGTAGATGCCGAGCATGTCCGCGCCGTCAATTTTGGCGGCTTCGAGCAACTCCTGCGGCATACCGGCGTAGTAGTTGCGGAAGGTGAGCGTGGTGATGGGGATGCCGTAGATGATGTGCGCCAGTGCCAGCCCGGGCAGGCCGGTCACGCCAATGGAACGCATGAATACCACAAGCGGGATCAGGATGCTTTGATAGGGGATGAACATCCCGAACAGGATCAGCGGGAAGATAACATCTGCGCCGCGGAACTTCCACTTGGCAAGGATGAATCCGTTCAACGACCCGAGCATGGAAGATATCAGCGCGGCGGGGATGACCATCACAAAACTATTCAACAACGACGGTGAAAGTTTGGAAAAGGCCTCTATGAAATTGTCGAGGGCAAGGCCGTGCGGCAGGTTCCACATGGTCTTCAGGTCAATTTCGGCGAAACTCTTGAACCCCGTCACGAGCATGACGTACATCGGTAATAGGTAAAAGATCGCCATGCCGACGAGAGGAATGTACAGCCAGTATTTTGTGAGGCGGAGTTTTGGTTTCATGATTGCGTCTCCGTCTTGAGGGTATAACGGATGTAGGGAATGATGAGCACGGCCACGCTGATGAGCAGGAGGATGCCGATGGCCGCGCCGCGTCCGTAAAAGAGGCCGTCAAAGGTGGTCTGCCACATGTAGATGGCGGGCACGTCGAGCGGAAGTTGTTTACCGGCCACAGCGATGATCAGATCGAAGACCTTGAGGGACATGTGTCCCAGGATGATCAAGGCGGAAAGGGTAACGGGCGAGAGCAGGGGAAGCATGATATAGCGATAGACCTGGAATTCGCTGGCCCCGTCTATTTGGGCGGCCTCCCGCAATTCCACCGGGATGGAGCGCAGGCCAGCCAGGTAGAGCGCCATGGTGTAGCCGGACATCTGCCAAATGGCCGCCAGCGCGATGGCGGCGATGCCCCATGTCGGTGTGGTGTGCCACGCGTTTTGCAGGAAATCCAAATGAAGATAAGAAAATAGCAAATTGAGTCCGCTCGTGCGCGAGCCGGTGGCGGGATTCATCAGCCAGCGCCAGACAACGCCGGTCACGATGTACGAGATGGCCATGGGGAAGAGGAAGAGACTGCGAAAGAAGCCTTCTCCCTTCAAGCCCTGATCGAGCAGGACCGCCAGGAAAAATCCAAGCAGGATGCTCCCAACCACGAAGACCCCCGTGAAGATCAATGTGTTGCGAATATCAACGTGAAAGCGCGGGTCGGCGAACAGGTCTATGTAGTTCTTGATGCCGTTCCAGGTGTAATCCGCGCTCAAACCTTTCCATTTGCTCAATGAGACGCGCACAGACCAGCCAATGAAGACATAGATGAAAATGAATACCGCCAGGATGGACGGTGCGATCAACACAACGGAAAGATAGCGATCCTTGTCCTTGAACATTTCAACTGGCTCCTGTCCGATGCGACAACTTGAAAATAGGGTTGAGGCTCCGCACCGTGCGGAGCCTCAACCATTTTACTCGAAATTTTACTTGCAAGCGCCTGAACTGGCGCAGGCGGCAACCAGGGCGGCCTGGAAGGCAGCCACATCGCCACCCTGGATGTACAAGCCGAGAGCGGTGTCAATCTCGGACTTCCAGGAGTCGTTGGCGACCACACCGTGGGTCAGCGAGCCAACAACTGTGTTGCTGGCCCAATCGTCCATGGCAGACTGCAGGTAGACACCAAAGAGGGTCTTGTCGCAGTCGGTGCGTGCGCAGATGGAACCCTTGACCGGGTTGAACGCTTCCTGTCCAGCCTTGGAGCCGGCGATCTTCAGCCAGGCGGTGGCAGCTTCGGGATCCGGCGCGCCGACCGCGAGAACGAAGGAGTCGGACAGGAACTGGAAGACGCCGACGCTGCCGGGGGTGGGAGCCCAACCGTAATCGGTTTCAGGGGTCTTGCCGAGTTCGCGGAAATAGCCTTCGGCCCAGTCGCCCATCACGTTGAAGGCGGCATCGCCATTGATGACGAGTTGCGAGGCATCCTGCCACGAAAGGGACGCGGAATCGGTGTTGGTGTAGGTCAGTACCTTGGCGTAGTTATCCAGGGCGGCCTTGACTTCCGCGCTGGCCCAATCCGTGGAGCCGTCCCACAAGCCGTTGTAGGCATCCGCGCCAAGCGAGCCGAGCAGGACAGTTTCCATCAGGTGCATCTTGGTCCACTGTTCGCCGAGGGCGAGAGGAGTGATGCCAGCCGCTTGCAGGGTGTCCATGGCCGCGAACCATTCGTCCATGGTGGTGGGAACAGACACGCCGTTGGCTTCGAGCACGGCGGGGTTGTACCACAACACATTGGCGCGATGGATGTTCACTGGCACGGAGTAGATGTTGCCGCCATCCGAAATCAGCGGGATGAGGGTCCCTGGCATGACATCCATCCAGCCTTCGGATGTGTACAGGTCGTTCAGCGGTTCGATCTGTTTTCCGGCCACGTACGTGCCGATCAATTCCTGGCCCGCGTGGCCCTGCCAGCTATCCGGGGGATCGCCAGCTTGCAGGCGGGTGGCGAGGACGGCGCGCGCATTGGTGCCAGCGCCACCGGCAACGGCCGCGTTGACGAACTCGATGTCGGGATACCCAGCCTTGAAGACCTTGATCATGGCTTCGAGCCCGGCGGCTTCACCGCCACCGGTCCACCACGAAAAGACTTCCACCTGGCCGGCAGTGGTGGCTGGTTCTGTAGCCGCAGGTTCGGGCATGGAGCCGCCGGACGCGGCGACCAGCGCGGCCTGGAAGGCGGCCACGTCGCCACCCTGGATGTACAAGCCGAGCGCGGTGTCAATCTCGGATTTCCACGAGTCGTTGGCAACCACACCGTGGGTCAGCGAGCCAACAACTGTGTTGCTGGCCCAATCGTCCATGGCGGACTGCAGGTAGACACCAAAGAGGCTCTTGTCGCAGTCGGTGCGTGCGCAGATGGAACCCTTGACCGGGTTGAACGCTTCCTGTCCAGCCTTGGAACCGGCGATCTTCAGCCAGGCGGTGGCAGCTTCGGGATCCGGAGCGCCGACCGCGAGAACGAAGGAGTCGGACAGGAACTGGAAGACGCCGACGCTGCCGGGGGTGGGAGCCCAACCGTAATCGGTTTCAGGGGTCTTGCCAAGTTCGCGGAAGTAGCCTTCGGCCCA
>Ga0210004_1002373_pt1 | contig 10729 bp, 10 predicted proteins | sample CryGey13umfilter_FD_185450 | JGI IMG/M metagenome (GOLD analysis project Ga0210004, IMG submission 185450) | Groundwater microbial communities from aquifer in Utah, USA - Crystal Geyser 4/8/14 3 um filter (SPAdes) (version 3) | ecosystem: Environmental > Aquatic > Deep subsurface > Groundwater...
GGTATAAGGATGCTGTACGAGATGTACACACAATTCCAAGGCAGGGCTGGAAAACGACAGATAAATAACCCAAAATTAGGTTTGACCAGTAACCTGGGAGGAGAGCCGCCAGGATGCTGCATCAGTACCTTTCTGGTTGGGGGCAAATTAGGATAAAAGATTTGCTGACTTTACCGTCCCCGCTATTCATAGCGGGGACGGTAAAAAATCTAAGAAAAGCTATTCAGAGATCAGGAAGGTTATTTAGTAATCTCAGCAAGATGTTTTATGGCAAAGCCAATAGAGGGGTCCAGTCTTAGTGCCTTTTTGAACATGGGGATAGCCTTTTCTATCTCACCTTTTTCTCTGAGATTCACGCCTATATTTGCATAATCGATAGCAGAGTTTGGGTCTATTTCCACCGTCCTCATAAAGGATTGGATGGCATCATCATATTCTTTCAATTTGAAATAGCAATACCCCATCAGGTTATGGATGTCTTTTCTTCCCTCCTCCGCCTCCCTGGCCCTTTTAAGGTCTAAAAGGGCATCTTCATACCTTCCCATCTCTTTATAACATAAGCCCAGGTAGAAGTATATGCTGCTCAAATCCTCCTTTTGAGGTCTGGATGCCAGAGCCCTCTTGAGATAGTCTAAGGCGGCACCAAGGTCTCTCATGCCAAGATAGCAGAGCCCCATATAATAATAAAGAGGGCTCCTTTCTGTGAAGAACTCCTCTGCATGATTCATCATCGCAAGTCCATCACCGTATTCCTCAATATTAATATGACTGAGCCCAGTATAAAAATATACATCCCCCAGCGGAAGCTGGTCATATCCCATTTTTAGGGCATCCTGGAACCTGTCAATTGCCTCTATATAATCCCTGAGACCGAATTCACACAGACCCTTATAATAATAGATCATAGCTGAAGAGGGGGTATGTCTTTCTGCCTCTTCCAGGGTAACCATGGCTTTCTTGTTTTCGTTTCTTCGAAGATGACACAATGCCTTGGAAAGGAGGATATTCCCCATATCCTCAAAGTCGGTATGTTCTGTCAGTACCCTGTCGAAATGTTCCAGTGCGCTCTTGTAGTCTTCCTGCTTGACCAATTCCATGCCAAGATGAAAAGAAATGCTAAATGCCTCTTTTTCGCGGTCATTTATCCTGAGGGTATCTTTCATAAGAGAGAGTGATTCTGCAGCGCAGTTCAGACAATTGTCCCACTTGTCTCCGTCCGATTCTAATGTCATGCGCAGATCAGATAAGCTGTTCATAGAGTAAAGGTTTGAAACGGGCTGTTTTGAGCATACTGCCTTGAAACAGTCGTAGATATTCCCATCTTTTTCTCTCAATATAATAGAAGGGCATCCTTGAAGGGAACCTTTTACCGGGGCATTCGCCCATACCATAAGGTCATCGAATACAGAATGGACTCCCAGGGTATTTATGAGTCTTTCCAGTTTATCTCCCCCGGCCAGCTCCAGATAAATTCTTTCCTTATCGCTTCTCACAATGCCTTTAATACCGCCAGGGGAAACATCTTCTGGGACGTAAATACTGGGAACCATCAGCCGATCCCTCAGGAAATCCAGACATCTATTGAGGGAGATCACATCATCCTTCTCTTCCGCCATAAGGATGGGTAGAATCATAATACGGGACACACTCTGGTGAATGTATCCTTCTCTGTTAAAAGGGCTGATTATCTGGAAAAAATCGTTGTAAATACCTTCCAGCAAATCTTCAGAGGGTAACGGATGAACAGGATGGATGTTTATCCTGTAAAAGGAGTGTCTTTTTAGGAAAAGGGCAATCTGTATTACCGTCTTCCTCACGCGGGGGAAGTCTCTCGCCATATCTTCCGCAATAAGGTATACGTCCGCAGATATATCAAGGAAAGGGAAAAGACCGGTAAAATATTCCTGAAATTCCTGAGAAGAATGCCCGTCTCCCCGGTCCAGGATAAGATACAATTTTTTTATTGAACCCTCTGGCATGATAAGAACTCTTTCTCCTTCCCTATCCAGGAGACTCCTAGACCCCCACTTCTTCCTCCAATTGTCGTAATGTTTCTTCCAGAACAGGGAGCCGCTGCTTGTCTTTGGGGTCCTTGGAGATTCTCTTGAGTTCAACCAGCATCTTAAGCTCGAGAACACGAAGCGTATGACCTCTAAACTCAATTTCCACTGTGTGCTCAAGGAGGTCTTCATAGGTTTTTCCCTCCTCAATAACAGCCAAAACATCGAGAGGTCCTAAGAGGGTTGCAAAAAGAGCATGACCCATCCCCGAAAAATCGTCCTCCTTTGGCTCTATTACCCTGTCGTCTTGGCGACGATGGAATGCGCTAATCGATTTGAGAAACGCAAGCAGTTTAGTAATATTATCGGAAGATCGGTTATATACGATGTCCACATCCATCGTTGAGACTGGAGCGCCCTGCACAACGGCAGCAAGGCCACCGACAAGAATAAACTTGACGCCTGCCTCTATGAGCCTTTCAAGTAGTGCGCTTAGGTCTGCGCCTGTTGTTTTTCTGCTGCTGGTAGGCATTTCTCAACTCCAGAATAGTACGCACTGCATTATCATTGGCTCGCAAACGTTCCTCTGGCGACATCTTAATGAACATTGTAACTAACCCCTTATCAACGTATAATGAGTCCTTGGTTTCCGTTTCCTTATCCATCTAATCCCCACTTGGCAGCAATCTTTAATGATGTCAGTCGAACGAGCCTGTAGAAAAAGCCCTTTGGCAGAGAATTAGTTTTCTGATCAGCTTAGACTTTTTCATGCCGTTAATTTGATTCAGGGAATACTCAAAGGTGCCTGGCAGAATCTGTTTCTCGAAAAAAATAGGGATGAACTGGAAATAGGAGTAATCTTTGTACCTGGCCACTGCAACTTCCCTGTGTAAATTAAACGGTTTGACCTCATATTATTGTAGTGATAGTACCATAAATCGGCCGTCTAATAAAGTAATTATTGAAGAAATATAGGGTTTTTCTACAGACTCAACGCACGAGCTAAGTGATAGCTGTCACTATTTTTGTCAATGGTTAGTCAATGACATTGACCCTCGGATTTAAAGAGCTCGATTACTGCTTGTTCAAGTTTTTCTTCTGCGAATTTCATTGGTTTTCCCCCTCATCAGGCTTTTGTTTCTTTAATCTAACAATATCCTCTTCCAATTCTCTAAGACTCTGTTCATGCTCCAGTTTCTTTTGTTCTTCCCTGTACTTATCATACTCTATAGCAGACTTTTCCAGTGCCGTTTCATGGCTGATTTTACCGGCATGTGTTAACAGTTCTCTGCCGTTGAGTTGAATAATGACATCCAACCGCTGAATCCAGTCTTTCATATACATGGGGGTGTGCTGGATAGCCATAGTTTCGGCAAAGGCAAGATACTGCTCCACAAGCAGTCCAAGCAGCTTAATTTCATCTTCGCCCAGATAATTCTTGGCAATAATGACATCAGTTTTACGAACAGGAATATCCGCTTTTTTATCATAAGACCACATTCCCAAAAGAGGCAAAGATGCGTCTGCCCTGCGATAAACCAGTTCGGCGGCAGTTTGCCGACTGATTGCCCAGAGCAGCTTATTCTGAACGATCTTGAAAAACTCGATGGTTTTTTCATCCTTCGGATCATAATCAATGCTGGTGGCGTAAATATCCTTGATCTTCTGATAGAAGAAACGTTCCGAAAGCCGGATTTCCCGAATGCGTTCCTGCAATTCATTGAAATAATTCATGGAATTGCCGGTTTTAAACCGTTCATCATTCAGGGTGAAGCCTTTAACAATATATTCTTTAAGCCTTTGGGTGGCCCAGATTCGGAATTGGGTTCCCTGCAATGATTTTACCCGATAACCCACTGAAATAATAACATCCAGGTTGTAGTAGTGTGTTGGTTTGGTAGAAAATTCGGAATTTCCGAATTTTCTCATAACCTGTTCTTCTATTAACTCTCCCTCGGCAAAAATATTTTTAATATGCTCGTTAATCGTTGATTTAGCCTTGCCAAAAAGCTGAGCCATATGATCTTGAGTCAGCCAGACTGTTTCATTTTCAAGACGGACATCGATTTTGATATTGCCGTCAGGGGTTTGGTAGATGAGGAGTTGGGAATTTGGGTTCATAACCATGATTTCTTTCTTTTCCATCTACCTTTCTCCTTCCCGCCCCCCTCAAGAGGGAGGGAATTTTAGGCATTTATGGATGGACACTAGTCTATAAGTCTATTTGATAATACCCCCTATGAAACCTTTCTCTTCACCCCGTCAAGGGACTCCTTTTCCCATATCAGCCTGATTTTCTTAAGTTCCTCAGAGGACAGGTGTTCTGTCTCGTACTGTTTCCCTATGGACATATATGCAGGTATATTCTTTTCCAGTGGACGAACCCCAAATTCGTGATAAGAGTTGAATACATCCGTACCAAAATACACTTGCATCTGCTGGGAATTAGAATTTCCCCTGATCTTTACATCGTTCTCCTTAAGAAATTGCAATGTCTTCATAGCATCATCAAAGGTCTCATTGGGAAGGCCGTACTGAGTGAATAATTCCACGTCTATCCCGTGTTTTTGGGTCAATTTTATCGCTCTTCGCATATCATTCAGTGAAATGTTCTTTTTTAGACCTTCAAGTACTTTCTTAGATGCCGATTCCAGCCCGTAGGCAACAAGATAAACCCCGGCGGCCTTCATCTTTTTCACAAGCTCGTTATTGACAAGATCCGCTCTGGTTTCCAGCCAGATCTGTATCTTTAAATTTCTTCGGAGAATCTCTCCCATTAATTGATCTATCCTGTCAATATTGATAGAAAAACTCGGATCTGCAAACCAGAACTTTTTAATGCCTTTCCGATAAATCCATTCAATCTCTTCTATTGCCCTCTCAACAGAATGAAATCTAACCTTTCGTTTAAAGGCATTAGGTGTATAACAGAATACACATCCATAGGGACACCCCCTTGAAGTAAACAGGATTGCCTCTTCAAGATTAGAGAAATCAATAAGGTCGTTATGAAGATACGGAGAGGGGTATCTGTCCAGATCGCTGTAGCCTTCTACACTGGGACCATCATAAAACAAACCATCTTCACATTTGCAGGAACTCCCTGAGATTACAGTGTTGTCTATTCCATCTCTAATGGCCAAAGCTATGTTCAGAAGGGCGATTTCGCCTTCTTCTCTACATATATAATCGATAGACCCCATGGGTTGAAGGGCAGAAGATGGCATAAAAGTGGCCTGCGGTCCACCTATCGCAATCCTGATCTTCGGATCAAAGGACTTTATATAATTTGCCAGCCCGATAACAGAGAGGATGTTCCTCTGATAGGTGGAGAACCCTACCAGCCCTGGTTTGAAATCACGGATACAGGAACTGAGGAGATGAAGAGAAAAAGGGGTGTTCTCTCCAATATTCATAATGTTCACACGAAACCCATGCCCCCTCAAAAAGGCTGCAATATAGGCGATGGAAATAGGGGTGGATGGGGGGATGAACGGATTTATTTCGATTAATAGTATGTTCATAACAAAAACCATTTAATCAACTCTATGGGGGTAAGTCAATGAAAAAAGGAATTGGTTTGACTTTTCACTTGACATGGGTTTTTTTTATGCTAGTATTATATACAATATGGGTGGGAGATGAATCCCCCTCAGAAAATAAAGTATAAAAATATATTAAAGAAGATTTATTAAAGACAATTCAGGAAGGAGGCAAATCTGAATGGCGGAAGGAAAAGTTTGTGGAAAATGCAATGAAAACGAGGCAAAAGAGAAATGCACTGAATGTGGAATTGACATTTGTGAAATGTGCTCTGTGGAAATCGCGCTAGATGCAACTCATCCGGCAGCTAGGATAAAGGGTTATTCCAAACCTGGCGCCCTTACAGCTGGCACGGTAAAGAAGACTGTTTGTAAAGACTGCGTTTCCGAAGTTGATGTATTTGAGTAGGAGTTCGATGCGCAGCCCCTTTCTCTATAGGTAAGCTTAATAGTGTAGAATAGAGAATGCTGAGGATGTAGATAATGAACACCCTTAAAGTAGCTAAATGATTTTATAGCTTCAAGAGTTAAACACATCCCCTTTAGCTTCAGAACTAATTTTTTGACCTATCTAAGCCCCGTTAGAGATTCCTTCTCTAACGGGGGTAAGCTCGCTGAGGTGGGTTCCCAAAAACCTATGCATTTAATTTTCAGGGGTATCCCTGAATGGTACTATCAATGGGAATATAGTTTTTAAAGAGTCTCATAATAGGAACCCCCTAGGTTATTAGGGGTGTTTCTATAGCGACGGTTGTTTTATGAGGCACTAATCATAAATATAACAAGGGAGGTAAATTAATGGGAGACGATCAAAAAAAGGTCATTGCTAAAGTTGGCAATACCGAGGTCGATGTAAGCAAAGCAGTGAGAGATATAAGGGGAATTGAGGATCTGGTTAAAGAGTCAGTCGAGACTACCTGGACAGAGAACGTGATTAACCAGATGAAGGTGTGGTTAACGCCTTACCCGCATGCACATGACATAGCAGAGTGGGACAGATTCCTGCTGGAAAGATACCCCCCTCTTTACACTGCTACCATAAAAGAATGTCAGGACTGCTTCCAGGGGCCTTGTAATCTAGAAAAGGGGAAAGGGAGTTGCGGACTCGATCTTGAGACATTTCAGGCAAAGCTCTCTCTCCAGTCGGCATGCAAGGGGCTCGCAATGCATTTGTCGACCTGTAAGGAACTTCTGGATCACTGCATAAAGGAGTTTGGAAAGGATAAAGAAATAAAGTGGGGAAACAATATAGTTTACGGTTTAATGAACGTAAATATACTTATCTCTGATTCACCGAAAAACCTTGGAGAAGTGAGAGAGGCCTTAACCTACGCAGAAGGTCAGCTTTCAGAACTTTTAACCGCAGCGAATGTGGGCAGAGAAAGTAGTGTTACTGATTTGGAATCAAAGGTCTTTCATGCCGGCTCTGTCCTTCTCTTTGTAATGGACCTCACTGAATGGCTTAAGTACAATTTCTTTGATTTTGCCTGGGGTCCAGATAAGGATTTGATGGATATACCTGCCTTTCCGCCACCTACTACTGAAGGTGGGCTTGGCTCGGTAGACACATCGAAACCTGTCCTGGTATTTATGGGTAATGACTTTTTGCCTGCGTGGATGGCAGTAAAGTACATGAAAGATAACGGCATAGAGGGTAAGATAGAGGTTACTGGGATCGGTTCAACGGGACATGACATGATTCGTTTTTATGATAAGGCTAAGGTACTTACCTCTCCCACCAGGGCTAATAAGGTCTTAAGACTGGGCATGGGGGATGTGATCGTCCTCAGTGATATATGTTGCAAAGTTGATGTAATGGAAGAGGCAATTAAGACAGATACCAGAGTAATAACAACTAGCTTCAACCATACATATGGTCTGGATGACAGGGCACTTGATTCAGTAGACGAGATTGTCAATGATCTTGAAAAAGGGACTCCTATAGTTATGATATCAGACCCCAGGAAGGCCGGTGAGGTTGCCGTTAAACTTGCGCAGAAGATGAAAGGCAAGAGAAAGGATAGCTATCTTCTGACTGCAGAGGATATAAAAAGGTATGCCTCAAAATGTACAGATTGTGATGCCTGCTCCAGGGCATGCCCGGCCAGTTTAATAAACTGTGAAGCCTTAAAAGCAGCAAAAGAGGGGGATTTTACCAGGTTGGCAGATGTTCACGAGAAGAGCATGTACTGCGGAAAGTGTGAACAGGCATGCCCTGAAGGCATACCCCTAATGGATATGTTTTTGTCTGCCAATCCCCAGGCAATAAAAGAAGACTATTTTAAGATGCGGGCAGGTAGGGGGCCTATCACCAATCTGGAGGTAAGGGATATAGCTATAACCATGTTCAGTATGCCCAGCGCTGTGGCTATAATAGGTTGCGGTAACTACCCGGGGGCAGAGAGCGAAGTGGCTGAAATGGCTAGAGAGTTTGTTCAGTCTAATTACTCTGTTGCCGTTGCAGGGTGTATTGCCCAGGATGTTGCCCGATATAAGGATCCGAAGACAGGGAAGTTCCTGTTTGAAGCATATCCGGCACTCTACAATCCCAGATGTCTGACCAACTGTGGTGGATGTTCGGCACAGAGCCTTGTATCAACCGCCCCCTACTATAAACTGGGATACGTTGCCTTCAGGAACCCTTATAAGTCTACCCTTGCACAGGAGGCTGATTTTATATATAGGTTTGCGAGTGTCGTAATCATGTGGGGACCAGCCACCGATCTTGCCTATGCCGTTGCAGCAGCTCATGCCAGGGCAGGTATTCCGGTTATCGTAGGACCCAATGGATCTAAGTTCAAAAGATACCTATTAGGGAATAAATACGATAGAAGCAAGTGGTGGGGGCTACATGGGAATACCGGAGAGAAGAGGGAAACTGAACCTACACCAGAGCATTTGCTGATCCCGGTAGAGACCATCGATGAGGCCATTGCCCTTGTCCCAAAACTCAGCTTCACCACTCAAGAGATGGATGTCTCCCGCCAGAATAAATTCGATCTCTATCTTAATGCTTACAAAAAGAGGTTTGGTGAATGGCCCGACGATTGGCACCTTTTCGTAAAAAAAGAGGCGGAACTGCCGATTACAAAGAAGGCCAAGATAATCAGGCTATTGGAAGAGGAGCATGGTTGGGAGGTTGATAAAAAGCGGGGGAGAATTCTTAAAGCAAAACACAGAGACGGTCGATTGATGGAACCAGGGGACTTCGTTGAAAATTATGGGTTTAGACCAGGCCAGTATTTAACTGGATTGAGTAGATTTGTTTACAAACCAAGATCAGACAGAGAAAAATAGCACACATTTGATCGGTTTTTAAAAGAAAGGGGAAAAGAGATGATGCTAACACCCAATGAAGCCTCAAAATTTCTTAAAGAAGAGAAGAAAAAGCTTCTAGTAGCAGGGTCAATTTGCAATAATCTGGAGGTTGGTGGAAAGAAACTGCTGGATTATGTGGTAGAGATAGCTAAGTTAACCGATACACCGATAGCTGCTACGGGCAATACGATGTTTCAATTAAAGGATAATAAGGAGATAAAGGCTAAGAAGATGATGGCTGCTGATCTGGTAAATTTTTTAAGGGTCGAGAAATGGGAGGAGCCTATTACTCCAGAGAGACCAGAACTATTGGTATTCTTTGGCTATTATCCAGATATAGCAAGGATGTTAATCTCTACAATAAAAAACGGGAAAACGATGATATTGGATAACAGATATATGGAAGGTGCTACTTATTCTTCCCCTGACCTGTCATTCGATGAGTGGGCTGATTTTTTGAATAAATTGATTGACAACCTCAAAAATTAGATTATATTAAAATGTATGCTACACTGAGGATCTATGTATATTTGATTCAGACTAAGAAAGTTTGATGAATTGTTATAATTATAGCCTAGCTAATTACAGCCTAGGTAAATACCGTGGAAAAGGAGGTAGGTAATGGTCAAGATACCGGAAGGTAAGATTTATCATGTTCCTGAAGATCTTGAGGAGGCGTTGGAGGAGATTGATATAGACATTAGTCCGAGGCACATGGGAGAGCGGATAAGGAAGGATGATTTTTATGTTGAGTATGGTGGGCCGAAGTGGTTTGGGAGCATTTTTATGCTTTTAGAGGTTACTACGAATGAAGATGAAGTGAGGGACAACATTATAGAGATCATTGGTCCGGATATAGACGAGACAGAAGAGGGTTCTACCTTTCCTATAGGGATGCAGTTCAAGGTATGGGGGAGTGAGATACAGCCGGACTATGATGAGTTCTTCATGAGGGCGATGTGTGATCATATAGAGGGGATGGAGGGGCTCATGGGGGTGAACACCAGGCATACCTGGTGGATGAGGGTAGCCAAGAGAGTAGCAGACAGGTTTACCCTTCGCAAGATGTGTCAGGCGATTATAGCCCTTACCAAGTCTGCTTATCCTATTGCTGAGAAGATGGAGGCGAGGATTATAGTAGGTGCTCCAGAGGTAGGTGGCCCTGAGTTAATACAGCAGGTTTTAGAGGAGGAGATCAAACCCAAGTGGGATTTAAGCGACAGTCGTCGTTTGGGTATAGAGGATGACGACGTGGACAACTTCTTCAGTTGTACCTTATGTCAGGGGTTTGCTCCGAACCATGTCTGCATACTTACCCCTGAGAGGATGCCGTTCTGTGGTATCTTATCATACAAGGGGGCTCAGATTAGTATGGAGATAGACCCGCATGGTTACATAGACGACATACCCAAGGGAGAGCCTATCAGCAAGTCGTCAGGTCAGTATAAGGGTATCAACGAATACATGTATGAGAAGACCAACCGCACCATTAAGCGGTTAAATCTTTACAGTACGATAAAATATCCGATGACCTCGTGAGGGTGATTTGAGATATTAGTATTTTATATCCCTCAGGTTGACGGGATAGGACTTGTAGACAGGACGTACAAAGGAGAGACACCATTAGGAGAAGGACTAACCTTTTCGAAGATGGCAGCCGAGGCATGCGGAGGAGTACAGGGGCATGGGTACATGGGAGCTGCGATACCTTTTGCAAGGGAGAAGACCTTTCAGCGAGGAGATGGTGGTTGGGAGAGGATAGTATGGATACATGAGAGTTTAAAGAAGCAGATTGCCGATGCTATACCTGAGGAGCTTTATGACAAGATAGCCACAGAGATAGACAGTCCGAAGGCAGCGGATTTGGAG
>Ga0210004_1002387_pt1 | contig 10696 bp, 10 predicted proteins | sample CryGey13umfilter_FD_185450 | JGI IMG/M metagenome (GOLD analysis project Ga0210004, IMG submission 185450) | Groundwater microbial communities from aquifer in Utah, USA - Crystal Geyser 4/8/14 3 um filter (SPAdes) (version 3) | ecosystem: Environmental > Aquatic > Deep subsurface > Groundwater...
AGCCTCATCCAAGCAGCCAAAGCCAAGGCAAGAGGATACCGTACTGTGAAAAACCTGATCACCATGATCTACCTCATTGGGGGTAAACTCGAATTCAGGCTACCCACATGAAACAGCGAGGAACCTTTTTTTCTGATGACCTCTGCATCAGCCCCTCTAGGCGGACCACATTCCGATGTAACCGCAAATTCCCCTTTGGTTAATATTTGTTCCAATTTGCTCTCGGACTTCATAGTCTCAAATCCTCTCTTACAACCTTGCGAGGTCCCCCATCCCTGTTGGTGGACCAGTCGTTTATAGGAATTATCTCTTCATACTTTTCTAATTGTCCCAGGTCACTCAGTCTCTCTATTATGAGCTGCCAGCCGCAGACCACCTCAGGACTGATTTCGCATTTCCCGTTTGCTGAACCACCACAAGGACCATTGAGCAAACTTTTGGAACATCTGGCGATGGGACAGATTCCCCCTGTCAAATGGAGTTTGCAATCACCACAGGCATGGCATCGTTCAGACCAAACCCCCTGTTCCTCTGTAACGCCAATAAATTTGGTATTGAGGGCAGGCAATACAAGGCTATTTTTGTATTTCTCCGCCATGAATTGGACCCCTGCTCCACAGGCCATGGATATCACTGCCTCATACTCACCGATGAATCCCCTCAATTGCTCCAGGTATTCTCCATCGCACTGCCGCTCCAAAGTCTCCTGTCTTATTTCAACAGGCTTACCTTCTTTACTTCTTGCCATATTAAGGGCAGAAGCCAGTATCTCCACTTCCTTTTTTCCTCCAGCGGAACAAACGGTAACACACTCCCCGCAGCCAACAATTAAGACCTTACTGTTACTCTCAATCATTGAAGAGACCTGCTCTAGTGGTTTTCTCTCTGCTACAATCATACCTTCACCTCTCAACTTCGTAAATCGTGAATCGTAAGTCGTGAATCGTAAACCATTTACCATTCACGATTTACGAATTGCGATTCACGACTCACGGTTTTTCGCCCTAATGGGATTTGGTCCCAGTGTCATTATCCTTTCTGTCATCTCTCGGGCGACTTCTGCAAAACGCGGTCCCTGGGCAGCCGACATGTTATACATTTGCAACCTTTCTCCACCTATGCCTATCTCATCCAACAGCCTTTTTGTATATTCCACCCTCTTTCTTGCTCTAAGGTTACCTCGTAAGAAATGACAGTCCCCCTCTAGACAACCTGCTATATACACTCCGTCAGCGCCTCTTTCAAATGCCTGTAAGAGATGAATTACATCCACCTTGCCGGTGCATGGAACCTTTATTATCTTCACATTGGGAGGATAGTTCAATCTCATAGAACCTGCCAGGTCCGCTGCCGAGTATGCTCAATAATGGCAGCAAAAGGCAACGATGATAGGATCGAACTCTTCCATTATAAAACCCCTTCCAATAATGCGTTACATTTTGCCAGTATCTGTTCATCCCTGAAGTGTTGGAGATCTATAGCCTTTGCCGGACACTCAGAAGCACAACTACCACACCCCTGACATTTTGCCATATTAATCTCTGCAAAACCCTCCTCGTTTATGACAGGGACATCATAAGGGCATACCCTGACACACGTGAGGCATGCGGCGCATAAATCGCTGTTTACTGTAGCAACTACACCACCCACATGAATCCTTTCCTGGGAAAGGATGGTGCTGGCCCTTGCAGAGGCGGCATATGCCTGAGATATGCACTCACTGATGAGTTTGGGTGAATGTGCCAGACCGCACACATACATTCCATCGGTTCCGAAATCTACAGGTCTCAGTTTCATATGCGCCTCAAGAAAAAAGCCTTCCTGTGTTCGAGGAACCTTTAGTAATGTGGCCAATTCATCGTTCTCTTTTGGTATGATGGCGCTGCTCAAAACTATTAAGTCAGGTGACAATGACAGGTCTTCTCCCAGGGCAGGGTCTTTTATATCTACTTTCAGAGTCCCATCTTCAACTGTTACCCCTGGTTTTGAATTGATATCATACCTTATGAATTTTACCCCTTTCTTTCTTGCAAGGGTATAATACTCCTCCATCAAACCATAAGATCTTATATCCCTGTAAAGGATATAGATATTCATATCAGGGTTCAGTTCCTTCAGCTTCAGGCTATTTTTGATAGCCTGAGAACAGCACACCCTGCTGCAGTATGGTCTTTCTTCTGTTCTCGAACCCACACATTGGATCATCACTATGGAATCGACGTTTGAAAGCTCAGGGACACCATTTGCTATTCTTTTCTCCAGTTCCAGCTGGGTCATAACCCGTTCATGCTCTCCGTACATGTATTCTCCAACTGGTTTGTACTCTTCTCCCCCCGTAGCTACGATAACAATACCATGTTCCAGTTTTCTGTAGAACATACCTGGTCCAACCATTAAGCCTGTCTCAAAGTTTCCTTTATATCCGCTAAAGTCAACCACCATAGTATTCTTGAATATATGAACGGAGGGATTTGCTTCAACCCTTTCTATAATCTCTCTGAGATGGGATTGAACATCGTCGCCCTCCAGGGTGAAATAGACATCATGTAGCACCCCCCCTAGTTTTGCCTCCTTTTCTACCAGATAAACCTCATACCCCTGGTCTGCCAGGCTCAGAGCAGCCGTCATTCCTGAAAGTCCACCACCAATCACCAGAGCTTTATCTTTGATTTCCAGGGATAGCTCATCTAAAGGTTGTATCAGTCTTGCATTTGCCACAGCCATCCTTACTAGGGCTTTTGCCTTTTTGGTGGCATCTTCTTTTTGTCTCATATGTACCCAGCTGCACTGATCTCTGATATTCGCCATCTCAAAGAGGTACTTGTTCAATCCTGTCTCCCGTAATGTCTCCTGAAACAAAGGTTCGTGGGTCCTTGGAGAACATGATGCTACGACTACCCTATTAAGATTGTGCTCAGAAATGGCCTTCTTCATAAGTTCCTGGAAATCTTGAGAACAGACATAGAGTCCCTCTTCAGCATAGACCACATCCCTCAAAGACCCTGCATATTCCTTTACCCGGGGTACATCTATCACCCCTCCTATATTGATACCGCAATGGCAGACGAATACACCAATCCTTGGGGATATGTCTTTTACTTCTGTCTCAGGGGGATACTCTTTTCCTTTCACCATGCTTCCACGGCTTTCCGAAAGAAGACCCGATGCACAGGCTACACTGCCGCTTGCCTGGGCCACTGTTTCCGGAATGTCTTTGGGCCCCTGAAATACGCCACTTACAAAAATCCCCGGTCTGGATGTAGATAGAGGCGAGAATTGTGAGGTTTCACAAAAACCGTATTGATTCAGGTGGATCCCCAATCTTTTCCCCAGCGCCCTGGCATCTTCCGATGGCGTAAGCCCACCTGAAAGAACCATCATATCAAATTCCTCTTCTACGGGCTTGCCTTCCTCATTTATATAAGTCACTCTCAAGTTCCTGGTTCGGGGCATCTCTACAATTTTGGATACCATGCACCGTATGAATCTAACTCCATATTCCTCCTGTGCCCTTTTGTAATAATCATCAAACCCCTTTCCATGAGCCCTTATGTCCATGAAGAATATGGTCGGCTCCACCTCACCTGAGTGCTCTTTCGCTACAACTGCTTCCTTTATGGCATACATGCAACACACACTTGAGCAGTATCCCTTCCCAGCCTGTAAGTCTCTGGAACCAACACACTGTATAAAGCCTATCTTTTTTGGTTCTTTTTTGTCTCCCGGTCTTTCAAGGTGCCCCATGGACGGTCCAGAGGCGCTGAGTATCCTTTCGAACTGCTTGCTCGTTACAACATTATCGTACACCCCGTAACCATATTCTCCTTTCAATTGTGGATCAAAGAGTTCAAATCCGGGTGCCAGTATTATGGAGCCTACTTTGAGAGTATATCTTTTCTCTGTATCCTCGAAGTTTACCGCCTCATTTTTGCAGAGCTTCTCACATATTCTGCATTTCCCTTTAATAAAGTAACGGCAATGGTCTTTGTCTATTTGATACACCAGGGGTATAGCCTGAGGGTATTGAATATATAATGGCCTTTCTCTCTCCCAACCCCTCATTGAACCTGTCCTTAACCTTTACAGGACACTTCTCTGCGCAGACTCCGCATCCTACACACTTGTCTTCGTCCACAAACCTGGGGCTTTGGATCAGAGATACCTCCAGGTTGCCTGCATCTCCCTCCACTTCCTCTACCTGAGTATTGGTAAGTATCTCTATGTTGAAATGTCTTCCACATTCCACCAGCTTTGGGGATAAGATACACATGGAGCAATCGTTGGTTGGAAATGTCTTATCCAGTTGTGGCATGACCCCGCCGATGGAAGGGGATTTTTCCACCAGGTATACATAGTAACCGGAATTTGCCAGGTCAAGGGATGCCTGTATCCCTGCAATTCCGCCCCCAACAACCATTACTGCCCCTATCATTTTGTTGGCTGCTGAATTCTCTATGTCCTCTTTATTCATTACGTTCACCGTTGTCCGTTCACTGTCCACTGTCCACTGTTCACTGTCCACTGTCCACTGTTCACTGTTCACTGTCCACTGTCCACTGTTCACTGTTCACTGTCCACTGTCCACTGTTCACTGTTCACTGTCCACTGTCCACTGTTCACTGTCCACTGTTCACTGTTCACTGTCCACTGTCCACTGTCCACTGTTATATTAACCCCTTTGAGTTCAAAAGAGGCATGGGATCAACAAAATGCCTTTTCCACCATCTTCCCGATTTCTTCCCATCTATGGCAAGTCCTATCAGCTCGGTAATATAGAATATAGGCAGGTTGTATTCCTTTCCTTCATCTCTGCTGGTCTCATCCTGCCTGGTATCCAGATTTGCCTGACACATGGGACACGCCGTAACCAGACAATCTGCTTCTGCTTCCATAGCCATCTCTATTATCCTTCTTGTCAGCCTTTTCACTATATCTGTATGTGTGATGGCAAGACTTCCTCCACAACACTCCGTTTTGTACGGCCAGGAAACGGTTTCTCCATCCAAAATACTTACCAGATCATCCATGGTTTGTGGATTTTCATAGTCCTTTACCTCTGTTAACTTTGGTGGGCGAGTCAAAAGGCAACCATAATAACAGGCTATTTTCAAGCCTTCAAGAGGCGTTTTAACCTGTTCTCTAATCCTGTTAAAATTATCCTCTTCCCTTAATAACTCAGGAAGATTTCTGATCTTTACAGTCGGTTTAAGGGAAGGATTTTCTTTTCCTGCCGTCATCATCCTGCTGTAACAGGCAGCACATGGAACAAGAAGATCCAGACCGGTATTGGCAGCTATTTTGAGGTTCCTCTCAGGGAGGGCATTGGACAAGAATTCATCAGTAGAGTGGGCAGATGACGCACCGCAACAATTCCAGTCCTCTAATTCAATCAGCTCAATGCCGAGTTGATAACACACGGCACGGGTAGACTCATCGTACTCTTTCGCTGTTCCGTGGAGTGAACAACCTGGGTAATAAGAGAGCTTCATCCGATCACCCCCTTCTTTACCTGTGAAAAGATATCCTTGATTTCCTTCTTTCCTTTAATCTTAGAGGACAATAGTTTGAGTTTCCCCTTTAGAAACATCATAATCCCCAATTTTATGTCCTTTTTGAATTCCCGGTTTTTCAATTTGTACTTAGCTATCATTCCCAGTTCGTATATCCTGCCTCTCCTGCGAATAGAAGAAAGGAATGCGGAATGGAAAAAGGGGACACGGCTGTCGCCCAGGGGTTCACCGGAATTGGTTGCCATCTGTCTTAACACATCCATGATCTTTGCCAGATCCACGTCATTGGGACATCTGGCAGTGCAGGTTTCACAGGAGGCGCATAACCATATTGTCTTGGAGTTGAGAAGCCTCTCTTTCATCCCAAACTGTATCATTCTTATGACCTGATGGGGAAGAATATCCATATCAGGGCTTACGGGACACCCGGCTGAGCATTTCTTACACTGATAGCATGCCAGTACGTCTGTCTTGCCTATCCTGGCAACTAGAGCGTCGAGGGAATGGTTTGTTAAATGTCTTTTCATTCTGACTCCTGGATTTTCTGGGCTTAATACAATCCTGCCTTTTCTATAATTGAAGGAACCTTGTCTTCCCAACCGAATGGGATCAGGTGAACCCCCTGACAGAGGGGTTTCAATCCATTGATCAACTCAGAGGCAATCTCCACACTGGTCTTTGGTTTATCTGCTGATTTCATCAGTCTTTCAATTAAGACCTCCGGGACAAAGACATCTTCGACATGTTTATTCATAAATCTGGCCATTCCAACTGATTTGAGAATCATTATACCTGGAATGATCGGTACCTTGAGATATTCAATCTTTCTGATAAAATTTTCAAAAATATTCAATTCGAATACAGATGTTGTAAGGAAAAAGTCTACCCCTGCCCTTATCTCTTCTTCCATTTTTTTGATTTCCAGGTCTAATGCTCCCCTCTGGGCACTGGAATTGACCGTGGAGCCAACACAGAATTTTGGGGTTCCATGCAGGTCGCTCTTTGCCATATCATAGCCCTTTTGTAAGTCCCTGATGGCAGAGATCAGTTTAAGAGGGGTTAAATCAAAGACAGGCTTTGCATCGGGGTGGTCCCCCAAAGAAGGCTCTTCTCCCCGGCTGACCACGATGTTCTCAATACCAAGGACAGAGATGTTGAGTAAGTCAGATTGCAAGGCAAGCCGATTCCTGTCACGACATGTCATATTGCAGATCGTGGTAAATCCCTTTTCTTTTAACAGGTAAGAAGCAGATAGTGAACCTAACCTCATTACCGCGCTTTGAAGGTCAGGGACGTTAACTGCATCGATCCTTCCCCTCATCTTCTCAGCATAATCATAAAATTCAGTCAAATCAGTGCCTTTTGGCGGCTGTAACTCTGATATTACCAAGAATTTTTTAGAATCCAAGAGTTCTTGAAAATGCATTATTCCTCCTTGTTTACCTTTCTAAGGCATTATGCACTGCTAATTTCAACTCTTTCTGAACCAAATGATTTTACGCGGCAGTAGAACACCTTTTGCCTGCGAATCTGAGCCTTTAATTCAGGCATGTTTTGGGATGAAGTCTATGGGCTTTCTTATGTTTAGTTCGATGGCCTTTTCACTGAATGATTATTCATTTTATTGATTAACATACAGGTAGTATTTTGTCAAGGTTTTTAGTTCGCTGAATTTTCATGCTTCGCGGGCAATTCAATTACAAAACAGGTTCCTTTCCCAACCTTACTCCTTACATCTATTTTCCCCTTGTGCTGTTCTATAACCCCGTAAGACAAACTAAGTCCGAGTCCGGTTCCCTTCCCGACCTCTTTTGTAGTAAAGAAAGGATCAAATATCCTGGAGATATATTCGGGAGGTATCCCTCTCCCGGTATCTGAAAATTCAATTAAAACCGAATTGTTTTCGGGCTGCAGAGCGGTTGTTACGGTTAACGTCCCCCTGCCTTCCATAGCCTCAGCAGCATTGACCATTATGTTCATAAAAACCTGCTTTAATTGGCTGGAATTTCCCTCTATCAGAGGAAGTGTCAAGTCTAGTTTTTTTATTATTTCGATATTAAGAAAGGCTGCCTGGTTTTCCAGGAAGAAGAGACCTTCGTTGATTGACCGGTTAATGTCAATGGGTTCCATCTTTGGTCCGGTTTGACGGGCAAACTCCAGAAGGCTCTTTACTATCTCTTTGCATCGAGTGGCCTCATCGGCTATCCTTTTTAAGTCTTCCCTCTTCGGGTCACTATCTTCCATCTCTTCTATAAGGAGGTTGGAATATATCAGAATCCCACCCAGAGGATTGTTTATTTCATGGGCAACACCGGCAGCCAGTTTCCCCAGGGAAGACATCTTCTCCGACTGAAGGAGCTGTAATTGGGCATCCTGCAGCTCCCTCTCCATCTTCAATTTTTCTCTCAGGTCGGTGAATATGCCCACAGTCGCTATTTCCTTCCCATCCTCATAGACTATGGCTGCTGAAATGTTTATGGGGATATGTTCTCCATCTTTGTCAACCAGAGTGCTCTGAGTTGTCTCTAACCTTCCCACACCTCCGAATTCCTGGCTTCTTAACTTTCTCATGATATCTTTGGCAACACCGGGGGGATATAGGCCTGTTATGTGCAGCTTTCCAATCACCTCTCCCGCCTTATATCCCAGCAGTTTCTCAGTTCCTTTATTAAAGATTATTATATTCCCCTTTATATCAGCGGCAATTATCCCGTCTACCGAGCTATCGATAAGGTTTCTAAAAAAATCATTGGCTTTTCTCAGTTCATGCTCTATGTTTTTTCTCTCCGTAATATCGGTGTTTATCCCTTCATACCCGGCTATCTCTCCGTCCCCATTTCTTTTTATATTGCCCGTAAGCAAGATAGTAACCCTCTTCCCATCTTTTCTCTTTAACTCAACCTCGTACTCCTTGACAAAACCATCCCTCTCTACCAAATCCTGGAAAATCCTTCTATCCTCCGGGTTTACATACACATCCCTTGCAATATCAAGAGACAGAAACTCCTCTTTGTCTTTGTAGCCTAGCATATCCAGCATCGCCTGATTGCAGTCGATAAACTTACCTTCCCTGCTGCTTATGAACAAACCCTGTTGAACCCTTTCGAACAAGAGACTGTATTTCTCTTCGGTCATCTTTAATCTCTCTTCAGACATCTTCCGTTGAGAAATATCTCGAAGATAGGCGTATATCTTCCCGGTTCCATTGCTATCCCCAGTAGTTGTAATACAAATTTCTGTTTCTTTCCTATTGCCCTGGGCTGTTAGAATCTCCAGTTCAGAGCATGAACGTATGTTCTCTCCCATCCTATGTTCCGCTAACATATCCTTGATGACCTTTTTATTCTCAGCGCTGAATATATCCATGAAGTTCATTCCCAGGAGATCTTCGACCTGATAGCCAGTCAGCTCTGAGGCGCTCTTATTTGTAAACCTGATATTATAATCTCCATCCAGGATTACTATACCGGCATTACTCATATCTATTACTGTGCGGAGTTCACCTTCCATTATCTGCTGCCTACTCCCTCCCTGTCTTCAATATTTCCATCACCGTTTTCACGTCCTTTGCGGAACCGATATACAGGGGGACTCTCTGATGTATTTCTCCTGGTTCAATCTCCAATATGTCTCTTTCTCCATCTGTGGCCATACCACCTGCCTGTTTTACCAACATAGCCAGTGGTGCACACTCACACGTCAATCTCAGTTTGCCATGAGGCTTCTTGGGGTCCTTTCTGTCAGGGGGATACATGAAAATACCGCCGTAAAGCAAGGTACGATGAAAATCCGCAACAAGGGAGCCGATATACCGCAAGGAGTAGGGCAATCCTTTTTCCGGATCGGCCTTTGTGAAGTGATCTACAACCGCCTTGACATTTTCGTCCCAATAGTTGGTATAACCCATGTTTACACTAAATATGCTCCCCTTTTCAGGTATCCTGATGTTTTCGTGGGAAAGCAAGAACTCCCCCACGGCAGGGTATAGGGTAAACCCATGGAGGCCATCTCCTGTTGTATATACCATCATAGTACTCGTACCATAGAGAAAATAACCTGCCGCCACCTGTCTGTATCCAGGTTGAAGTACATCCACGCTTGCAACCTGCCCACCAGGGGTAACCTTCTTGTAAATGGAAAATATGGTACCTATGTTTACATTTGCATCAATATTTGATGAACCGTCCAATGGATCGAAGATCAAGACGTAATTGCCCTTTTGATACTTGGTTGGTATCTCAATAATGTCGGCACTCTCCTCTGACACCATGGCACACAACTGGCCCAGGTGAGACATGCGTCTGATAATCGAGGTATTGGCAAATTCATCCAGTTTTTTTACCGCCTCCCCCTGAACATTTATGTCACCGGTAAATCCTAAAATATCCGTCAAACCCGACTTTCTCGCCTCTTTTGAAATAATCTTTGCCGCCACGATCAGTTCTGAAAGAAGGACCGTGAAGGCTCCTGTAGCATCAGGGTGAAGCCTCTGCTGGCTCAAGAGGTGCTCTGTTACGGTCATTCCGAATTTACTCATTTTTTGCCTCCTTTGATAAGGATGGGGTAGGTATCATAAATATATCAAAATGGGTTTTGACCCGACCTGTCTGCTGTGCTTGCACAGGCAGGGGGGGGGCTGACCCCAAATCGTAATAAGAGAATACCACACAATACTTTACAATGCAACTTCTGATACAGACTAACAAAAAGTTTCCGGAATATCCTGATATCCCCCAAGAAAGGCGGCAAATGACATCGATTAAAGACTTGCATCTTTGAAAATTTACTTTTAATGCTTGACCCTCCTACTTGGAACTCGAATAAAAATCAATCAGCCCGGAAAAGTGCCTCTGTTGATCCTTGACAATTAAGTTTGTATTGTTGGGGCACCATGATGAAGTGCGCATTTATACTTGACATTTAGACGGCTAAATGGTTCGTTATCTTTGACTATATTCACCACTTAGAAGAGGACACGATCCGTTTATTGAAAATTGCGGCAGATGCGTATACTCGTCTGAAAGTACTCGCAACAGGCTCTTCCACATTGGCAGCTACTAAAAAAATTATTGCTGTGCATGGAATTAGAAGTAAAGCAACAAAGATTTCTGCTTGGAATCGTAGGGTTGTTTTGGATAGAAAGCGTGATTGCTGAAGAGGGATCCGTTATGAAACAAAAAACAAAT
>Ga0210004_1002400_pt1 | contig 10662 bp, 8 predicted proteins | sample CryGey13umfilter_FD_185450 | JGI IMG/M metagenome (GOLD analysis project Ga0210004, IMG submission 185450) | Groundwater microbial communities from aquifer in Utah, USA - Crystal Geyser 4/8/14 3 um filter (SPAdes) (version 3) | ecosystem: Environmental > Aquatic > Deep subsurface > Groundwater...
TCACTGATTAGAACTATAAAAGAACTTTACCACAAAGACACAGAGACTCAAAGAAACAAAATACTTTAACCACGAATTATACGAATTTCTCTAATTAAGAACTTTAGAATATTGTTTTTTAATTCGCGTAATTAGAGCAATTCGTGGTTGCTATTTTAGTCTTTTCTTTGTGTCTTCGTGCCTCTGTGGTGAATATTGTCTTTTAATTTGTGTATCAGTGGAAATCAGTGTCTAATTATTTTTTATCCTCCTGCTCCGGAAATTCCCATTGCCAAAGAAATTAAAGGCATAAAAAGAGAAACAACAATAAAGCCGACAATTACTCCCATAAAGACAATAAGGATTGGTTCAAGCATCGAAGAAAGTCCGGCGATAGCGTTATCTACTTCGTCCTCATAGGCGTCAGCCACTTTATCCAGCATCTGGTCAACCGAGCCGGTTTCTTCTCCGACTGCAACCATATTGGTGACAATGGGCGGAAAAACCTTAGCCCTATTCATCGGTGCGCTAATTCCTTCCCCCTCTCTTACCTGGTTATGGACCATCGTAATACCCCTGGAGATTACCTCATTGCCAATGGTATCCCGGACAATCAATAAGGACTGCAAAATTGGAACACCGCTGCTAATCAGCGTAGCCAGGGTCCGGGAAAATCTGGCCATAATTGTCTTTAAAATTACCGGACCAAAAATAATAATTTTTAATTTAGCCTGGTCAATAAGATATTTAGATTTTTTCCATTTGCTAAGAAGTTTATAGAGAATTGCTAAAATAACAATTGCAATGACCACCAGATATATTTTTTGGGTAATGATTTTACTGAGAAAAATAAGCATTCGGGTAGGAGGGGGTAAAGCTCCGGCCTCCATATCTTCAAAAATTTTAACAAAGATAGGAATAATTTTTAACATAATAAAGGTGATCATAGCAGAGGCAACAAAGACAACGATAATAGGATACATCATCGCGGATTTTATTTTGCCCTTTAACTTTGCCTCGCTTTCTCCGAATTCGGCCAGTCGCCTCAAACAGGCATCAAGAGCGCCCCCGGCCTCTCCGGCCCTAACCATCGCGATATAAACCGTGGGAAAGGTTTTGGGATATTTAGCCAGAGCCTGGGAAAAAAGAGAACCTGATTCAACGTCTTCCGCCAGGTTATTAAAAAGTTGTGCCGCCGAACCCTTCTCCTGGTCCCGAAGAACGCGTAACGCCCGAAGCAGAGGAAGACCGGAAACAATAAGGACTGCTAATTGCCGGGTAAAAGTGGTGCGCTGTTTTGGTTTCAGTTTCAGACCGCCAAAACTGAGATTCAAGGAGAAACCCGCGGGTTTTGCCGCTTTTGTTTCTGAGATTTTTGGTTTCGATGACCCTCCTCTCAGCTCGGTAATTTCGCTGAGGAAATAGCCTCTTCCTTTAAGCATACCGATGGCGGCCTGAAGCCCTTCAGCATTGATGGTGCCATCAATGCTTTTACCATCAGCAGCAATACCGGTATAATGAAATCCTGGCATTTTCTTTCTCTCTTTTTTTATCCACGAATGCACACGAATAAGAACTTCACCACCAAGACTCAAAGTCTCAAAGAAACAAAATACTTTAACCACGAATTATACGAATTTCTCTAATTAAGAACTTTAGAATATTGTTTTTTAATTCGCGTAATTAGAGCAATTCGTGGTTGCTATTTTAGTCTTTTCTTTGTGTCTTTGTGCCTCTGTGGTGAATATTTATTTTTTGTTTAGGCGTAACCGTGAACCTCTTTGGTGACTTCTTCAATTGAAGTTACTCCCTGATGAATCTTTTCCAAGCCATCATCAAGAAGGGTTTTCATTCCTTCCTCAATCGCTTTTTCTCTAATTTCGCCGGTAGGTCGTTTTTTAAAGACAAGTTCCCATAATCCCTCCTGGGGAAAAAGAATTTCAAAAATAGCGGTTTGTCCCTTATAGCCGCCTTTACAGGCGGGGCATCCGCCAGGCCGATAGAATGCTTTCTCCAGTTCTTCTTTTATTTGCTCTAAGTTTAATCCTAATTCCAGCAGTTGCTCTTTAGTAGGCTGATATTTTTCCCGGCATTTCGGGCAGAGTTTTCTGATTAATCTCTGGGCAATTATACCGATAATCGAAGAAGCCAGAAGAAAAGGCTCCACCTTCATATCAATCAACCGGGTAATTGTGGAAGACGCATCATTGGTGTGCAACGTAGAAAAAACAAGATGCCCGGTAAGAGAAGCCTGAATAGCTATTTCTGCGGTTTCTAAATCTCTGATTTCCCCTACCAGGACAATATCGGGGTCCTGACGCAGAATATGACGCAAAGTACTGCTAAAGGTAAGGCCGATTTTCTCTCTAATGGGGACCTGAATTACTCCATCAAGGAGGTATTCCACCGGGTCCTCGGTGGTAATAATCTTTACGCCAGGATTATTTAATTTTCTCAAAATACCATAAAGAGAGGTTGTTTTTCCAGAACCGGTTGGACCGGTATCTAAAATAATTCCCTGGGGGGTTTTTATAATTTCCTCTACTTTTGAGAGATTGCTCTCCGAAAGTCCGACATTCTCCAGTTCCAAAACCGCTCTTCCCCGATCCAGAACCCTGACGGAAAGACACTCTCCAAAGACCGTAGGAACAGTGTTGACCCTTAAATCTACTTCTCTTCCCCCGATCGTTAATTCAATCCTTCCGTCCTGAGGCAGCCTTCTTTCGGCAATATCCATTCCTGCCATAATTTTAAATCTGCAGAAAAGAGCAAAAGCCAAATCAGGAGAAGGGTGAAGCAGGTCATAAAGTACGCCATCCACCCGATAGCGGACGCGAAAATCAGTCTCAAAAGGCTCTAAATGTAAATCAGTGGCATTCTCTTTTACCGTTTGAACAAGGACCAGACTGAAAAGGCCTACTACCGGAGCCTGGTTGGCAATCTCCTCTAAAGTGGTAACATTGGCTGATTCTCCGGCGCTGGTTACAGCCATAGCAATTTCAGAAATTTCCGGCGTCCCCTTCCCAAACCATTTCATCATATCTTCAATGTTGGTGGTGTCAGCACCATAATATTTTTCAATCATTCCGGTAATTTCAGTACTCTCGGCGAGAGCAATTTTAATTTTATAACCTAAAATAAAGGAGAGGTCATCCTGAGCGCTGATATTTAAAGCATCGCTTATTGCGATGGTGAGGGTTTTATCTTCTAATTTAAGAGGAATAGTCTGGTAGGTTTTAGCTAAAGCGGCAGGAAATTTTTTAATTATCTCCGGACTAATCTTATAATCCTCTAATTTAATTATTTCTATTCCTGACTGGATGGAAAGGACTTTACGCAGAATCTTTTCGTCAATGAAATGGAGGTCAACCAGAGTTCTCCCTAAAAATTTTCTGGTTCTCTTTTGTTCCTCAAGAGCGATCCGCAGTTGGTTTTCGGTGATGAGATTATGGTCAATAAGAATCTGACCGAGTAATTTTTTCTCTGTTTTTTTCTTGATCGGTAATGGGCTCATTTTCTCTTTTCCCCTAACTGCAAGTGAATCTGTTCAGGGTCATAAGCAGATTCCAGAAGAATGTCGTAACTAATGATACCTGATGAATAGAGTCTCATTAAGGATTCATCCATGGTGATCATCCCATATTTTGTTCCGGTCTGAAGTTCCGAAAGAATTCGGTAGGTCTTTTTTTCACGGATGAGATTGGCAATGGCAGGAGTAGCCACCATAATCTCAAAGGCCGCAACCCTGCCTTTTCCATCCGCCCTGGCCAATAGTTGTTGCGAAATAACCGCAATAATGGAGACCGAAAGCATAATTCTAATCTGTTCCTGCTGGTCGACCGGAAAAACGTCAATAATTCTATCAACCGTTCTGACGGCTCCGGTGGTATGTAAAGTGCCCAAGACAAGATGTCCGGTTTCAGCCGCGGTAATGGCTGCGGAGATAGTGTCTAAATCCCTTAATTCCCCTACTAAAAAAACGTCCGGGTCCTGACGCAATCCCCTCCTTAATGCTTCGGGGAAAGAAGGAACGTCAGAGCCCAATTCTCTCTGACTCACAATTGATTTCTTATGGGTATGGTAATATTCAATCGGGTCCTCAACCGTAATAATATGAGAATCGCGCTCACGATTGATGTAATCAATCATCGTGGCAAGCGTTGTAGTCTTACCTGAGCCAGTGGGACCGGTTACCAGAATTAATCCTCTGGGCCTGCGGCAAAGTTCCTTGATTTGTTTGTCCAATCCTAATTCTTCAAAAGTTAAGAACTGGTAAGGAATGAGCCGCATCGCAAGGTTAATATTGCCCTTTTGCCGGTAGATACTGACCCGGAATCTTGCTTTGTCTCCGAAAGCATAACAAAGCATAACCGAAGTCTGTTCCTCCTACCTTCTCCACCTCGGCCTGCTGTTCGGCAGAAGCAATCGCTTTCATATAAGAGACGGTATCCTCCGGCGTTAAAGGTTTTTTACCCATCTCAACCAATTGATTGTTGACTCTCATTGTCGGCGGTTTATCAACATGGAGATGAAGATCCGAAGCATTCTTCTCTACGATTATATCCAGAAGAGAATTAATTTCTTGTGACATTTTCCTTCCTCCCGGTCACTGAAACTACCTCATCTACTGTGGTTAAGCCCTTCCTGATTTTTATTATCCCATCCTCCTGGAGAGTACGCATTCCGGTTTTAATGGCCGCTTTTCTTATCTCAAAAGTTGCCGCTTTTTTCAGCGCATGGCCGCTTTTCTTATCTCAGAAGTTGCCGCTTTTTTCAGCGCAAGCTCTCTTAATTCATTATTCATAATGAAAATTTCAAAGATGCCTATTCGACCATGATAGCCGGTGTAATCACAGGCTTCACAACCGTTGGTCCGGTAAATATGGACATCTTCGCCGGCTTTGATGTCCAGAAAGTTTTTGGTCTCCTCATCGGGCGGATATTCCTCCTTACAATATGGGCAAAGAAGACGCACCAGTCTTTGAGCCATTACTCCCTGAAGAGAAGAGGCCACCAAAAATGATGGAACGCCCAAATCAATAAGCCGGGTTATAGCCGAAGGCGCATCATTAGTATGCAGGGTAGAGAAGACTAAGTGTCCGGTGAGAGCGGCACGCAGACCAATATCTGCGGTCTCCAAATCTCTAATCTCTCCCACCAGGAGAACGTCCGGCGACTGTCTTAAAAATGACCTCAATACCGAGGCAAAAGTAAGACCAATGTCAGGTCTCACCTGAGTCTGATTGATGCCGGAAATTTGATATTCCACCGGCTCTTCCACCGTCATCAGTTTCTTGTCGGTAGTATTTAAAGTATTAAGGGAAGTATAGAGAGTGGTTGTCTTTCCTGAACCGGTTGGCCCGGTAACCAGAACAATACCCCCGGAGAATTTTAAAAGGGTATCCCATCTCTTTCTATTTTCGGGAAGGAATCCTAATTGGTCCATCCCGACTAACATTGTTGTTTTATCCAATATTCTCATTACCAGACTTTCTCCGTATAGCCCGGGAAGAGTAGAGACACGAAGATCAATAGGCCGGCCTTGCACATTGAGCATAATTCTGCCATCCTGGGGCAATCGTTTTTCGGCAAGGTTCATTTGCGCCATTAATTTAAATCTGGCGATGACGGCGCGCTGAATATTCTTGGGAGGAGACAAGGTCTCATGCAGCACTCCATCAATCCGATATCTAATTCTAAACGTATTCTCCAGAGGTTCCACGTGGATGTCACTGGCTCTCTTTTTGATGCCATCAGCAATAAGCATATTTGCCAACTTGATAATGGGAGCTCTTTTCGCCTCTTCTTCCTCTCCTTCAACAGCCTTTTCAGTTTCTTTTAGGATGGGGGTATAACCTTGATCAATCTTTTCAAAAAGAGGAGAGAGGTCCTCAGTTTCAATTCCATAATACTTTTTCAAAGAAGAAGCGATAGCATTCTGATTGATCATAACCAATTGCACCTTTTTTTTGAGTTCCTCCTCCATAACCAATTGCACCTTTTTTTTGAGTTCCTCCTTAAAGTAATCAAGAGCAAGAAAATTTAAAGGTTCGTCAGTCCCTAAAACAAGCGTATCGTCCTTTTTTTCAAGAGGAATTACCTGATGTTCTTTGGCAAAAGAGGAAGGAATACTCTTGATAACTTCCGGAGCAACGTTTTCTTCGCTGGTTTCTCTGGGTAAAATTCCAAATTGTGAGAGCAGGGATGATCCAATATTTCCCTGATGGAGATAGCCAAGCTCTTTTAAAATATTCTTGATTGAATGCTTGGTTTGCCGTTGTTTTTCCAACGCCTCTTCAACTTGGCTGCCGGTTAAAAGCCCGATATTTTGCAAAAGTGTTGCCGCTTCTTTCTTGGTTGGCATTTTATTAATTATACCTTATAATAGACTTCTTGTCACTTTTCTTGCATTCTGCAAGAATGCAGGGGGGATAAGTTCAGCTAACAAATTTATGTTTACTACATCCCATAAACTTGATTGCATAGGAATTTCCTTTTTCTAACCACGAATTAACGCGAATTACTCTAATTCGTAAAATTCGATAAATTCGTGGTTTTATAACTTAAGTCTCAGTTACATTTTTTCGGGAGCGGAAATCCCCAATAATTTTAGGCCATTTTTCAAGACTATTCTAACTCCTTTTACCAAAAGTAATCTTGCCCTGGTCAAATCTTTATCTTCGCTAATAATTCTGAATTTAGCATAATAACTATGAAAATTCCCGGCTAATTCCTGAAGAAATTTAAGAATTGGATGAACTTCGAGGGTTTTCCCCTCCGCCTCTATTAGATATGGGAACCGAAAGAGAAGATGAAGAATAGCAATCTCTTCCTTTTCTGAAAGCAGGAAAAACCAGGGAAGTTTTATTCTTCTTTTGACCGAAATCCCTTTTTCCCTGGCAAATTTCATAATGCTTTCAGCCCGGGCATAGGCATATTGGATATAATAAGCGGGGTTCTCTAAGGAATTTTTCTTAGCCAGTTCTAAGTCAAAATCAAGGTGGCTCTGCGGCTTTCGCGAAAGAAAAAAATATTTGGCGACGTCGGCCCCAACCTCTTGAATCAATTCTCGTAAAGTAATAAATTTTCCTTTCCGCGTAGACATCTGTAATTTCTTTTTTCCCTGATAAAGAGTGGTTAATTGGACAATAAGAACGGAAAGAGAATTAACCGGGTAGCCTAAAGCGACCAGCGCGGCTTTTAATCTGGGAACGTAACCGTCATGGTCTGGTCCGAAAAGGTCAATAAGCCTTTGGTAACCGCGCTCATATTTATTTTGATGATAGCCAATATCCGGAGCAAAGTAGGTGTAAGTATCGTCACTCTTTTTGAGAACCCGGTCCTTTTCGTCGCCAAAAAGGGAAGATTTGAACCAGAATGCTCCCCCTTTTTGATAAAGGTATCCTTTTTCTTTAAGTTTAGCGAGAACATTTTTAATTGAAGAACTTTGACGAAGTTTTGTCTCGCTAAACCAGGAATCAAAATTCACTCTAAAATCAGAGAGATCTTTCCGGATTTGAGAAATAATTCTCACCGTGGCAAGGTTTGAGAAAAAATCCTTCCCTTTAGCCAATAATTTATCCTGATATTTCTCCTTCAAATCCTTCGCCATTTCTTTAAGATATTCACCGGAATAACCATCCTCCGGAATAGAGAAAGGAAGGGTTAAAACTTCTCGATAGCGGGCCAAAAGAGATTCGCCCAAAAGGTCAATCTGAACTCCGGTATCATTAAGATAGTACTCTTTAGCAACTTGATATCCGTTGGCGGAAAGAACGTTAGCTATTGCTTCTCCTAAAGCCGCTTGTCGGCCGTGAGCGATGGTAAGAGGTCCGGTGGGATTAGCGCTGACGAATTCAAGTAAAACCTTCTCTCTTTTTCGTCTTCGGGATAAACCGAATTTATCCCCTTGTTTTAAAACCGAGAAAAGAAGGCGATAAAAAAATTGCCTTTTTAGAAAAATATTGATAAAGCCCGGCTCTTTTACCTCCACATTTTCCACCGAGGTTATTTTCCTTAAACCTTCCGCTAAAATATTCGCCAGGGCGATAGGACTTTTCCCGCTTTTTACTTGTAAAGCAACATTGGTGGAAAGGTCTCCGAATTGGGAATTTACCGAAAGAGAAAGGGGAATCTTTTCAGGAAAAGGCGCCTTCAAGAATCCTTCTTTCTCCAATTTTTCCATTCCTTCCTTCAAGGAAAGGGATATCTGCTTTTTTAAATTTTCCATCAAATCACTAACCACGAATTACGCGAATTAATCGAATTTATATTATCCTCTAATAATTCGTAAAATTTGATAAATTCGTGGTTACATTATTTTATTTACTGGTTTTTATCTTTTCAAACAATTCGTCGATTCGCTGAGCTTCTTCCAATTCCTTGTCCAATTTAAAGATAATTTCGGGAACTTTCCTTAAGCGAAGGACCCCGGCTAATCTTTTGCGAATAATCCTTTTAGCGTTAATAAGAGATTGCAATCCTTTTTCGGATGAATCTTTACTCCGGCCGGTAATAAAAATCCTGGCATAACTTAAATCTTTGCTTACCTCCACTCTGGTAATACTAACCAGACTGATTCTGGGATCATCCAATTCGGATTGGAGAATTTCGCTTAAATTATGCTGGATAACTTTACCTACCCTTTCCGCTCTTTGATAAGCCATGATAATATCCACGAATTAACACGAATAAAAACAAATATTCACCACAGAGTCACCGAGAACACAAAGTTCACCAAGAATTATAAATAAATCTTTTCTCTGTGTCCTTTGAGACTTCGTGTCTTTGTGGTAGATTACTTTTACGGCTAAATAATTTTGATTTCTGGTTCCAGTCTGATTTTAAATTTCTGGTAAACTTTCCCCTGAATTTTTTTCATTAAAAAAAGAACATCTGATGCGCTTGCCTTTCCCGAATTAATAATAAAATTGCTATGTTTCTCGGAAATGAAAGCGTCCCCCTTTCTTTTCCCCTTTAATCCTGCTTCTTCAATGAGTTTTCCGGCTGATGCTCCGTCCGGATTTTTAAAGATACAGCCGGCAGAGTATGCTTTTATCGGCTGGGATTCTCTCTTTTTTCTTAAGGCTTTTTCCGTCCTTTCTTTAATAATCTTGGGCTGATCATTCTTTAGTCGGAACTCCACGCTCAAGAGAAAAAAATATGGGGTAAGGTTGGAATTCCGATAGGAAAAATTTAAGAGCGTCTTATAAATATTCTTAACTCTTCCCGAGAAATCCATTGCTTCTACCTTCTCGATGAAATTTCCAATCCCTTCTTTCTGGGAACCTGCATTCATCAAAACGGCTCCTCCAACTGTCCCCGGAATACCGGCGAAGAATTCCATACCGGCGAGCCCTTCTTTGGCTAAAAGACCCAGGAAAAAAGGGAGTTTTAATCCGGAGCCCGCGGTTGCTTTATTTCCCTTGACTTGGAAAAAATTAAAATTTTTGGAACCGATAACGATACCATCAAAACCTTGATCCTTTACCAGAACATTACTGCCTCCTCCTAAAATAAAAAAAGGAAGGGATTTTTTCCGGATAAAAAGGAGTAATTTCTTTAAATCCTCGGTGTCTTTTGGTTCTACATAGATGCTTGCGGCTCCGCCAATGTGGAAGGAAGTATGATTTTTTAATGGTTCGTTAAGTTTGATTCTCCCCTTGATAACTCCCCTTAATTCCTCTAAATTGCGATACATACTTTTTATACTTCTTCAGTGAGCAATATGCGAATAGATTAGCTTCTCAGAAATCACTTACAGCAAATCCATTTTATGAGATTGCTTCTCCTTCGTTTCACTCAGAATCGCAATGACAAAAGGCAGGAGTCATTGCGAGGAGTCCGCCAAAGATTCAGTGGCGGACGACGTGGCAATCTATTTAATACTTTACTCTTTTCAAATATAATCCTTTTGCGGGAGCGGTTGGACCGGCAAATTTCCGGTTTTTTTTATCAAGAATTTTCTCGATTTCATCAGGAGCCATTTTACTTTTCCCAACCTCAAGCAGTGTTCCGACGATATTACGCACCATTTTATAAAGAAAGCCATCGGCTTCTATTTCAATCAGCGCTAAATTGCCGAAAAGAGTTTTTGTTTTCTTGATGGATAATCTTTTAATAGAGCGGATTGGGTTTCTGATTCTGCTTCCGGCGGCCTGGAAGGAGGAAAAGTTGTGTCTGCCGACTAAGAATTCGGATGCCTTTTTCATCGCCGAAAGGTTCAGTTGACAAGGAGAATAGCAGGTATAGTTTCGGAGAAAAGGATAAAAATAAAAAGAAATTAAGTATTGATAAGTCTTGCCGCAAGCGCTATAGCGGCTGTTAAAATTTTCTGGAACCTTACGGATACTGTTAATCCTGATATCTCCGGGTAAAATTGCATTTAGCCCTTTTTTGATGGTCTGAAGAGGGAGAATTGTGTTTGTTTTGAAGTTTGCTGTTTGGGCAATCGCGTGAACCCCGGCATCGGTTCTCCCTGAACCGATTAAGTTGATTTTTTCCTGAAGTAGTTTTTCCAGCGCTTCCTCTATCGTCCCCTGGATTGTCCCCCCCTCCTTTATCCTCCCCCTCAAGGGGGGAGGAGGTAGGTGGGGGCGAATCTTTGAACTATTCCTTTGTCTCTGCCAGCCCGAATATCCTGTTCCATCATAAGAAATACTTAAGCAAACGTTCCTCATCACT
>Ga0210004_1002401_pt1 | contig 10657 bp, 13 predicted proteins | sample CryGey13umfilter_FD_185450 | JGI IMG/M metagenome (GOLD analysis project Ga0210004, IMG submission 185450) | Groundwater microbial communities from aquifer in Utah, USA - Crystal Geyser 4/8/14 3 um filter (SPAdes) (version 3) | ecosystem: Environmental > Aquatic > Deep subsurface > Groundwater...
CGTATGCCTACAGCGATCTGTTCATCTTTGCATCCGGTGAATACACCGTGGAACTGTACATTGACTCGCGCCTGATCCAGCGCGGGACGTTTGTCGTGGAATAACCTTGAAAGAGACCCTAAAGGTTTTTCCGGCAAACCAGAAAGAATTTTTGGCGGAGAATCCTGCCTGAAAAGCGCTTTTGATTGCAAAGGAAACCTTTAGGGTCTGAATTTCAAAACATTCTCTTACTCGAAAGGAGTATTTATGACCACCGAAGAAACCACCGAGCAAGTTAAAGTCAAGCAACCGCCCGTGCTGTTCGACAAGACACAGGCCATTATCACGCGCATCTCGGAAAGTCTCGGCGGGCCGCTCATCGCCTATTGGAATAACCCGATGGGATCGGTCTGCCAGAACGATGTGGTGGCGCTTTACGAACTGCTCGAAAGCCTCGGGCGGCAGGAGACCATCCACCTGTTCATCAAGTCCAGCGGCGGCAACGGACAGTCGTCCCTGCGGCTGGTGAACCTGCTCCGGCAATATTGCGACCGTCTCGTCGCGCTGGTGCCGCTGGAATGCGCCTCCGCCGCGACGATGATCGCGTTGGGCGCGAACGAAATTTTGATGGGGCCGATGGCCTACCTGACCGCGGTGGACACTTCGCTCACCCATTCGCTCTCGCCGATTGACCGCGACAACGATCGCGTCAGCGTGAGCCTCGACGAGTTGACGCGCGTCATCCGTCTGTGGAAAAAGAACGAGGGCGCGGAGAAGGAGAACCCGTACCAGTCGCTGTTCGCGTACGTTCATCCGCTCGTCATCGGCGCAGTGGACCGGGCTGAGTCGCTTTCGATCATGCTGTGCAAGGAATTGCTGGCCTACCACATCGCGGACGCGTCCGTCGCGGAACAGATCGCCAACACGCTCAACGCGAAGTATCCCTCGCATAACTATCCGATCCTGATGGAGGAGGCGCGTCGCATCGGGTTGAAAGCAGACACGATGCCTGCGGCCGTCAACACGCTGTTGCTGGAACTCAACGAAATCTACAGCGAGATGGGTCAGCGCGCCACCACCGACTTCGACCCGACGCATTCGCACAGCAACGAGATTCTCAACATCTGGGAATCGGGCGGCATCCAGACCCACTACAAGCAGGACAAGGACTGGTTCTATCGCATGGAGGAGCGCCGCTGGATCACGCTCAACGATAATTCCGCCTGGCACCGTCTCGAACAGGTGGACGGGAAAACGGTGGAAAGCATTTTGCACATCGCGTAAAACGATCCATGTAGTGACGACTTCAGTCGTCCAGGCAAAACGACTAAAGTCGTCACTACATGGTCATTCACTACACAACCATTCAGCCCATGCAAGTTCCCGATCCCAATTTTGAAACGCGCGTGCGCGCCAGTTTTTCGCAACAAGGAATGCTGGCGGCGCTCGGCGCGCAGATCGGACTGTTACGCGCGGGCGAAGTACACCTGGTCGCGCCGTACGACGCGCGCTTCACACAACAGGACGGATTCCTGCACGCGGGCATCGTCACCACGCTGGCGGACTCCGCCTGCGGCTACGCCGCGTTCACGCTGATGCCCGCCGCTTCGCGCGTCCTTTCGGTGGAATTCAAAGTCAACCTGCTTTCCCCCGCCCGCGGCGAACGCTTCCGCGCCGAGGGCCGCGTCATCAAAGCGGGCAAGACGATCACCGTCTGCGAAGGGAAATTGTTTTCCATGCAGGGAGAGGAAGAGTCTCTCTGCGCCATCATGCAGGCGACGATGATTTGTATTCGAGAATGACCGACCTCACCCCTCTCCACTTCTACGACGACCCCATCGAAGTCATCTTCGAGACGCCGCCCGCGCTGGAAAAGTCCCCGCCCTGCCCGAACGGCTTTATCTGGCGGGGACAAACTTTCCGCGTGATCGAGTCCCTCTCGGAGTGGGCGGATTTTGCGCGGCGCGGCCGCAATGCCAAAAACATGCGTCCCGCGCACGCGGTCGTCGCGGCGGGACGCGGCTCGCTCAACGTGGGACGTTTTTACTTCCGCGTCCGCGCTGTGTTGTCCAGCAGTTCAAGTTCGTCCAGCAGTTCAAGTTCGTCCAGCAGTTCAAGTTCGTCCAGCAGTTCAACTGCTGGACAACGGGTCTTCGATCTCTACTACGACCGCGCCATGAAAAACGTGGATGAACGCAAGGGGCAATGGTTTTTATATCGGGAATTGTCCGTAAAATAAAAACCAGGTTTCCCGGACCCCACAGGGGCGCTTCGCGGGAAGCCTGGTTTTTGCTGTATCACAACCTCCAAAAAACCTGTTTTTTCATCTCAATTGCCAGAACTGGAAACGCTCCAATCCCAGGATAGCCAGATCAAACGGAACGCCCATCACCAGGGAGATCACAGAGACGATGAACCAGAACGAGTTGTACACGAACGGAACGTACCACAACGCCGCGAAGACCAGGAGCGGGAGGAAACTACGCATGCTGTCCACCCGTTCGCGAATGGCGGGGTTGAGGAAGGGTTCGATCATCCCGTAACCGTCGAAGGGCGGCAACGGGATCAGGTTCAGGATGACCGCCGAGACCTGCAGGAAAGCAAGGAAAGCGATGCCCGGCCAGGGGTTATTGTTATCGAAGGCGCCGCCAAGCGGGACAAATCGCAGGATGGTTCCCAGCACGATGGCAACCACCAGGTTCGCCAGCGGCCCGGCCAGCGAGACGGCGCTCCGCCAGCGCGGACTGCGCAACCGCTCCGTCTCGATGTAGACCGCGCCGCCCGGCAGGCCGATCCCGCCCATCACCAGGAACACCAGGGGCAGCACAATGGAATACACCGGATGCGTGTATTTCAACGGGTTGAACGTCAGATAGCCCTTGTCCTTCACGCTGGTGTCGCCGCCCAGATACGCCACCAGCGCGTGCGAAAATTCGTGCAGGCACAACGAAAAGATCCAACCGATGAGAACGATGGCGAAGGTCATTACCCGACTCCGTTAGCAAAAGGATTATTTTGAGAGTTTCGCTTCAATGGAATCCACAAACTGCACTGCTGAATTTAATACCTCAAGCGCTTGTTCATTGCTCAAATCAGCTTCTTCTTCGTAATCCCCCGTCAGCCTTGTGTCAAACGCGTGATGAAGGAATTTGCTCATTTCTTTTGGAAGAATTTTCGGTTCGATAAAGTGTTGATCGAATAACGCCAGAACCCCAGTGTGCTTGGAAGATTCCTCGCCAATGGACGCAAGCATCGCCAATGCGGCATAGAACATGGAATAGTATGCGCGGTTCGCTATACTGGCCGCGGTTCCACCTGTCTCAACCAACCGCTGGGCATCCTGCAGGGTCACATGAGCGCGTTCCAGGCGGTGGCGAATCAAAACTTCAGTATCAGATTGGCGGCTCATACCACAATCCCTTCCCGTTCCACATTTTTATAGAAAGGCAGAAATCCAAAGCGTTCTATTTTCTCTTCTGTGGCGGGAAGGGTTGAGATCATTCTCCCCGCATCGAATCCCACCTCCCAGGCAATATCGGAAACCAGCCTGCGCGTGGACGGATTCAAATCGGGCAGGATGATCAGCAGGTCAATATCCGAGTCTTTGGTTGCATCGCCGCGCGCCTGCGAGCCAAACATGATCACTTTCACAGGCTGGCCGAGCGCGTCCGAAATCCTATTGCGGACTTCAGCGGCAAGTTTCAGGGCGCGGACTCGCGGGCGCAATTTTCTCATGCCGCAATTATAACCCTCTAATCCTCGTACCCATTGGGGTGTGACTTGTGCCACTCCCACGCGCCGGCAAGGATGTCGCGCAAGTCCTCGTGGACGGGACTCCAGCCCAGCTCGCGGCGGATCTTTTCGGACGACGCCACCAGCCGCGCGGGATCGCCCGCCCGCCTCGGAGATTCAACTGCGGGGATCGCGTGACCCGTGACGGAGCGCGCCATCTCGATCACTTCCTGGACCGAGTAGCCGCTTCCGCTCCCCACGTTGTACACCAACCGCTCGCGGGACGCCAGCGCCTCGAGCGCCAGTAGGTGCGCGGACACCAGGTCCGCGATGTGGATGTAGTCGCGGATGCAGGTGCCGTCAGGCGTGGGATAGTCCGTCCCGTTGACGTTGATCGAATCCAATTTGCCAAGCGGCACGCCCAGGACACGCGGGATCAGATGCGACTCGGGCTGGTGCGCCTCGCCGCGTCCGGGCAGGGCGCCGCAGGCGTTGAAATATCGTAGCGCGGCAAAATGCAGTCCGTGGATTTTTCTGTACCATTCGAGCGCCTGCTCAATCATCAATTTCGTCTGCCCGTAGACGTTGGTGGGGCCGAGCGGCGACTCCTCGGTCAACGGTTCTTCGCTGGACTGGTAGACTGCCGCGGTGGACGAGAGCACAAAACGCCCCACTCCGGCGCGCGTCGCAGTTTCGATTAATCGCAAAGAATTGATGAAGTTATTCTCGAAAAATCGTCCCGGCTCCTTCATCGATTCGCCCGCTTCGATAAAGGCCGCGAAGTGCATCACCGCGTCGAATTTTTCGCCGGTCAGCGCGGATTGCAAAGTCTCCGCGTCTGCCAGATCCGCGTGGATGAAACGCGCACCCGCGGGAATCGCGGCGCGATGTCCGCTGACCAGCGAGTCGTAGACCGTGACCGAATGTCCCGCCTTGAGCAGGGCTTCCGCGGTGGCCGAGCCGATGTAGCCCGCCCCGCCGGTGACAAAGATGTTCATGGATTATCCTTTTTTACCTCGAAAAAGTGAGACCACTTCCCTGCGAAGTCCCCGAAGGGGGAGCGGAGGGCGGCGCTCGTCCGTCCCATAGTCGAAGGACAGGTAGATTCCGCCGTGCTTGACTTTACTGCAAAAAAGTTTTTTTGGCTCCGGCTTGTCCGGGTTAGGGTAATCGCGCCATACCGGACATTTGCTCGAAGTGCTTATCGAATGCAAATACCTCTGTGATTTTGAGACGGCGCGCTAACGTCAGGATAGCGCAATCTGTATATGACCACTCTTTGTCGGCGTATTGTTGAAACAAAGCCCAGGTATCATTCTCGCCATCCGCGCCAAGCGCTGTCCACATCTGGGCTGGATTGAGCCGTAGTTCCATTCCAACACGAATTGCCACGTTTGCCCCGATTCTAGCCTTCAACAGGGTCATGGTTTCCGCGAAAACCAGGTCGGCCAGGACGAAAATCCCATGACCGGCTAAAAACTCTTTCACGAAAGCACGGGCTTCAGTATGATGGAGATCTGTGCTGGTCACAAAGGCATAGATGGCCCCGGTGTCAATCAGAATTCGGCGCATGGGTCACTCCTGACGATTCTCAGGGCTACCCACAAGATATAGCTCGGGTCCCTCGCTCACTGCAATTCCCCCGATCAGCGGGTTGTGATCCTCAGCAATCCCGGCAATGTTCCAGATGGATTCGATGGTATTGGAAGAGGTAGCTTCTGCATCGCGCTGGATCAACTGCCGGATGATTTCAGCCATGCTAACCCCAGCACGCTTGGCACGCTCGGTTAAAAAACGAACCTGCCATTCTGGGAGTGAAATTTGAAGACGATTCATGGATGTGCTCATCGCCATATCTCCTGGTGATGTAACCAGGATACATCACCCTAAGAAGTTTGTCAAGGAGGAAGTTTTTGCAGTGGTTATAAGTTTGGAGCGCGCGTATGCCAATCTGTCGCCTGCTGACAAACGTGCGCGGCGCGTAACAACACATCCTCGCGGAAGCGTGGGGCGATGAGTTGCAATCCAATCGGCAATCCCTGCCCATCGAATCCCACCGGGAACGAAATGCCCGGCACGCCCGCCAAATTTGCGGGCAGGGTAAACACGTCTTCGAGGTACATCGCCAGCGGATCGTCCGCGTGCGCGCCAGCGCGGAACGCGGTGGTGGGGGTTGTGGGGGCGGCGATCACGTCCACGTCCGCGAAGGCCCGCTCAAAGTCACGCGTGATGAGCGTGCGCGCCTTCTGCGCCTGTCCGTAATACGCGTCGTAATATCCCGCCGAGAGCGCGTACGTCCCGATCATGATGCGCCGCGTCGTCTCCTCGCCGAAGCGTTCGCCGCGCGTCTTGAAGAAAACCTCCCAGAGCGAATCGGCCTCGGCGCGCGGCCCATAGCGGACGCCGTCGAAGCGCGCCAGGTTGGCAGAGGCCTCCGCGGGCGCGAGGATGTAATAAACGGGCAGCGCGTACTCGGTGTGCGGCAGGCTGATCTCGCGGACGTCCGCGCCGAGCGACTTCATCTGTTCGATGGCAACCCGCGTCTTTTCCTCGACTTCGGCCTGCATCCCCTCGATGAAATATTCCTGCGGGACGCCGACGCGCAAACCGCGTAGGGATATTGCATCTGTAGAGACGTTGCATTGCAACGTCTCTACGCGCGCCGAGGTCGCATCCAGCGGATCACGTCCCGCCATCGCGGAGAAGATCAGCGCGGCATCTTCCGCAGTCTGCGCCAGCACGCCGACCGTATCCAGCGACGAGCCGAACGCGACCAGGCCGTAGCGCGAGACGCGCCCGTAGGTGGTCTTGAGACCGGTCACGCCGCAAAACGAGGCGGGCTGGCGGACGGAGCCGCCCGTGTCGGTGCCGAGCGCGGCCGGGATACATCGCGCGGCCACCGCGGCCGCGCTCCCGCCTGAGGATCCGCCAGGGACGCGGGAGAGGTCCCAGGGATTGTTGGTTCTTCCATAAGCAGAGTTCTCAGTCGAGGAACCCATCGCGAATTCGTCGGTGTTGGTCTTGCCGATGACGATCGCGCCCGCCTCCTGTAATTTTTTGACCGAGGTGGCGGTGTACGGCGGGATGAAGCCTTCGAGGATCTTCGAGCCAGCCGTGCAGGGCATGTTCGCGACGGTGAGAACGTCTTTGACAGCAATCGGCAGGCCGCGTAGTGGGTAATTGGTAATTGGTAATTGGTAATTGGCGGTTAGCGTTTGGTCGGCAGCATCGGCCTGGGCGAGGGCTTGTTCCGCGTCCACGTGCAGGAACGCATGCAGGGACGGGTCAAGCCGCGCAATCTCATCCAGCGCGGCGCGAACGAGGTCGCGGCTGGAGAATTCGCCGCGCGCCAGTCCGCGTTGCATTTGGGTGAGGGTGAGGGAGGAGATGGTTGGCATGGTAAGAAACCATGTAGTGACGAATTTATTCGTCCCTGACGACTTAAGTCGTCACTACGTGGGAGAGATTATTCAAACACCGGCGGGACTTTGAATTGATCCCCGTCTGTTTCGGGCGCGTTGGCAAACAAAGCCTCAGTCGTCAGGCCGGGACGCGACTCGTCCGCGCGCAGGGACATTTCGGTCAGCGAGCCGCCCGTGGTGGGAGGCACGTCGCGCGTATCCAGTTCCTGCAATTTGGCGATGTGCTCCAGGATGGTCGAGAGCTGGCCGCGATAGCGTTCCTTCTGCTCTTCGGTCAGTTGCAGGCGTGCCAGGCGGGCGATGTGTTCAACTTCTTGAATGGTAAGGGACATGGTGAGAATTATAGGCGAGAAACCGTTTTCCGCCAAAGGCGAGAAAGCGGGGTTCTACGGCCACCCTTCCGCGTACCACTGGATATATTCGTCCACGTGCGCGGACCAGTAGGCCTCATCGTGCGCGCCGGTGTTGAGATGCCATTCGTGGGGCAGTCCGTATTTGGTGAAGACCTCTTCCACGCTAGTGTTGAAGAGACGTTCGCGGTCGTTGTCGCCCACATCCAGGTAGAGACGCGGCCAGAGTTCAGGGGGCATGCCGCGCACCCAGCGTTCGAGCATGGAACGATTCTCGGCAAAGATGGCCGGGGAGTGCAGGCCGAGCGAGCCGAACAGGTCGGGACGCGTCATGCCGAGTTGGAAGGCCCAGCCGCCGCCGCGCGAGAGTCCGCCGAGGGCGCGGTGGGAGCGGTCCGCGAGGGTGCGGAAATGCCCATCAATGTAGGGAATGACATCGTTAAGCAGATACTGCCCGAAGCGCGTACCCAGGTCAAGATTCCAGTAGCGGTCTTCGGGAAAGACCATGATGAAGGGAACAGATTGCCCGGAGTGGATGAGTTTGTCCGCGGCGGCGGGCGCGCCGAGGCGCACCCACTGGTCGGCGGTGTAGGTCTGCCCGTTGAGCAGGTAAAGGACGGGATAACGCTGTTCGGGGAACTGGTCGTAGCAGGGAGGCAGGTAGACGATGAAAGCGGTCGGACGGACTTCCGTGGGGACTTCGCCGTTTTGCAATTCGCCGGGCTGGCTAAGACAGGTCAGCGGGGTGGGAGTAAGTGTGATGCTGGGCAGGGTGGGCAGGGGCGGGACGCGCGTCTTTGTGGCGGTTGGCGGCAGGGACGTTGCAGGCAACGTCCCTGCGTTCGACGGCGAGCAGGCCCAAAGTCCGGAAAGAAGCGAGAGGGTGAGGAGGAGGAGTAGAGACGTTGCGGGCAACGTCTCTACTTGACGGTTGTACATCCCACGCATTATACTCGTCCCGTCCGGGGTGTGGCGCAGTTGGCAGCGCACCGCGTTTGGGACGCGGGGGTCGTCGGTTCAAGTCCGACCACCCCGACCTCATGGAAACCGACGATCTTTTGATCGTCGGTTTCGCTCTTAACGCGAATGGCACGACGAAAAGTACGGTGTGAACGACGTAAACGATGCGACGCGAACTTGTTTGGGACATTTGCGTTGAGAATTTGTCCGATAGCGAATTCGGAAATAAAAAACCCCTCTCCCAAACGGGAAAGGGGCGAAAGGAATAGGTGGGAACTAACCCTCCGCGATCACGATCACCTTGTCTTCAGGCACGAAGGTGACGGCCGCGGACTTCTTCGGGTTGGTGTGAATGCCGTACGATTTTTCGGCATCGTGACTTTCGCCCTGGATGCGGTAGCCGATGGCAGTCTCGCCGCGCTGATTGGCGGCCGCGACCACCGTCTGGAAGTTGACGGGCTTGCCCGCTTCCACGTAATCGCCGATGGGCTTGAGATAGATCTCCGCGCCCTCGGGGTCGAAGATGTCGGTGAAGACGGGGAGCAGGCCGCGGTTCTCGCTCAGTTGCGCCATCATCAAACTGACCAGGTGCTCGCTGACGATGAAGTCGTCCACCTGGGCGGCCTCGGCCAGTTCGCGGTTGCGCAGGTCGAGCATCTCGCTGACGATGGAGAAGGGCGTCTCGTCTTTCTCGGCCATGTCGCGCAGGTGCAGGAGCGTGACGAGGGTCTTCGCATCGGCTTCCTGCGGCTCGAGTTGGCTGTAGGCCAGCACGATGACGTGGTCATAATCGGGGATATTCAGCGATTTGAGCAAGGCGCGGTCGGTGGTGTCGCCCTCCTTCACTTCCACTTTTTGGTTAATTAGTTTTCCGGCATACCCGCGGATCTGTTTATCCAGGTTGGGCAGGTCGGTGACGACCGTCACCAGCGAACCTTTTGCAACGTAAGAGTCCAGTTCGCGGAGGATGGTCGCGCCGGAACGGTTCCAGCCGAGAATGAGACATTTCTCGGGCGCGGCTTTGGCGCGCGTGCCGTTCGAGTGGATGACGCTCGCATCCACCGCGGCGGGATGCGCCGCGATGCGAACCGTATCGTCGTCCGCAGAGACGGCAATGACGGCGTCGCCCGACTGCAAAGTGGAATCCATCGGCGGGTTCATTTGGGCGGTCCCGTCGGCGCGGCGCAAACCCATCACGGCGGAGTCTTCGTAAGCCAGGAGCGCGTCGCTGTAGGTCTTGCCGGTCAGCGCGGGTTCCTGCTTGAAGTAGATCTCGTCGCCGCCGAAATTCATCAGTTCGGTGTAAACAATCGAAAGTCCGGATTGACGCGAGGTCTGCGCGACGACGCGGGCGATCAGTTCGTTCGTCAGCACGGGCTGGACGATGTCGCGCTGTCCGATCATCCCGACCACATCCATGTTCTTCGGGTCGCGGATCTGCGTCACAATGTGATACGGTTCGGCGCGGCGGTTCGGGCTGTTCGTCAACGCCAGCACCGACTTGATGACGTGCGTATCGGGGTCGCTGCCCTCGGGCAAGACGACGATCGAGCGCGCCGTGTGCGGGCTGACGATCTCGATGTCGGTCAGGTCAATCGGACTGCCGGAACGGCAGATGATGCGCGTATTCTTCGTGTCGGGGATGCGCTCGCGGATCGCGTCCTCCATCTGGACCTTGTCCTGGTCCGCCATTACGACGATGGCCGCGCCGCCCTTGCGATTCTCGTTTGCGACCACCAACTCGGAGATGATGGTGAAGACCTGCGGCGTCCAGCCGAGGATGACGGTGTGGTCGTTCTCGAGCACGAGCGAGCGTCCCTTGCGAAGGCGGTCTATCTGCGCTTCGAGTCCGCTCGAAAGGACGCCGATGAGTGTGCTGACAATGAAGATGCCGCCGATGGTGACGAGCAACATGATAAGGCGGAAGCCCCAGCCCGCGTCGCCGCCCATTGTGCCCGCGTCGAGCGTGCGCATGAGACTCAGCCAGGCGGCCTCGAAGAAATTGGGCGTGTCCGCGCCTTCGGGCGCCAGCAAACGTCCGCCGATGGTGATGATCAAAGCGGCGACGGAGATGATTACGAGCGTGATGAGCGCCAGGCCGCCGATCAACGCGGACGTGCCGCGCGCCATCAGGTTGTCGAACCAATAACCGAAACGCTGACGAAAGGAATGTTTTTGTGGCATAGGATGCCTCCCGGAAAATTTTCACCGATT
>Ga0210004_1002413_pt1 | contig 10632 bp, 8 predicted proteins | sample CryGey13umfilter_FD_185450 | JGI IMG/M metagenome (GOLD analysis project Ga0210004, IMG submission 185450) | Groundwater microbial communities from aquifer in Utah, USA - Crystal Geyser 4/8/14 3 um filter (SPAdes) (version 3) | ecosystem: Environmental > Aquatic > Deep subsurface > Groundwater...
CGGTGATGCCTTGCACGTCCATCGCGGACAGCGCTTCACGCACTTCGTCCAGCTTGAACGGTTTGATGATTGCGGTGACCATTTTCATCATGACTCTCCTTGAATGACGGGGCGGCGAACCGCCCCGTTGTGATTACATCGAACGGCTGATAGCGAGAACCAGTTGGCCCTTGCCCAGGTCGTTGCCTTGCGGGTCAACCAGGTTGTCCAGGTTGGTCTTGCTGTACATCGCGCTAAAGCCGTAACCGCCGATATCCTTGGAGACGCTGAAGTTGTAGTCGGTGTAATCGGAAGCCGGGCTATTGGCGATGGTCTGCTTGCCGTAGTGGGCACCGAGGGAGATGCCGGCTGCTTCCAGGTCATAGCTGGCGCTGAGGTCCAGGTAACCGCTGCCGCTGGAGTCGGCGGCGCCGAACAAGTTGCCCGAGCTGCGCGAATACTTGGCGGAGACCCACTTGTAGCTGACCTTGCCGTACAGTTCGTTGGTGTTGGCAGACAGGTTCGTGCCATATTCGCCGGGGTAGTTGTAGCGCAGGAAGCCGACGTCGTAGCCGATGTCGCCTGCCTCACCGGAGAAACCGAGGTAGGTGTCGATCTCGGTGCCGGCGTTGCTGGCGGTGCCAAAATCGCTCAGCCAGGAAATGCTGGAACCCCAGACGCCAACATAGAGACCGCTTTCGTGGGCATAGTCAAAACCGCCTTGCAGCGCGGGCTTGTTGCCGGTTTGCGAGATGCCGCGATACAGGTAGTTAGAGGTCATGCTAACGTTTGCGCTGAAAGGAGACTCTTCAGCCATGGCCGGGGCAGCGAACGAAGCAACGAGAGCAGTGACAAGCAGTTTTTTCTTAAGCATGGTATTTCCTTTCATTAAGTTTCAAGGCGGGACAAAAGTATCCACGCCCCTCTTTAAGCAGCTAGCGTGCCAACTCTTGTAAATGCCATAAGAGCAGGCTTTCCGATGTCTTGAGGGGGCAATCAGCGAAAAACAGAATGCACCGGTAGCGCGCGGATCACGGGGTGTGCGCACCGTGTTGGTGCATAAGATTTTGGTACACTGCTGGTACACCGTTAATCAGAAGGAATTAAAGATGTTGAACAAAAAATTCTTTGAAGAGATGTCAGCGAAATTGAATGAAGCAGTCGCCAACAGCCCGGCCAAGGACTTCGAGAAGAACGCCCGCTCGCTGCTGGCGCAGGGATTCTCCAAACTCGATCTGGTCACGCGCGAGGAATACGAGGTGCTGGCGGCGCGGCTGGACAAGATGGAAGCGCGCCTGGCCAAACTGGAAACGGGGAAGTAATGTTCTGCCAACGTGCGGGGACGACAGGCTGATGGGACTCGCCGTTCTCTACAGTCGCGCGCTGTCCGGCATGGAAGCGGCGCTGGTCACGGTCGAGGTGCACCTTGCCAACGGCCTGCCGCAATTCACCATCGTCGGCTTGCCGGAAACCGAGGTGAAAGAAAGCAAGGATCGCGTGCGCGCCGCCTTGCAGAATTGCCAGTTCGAATTCCCCGCGCGCCGCATCACGGTCAATCTTGCGCCGGCCGATCTGCCAAAAGAAAGCGGGCGCTTCGACTTGCCGATTGCACTGGGCATCCTCGCCGCCTCCGGGCAAATCCCTGCCAACAAACTGAATGAATACGAATTTGCCGGTGAGCTCGCATTGACCGGCGAGTTGCGCGCGATTCGCGGCGCGCTGGCGATGACTTATCGCGCCGCCGACTCGGGGCGCGCCTTTATCCTTCCCGCAGTGAATGCAGCGGAAGCCGCGCTGGTGGAAGATGCGGTGGTCTATCCGGCGCAATCGCTGTTGCAGGTGGCGGCACATCTGACCGGGCGCGAACTGCTGAGTCGCTTTATCCCGCAGACAGAAGTTGTGCCGCAACACTATCCCGATATGAGCGAAGTAAAGGGTCAGTCGACCTCCAAGCGAGCGCTGGAGATCGCTGCCGCCGGCGGACACAGCGTATTGATGTCCGGCCCGCCGGGCACCGGCAAGAGCATGCTGGCGCAGCGCTTTCCCGGCATCCTGCCGCAGATGACGCAACAGGAAGCGCTGGAATCCGCCGCCATGCAATCGCTGGGCGGCATGTTCGATATCGAAAACTGGAAACGCCGTCCCTATCGCGCACCGCATCACACGGCGAGCGCGGTGGCACTGGTCGGCGGTGGCAGCAATCCGCGACCCGGCGAAATCTCCGTCGCGATGCACGGCGTTTTATTTCTGGACGAACTGCCGGAGTTTGACCGCAAAGTGCTGGAGGTTTTGCGCGAGCCGCTGGAGAGCGGGCGCATCACCATCTCACGCGCCGCGCGGCGCGCCGATTTCAAGGCGCAGTTCCAGCTTGTGGCGGCGATGAACCCCTGTCCCTGCGGATACCTCGGCCACTTCAACGGCAAGTGCCGCTGCACGCCGGATCAGGTGGCGCGCTATCGCGGCAAAATTTCCGGCCCTTTGCTGGACCGCATCGACATCCAGATCGAAGTGCCCGCCGTGCCGCAGGAAGATTTGCTTAAACAATCCGATGGCGAAAGCAGTTCCGCCATTCAGGCGCGCGTCGAAGCCGCGCGGCAACGCCAACTGGCGCGCCAGAACAAGCCGAATGCACTGCTTTCGGTCACCGAGATCGAAACCTGGTGCACGCCCGATGCACAGGGCGAAGCGCTGCTGCGGCAGGCGATCACACGCCTGAATCTATCGGCGCGCGCTTACCATCGCGTGCTCAAGGTGGCGCGCACCATTGCCGATCTGGCGGGCAGCGAAAATATCCTGACCGCACATATTGCCGAGGCAGTGCAGTATCGGCGCATGGACAGATCAAATTAGGGAAACTCTGATTAAGTCCTCATTCGTCATTCCGGCGAAGGCCGGAATCCAGTGTTTTGCGAGCATCCGCTTCGCGGATTGCCTGCTTACCCCGCTTCAATGGGCTGGACACCGGCCTTCGCCGGCGTGACGGACTTAATCAGACCCTCCTTAGAGAGCAATAGAACTGAGGTAATGTTATGTCTCAAATGTCCGGCGATCATAAACAGCCGCAGCCAGTTTTAGCGCCGCCCCCCATTGTCCCGAAAAAATTCCTGACCAATCAGGGCGACAACACCCTGAGCAAGCGGCTGGAGAAAATCCTGCCGCAGACGCACGACTTCGGTTGCCTTGTCGGTTACTTTTTTATCAGCGGATTTTTCCGGCTCTATCCCGCGCTGGAACAGGTAAAGAAAATCCGCATCCTCATTGGCCTGAAAAACGAACAGGTCATACACTATGTGTGATTGATGAACAGGAAAACCAGTCAGAACCAAAGCTGATTTGCTCGATAGGACTGGCATAATCAATCGACATCGTAAGGAGAAGAACCATGAACATGAACTACAAACCCTATATCACCCGCGACCCCTCGATCTGCGGCGGTGAACCTGTCATCACCGGCACACGGATAGCAGTGCGCACCATCCTCGCCAGTCTGGCAGAAGGGATGAGCACGGAAGAGCTCTTGGTGGATTTTCCGACGCTCAGCCGTGATGCCGTGCGTGCCGTTGTTGCCTTTGCGGCAGTATCGGCAGAAGAAGACCTGCCCTTGCCGGCAACCCCGGTTCTGGCATGAGGCTGGAAAAAGCAGTTAGGCATTTTTCAGTTACAGGCGTAATCTCTACGCATGAAAGTATCTGAGCTATTGCGACTGTTGGATAAGGATGGTTGGCTGGTCGTGCGTCAACGTGGTAGCCATCGCCAATTACATCACAATACAAAACCGGGTACCGTTACTGTTGCTGGAAAACCGAGCGTAGATGTCCCTCCCGGTACATTAAACAGTGCGCTTAAACAGGCTGGCTTAAAGGAGTAATTCCATGCGTTACATGGTCGTTATTGAAAAAGGAGCTTCCAGTTACGGTGCTTTTGTTCCAGATTTACCCGGCTGCATCGCCGTTGGAGAAACAGAAGCAGAAGCACTTACACTTATTGAAGAAGCCATCCAGTTTCATCTTGAAGATATGAGGAATGGCGGATTTCAAATCCCGCAGCCTGCGTCAAAAAGCACTTTTGTGGAAGTGGCTCTGGCTGCCTGACTCGTTAAGAAAACGCGGATTAAATAAGCCGTTCGCCCTGAGCTTGTCGAAGGGTGGGTTCTAGCAAATTGATTGTTAATAGATTTAATCCGATCATGGTTCGACAGGCTCACCACGAACGGATTAAATCCGCGTTTCCTTAAGTGTGCGATCACCCTCAGGGTAGTGTATGTCCCAAATGTCCGACGACCATAATCAACCGCAACCGGTTTCCGCGCTACCGCCCATTGCCCCGAAAAAATTCCTGACCAATCAGGGCGACAACACCCTGAGCAAGCGGCTGGAGAAAATCCTGCCGCAGACGCATGACTTCGATTGCCTTGTCGGTTACTTTTTTATCAGCGGGTTTTTCCGGCTCTATCCCGCGCTGGAACAGGTAAAGAAAATCCGCATTCTCATTGGCCTGATGAATGAACAGGTCATACACGGCTTGATCCAGATTGCCAAAGACTCCCCGGAAGAAAACCCCCCGTCCACTGCCGAGGTTAAAAACACCTTTGGCGGGATGCTGCGCAGGGAACTGGTCGAGGCACAGGATTCGCTTGCCATCGAGACCGGCATCCAGAAATTTATCGAGTGGATTCGTTCGGGCAAGCTGGAGGTAAAGCTGTATCGGGAGCAGAATATCCACGCCAAGATTTACATCATGACCCCCGAACAGGCCACGCCTGATGTGCATCACGGCTACGTCATTACCGGGTCAAGCAACCTGTCCCATAGCGGGCTGGAAGGCAATCTGGAATTCAATGTCCTGCTCAATGAACCGGAAGAGCACGACTACGCGCTGCATCGTTTCAACGAGCTTTGGGCGGATGCCGTGGATGTGAAGGATGTCCACGACACCATTATCGACACGGTGGAAAAAGAATCGCCCTTTGCCTTTTTTACCCCGCACGAACTCTACCTCAAGTTTCTGGCGGAATATTTCCGCGACTATTTGGGCGACCGCACCAAGCTGACCTTGGGAATGTTGCCGCAAACTTTCAAAAAGCTGCAATACCAGGAAGATGCCGTATTCACCGCGCAGCAGATGCTCAAAACCTACGGCGGCGTCTTCATTGCCGACGTGGTGGGCTTGGGCAAAACCTACATGTCGGCATTGCTGGCGCTACAGCTTGATGGCCGCTGCCTGGTTATCGCGCCGCCCAGCCTGCTTGATGAAAACAGCCCCGGCTCATGGCGTAACGTGTTTCGTGATTTCGGCATCCCCGGCCACAAGTGCGAGTCTATTGGCAAACTCGAAGAACTCCTGGAACAAGGCGTTGAAAACTACAAATACGTTTTCATTGATGAGTCCCACCGCTTCAAAGGCGATTCGACCCAGCGTTACGAATTGCTCACGCGCATCTGCCAGAACAAGGGCGTTATTCTGGTTTCCGCCACCCCCTACAACAACACGGTTGACGATATCTACAGCCAACTGAAACTATTCCAGCCGCCCCGCAACAGCACCATCCCTGGCTTGCGCAATCTGGAAGCGTTTTTCGACATGCTGCGGAAAAACCTCAAGGGACTGCATCGTCTCGATGATGCCGAGGCATACATCACGGCAGTCGGGGAAAATGCACAAAAGTTGCGGGATCATGTGCTCAAATACGTCATGGTTCGGCGCACGCGCAGCGAGATTGAGGAGTACTACGGCGACGACTTGAAGAAACAGAATATCTGGTTTCCCCAGATCAACGATCCCGTTCCCTTGCTTTACCAGCTTAACAAGACGGAAAGCGCCGTCTTCACCAGCACCTTGGAACGTATCACCAGCGCCGATTTTCATTGGGCACGCTACCAGGCACTGAACCCAGACTATTACACTGGGAAGACTGAAGACCGCGCCGTGCAGGGGCAGCGCAATCTCGCCAAATTCATGAAAATCCTGCTGGTGAAGCGGCTGGAAAGCAGCTTCTACGCATTCGGTAAAACCCTTGATCGGTTCATCAATACTCACGAGCTTGTCTTGCAAGCCTTCGATGAAGGCGTCGTTTATACCAGCAAAAAATATAGCCACAAGGTGCTGGAGTTCATGGAGGATGGCGACGATGCCGCCATTGAAAAACTCATCCTGGCAGAGAAGGTAGAGAAGTTTTCCGCTGCGGATTTCACCCCGATTTTTCGCCAGCATGTTGCGTCTGACTTGGACACGTTGCGCGCGATCAAGCGATCATGGGAAAGCGTGACGCGCGACCCAAAATGGATAGAGTTCAAGCGCGAACTCTCTTCGAATCCGGGATTCACAACGGGTAAGCTGATCATCTTTAGCGAGTTTGCCGACACTGCCCGTTATCTGGCGGAACGCATCCAGAAGGAAGTTGAACCCAAGACCCTGCTGTTTAGCTCGGACTCCAGCCCCGAACAGCGCCGCGACGTTATCGCCAGCTTCGATGCCAACAGCAAAGGGCGCGGCGATTTCCGCATCCTCGTCACCACGGACATTCTCGCGGAAGGCGTGAACTTGCATCGTTCCGCCACGGTCATCAATTACGACATCCCGTGGAACCCCAGCCGCATGATGCAACGGGTTGGGCGCGTGAATCGCGTCGGCACTAAATTCAAGACCATCTTCACCTACAACTTCTTCCCCACCGACGAAGGCAACAGTGAGATTGCGCTGAAAGAATCCGCCAAATCCAAGATTCATGCCTTCATCAAACTGTTGGGCAACGATGCGCGCCTCTTGACTGGCGATGAGGAGATTACCTCACACAATCTTTTCGACCGGATCAATACCAGGAAAGCCGCCGAAGGCGACGAGGCCGAGTCCAAGAGCTACTTGAAATATCAGCGCCAGATTCTCGAAGTGAAAGAAAAACAACCGGAATTGTTCAAGCGCATTCTCGCGCTGCCGCGCAAGGCGCGCTCGACCCGCTTGCACGCGCCGGAACCGGCCTCGGCGGATAAACCGGATACGGCACCGATGCCGGATCGTCCCGCTGTGATTACCTATTTTCGCCAGGATCGGCTGGATAAATTCTTTCGCGCCCATGCCCATACGGGCTTTGCCGAAGAGCTGGATTTCTTCACGGCAGCCGAAACGCTTGAAACCACGCCCGACGAAGCCAGGCAGACTATCCCGCCGGAACAGTTCTATCCGCTACTGGACAAAAACAAGGCTGGATTTCAAACTGCCACCAGCCCCACCATCGAAAGCATCATGCCCGCTACCGCATCCGGTAGCGGCAACGAGGCGATTATCTTGAAGCGGATGCGCGCGCGAGATTTTCGCAACTGCGATGCCTTCAAAGCGGAAGATAAAAAATTCGTCAAACAAGTCGAGCAGATTATTTCGGAAGGCCGTGTCGGCAAGCACACCATCCGCAAGATCAAGGAGGCATTCGATAAAACCGCCGCCCCGCTCGAAATGCTGGCGATACTGCGCAATGAAATTGCCGACCAATATCTGCTGGGCACACCACAAAAAACGGACAGGAATACATCATCCGCGCCACGGGAAGTGATTCTTTCCTCATACCTGCCTTAAGGAATTTCACACCCAATGGACAAGACCACTGCACAGCGCATCGTAAGCAAAACCTTCAAAGCCGCCTTTGAGCGCAACCGTTTTCGCGACTTCACCAACGAGCTCTGTAATGGTTTCGATGAGGGCAAAGCTGTACGATGGCCACATCAATACGTTAAAAATGCTTACAAGGAACAGGTCAGTCATTTTGAGCGTATTGCCTCATATATTGCGCCTGATAATCAGACCTTGGACGTATTGGTCGTTCACCTAAGAAGCGATTCAAGTTTAGAGCGTGCCCGCTCCGTTCTACGGAACTTTGCTGCTGACTATCTGGCCAACCGGGGCGGTAAGGATGCCGCATTAATCGCTTTCGTTTCACAATCAGAAAAGCAGTGGCGTTTTTCGTTTGTCAAAATGGAATACGCCACAAAAGAAGGTGAAAACGGAAAAATCAAGCTCACGACTGAGCTCACCCCGGCGCGCCGCTTTTCCTATCTGGTCGGGGCAGATGAGGAATGCCACACCGCCCAGAGTCGTTTTCTGCCATTGCTGCAAAACACCTCCGACAAGCCCACGCTCGCCCAGATCGAAAATGCCTTCAGCGTCGAAGCGGTTTCCAAGGAATTTTTCAAGGAATATGCACGCTTGTTTGAGACCACCGAGGCCGCGCTGACGGCATTGGTAAAAAAAGACAAAACGCTACGCGCCGACTTCGAGGCCAAGCACGTCAACACCGCAGACTTCACCAAAAAATTGCTCGGCCAGATCGTCTTCCTCTATTTCATTCAGAAAAAAGGCTGGCTCGGCGTGGACAAGGGCGGCAAATGGGGCGATGGCCCGCGACACTTTTTGCGTCAGTTGGCTACTCAGGCCATCGAAAAAAAGCAGTGCCTGTTTAATGACGTATTGGAGCCACTGTTCTACGACACTCTCGCCACGGATCGCGGGCATGAGGCATGGTGCGAGACCTTCCAATGCCGCATCCCGTTCCTCAATGGCGGACTGTTTGAACCCTTGGCCGGATACGATTGGGAGAATACCGAGATCACCCTCCCGAACACCCTGCTGACCAACCGCGAAACCAGCGAGGCGGGCGACATGATCGGCACTGGCATCCTCGATGTGTTTGACCGCTACAACTTCACGGTCATGGAAGACGAGCCGCTGGAAAAAGAAGTCGCCATTGATCCCGAAATGCTCGGCAAGGTATTCGAGAATTTGATCGAGGAAAATCGGCGCAAAGGGCTGGGCACGTTCTACACCCCGCGTGAGATTGTCCATTACATGTGCCAGGAAAGCCTCATCAACTATCTGGACACCGCGCTCAATCACCCTTTGAAGCCTATCGGCATGGTCGCACCGGCGCCGGAAACGCCGCCACTTTTTGTGGATTCCGACGAGCTGCCGAAAGCTCCAAGCGGCCAGCAGGAATTTCTTGAAGCTACCACCCGCATACTGGTGCCACGTGATGAGCTGACAGAATGGATAGGCCAAAGCGACCAGTTCGCCCATTACGCCGCCGCCATTGCCGCAGGCACGAAGGGCGACCATTACCCCAAGCCACCCGCATCCATCCGCAAATATGCCCGCGAGATAGACGAGCTGCTGCGCGACATTACCGTATGCGATCCCGCTGTCGGTTCCGGCGCTTTCCTGGTCGGCATGATGAACGAAATCGTGCGCGCCCGCATGGCGCTGACCCCGTACTTTCCCCCTCTCCCCGTGGGAGAGGGCCGGGGTGAGGGTCGCACCGCCTACCACTTCAAACGCCGCGCGATTCAATACTCGCTTTACGGCGTGGACATTGATGCCGGTGCGGTCGAAATTGCCAAGCTGCGCCTGTGGCTTTCGCTCGTCGTGGATGAAGAGGACGTGCAGCAAACCAAACCGCTGCCGAATCTGGATTACAAAATTGTGGCCGGTAATTCCTTGATTGGCGTAAAAAAGGACATGTTCAACCAAGAGCAGTTCAAACAGCTTGAGGAATTAAAGCCGAAGTTCTTCAACGAATCCGACCGCAAGAAAAAAGCGCAATTCAAAAAGCAGATTGATGACCTGATTCACGACTTGACCAATGGCCGCGAAGTTTTCGATTACGAGATCTACTTCTCGGAAGTTTTTCACGCGAAGGGCGGGTTTGATGTGGTGATTGCGAATCCGCCATATGTCGGGCAAAAAGGTAACAAAGAGATATTTCAAGAAATTGCGAAAACAGATTTCGGGGGGAGATTTCATCAGCGAAGGATGGACTTGTTCTATTTCTTCATTCATCGCTCCTTGGATTTAGGCCACGAACAGACACAAATCGCTTTCATTACCACCAACTATTTTATTACGGCCACGTATGCCGACAAGCTAAGAAAGGACCTCCGTGAACGCGCATCAATTCGAAGCCTGATTAACTTTAATGAGCTTCGCATTTTTGAATCTGCTCTGGGGCAGCACAATATGGTCACTCTATTCGAGCGAGGGAATAACTCAAGCATCAGTGCGTTGACCGCCATAACCAAACGGGTTGGAAATGCTACGCCACAGATTCTGAATTCGATTGTGTCAGGGAATGATCCTGAAACTGAATACCGGAGAGTAAAGCAATCGGATTTGTATCAAGGCGACCAGAACTACATATCACTCATCGGAAATTATGAGACTGGTGGTAATCCAATAATGGCTACTTTGAGTAGAGTAGCTCTAAATGGAAGTTTGCTGGGCACGATCTGCAACGTGTTTCAAGGCATAGTAACTGGTGCGGATAAAGTTAGCCCGAAACACGTTGCACGATTTCAAATCAAAGCAGTTCCCGGCGAAGGAATCTTTGTCCTGACAGATGATGAAATCCGTGCATTACAGCTATCAAAAAATGAACTCAAATATGTTCGCCCTTGGTTCAAAAATTCCGACATCGGGCGATACTTTTGTACTGCGGATAATTCCTTTCACCTGATTTATCGCTCAAGCAAGCATCACGAAAACGACTTAGGCAGCGTAAATAAATAAAGGTATCAATTGACGCCGTGAAGTGGTATGCTTTCAGTCCATGAGCACTCTACCTGGATTGAAGCAAAAGTTTCATGCTGTGTGGCCGCTATTGGATGAGCGAACGAG
>Ga0210004_1002461_pt1 | contig 10546 bp, 7 predicted proteins | sample CryGey13umfilter_FD_185450 | JGI IMG/M metagenome (GOLD analysis project Ga0210004, IMG submission 185450) | Groundwater microbial communities from aquifer in Utah, USA - Crystal Geyser 4/8/14 3 um filter (SPAdes) (version 3) | ecosystem: Environmental > Aquatic > Deep subsurface > Groundwater...
TCGGGACCGCGATCGAAAGCCCGAATCTCCGCCCGATTGACGGACGCGGCCAGGACCGCCCGCCCCAGCCAGCCAGCGGCGCCGAACAGCACAATTCTCATAGCATTTTCGCCCGTCTCACGTTCACCTCGCTTCGTCCTTCTTGCTGCCAAACGCCACGTCCGCCTCCAGCTCGTAGATATACACGTACGGATCCCGCTCATGCGGAAACTTCGGCATCTCGAACGACAGCGTGTTCTCTCCGTCGAGTAGCTCACGGCCCGATATCTCTATCTCCACGATCTCGTGTGCTTTCAACAGGAACCCTGACGGAATTCGTCCGCTGGGTGAGCGGGACTTCCTCAATTCGCTTTCCGTAACCTCGCGGTCGTTCAGGTAGATTTTGATGAGACCGGGCCTCACGATGGTGTGTTGGCGGAACTTGCCGTCGGCGTGCGGGTTCTTCTCGGCGATCCACCGAAACCGCAGCGTGACCGTTGCATGTCGAATGTCCTTGCCGCGAATCGCGAACGGGATCGTCTGGTGAAACTGGCGCGGACGATTTGCTTCCACATAAATCGGCAACTCCTTGTAGAAGGGATAGTGCTTGTCCTTGCGAGCAAGCGTCTTCAGGCTGCCCATTTCCCGCAGAACTGATGTGGTTTGGAGAAAGGTTGTCGAGTCCGCGTGCATGATGTTCCGTCCTTCGGCCAGCCGACACGGGAAGTTGAACATGTAAATGCCATCGGGTTGCTGGGCAAGGAAGTTTTGCGCCATCGCCCGCTGCATGCCGAGGTCCACGTCTAACGGGAATTTCACGCTGCCGCTTCCGTCGTGCCGGGGGGCTAACGGGTTTCGCACTTGAGGCGTATAGAAATCCGCAACGTTGAACGCCGGGCCTGCTTCGACCGAAGGATAGAGCAGCACGCCCGCGTCGTGGCAGAGGGATCGCCACGGCTCAATCACCTGATTGTAGTTGTTCGAATGTTCACTGATTACCAGAATGTCTCCCAGTCGCTCCTTGATCCACTGCCGAGCGTCAATGCCCGCGTTAGTCAGGTTGGACCCGCCAGCCGGGACACGCAGGATGAGCGTGAAGGGGCGCCTTCGCCTGGCGCCGATCTGTTCCAGCTTCTCGCGAAGATCCCGCACAAGTCGCGTCAGGATCGAGCGCTTGCGCCAAGCTTCGGACGGCTGGAAGAGGTAGGCGTTGCGCAGGAAATCCAGCTCGATGCCATCCACGTCGTAGTTGGTAGCGACCTCGAGGATCGCGTCTTGATAGCGGTTGCGCACTTCGGGGAACGAGTAGTCGAGGCCAGCGTTGTAGTAACTCTTGCCATCGGTTATTTCCCAGAGGCGGTAGTGCTGATGCGTCTTCCAGAACTCGGGCGACATATTGCTGGTTGGGTATGATTTGATGTGTGTGTCGTTCATACGGAAGCTGGCAACGAACATCAGCCCCTGGGCCTGCGCCCGGCGGATCAGCAGGGGAAGGTAGTCAATCCCTTGGCGGTGCAGGCTGAGCATGATGTCGCGGTCGTCGCTCCAGCCGGCGTAGTTGGAGGGGACCTTGGCCTTCAGGTCGTATGTGTTCTCGATTACTTTCGACGGCCATGAATAAGCGATCTGCTCGCCCACACACCAGCACAGACAATCTACCTGCGTGCCCTCGAGGTAGTCCAAAGCACAGGAGATACTCTCGACCGTGTGCGGTGGCGACATCGTGCGGAGCGTGCAACTGTCGTCGTTGTAGATGATGCGGGGAGTGCGGCGTTGGTTCGAGAACGTCAGCGACATGGCTTCTGTTGTGCTTTCCATTGTGTTGCTCCTGCGCTGATGAGGATTGAATCGAATCAAACAAGGCTCTATCTCACAGGACACGTGGGATACGCGATAACTTCAGTACAGGTTCTGGGTCCCGGATTGGGATTTCCCTTCTGCAATATTTTCGTAAATTCTTCGTATCCTGCGGGAGGTCAGGTTCTTCCTGCGGACTTAGGATGGACTGAGTGACAGGAAGGTAGAGAACAATTTCAGATACCGTTCAGCAGCGCCTTCAGCCTTAGCTCCGGCACACCCCGCTCCCACTCGCTGATGATGCGGGCGGCGTTTGCCTCGGCCATGATCGCTCCGGGCTCTCCGGATTGGATGGCTTTCAGACCGGTGGACAACTCCTTGCGCCATTGCTCATACCGGGCCGCGAATTCCTTGTCTCCCGGAACCGCGGCCAACCACTTCTGAATTTCCGCCTGTTTCTCAGTCAGCGACCAGCCGGCGATGGTCGGGTCGGTGAAGACGAACGTGGACAGTTCCTGTTGCAGAGTTTCACCGCGTGCCCGAAGACTCGCCATGGCCGCGTCGTTTCTCTGACCGGCATGGTCGAAGAAGACGAAGCGGAAATCTCGCAGTTGTGGCTTGAGGGTCATGGCGGTGTCGATTCCGTAACCTCCGACGGTGAAACCGACCTTGTCCGCCTGGCTGCCCACCCACAGCGCCGAACACGGCCCCACGCCGGTGTGACCGGGGGAGGTGTATCCGGCATCGTAGATGCGGTCGTAGTAGAGTAACCAACACTCCTTTCCCAGGTTCAACTCCACCTTCTCTCCCTGTGCAATGTCCCGCACCGGAGTCAATACGTGTCGATCGCCATTGCTGACGAAGTCGGAGGGGTAGCATCGCACCACGACACGCAGGCTCTTAATTTCCGTCTTCGGTTCCAGCAGCGCTTGGCAGTAGAGGGCGTCGCTGTTGGCGAGAGTGACAAACCGGATGCGCACAACGGACAAGGCTGTGTCGAACACGAAATCTGCGTAGCCACGATCTCCCACGCTTCGGCTGGTGAGGGAATGGATGCGCGTGGCGCCGATAGTTTGGCCGTTGATCTGAAGGTCGAAGAACCCTCCGCCGTACCAGTTCTGGCCCGAGGGTTGTGACATACCGATATACCCCTCGCCGGGGATGGCAATGTCGGGACGCTTGTCATCATGGGCGATGGTGTACTGCAATCCGTAGGCCTTCACACCGGTATCCATGGCGATGACGTGCGAGATTCGCTGCAAGCCGATGATGTGCGCAGGTGCCCCCGGCCCGGCAATGCTGGTCTGTACGCCGTAGTCGGTAACCAGCACCTGGGCGTGCGCGAGAGCGCACGCGATCAGACAGGAGAGAGCCGTCAGGCAGGCAGTCTTCATGGTCGTCTCCTCAAATGTTGTCCAACAGCGCCTGGAGTCGCGTCTCCGCGATGACTTTCCCGACACGCTTCAGGCACTCCTGCACGGCGATATTGAGTCGGTTCCACTTCGCCGCATCCATGGGGCCCGAGGCGTCGGCCTTCAACTGAGCCAATTGCGCCGCATAGGTTTCCAGGCGTCGCTTGATCTCGGCAGCAGTTGCGGGGGATTTCTCGCGTTGAGATTCGTCCCGCAATTGCGCCAGCATGTTCTCGCCTTGCAGGAATGCGTCCGCGGCGAGCTTCATGTAGGTCGTCCGGGCGAACCCTTCTGGGCTGAAGACTACGATGGGGCCAGTACGGCCACCTTTGCGGAATTCGTCGGAAAGCTTGCCAATCATTTCTGGCGTGCCAGAGAGAACGAGGTGCCCGAATCGTTCCGGGTCGTGGAAGCCCGCGGCCAAGTCCACGCGCGCCCACGTGTGCCACGAGCGATCGCCGGCGACGATGGCGCGATTCGCCCGCGTGAACCAACGGAAGTAATCGACATGGTCCTTGTCATAGGTGGGTCCCTCGTAGAAGACCCAGTAACCGTCCGTGGCAAAGGCGCTCATGGCCGCGTTTCTTCCGCAGAATTCTGGGTCGGCTCCCTTTACTGCGGGGTCGAGTCCCCCCATGTACATCAACGGAATCTTCCGGGATTTGGCGTAAGCGAGGTTTTTCTTCAGAATCTTCTGGTTCGCCTTGAGCGCTGGCGCATGGGGGACGAGGCCACCGGAGCGATCGTAGATGTACGGGTCGGCAAGAATGAGCGGCGCGGCTCCGAACCACCAGCGTTCCGTTTCAACCGTCTCTTCGAAGTAGCCACATCCGAGACGAACCCCGCGAACCTCCCCGCTTTCGGCGTAGTCCCAGTCACGGATGGAGTAGGTGAAACACGGATGACAGATGTTGAATGCCAGCAAACCGTCAGAGCGAAGCACTCGCCAGAACTCGCTGATGGCCTCCTCGTAGCCGGCGCAGTCCATCAAGGCCATTGTGGAAACCACCGCGTCGATGGACTCGTCGGGGAAAACTGACAGGTCGCTCATAGACGCTACCTCGTAACGAATGCCCAGGGGGTTCCGCTCTTCCTCGGAACGCGCAAACGCGATCATCTTCTCAGACAGGTCAACGCCTGTCATTCGCGCTCCCTGCCGTGCAAGCAGCCGAGTGTTATATCCCTCCCCGCAGCCAGCGTCGAGCACTGTTTTGCCTGAGATCTCACCGACAAAGTCAAAGAATGCGGGGTTGTTGTAAAGGTTCCGATAGACATCGTAACCGGCCCGCACGTGCCGCGCCCAAACCTCCGCGTTCCTATCCCACCAATGAGCGACGTCGCCGTCCATCATGAATTCCTTGCCTCTTCCTCAGAGCCATGCTTGCATCCACGTTTGCCTACCTGCACACGATCGCCGCGGGTTCCTCGTCGTGACCAGGGACCGGAATTGTTATCACAGGGCCTGCAACTTGCAGTGAGATCTCCTGGTCACCTTTGAAGGAGTAGAACCTCGCGGACTTGGGGGGCTGAATTGTCTGCGCCGTGCCATCGGGCGAAAGCTCACACATACTTAAGGTGCTGGTGGATATTAATGTCTTCGAGGATGTATTTCGTCGGAGACGTGGTTGGCGGTCCAGTGAACGTGTTATTTACTCCATTCGGAGGCGAAAAGCCATTGGATACGTGTCAGCCCTGACAATTCCGATTTTGTGGTACTTTAGGTCACAGCATCATTCGGATGCTGAGGCCCGCCGCCTGACCAACACAATTTTGGCTTTGTCCCATAGTTGAGAGATTTGGGGTTCAGACAAGCTGCCACTCCAGACTGAGGATTTGGATTTGGCAGCGGTTGCGAAGACCGAGGGCTTCGCGCCAGTAGCTATCCCAAGCCTCCCGGTCGTAGTGGCGAAGGAGGATGATTTTGGCAATGCGCACGATCCCTTCATCAGACCAGTTCCATCCCAGCTTCTTCACGCGCCGCCCCAGCTCCCGCATCATGTTCTCCAGGATCGAAGTGGTCCGGGGTGCAATGACGCCCGTCTCCAGCCACAGCTTCACATGATTGAAAAGACGGTCGAAAGCGTTCTGCAGATACGTCGCCCCTTTGGCGTATCCCTTCTCCTCGAATTCTGCGATCAGATTGAGCGCCTCCTGTTCGCTCGTGCGCACCCTCTCCCGCAGCGCCTCCTTGTCCTCCTCCGAGACGGTCTCATACTCTCCCGCTGGAATCTCAATCCCCAGCAGATCCGCCAAATCCGTGGAACGCTGCTTGCGTTCTTCCAACCCGACGCCGTCCTTCCACAGCGTATAGCTCAAATCCCGCGGCAGATGCCACTGACAGCGCTGCGATCCCTTCGCTGCCACACCTGCAAGGTGCTCATCCAGACCGGGCTCTCCATTCACCGTCAAGAGCTCCAGTTGCACCTGGGAAGCCCTCAGCTTTGCCCGAATATCCTGTCCAATGCTCTCCCAACTCTCCCCCGCATAAACCCACAAGCCACGGGGCTTCCCGCCTTGATTTAAGCCAATCACCACCCGCAGGTCGCCCCGTTCTCCCGGCCACTTCTTGAACCCCGTCCCATCCGCCATCGCAAACACCGAACCCTCCGGGCAACTGTCCGGAATCCCGCGACCCGCTATCCAGCGGTGCGACGAACTCTTCGCCACCGGCGCACTCCCCCGAGCCTCCCTCTCCGCTTCCCCCCGTTGGTAACTCGTCTGCGACACCACCTCCGATACCACCGCCTCCAGGCTCTCACTGTGCCCCGTCCGTTCTCTCAGGTCCAAAACGTCCAGGATCGGCGCCAACTTCTTCCCGCAACCACAACACCCCACATACCCCACGGCAAACTCCAGCCTCCCCACGTCCGTCTTCACCCGTCGCGGCTCCGTCCGAAACCCCTCCCTGCGAAACGTCCGAAAACGACACCGAACCCCCGACTCCCCTTTGCACTCATGACCCCCTAAACCCTTCTTCGCACTCCGTCCCACCGGACGTGTCAAACGATCGCGCACGTTCTCCTGCACACCCTCGATGATGATCTCTCCCACCCTCGCAGGCAATTCCCCTCTGACCTGTTCTTTCACCGCCGCACAAATCTCGTTGAGATTCGCGCCTTCCTCCGCTATACTTACTCGCAAGGAGATGGCGATCTCCATCTCCATGGGGTTCACCTCCTAACGTCCTTTTTTCGGTGAACCCCTTTTACTCTCTTTCGGCAAATCTCTCAACTATGGGACAAAGCCAGCGCATGGTAAACTGCACAACGTGCGATGTGTCGCAATCTACGATCCCAACTCGAATCATTCATAACCTCCAGTAGTTAAGTAATCAGTAACCAGTGTTCAGTAATCAGTGCCGTCGCGTTCTGCCTAACGTCGTGACCGATGGGGCACGGGCGATTGCTGAACACGGTAAACGCGTGATTTGGCGACGGCGTTATAACACTGACTTCGGATATGTTCGAGAGGCATGGAGCGCAGCCTCTCCATCCGCGTGCCGTGGAAACTCTCTTGATTCCTGGGCAGCAATGTGGTTGAATGATGCGAAGATTTCTCAGGTACGGGAGGAGGCAAGAGGAATGCCTGTGATGAAGTGTGTGGGATGTGGAGCGACGGAGCAGTCAACACGACCGTTCTATTTATGCAAGAAGTGCGGCGCGCAGTTCTGCTCGCATTGTGGAAGCAAAGGCAATAAGTGTCCGAAGAACTGCGGCGGGTACCTGGGATAGGAGAGTGAATTCCCGGAGTATGGATGCAGAACAATGGGAGGTGACAGCAGCCAGCATGGCATTCAAAGACTACTACGAAATCCTGGAGATTAAACCCACGGCGACCGCGGAAGAAATCCGAGATGCCTTCCGCGACCTCACACGCTTTTACCATCCCGACCAGTTTACCGATCCAAAGAGAAAGGCATTCGCCGAAAGCAAACAGAAGGAAATCAACGTTGCCAACGACACACTCAAAGACCCGCAGAAGCGCGCCGCTTACGACGCAAAGCGCAACAGTCGGAACCGTTCCAGTCAAGCCGGTCCCTCCGGGCCATCATCACAGCCACCTCCACCGCAGGGTTACCGGCCCGGCACGCCTGTCTCTCTGAGAATCTGCACCTCGCTCACTCCTCCTGTTTCGTTCACGACTGCCGTTGATTCGAGTGTCACCGATCTCAACTGCATTGCTGAAAGCGCCGCCGACTTCCTCTCCACGATGGCCCTGACCTTTGTGTGGAAGTTCGAGGGACACGAAGCCCACCGTTCCATCGAAAGAACCTCCCATCCGACGCGTCTCGTCGCCAATGCCATCCACTCTTCGGATGCCCTGCCTGTGGGCAACTGGCAGGTGGAGCTATGGGTGGATGGGACCCTGGCCGGTTCGGCAGATTTCAAGGTCTTTACGAAACCACAACCCACGCCAACTCGAACTCAGACATCGGGTCCAGTTCCTCCACCACCGCTTCCTCCGGAACCCCGCAACGACGCGGCGGTCTGGGCGTTGTTGGTGTCCGTCCTCGCTCTCATTCCGGCACTGCACTTTTGGGCCGGCGTGGCGGCGGCATTACTTGGCGTAAACGCCTGGCGCCGGGCGATGGCTGTTGGCGGCAACGGCAAGGGGATGGCTGGAACCGCTGTGGGTCTGGGTGGCGCAATGGTCTTATTTGCACTGCTCCCGTCGCCGAATAGTCATCCACCAACGACTGTCAAGCCAGTCGACACGAAGACGAAAACGAAGACCAATCTCAAAGACGGCGCGAAGATGATCTGGATTCCCGCGGGAGAGTTCCTGATGGGCAGCGACGAGAACGACGACGAGAAGCCGCCGCACATGGTGAATCTCGACGGGTACTGGATCTACAAGTATGAGGTGACCGTTGCGCAGTATCGTAAGTTCTGCAACGAGACGGGAAGCAACATGCCCGAAGCGCCAAGTTGGGGATGGCAGGACGACCATCCGATCGTGCATGTGAGTTGGGATAATGCGACGGCATACACGCAGTGGGCGGGGGTCCGGTTGCCTACGGAGGCACAGTGGGAGAAGGCGGCGCGTGGAACCGATGGGAGGGCATACCCGTGGGGCAACGAATGGGATGCGACCAAGTGCGCGAATTCGGTCGGGCAACGCTTGTCGAGCACGAAGCCCATCGGCAGCTATCCCTCCGACACCTCACCTTATGGTGCGCTCGACATGGCTGGCAACGTGTGGGAGTGGTGCGCGGACTGGTATGATGGGAACTACTACAATAACTAGCCGGGGCGTAATCCCACAGGACCGGGATCAGGCTGGTGGCGCGTTCTGCGTGGCGGTGGCTGGGGCGTCAACTTCGACTTCATCTTCCGCGCAGCGAACCGCGGCAGGAACGGTCCTGCCTTCAGGGGCAACCTCATCGGGTTCCGTTGTGTCGCTCTCCGTTAGGATTCCTTTAGCCTTTGTTCTTTAACTCTTTTATCCTTTGTGTCGTCCTGACGAAGTCAGGACGACGCGCGGAAAATTCGGGAGGGGATGTTGCGGAAATCCGACGAGGTCAGTGTGGTGGCGAAGACCTATGACTTCGTATTGTGGCTGTTGCCACATCTGGTGAAATTCCCTCGCGACCATCGCTTTACCCTCGGGAATCGGCTGGAGGACGGAGTGTTGGAAATCCTGGACCAACTGGTGGAGGCGACCTATACACGAGAGAAGCATCCCCTGCTTCGCCGGGCGAATGTGCGATTGGAGCGGTTGCGGTATCTGATTCGATTGTCGAAGGATTTGAAACTATTGAGCCTTGGCCAATACGAATTTGCCGCGAGAGCGATGGAGAACATTGGAGCAGAGATTGGAGGATGGGAGAAGCAACAGGGAGGAAAGCAATGCGTGTGACAGGGACGGATGAAACGACACAAGCAACTATTTGATGAGATATGCTCTTTTGAGAACCTTGTCCGTGCGGCGCGGAAAGCGCAGCGCGGGAAACGGTTCGTTGCGGCAACAGCGTTGTTCAACCACCAACTGGAACGTGAATTACTGCGATTGCAGGACGAGTTAGTTACGCAGACCTACCGTCCCGGCCCCTACAACGAGTTCTACATCAACGATCCCAAGCGGCGATTGATCCGCGCGGCGCCCTACCGCGACCGGGTGGTACACCATGCACTCTGCAATGTCATCGAACCGATATTTGACCGAACGTTCATTCACGACTCCTACTCCTGTCGAGCGGCGAAGGGGACTCACGCTGCGGCGGATCGGCTGCAGGTGTTTATGCAGACCAACACTCACGCGCTGAAGTGCGACATCAGCAAGTATTTCCCGAGCATTGACCATCAGATTCTCAAAGAGCTTCTGCGCCGGAAGATTGCCTGCCCGCGCGCCCTGTGGTTGGTTGACCTGATTATTGATCATAGCAATCCGCAGGAGGAGGTCAGCGCGTATTTTGTGGGCGATCACTTGTTCACTCCGCAGGAACGGCGTCGGGGCATACCCATTGGCAACCAGACCAGCCAGTTCTTTTCCAACGTCTACCTGGATGCGTTGGACCATTTTGTCAAGCAAAGCCTGGGATGCCGGCGCTACCTTCGCTACGTGGACGACGTGGTTGTTCTGGAAAAGGACAAGCAGCGCTTATGGGAGATTCGAGATGCGTGTGCTGATTTTCTGAACCGACATCTTCGGTTGCGTTTGCACCCGAAGAAGCAATGGGTCTTCCCCGTGTCGGAGGGCGTGGATTTCGTGGGATACCGCGTCTGGCCAACACACAGTCGTCTGCGTCGCAGCAGCGGGGTGCGCTTTGCCCGACGGCTGCGATGGATGCAGGAGCAATACGGAAGGAGCGATATCACTCTGGAGAAGATAGGACACCGCATCGCAAGCTGGAACGGCCACGCTTGTCATGCCGATACCTACGGACTGAGATCGGCGTTGCTTGAGAACGCCGTGTTCAGTCGGGCTTAGGTTCACGGAGTCGCGTTCTGCGTGGCGGTAGCTGGAACAACAACAACGACAACAACTTCCGCGCAGCAAACCGCAACAGGAACAACAACAACGGGTTCCGTTGTGTCGCTCTCCGTTAGCATTCCTCGCAGCCGGAGTTCCGCGTACCACGGTAAGTGGAAGCGTGCCGGAGGAATCCCTGTGAACCTTTGCCCGGGCCCCGAGCAATCGGGGGCAAATACAAAACTACCCGGCGGCGGCTGGTAGGACTCGCGAGGGTTTCGACGGTCGTCGCCGGGAACACCGTCGGGAATGCTCCCCGGACCGTCGGGAACGCTCCCCGGACTATCGGGAACACTCCCCGGAGCATCGGGAACGCTCCCCGGAGCATCGGGAACGCCCCCCGGAGTATTAGGACAGCTCCCCGGAGTATCGGGAACGCTCCCCGG
>Ga0210004_1002474_pt1 | contig 10519 bp, 12 predicted proteins | sample CryGey13umfilter_FD_185450 | JGI IMG/M metagenome (GOLD analysis project Ga0210004, IMG submission 185450) | Groundwater microbial communities from aquifer in Utah, USA - Crystal Geyser 4/8/14 3 um filter (SPAdes) (version 3) | ecosystem: Environmental > Aquatic > Deep subsurface > Groundwater...
GGGGCCTGTCCTCCGATCCCCCGATCGGGGGATCGGAGGACAGGCCCGACCGGACAATCCAGCTTACTCTTCATCATTGTCTGGCTCGGCCGGAGAATCGTGCGCCTGAGAGTGTGCAGAGTCAGAAGGAGGCAAGTGGTTTAGTCTGATGGACAAGGTTTACGCTGGCAGAAGTCTCAAAGCGGCCTGGGGCAGAGTGAAGGCCGACGGAGGGGCTGCCGGGGTGGACAATCAGAGCATCGAGGCATTTCAAAGCAACCAGGAAAGGTATCTGGCAGAGCTGGAGAATCAACAGGAGCTATTTTGACACCATTCCCCATGATGGGTTGATGGAAGAAGTCAAAAGACAAGTGGCGGACGGACGGGTATTGGATCTCATAAGGGGCTACCTGAAGCAAGGCGTCATGGAGGGTCTGAGCCAATGGGAACCGGACAGAGGCACCCCCCAGGGTGCGGTCATTAGTCCCTTACTTTCCAACATTTATCTGAACCCCATTGACCACGAGATGCAGCAAATGGGACAAGAGATGGTCAGATATGCGGACGATTTCGTCATATTGTGCTCAAGCCGGGAAGAAGCCGAGAAGGCGCTGACCGGAGTAAAGGCGATGATAGAAGGAAGGGGGCTCTTCCTGCATCCTGAGAAGACACGAATCGTGGATGTTACAATAGAAGGAGGGTTCGACTTTCTTGGCTACCACTTTGAGCGAAACAGGAGATGGCCGCGCAAGAAGAGCATGGACAAACTCAAAGAGGTGATCCGGCAGAAGACAAGACGGACATCGGGAAAGAGCCTGACGGCTATTATCGATGACCTGAACCGGAGCTTGAGGGGTTGGTTTGAATACTTCCGCCACAGCGAGAGGCGAACATTTCAGATTCTCGACGGATGGATAAGGATGAGACTGAGAAGCATCTTGCGGAAGCGGCACGGGCGGAAGGGGATAGGGCGAGGCTTTGACCATCTGACATGGCCGAATACCTACTTTGCCGATCTTGGGCTGTTCACCTTAACCGCAGCCTTAGATGCGGCTCGTCAATCCCGATGTGGAAAACGCTAACTGGAGAGCCGGATGCGGGAAATCCGCCTGTCCGGTTCGGAGGGGGGGGAGGCGAAAGCCTTCCCTACCCCTATCATGGTTCGACAAGCTCACCATGACAATTGTCACCCTGAGCCTGTCGAAGGGTGGATTCCCCGATCAAGCCTGCCCTCGACTGCGATCGGGGGTCGGGGAATGACAAGGTTTTTGTTATTGGAATCAACCCACACTCTTACGCGAAGAACCAAAATTTATGCTGATGAAAATATAGAACGTTCTATTGTTGAAGGCTTGAGGAGACGAAAGATCGAAGTCGTTTCAGCCAGAGAAATGGGATACCTGGGCGAGCCGGACGAATTTCATCTCAGGAAGGCATCTGAACTTGAAGCAGTAATTCTTACCTAAATATTTTCCCATTAGACAGCGACTTCCTTTTTAAGATTATTAATAGATTTGGTTTTCCCGGCTAAAAGGTCTGCACTTGATCACCGCATCTTTGCAAGAAATTTCGGATCAGAAACAAGAAGGAAATCCTCTAACTCACTTTTAGATAAATTGTTATGATCTGACCGCCGGACATGCTCCCTTGAAGGTTAAAAACCTTTCGAGTCTTTAACCAGCCGCGCCCATCACGGCTCAAGGTGATACGGCTTCCGACCTTAATTCGTCAAATAATCCTCGTCAATTTAATTTACCTTGACATTTTCTGAAACAGTGCTGTAGATGAACGTTTTGCAGAGGCGATATCTTCATCGTTGATTTTCACACCCTTAATAATTCCTTTAAGCCTGATAATCTTTTTGCCGGAAGGTGTGAGTTTCTTGAGGACGGATATCTTTAAATCCTTGATCTCTTTTTCAATGCTCTCAATTTTGTGGAGCATGTCCATGGTGTTTTTCATTGCCGGCTGTTTCATATTTATCGTCTCCCTTTTGAGAGAATTGTTTATTGAAATGTACCTTTGTGGCGGGCAAGAGTCCATCCGGCCTTTTGAAATTTTCGGACTGCATCCGAACCGGAACAGAGTTTTAGAGATTTTCCCATTAGACAGCGACTTCAATAAGTCTTGAAGGATCGAGCGGTTGTTTGGATTCCATCACTTCAAGCCACCCCTCTATAGCCTCTTTGATATTGGCGATCGCTTCTTCATACGTCTTCCCTTGGGAGAGACACCCTGGAAAGGCCGGCACCTCGGCTGTAAAATAACCGGCTTCATCTTTTTCAATGATGACATGTAATTTCATAAACCTTCCCTTAGAGGCAATAACAACACGATATTGTCAGAATCAATAGAATAACCTTTCCAATATAATTATGAATTTAGATTATAGAAGACCTACTGTCAAGGATTATTCAAAATCAAAACCCGGTTCGCTGCAATTCGTCAAATAATCCTCGTCAATTTAATTTACCTTGACATTTTCTGAAATCGTGCTATGAATTAGACGTTATTTTGTGATTTCTGCCATTATGCTGTTTAGGCATTAATATATACAGCTTCTTATGATCAGGGTGGATCTTTATGCCGAGAATAAACTCTTTGCAGAAAAAGGAACTCTGACTTAAATGATGCGCAAACACTTTTCAGAGGTTAAGACTTTGAAAGGCAGAACCGGATTGTGTTTCAGGAAGTGCCTGTTCTCGGTGACGAGGACGTCTGCACCGACCCATTCCGTGTATGCGGCGATGAGTGCATCGGCTTCCTTGAGTCCTATGGCTTCATATTTAAAGCCTATCTCAAAAGGTATGGAAAAATCCTCGTCAATGGTAGAAATGATATTGATGAATTTGATGAAGTTTTGGAATTCTTTGGGAATTAGATTTGTCCGCACTTCTTCAACAATCGTCCGGCATACAGAGATAGGATGTGATGGAAAATTATCTATGAGCAGTTTAAAGAGAGACTCGCAACTCTCTTTCTTTGCAAATCCCAGAGCAAATATGTACTCGTTGGCGTCAAGTACGAGGCGCAAGCTTTTTCTCCCAGAGTTTTTTTCTGGTTTTACGCAGTTGTTTAATAACCTCTTCTTCGGTCATGCCTGCGAAAGGGGAGGGTCTCTTGGATATGTTCTCCCGCAGTTCGTCCCACAATTTTTTGGCTTCGGCTTTTTTAGTTTTCATCTTTCATCACCTCGGTTCCAAGATTACTATTCGGCATACGAGATGTCAAGGCGGAAAATGGAAAAGGGTGTGCGAAAAATTTATGGGTAAACATTTCTCTAAAGGCGTCATTGCCCGACCTGTCTGCGTGCGGACACGCACAGGCAGGCTGGATCGGGCAATCCAGGGTATGCAGGACAAGGCAAAGCAGAAAAGCGGGTTATTGACTCTTAAGCGGCGGACGCATTGTGGTTTGTTCTTTATGGAGAGTGACGAGGTAACCTTGGACTGATTCGAGATTAAAACGAAGGTCACTGGTTGGCCGCTTTCTCGGTTGAGAGAAATGAAGCGTACTCCAGGCAGGCCAGGATGTCATCACGGGTGATATTGGGGAAGTTCTTGAGAACGGTCTGATAATCTTCACCGGAGGCGAGGTGACCCAGAATGACATGCACAGGGATCCGGGTTCCCCTGATGCAGGGTTCTCCGCCGCAAACGGCTGGATCCACAGTGATGCGAGGATTCATATAGACCATCTCCTTTCTATGAAAGATGTTGATTGCAACTATAGCAAAAAGTGATCCTTGTTTCAAGAATTATTTGGACCGAAGTTCTCGTGGAAAATGAAAAATTCCTAACCCCCCTCTTTCCCCCCTTATTTTAAGAGGGGATGAAGGGGGGTTATCCCTCAACTTAAGGGGGGAGACAGGGGGATCGAGAGTTGAAAACCCCTGCTTTTGTCTCTACCGGCGCCGTCGCCACCGGCGTGCTCCCTGATGAATCTCAGGATCTCCTGATGGACGAGGGAACCCTTATCCAGAACGATTACATGCTTATTGGAATCGATCATCAGCCGCCTCTTGTCCTTGGAGGAAATCCCTTTCATGATCATCTCGGCACTGACCGGATCTACGGTGGGGTCTCCCTTGCTCTGAATGATCAGGGCCGGCTGGTAGATCTCCCCCAGAGAGACCTCGGTCTGTTCCATCAGTTTTTTGAATTCATGGATCGCGCTGATGGGAATGTTCTGATAGTTGATCCCAGGATTTTCGGGAAAGGATTTTTTGAATCTCTTGATGCCGTTGAGGTAGGGAAGGACGGCCACCAGCCTGTTGATCTGGTTGGCGAGGCTTGCAAATAAGATATTCTTATTCCGGATGCGGAGCGGTGTGGAGATAGAGACGATCCCCGTCACCTCATGCTGATGTTCGGCGGCAAGCTTCAATGCGATGCATCCCCCCATGGAAAATCCCGCGACAAATATCTTATCGCAGTAACATCGAAGCGCTTCCCACCCGCGGAAAGCCGAATGATACCACTGGTCTATTTTTCTGAAATCCAGGTCACAGGGGGAGGTGCCGTGTCCTTTAAGGCGCACGCCGTAGGCAAAAAGACCCTGCTCGGAGAGAAACTCCCCGAGAGGCCTCATCTCGGCAGGGGAGGCGCTCAGCCCGTGGATCAGCAGGACCCCCGCCTTGGGTTCAACGCCATGCTCCGGTATGAAAAAGAAAGGATCTCCGGGCTGGACCCTGGTTTCCTCCTTGTTGATCTCCTCATATTTTGATTTGCAAAAAATGGCCTGATCCCAGACATAGCTTCTCTTGTCGTCATCATAGAGCAGAGCGGCCCTGGATTGCGGGGTGTTGAGCTTGTCGTATTGGGTCAGGACTTCATGTACCATCTCCCTGACCGCAGGAACGGGCTGAACCTCATTGTAGCGGACCTTGATGAAGTTCTTGATACGAATGACGTCGAAGTCGTAGCTCTGCTCAAGCGCCGGCAGGAATAGGTATTGATGATCCTTCTCCTGAATCAGCCCGGAAGCTGCCGCATTGATCAAGAAGTCCCTGAGGTCCCGGTTGGTGAACTTGAGCAGTGAATCGTACCGGTCCGGGTTCTGAAGACCGCGGTGAAGAAAAACGCCCTCGGCTCTCTGAAGCTTCTTAATGGTCAGATAAAGGGAGCGGACAAAAAAAGTTTTGGACACCTCACGCTGTTTATATTTCCGGATCAGCTCATAGATGATCTCGGCACAGAGGTGTTCCATATTGACGGTCACCAGGGAGTAGATGGATTTCATGTATTGGGTCATAATCCGTTCGGAAAGGATCTCTGAACGGACGATCTCCAGGCGGTTGAGCAGGCGGGTGGCCGCGCCTTTCAGCATCGCTTCATTCATCATGAAATATCTCGATTTTAAGAGCAAGGAATCCGTGCGGCCGAGATAGTCCTTGACCGGAATGGGATCTCCGAGCCGGATATCCATGTCCGTATCCTTGAACAGGATATTCCCTTCTATGATCAGTTCCTCTTCCATCCGGTTGTTCTTGATCCTTCCCATGCGTTCTGAAATCTTTCTGAGAAAATTATCATCCCCCCGCAAGGGGTGAAACGTGATGTTGGCAGGGATGATCATCACCGGCCGGGATGCGGTCGAGAGGAATCGCTCAGGGTCATCGATCTTAAACAGGGATGAAATTTGCTTGAGGGTTTTTTGATTTTTCCTCTCATAAGTCAGGATGAAAAGGTCTCGCAACTGCTGGGCATAAAGGGCGATCACCGCCGCTCCCGTGTGCGGTTTGCGGTAGGTCTTTTCTTCTCTTGCATAGATCCGGAAACGGCCTTTGGGTCCTAAAACCCGCCGGTCCTTGATCATGGAACCTTCCGGAAATATAATGGTCTTGTATCCGCGGTTGATCTCACAGGCCATAAAATGGATAATGTCCGGCAGATTCGTGGGAACAGCGCCGATACTCATGAGATATTTTCCGAAGGTATCATCCCTGAACAGTTCGGGAGCGGCGAGGGAACGGCTGATCTTCCCGGTCTCCTCAAAGATCAGGTACTGTGGGATAAAGGTCTCAAAGCGGGCGAAATGATTAAAAAGGAAAATGTCCCCTGTTTCAAACTGGCCGGTCAGGTTATGGACCTTGATGTTGACCTTGAGAAACCGGCGAAGGATGTCGAGGACAAGGCGGGTCCTTTTATAATTTTTCTCGCTGATCACGAGATCATTTTGGGTGATCATGCAGGGGATGCCCTTTCTTGAAATCTCCATAACTCATTAAAATTACAACGCTTTTAAGACCATGTTAGCATTCATTAATGAAAAAGGCAAGATGAATGGGGTCTTGGGGTCTGCGACAAATTTATGGGTAAACATCAGGATTATATATGTTTGTCATTGTCCGGCTTCCCCTCTTGCCCTCGGCTTGCCGGGGCGGTTTACCGGGGCTTGACCGGACAATCCATGGTTCGACAAGCTCACCATGACAATTGTCACCCTGAGCCTGCCGAAGGGTGGATTCCCCGATCAAGCATGCCCCCCGACTTGATCGGGGGGTCGGGGAATGACGTTCTTAGAGAAATATTTACCCACAAATTTGTCGCACACCCGGGTTCTTGAAAAAAGTTTCCGCTTGGTTTCTAAAACAAAATCGTTTATCCTGAATTTATGGAGAAAAAGATCCCGATCCGTCTCTATGACGAAGAAGGAAACGAAATCGTCAGGGAGGTTTCTTACCGTTCCGTAGTGGATGCGCATACCGGGATGACCCGTTGGGAGATGGAACCCGGGCAGGATCTTTCAGGGGGGAAGCTTCAGGTGGACCCCCATCTTCGTATCGTCTCCATCGGCGGAGGAACCGGTCTGCCGGTTCTGCTTCGAGGGTTGAAACACTACCTCTTCACGAATTCCGATAAAAACATGATCGAGCCGTCTTTTAGAGAGCGGCTCACCGCCATCGTCGCTATGACCGACGACGGGGGGAGTTCCGGCCGCCTGCGCCATGAACTCAACGTCCTTCCGCCGGGGGATATCCGAAACTGCCTGATCGGACTCTCCGAGAATGAATCCCTGATGGCGAAGCTGCTGAAATTCCGTTTCAAAGGTGACAACGGGCTTTCGGGCCATAGTCTCGGGAACCTGATCCTTGCGGCCTTATCCGAAATCAATCAGAGTTTTTTCAAGGCCGTCTCGGACCTCAGTTCCATCCTGGCTATTAACGGGCAGATCCTTCCCGCCACGCTGGAAAAAGCCGTTCTCAGGGCGGAGCTTGCCGACGGATCCATGATCGAGGGCGAGACCGCGATCAATGCCTGTCCAAAGCCGATCCGCCGGATCATGATCGAACCGGAGGGCGCAAGACCACTGGATCAGTCCATCGCTTCACTGGAGAAAGCCCATGGGATCATCATCGGTCCCGGCAGCCTCTATACCAGCATCCTGCCGAATTTGATGATTCACGGGGTGGCCGACGCGATCAAAAGATCGCCCGCCGGAAAGATTCTTGTCGCGAATCTCATGACTGAACCGGAGGAGACACGGGGCTTCACCGTGGAAGATCATATCCGTGTGATCCATGAACACGCAGGCTTTCGCCTGATTGATCATGTCCTGATCAACCATGCCCCGCTTCCCCTTCATCTTAAGTCCCGTTACCACGGCGAAGGGGCCGAAGCCACGCGCTATGATATAGAAGAAATCCGCAGGATGGGAGTCCATCCTGTTGAAGCGGATCTGCTGTCAAGCGATGATCAAAAGGTTCGCCATGACCCGGAGAAGCTCGCACGAAATATCCTGAAACTCCTGCGTTGAATGAAGATCCGTCCCCCTCTATAAGCTGCTTTGATTCAGGGTCTGAATCGGAAAGGGAGAAGCGCCGTCAGGTCCTTTTTCAAGGATTCTGCGGATGTAAAATGGATCCCCCGGATCCCGAGTTTTTCAGCCGCCCGGATATATTCCTCTACATCATCTATATAAACGGCGCGGCCGGCGCTGACCCCGGCATAGCTGAGGGCTGTCTGATAAATTTTCTCATCAGGCTTGCATACACCCACTTCATAGGAGAGGATCCAGGATTCAAAGAGCCGCAGTACTGGAAATGTTTTCACGATATATTTGAAGTGGATGGGATCGGTATTCGAGAGCAGGAAGAGCCGGAAATGTCCTGCCAGCTCTTCAATCATCCGGGTGACTTCCCGGTTTTCCGTGAAAATCTCGGCCCAGATCCGAGCAAAGGAATCGAACGGGAGTGAAAGATCGAATTCCTCGGCGATCCTAAAATAGAATGTTTCAGGGCTGATCCTGCCTGCATTGAAGTCATTTGAGAGCCCCTGTTCAGGACCAAAGACCCGTTCAAAAAGGGTTTTCGAGTCCAACCGCGCTCGGCCGCTGGATGCAAGAGACAGCCTTTCCGCGATCCGGTGGAGGTCGAAATCAACCAGCACCCGCCCAAGATCAAAGAAGATCACTTCAATGGGATTCTGTTTCATTGTTCCTTCCTCTGGACATCATGGTGCATTTGATTATCATCTGAAATTCTGGTTTTTCTCCCAAACGTATCTTGGGTTCGAGGATTCCAGGGTCCAAGGGGTCAAGTGAAATACTTAAATGCAAGCAAAATTTCCAGAGAATAACACTGGAACCCTTGAACCCTGATGTTTTTTATATATTATTGCATAATTAAAGCGACATAATATTATTCTTAACGTTGCATAGTATACTTAATCTTGTCTGCTCTATCGTCATTGCCCGACCCCCCGATCGGGCCTGTCCTCCGACTTGATCGGGGGATCGGAGGGCATGCTTGATCGGGCAATCCAGAGAAAAAAATCTGGATTCTCCGGTCAAGCCGGAGAATGACAATATGTAGCCTTATTTATGCAAGGCTATATAGCACTTCACTCAACCCCTTGAATCTTTGACCCCTCAAGTCTTGAAAAGCACTTCACTCAACCCCTTGACTCCTTGGCCCCTTGACCCCTGATGGTTTCACCTACTCTTTTGGAGATGATCTAAGACTCTCTATGCATCCTGCCTCCGGACAGAAGAACCTTGCCGTCCGGAAGTCAGATCGTCAACTCCCGGACCAACTGCTTTTTGAATAACTCCCTGGGGCGGTTGAAATAGCCGATCTCCATCTGCGGGAACTCTTTTCTCAGCAGCCGAATGAGGTTAAGGATTCCGATGGCCCGGCCGGAAAGCGACGGGAAAAGATTGAGATAGATTTCAGGATCGATGGAGAGATTCCTCATTTGAATCATCTGCACGCGGGTCTTTCGGATCAGATCGAGAAGGGCCGCAGCCTCGGGTTCCAGATCCGTGATGCCCGGAAAGACCAGGAGGTTGATGGCGGTGTAAAGCCCCGAGTCCACGGCCGTACCAATGGAACGGATCACATCCCTGAATCGGTAAGCCTTGGGTCGGTAATAGGCCTGGTAGGTCTCTTCTCGTGGTGAATTCAGACTGATCCGGATGCTGTCCAGGCCCGACTTTCTGAGGCCCTTGATGGATTGAGGAGAGAACCCGTTGGTGTTGAGATGGATCGTTCCCAGCTCGGTCTCTTGGCGCATCCTGCGGATGGACTTGCAAAGGAGGGCGGACTGAAGCAGGGGTTCACCTTCGCACCCCTGGCCGAAGCTGACGATCCCCTGTTTCACATGCTTAAGATGGGGAAGGGCCGTACGCACCACCTCATCCGGGGTCGGGACAAAATCGATCCGATCCTGAGAGGCGGCGCACCCGTTTTCGGGCTGCAAGGAAAGGCACCCCGCGCAAGAGGCATTGCATGACGGGGAGGTGGGGAGCGGGGCCTCCCATCGCCCCATGAAAAGATTTTTTGCGGCGAAACAATGGTCGGAAAGGGCACAGCGCTTCAGATGGCGGAGAAGGCGGTTCCCCGGGTCCATGGCGATTCGTTTCTCCACGTGCTTTATGATTTCACGGTCGTCATAATGACAGGGTTCCGAGTGGGTCATGGGATCGATCCGTACCGCCGGCGCACAGAACCCTTGTTCCGTCCACCCAACGGACGTGTAGGTCCAGAGGGGGAGGTAAGGCTTCGGTTTTTCGACCGACACCGCCGGAAGATAAAGGCGGGTATAACCGGCAGGGAGAAAAGCGGCCACGGCCGTGAAGGATCCTGAATGGGCCTGGTGAGGCTTGATACCTTGGTTCTCATCGAGGCTTTTCCAGCCGTTGAACACGGAATACGCCGCGGTCTTGGGATCCCATCCCACGGCGGCGCGTCCGGGCATGGTAAAAAGCTTGCTCCCCTCAGGAAGCGGGATCAATTCCGATTCAGGGATACGGATCCATTGCCGCCCGGATTGCCCGGAGAGCTCCAGTTCAGGATGATCATAAATCTTCCCGCTCCGGTCTGCAAAAACTGTAAAAGCCATGATGTGCCCCGTTAAAAATAGAAATGTTATACAAAAACACGTGTAAATGTCAATTAGGGATCGCTGGAACCAGGGTCATGTCATAGTTCGGCATAGCCTGTTGATATCGTAGCGCAAATATATTTCACTGGTTTTTCTATTGGGAATCGTGTATAACGGTTTTATGGCAAACGATCCCCCGCACACACCGATTCACC
>Ga0210004_1002490_pt1 | contig 10478 bp, 6 predicted proteins | sample CryGey13umfilter_FD_185450 | JGI IMG/M metagenome (GOLD analysis project Ga0210004, IMG submission 185450) | Groundwater microbial communities from aquifer in Utah, USA - Crystal Geyser 4/8/14 3 um filter (SPAdes) (version 3) | ecosystem: Environmental > Aquatic > Deep subsurface > Groundwater...
GCTCGGCGAGGGTCTCCTGACCCCGCCGCTCCCCGGACCGACAGGTCTCCAGAGCCCTTTGAGACCTTCCGGTCAAGCGTTTCGGGGCGGTCGGAGACCTGCCCCGAGCTAAGTACGGTTGTAGTACTAACCTCCTAGATCGGCTTCGACCTCTCGACCTGGGCGCGGTCGGTGGCGCGCCGCCCCAGCGAGGCCAGTGGCTCATTTGGCTTCCTCGAACCACGTCGGCGTAGTGTCTCCGCCCTTGTCAGTCAAGAAGCCGGTCACGCGAATCTGCTTCCCCACCAGCGCCAGAAGCGCCGCCCGGTCGGCAGGAGGGAGCCGGTTGACGTTGACGCCGCACTTGCGGCCGTCGGCCGCCACGAACTCATACCACCGGCCGTTGTGTCGGATGACGCCGGTCAAAGGGCGCTTGACGTCACCGGCCCACCCGCCACGATTCGCGACGATGACGGTCCGTCCGCCAGCCGCCGGAGACCCAGCGGCGGCCGGCTGTTTCACCGGAGTCGCCGCTTTGGTCGGTCCGGCGACACCCGCGGGGAAGCTCAGTCGGTCGAGCGGGTCTGTGCCGGCCTTCGCCTCCTCTGCGTCGCTCCACCCGTCGCCATCGTCATCAGTATCCGCGTTGTCGCCGAGGCCGTCTCCGTCGGTATCGCGCCACTCTCTTGAGTCGAGTGGGAAGGCGTCCCACGGGACGGCCTTCGCGCGGGCCCAGCCGTCGCCGTCAAAGTCCAGCTCCTCGCAGTCCGGGGTGCCGTTGTGGTTCCGATCATCGGCAACGCCGTCGCCATCGGTATCGGCGTCCAAGTTGTCGCCGATGAGATCGTGATCGGCATCTGCCCACTCTTCCGGCTCCAGCGGGAACGCATCGTCCTTGTCCACAACGCCATCGTTGTCATCGTCGGCATCGACGTTGTTCGCCAGCCCGTCGTGGTCGAGGTCGCCGTACTGCACGTAGGAGCAGTTCTGCTGCGAGAACCGGAAGAAGTTGAACCCGCAACGCCCGTAGCGCCGGAAGTACACATCGGCGTTCTGCGGGTTCATCGACGGTCCGCGGACATACAGAGGGCCCGTCGGGAGCTGCACCAGGTCCGTCTTGTCCGTGCGGAAGGGGCCTTCCATCGACATTGCCGCCAGGCACGAACCGACGCCCGGCCCGTCGCCCACGCACTCCTGCAGCCCCACCGGGAAGAACGGCGTGCCGTCATCGAACACCCACTGGAACGGGTTGTGCGGGTTCTGTCGCAGGAAGCCGTGATTGTTGATTCGGCTTTGCACACACTCAAACGCTCCGTCACCCGTCGCCTGTTGCCCCGCCGCGTTTCGGAAGACGAAGCTGTACTTCCACGTGCCCAGCCTGGCCGGCGCGAACCGGGCCTTCCACACATTCTGGTCGGGGAAGGTGTACCGCGGCCGCCCTCTCCCCTGCCCCTGTGGCTGCTGCACCGTCGGCGGCTCCAGCGAGCCATAGTGGAACCCTCCCACCTTCACCTGCTCCCCCGTGGGCGAGGCAAACGTCACGTCGACGGTCACGTCGGAGAAGGGGTTGGCGTAGTTGTTCTCGTGGGTCAGCGTAAGCTCGAAGACCTCGTACGGCGGGACGGTCATCGTGTTCTGCGTGCTGGCAACGACGAGCTGCGCGTTGCCAGGCTCTCCGGCACAGCCAAGGTGGCTCCAGACCACCGCGCTGATGAGTAGCGCCGCTCGTGGGTACGTTCTGTGTGATCGCATGACAGGACCTCCAAGGCGGGCGTTGCAGAGTCTCCGGCACCGGGCGACTCCAAGGGAGAGCCGGCTCCCTGCCGCGGGTAGGCTTCCCTCTGTCTTGATCGGGGGAGCGCCGGTGGTTTCAGGCGCTCGTCTGAAGCCCTTGTGCGGCAGACGCCCAGACTGCTGGTTGCGCGACAAGAGGGGCGGTGCGTTCCCGGCCTTGCGCCAGTCCTGCAGCCGGTAGCGAACGCGCCAACTACGCCGGTCGCCATTCGCTCAGGTCCGCGACGCCGCGAAACCGATGGGCCGCGCCGAGCTTTCCGTACACTTCCTCCGCCCACTCATACGTGGCCGGAATCTCCCCAGTCATCACCAATTCCGCCGGACAAAGCAGTCCAGCCACCTGCGGCAGGTCGGTGATCCGGAGGCAGTTCAGCATCTCGAGGGCCGGTCCGCGGCCGTCGGGCTGACTGGGAGCGTTCTGGGTAGCAGGTGGCGACTCGAGAAACAGCGCCGACACGCTCCCGTCGAGCAGCGCGGCATACAGCGCGATGGCTGCCATTTCGCCGCGCGCGGCCAGCGCAACTTGCTCTCCCGCCACTTGAGGCAACTGCCGCACCGCCTCCAGGGCGCGGAGCGTGTCCCACACCCGCATGGAGGCGAGAGTGCGGCCTGTCCACGCCGAGGCCCGCCGCAAGTGCCAGTTCAGTTCCTCGCCCCACGCCGTGTCGCCGGTGCCGCGCGGCTCCACCACCACCTTCGCCCATGGAGCGCGGACGCGACTGACCATGCTCCGGGTGGCGTTGCGTTCCTCGCCCGGCGAGCACAAGCCGACAAGCACGGGCGCAGGCTGTCGCGTGTCTTTGGCGATCATCAGCATCCCATGCAGCCGCCAGCCTTCCTCCGAGGTGAAGGAGAACCGGTGCCCAATGGGGCCGACATCCAGCTCGAACTCAACCTCCGGGTCCACCGGCGGTGGCTGCGTCGGGAAGGCGCCGAAGGTCTTCTCGCGCAGCCCCGCGACGACTTGTCGTCGCGTCTCCACCAGCGCCGACCGGTCATCGATCTTGGGTGGCGCCGGCGGCAGCAGCCGATGTTCCTGGATGGTCGGCGTCAAGTCCTCGGGCAATGGGCCATTGGCAAACACGCGCAGCGTGTCGGCTGACTCCTGCTGCTCGGGCGACTCGTCAATGTCGCCCACCTCAGTGGCCGAAACCTCCCTTCCCTGCAGGTGCTTCAGGAACAGCGAGAAGATTGCCGTGCGGGACTTCTCGTGGTACGAGTGCGGCCCCGGGGTCTCCACCAAGTGGAGGTTGCTTGAGGCGCCCAAGATGTCGTACACACGCTTGACCTGGCGATGTACTTCGCGGATAGACGCAATCGTGAAGATGCCGTCCCGGTCGGCCGAGGCGATCATGAACGGGCGCGGCGCGATCAACCCGCCCACGTCGGCCAGATCCCACCGGTAGGTGTTGTTCCACCACATGCAGTCGCAGTGGCCGTCAATCGTCCGGTCGTGGACGTGCGACGCTACCGTCGCCGTGCCGCACACGGGCGCCGCCACCTTCACGCGCTCATCGCCTGCTGCAATCCACCAACTCGCCGCGCCGCCGCCGGAAATGCCGGTCACGCCCAGGCGATCGCCGGCCACGTCTTCCCGCTGAACCAGCAGGTCCAGCCCGCGGATGCCGTTCAGCAGCTCCCTGCCCGCCGGCGTGTACCCGCGGCTGTACCAGTGCCACCAACCCTCGCGGTAGCACCCGTGGTGGTACCCGCGGACCTCACCCAACTGCACAGTCTCGACGACCAGCGCTGCGAACCCGAGTTCTGCGAACCGCCGCGGATGCGCCTGGTAGTGCACCTTCTGCGTGTCGGAGTGCCCGCACACGTAGAGGACGCCGGGGAAGGGCGGCTTGCCGCTCTTCGGCAGGTACAGGTTGGCCGTCACGTAGAGCTTGGGCAGGCTCTCGTAGTACAGCTTCTCGATCCGGTACTTCGGTCTGTCGACGACGCCGGTGACCGTGACATTGAGCGGCGGCCGCTGCTCGTAGGGAGCCAGATCGCCCAGCCCCATCATCTCCAGGTACTGACGCCGCTTCTCCGGAAGCAGACGCCGCCACGTGGCACCGTCTGCGCACTCCGACAGCGCACCGTCCGTGATCCGTCTGGCTTCGCGAGCGAGGTAGTCGCGGATGGTCATGTTGGGTTCTCCTTGGTGGGCTGGCACCGGCGCCGCGCTTCCCGCAGCCGCTAACCGCGCCCGCGGGGCAACCGAAACTGCCGCCGTACTGGCTGCCAGCGCGCCTGCCTTGAGGAAGTCTCGTCGGTGCATTCTCTGCGTTCGCCGGTACTGAAGGGTGGTTCATTGTTCGACGCTGGCGCAGCGCTTGCCTCCTTGTGCGTAAAGCTCAGACCATGCACTGAGGTCACCCAACGAACGCCGGAGAATGTCCCGCCTTGGCCGGAAGTCAACCGTTGACTATCATGCTTTCGCAGGTGCCGGCACACAAGGAGCGGTGCTCGTCGGTCCGGCAGAGAGGAGATCACCACGCCTCCCACAGCAACATCCACCAAGCCGAAGGGGCGCCTAACCATCGAGGAGGAGCGCAGGCTCAACGAGCAGCTTGCCCGGCGGCTGGCCGTGGAGATGGCAGAAACGCACGCAGGTCAGTGGGTGGGGCTGTCGCGGGGCCAGGTGGTTGCGTCTGCCCCCCCCGCTGGAGGAAGTATCAGAGGCACTCATCGCCGTGGACCCCAGTCCACGGCGCGGGCTGGTGTTTCGAGCTGGCAAGGACTACACGAAGCAGATGGTATACTCGCGAAGGTTAGGAATACACCGAAGCTATTGCACAAGTTCGACGCCTCTGCGTGCACAGCAGTGTGTTGGGTGCTCACCACACGCCCACGGGTGAAGTTCTGCGAACTTCCACTTCGGTGTATTCCTAACCTTCGCGAGTATAATACTGCCGCTCTGGGAGGGGTGAGCTGTGCCGAGGTGTTGCACTCCTGACGAGCGTGGGCGTTGCTGGGTCACCGTAGACCTGGTCGCGCGACCGGGTGCTCCGCGTGGACGAGGTCGTGGCACCGTCCGGCCCATCGCTGACACGGGGTGCCCCGCCGAATTGGTGTTGAGCGAACGCAGCCTCCGTCAGTTCGTGTGGAACGCCGCGGCTGGGATACCAACCAACTTCGGGTGGGTGCCTGGTCACGTAGTTCGTGTGGTCCTCCCCGCGCTGGGATTCGACCGTCGCCTGCTCGCCTACGCAAGCGACTCAGCGGCCAAGATCGCCCGAGCAGACGGCTTCGCCGGTATCGCCGGCAAGGCGTTCCTCGACTCCTTCCACTGGAGCAACGGCAAGGGCGGCGAGTTGTGCCTCCAAACGTGGGAGACGTACCGCCCTCGGCGGTTGGGTGCCCCAGAGGACTGACAGAGCGTCGGCCGGCGGCGCGCTCATCTCACCGGGTCATGCCGTGCTCCCAGCGCTCTGTACCAGTCCTTCAGCCCCGCGAGTTCTTCCTTCGCTCGCCCGCCGGCCCGGACGAACGTCACCGGCCGCGGCGCCACCAGCGCCGCCAACTGCTTCACGTCGAACGCCTCCAACAGACCGAAGCAGAACAGCTCGGGCACTTCCTGAACGGTACGGTTCTGCTCGATCACTTCCTTAAGGCTCCCCATTGCGCCGTGCAGTTCCAGGGCACCCATAGCGTTCGCCTCCAATCCGGCTGCGACCAGGGCGATGAGGCTGCTCCGTGGGCCGACGGCGCGGACCGTCATCGGCTTGCCGTGCTCCCCTTGCAGCCACCGGGTCACGGCTGCGAGCTGGCTGGCCTCCACGCCCAGGGGCCGGTCGCCCACGGCAGACACGAGCAGCGCGAACAGGTAGTCGCGCTCAGGAATCCGCGACTCTCCGAAGTAGAAAAGGTCCGTAGCGACGACCCGGTGACCGACGGCCAACAACTCCTCGGCGTGGGCGGCCGCGCTCTGTCGGCCATCGTCGGCTATCAGCAGCGTGGTCTGGGAAGGCGCGCCCTTGGTCAGTTCTACGACTGGAACGGACCAAGCCTCGCCAACTCGAATCAGCCAGCGCGCCGTGGCGACCTCCCCGGCAGTCCCGCTGCCAACTCCCTCCGCGGCGGCAGTCCAGGTCTTTGCGCGGACGACGCCTTGTAGCTCCGACCGCTTCCGCTGTTGCCACTCTCGCGCTTCGGCAGCGTTGGTCGGCAGATTGCCGTCGCGCGGCAGGGACTGGCTCAAGCGCAACGCCAGCGTGTGGAAGTCCTCGTTGAGCGCCGGCAACTCAACCCCAAGCTCGTCCGGCTCCTTCACTTCTGCGTCGGACGGGATCTCCTTGGCGTCAAAGCTGGTGTCGCCACCGTAGAAGAACTCACCCAGCATCCGGTACAGCGCCTGCCGGTTGTCCAGCAGGTAGTTGTGGTCGCCCGGGTCATCGTTGCTGTGCGAGCGCACAAAGCTGCCGCGGCCGAACAGCTCGTAGATGGGCGCCGCCGCTGCCAGCAGCGGGGGCAGCGCGTAGCCCGACTCGAAGCAGCAGTTGTCCTTCGAGTTGTAGGTCAAGAGCAGCGGATGCGGAGCGACCATCGCCGTCAGGTGTGTGTAGTCGGCCACCGTCGCCAAGTCGCAGGGCGTCTGCTCCGAATCGCCCAGGTCTTTGAAGTGCCGAATGCGGGTGCGGAAGCTGGAGTAGCCGGCAACCGGGCACGAGAACGTCACCCGCGTGTCGAGGGCACTGAAGAAGATCGTCTGCCAACCGCCGCCCGACAGGCCGGTCACCGCCACGCGGTGTGGGTCAGCATTCGGGTGGGCGAGCAGCACGTCCAGCCCGCGCTTCATGCTGAGAAAGAACGGCGCCAACCCGCTGGTGCCACACAGGTCGAGTTGGTTCATCCGGGCGTGCGAGTACCCCGCCCGGCTGAGTTGCCCCATGCCGAGCCATTCGAGGTTCAGCGCGAGCATGCCGCGCTTCGCCTGGTTGATGCACCGGGCTTGCTTGTACGCAGCCGCCTTCCCCGCGGGCTCGTGCCCGTTTACGTTGAGGACCACCGGGACGGGGCCGTCCAGGTGGTCGGGCTCGTACAGGATCGCCGGGATCCACAGCCCGGGCACCACTTCGAGCCGCAGCTTCTTGAGGCGATAGCCTGGTCCGCCGGGAAGGGTGTCAAGCCACTCCAGCCCCGCGGCGGCGGCGCGCCACGCTGCCGCTTCGCCCCGGAAGACCACCCGGCTCAATACCTCTGCGCGAAGTTGGTCGGCATACCGGCTCCACTCCTCCGCCGAAAAGAACGACGGAAGCACCGGCACGCGCGCCTCCAGGTAGTCCTGCGCCTCCGTCATCGTCTGGTTCGGGCCGATGATCTCCTGCCCGAGTGCCGCGGCAGTCTCGCTGACTGGCGCCGGCTCGGCACCCGCCTGGGTGAGCGGGGGAACTGCGGTCGATACTGTAAGCATGAGGGGCACCACCAGATTCATGTGCGAGTACCGGTTGCAGGCGTTCACTCTACTCTCCCCGGCTCTTGATCCGCCGGCACCCTTCCTCCGTTGGCCCACTGACGGCGGCCACCACCTGAACGGCGCCACGAAGCGCTCTCACGACCGGATCATCACCAACATCATCTTGAACGGTTCCCTGGCGCTCAACGCATGGGGCACATTCGCCGGCATGACGATCATCTCGCCCTGGCTGACGGTCACCGGCTCGCCGCCGAGGGTGATCTCGACCACGCCGTCGAGCACGCAGACCATGGCGTCGAACGGCGCGGTGTGCTCGCTCAATCCCTGGCCCTTGTCGAAGGCGAAGAGCGTGACAGTGCCCGTCTGCTTGCTGAGCAGCGTCTTGCTTACTACCGTTCCCTCCTGGTAGGCAACGAGGTCCATCAATGAGGCTGGGGTGTTTGCTTGGTCCATGGGATCTCCTCCAGTAGGTGGTGTGGATTCCGTGCGCCGGGTTGGAGCCTTCGGCTCCGCAGCGCATTCCGTCATTTTGCGTGCGCCTCCGGCTTCGCCTTCCCCTTCGGCGTCCACGGCTTGCTGGTCAGGCAGAAGCAGTCGATGGTCATGCCGCCGCAGTCCGGCAGCCCCTCCAGCGACAGCGTCTGCTTCCCCTTCCTCAGTTCGACCTGGCCGATCGGCGCCCAGCAGACCTCCATCTGCCACCAGCCCATGTCCCGGATCAGCGTCCAGTCGACTGGTTTGAAGTCATCGGCGCCAAACGTCTGCCACGGGTCCTGGTTCCACCGCAAGCGGAAGTGGCCGTCGGGACCGGAGCCGCGAGCCCACAGTGTGTACTTGCCGGTTTCGGGCACGCTCACTTCCCACCTCGCCTTGGCATCAGCCCAGCCGTGGTGCTGCAGCCACCAGCCGTTCGATAGCAGGTCCTGTTGCGCTTCTGTGTCCGGGCCGTAGGCGCCGCCCCCCGGCAGGTTCTGCTCAATGCCGTCTTCCGCTTCCCACCAGACCCACCCCGCGCCGGCCGTCTGCGCGCCGGGCTTCGAACGGACGCGTCGCAGCGGCTTGGGCGCGGGCACGCTGCTCTTCGGCCCCTTGGTCACCACGATCTCGCAGCGATCGACGTAGGCGCCGTGCGACTTGTCCCACCCGTCCATCGGGACCAACCACACGAACGTCACCAACCGCTCGTCTTTGAGCAGACGCGCGTAGTCGCCGGCGGCCGCCGGGACGCCCTTCGCTTGGTGCCATTCGTCATCGGCCAGGAGTTTGCCGTCGTCGCCGCCGCCGGCGAACGGCGCTTCGAGCACCTTGGCCGGCCCCGCGTCCGTCAGGCCGTCCCGGTGGACCCAGAGCTGGAGTTGCCACTTGCCGTCCCACTTGTCGGTCCGGTACCAGAGGCGCACTTCGCTGTCGCCGGGCGGGACGTCCGCGAGCTTGAGGGTCGCCGCGCCCCGGAAGCGCACGTTCGGCCAGCCCGTGTCGTTGGTGAGGACCGCGGCGATGTCGCCGCTCTTCGCCACGGTTGGGTCGCCGACTTCCTTGGCATCGATCTCGGTAGCAACGACGTCGTTGACCGAGATTTCCGGCGTCCAGTACTCATCCAAGAGCACAACATCCGCCCGGACCGGCTGTGCGGCGAGCGCCAGCGCGATCAGTGGCGTCCACTTCCGCAACGCGATCCCCACTCTTTGCGCCACTGTGCTCACGCTCCTCTCAGCGTCTCTTGGCACCGCTCACCCCTCGCCGGCAGTCACCGCAGCCAAGACGGTCGCGGCTGCCAACTCGTGCCCTGCGGCGCCCAAGTGCACCTTGTCCCGGCAGTACAGCGTCTCGCGGGCCGCCGCGTCCGCACCCGCCGCGTGGAATGCGGCCGCAACGTCGGCAAACCCGGTCTTCTTCTCCTGCGCCACGGCGCGGGCTGCTTCGGCCAACTCCGCCATCGTGTCCCAGCGCTCCACTGCCGGGCAAGTGGTCACCAGCAGAACTTCACTGGCGCCGCCGGTCAGGCGGCGGATTCGGTCCACGGCAAAGCGGAGGGTCTCTTTATAGTGCTCGCCGCGCATCCCGGCGTCCCAGTCGTTGAAGCCGAACCAGACGGTGACCAGGTCCGGCGTCGGCGTCTCCTTCAGCCGGCGTGGCATGAGGATCAGGTTCTGCGTGAGCTGCGTGCCACCGATGGCCGGATTGACCAGCGTCACTTTGCTGCCGAACTGCTCTTCCAGCTTCTTGGCGAGCACCTCCGACCAGAGCACCTCCCGGTTGGTCCAGTGGCGCTTGTCGCTAAGGGAGTCGCCCATGGTCACCACGGTGACAGGCCGCTTCGCCTTCAGCTTCGCCAGCAAACGCGGCAAGCCCGGCGCGGCGGGGGTGTAGTCCGCCACGTCCACCGGGAGGGACTTCTCCAGGGCAACCTGATCCACCGCAAACGAGTGCGCCGGGTAATCGCCCCAGTAGTACCATTTGCCGAACCACACGCTGCCGAAACCCGAGGGCGCGTAGCCCTTCGCGGGATCGACCAGCTTGCCCGCGGGCAGCTCGGGGATCAGGTCGTACCACGGCACCGTGATCTTCCGCCATTCGGTAGAGTCCAGCGGGAAGCAGTACCCGTAGCGCAGCGCGTAGTCGGCGTTGTCGATCAACTCCAAACCGCCCCAGTTAGTGGAGCCATCGCCCTTCACCCAGAAGCTCAGCCCTGCCGCCTGATCCCACTCAGGCGACGGCTTGACTGACGCCGTGAAGAACCCGCCCCGCGACTCCTCGACGAAGCTGAACTGGCACGCCTTCCCGAACTTGCCCGCAACCATCTCCACCGTCCCGGCCGGCGTCTTGTCGTTGCCGAACGTCCCGGGCTGGTGGCGGGCGGTGTCCATGTCGAAGACCACTGACAGGATGGGTTCTTCCGCGCGGACGCCTCCACTGAGCGTTGCCGCAGCAACGCAGAAGACGTAGGGGAAAAGACCGGCAATCCGGATCGAGCGCATCGGGCAACCTCACTTACGCCTCCTCCTGGGGAGGCATTGTTTCCGGCGGCTCCTCTTCGCCGGCTGTCGCCCGTTCCCTGCCTGGGTGCAGCCCGGAGCGTTCGACAGCGGCGACAACGAAAGGACTGACCGACGCGGCAACGAAGCAAGAGCATAGAGCGGGCCCACGAAGCCGGGAACGGAACCGTGAGGAGGGAGAATGCACACGTCAGACCTGACGCACGGTGAGCAGGTCCTGCTGGAAGAGGTGTTGAGCCAAACCGGGTCGGAAGAGCTGACAATGCGTTGCGGGTGGTGTTGGCCTCCGCGACTGTGGAAGG
>Ga0210004_1002529_pt1 | contig 10396 bp, 10 predicted proteins | sample CryGey13umfilter_FD_185450 | JGI IMG/M metagenome (GOLD analysis project Ga0210004, IMG submission 185450) | Groundwater microbial communities from aquifer in Utah, USA - Crystal Geyser 4/8/14 3 um filter (SPAdes) (version 3) | ecosystem: Environmental > Aquatic > Deep subsurface > Groundwater...
CCGTGTCGATAATATATTTTTTGGTGTCTTGAATGACATCTTCGGGTTGTTTGGCAATTGTTTTCATATTTTTAATTATTTATTTAATCTTACTTACCACTCGGTAAGTATACCAAAAAGGATAAATGTTTGTCAAGCAAATTAAATTTACAAATACGATAATATTTGCTAAACTTACAATTAAGATAAAGGTTTAGGTGGCGCGCCAGTTTCACTGGCGCGAAATTCGGCGGCGGCAGAGCGTCAGTTCCGTTCAAAATAGGTTCGGATTTCGTCAAATAATTGCGCATAAAAATTAAAGGACGTTCTTAATGATACGTCCTTTTTATTCGGCTTCCATCACCACATCCCTCCAAGATTTAATTTCGTTTACTTCCACATCAAAGAATTTTCCATCTCGGCAGGCCTCCAGAACTATTTTCTCTTCCCGCGCCCACTGCTGAAAAATCAGAAGTTCCTCAGCCGATATGTTTTTGACAAGGGCTGAAGAACCATCTTCTAACACAACTTCTAATCCTTCTTTTTTCATCGTCCCTCCCTCCCCTCAAAAATTTTTATTCTTCGTGGTGTTTTATTTCTATTTTTTTGGTTTTTATTTTTTCCGATTTTGGCAACTTTATCGTCAGCACTCCGTTTTTTAATGTGGCAAGCGATTTGTCCGTTTGAACGTCAACCGGCAAGATTATTGTTGATTTAATGGCGGACGTTTCCTATAATTCAATTATCAAACTTGAAACTGGCGGAATAACAAACCCGACTATTGAGACATTACAGAAAATCTCCAAAGCATTAGAAGTTCAAGTTGATGATTTATTAAAATAGCTTTTTGTTGTAAAATATAATCAAAGTCTATTTTTAACAGATAACTTAATAGGTAAAATAACATTATGGTCAATCAACAACTGCTTGATTATATCAAGCAACAAACACAGCAAGGAATAAATAATGAGCAAATTAAGCAATCATTACTTGCTAATGGTTGGCAAAACACTGATATTGAAGAAGCTTTTAATACAACAGCACAAGCACCCATTCAACCAAAAAAACGAAAGTGGAAGAAAATCGTTTTGATAATAATAAGCGTCATAATTCTTTTAATCGTTGGTCTTTTATCTCTTCCAAGATTCCTTAATTTATTTGCAAAGGATATAACACCAATTAACGACTCCGATCTTCAATTGCAAAAAGTTTTGGTTACCGATAAAGATAATGCTTATTTCGATTTAATAAAACTCGGTAATATTATTTATGAACCCAAAGATAAATTGCAAACTATTCTTGATATGGTCGTTGGCAAAACATGGGATAACCAAGTTGCCGAAGACATAGTATCTAAAAATTCACAAGCATTTGAATATTTTGCTGAAGCCGCTCGCAAACCAAAATATCAAAATCCAGAATCGGCAGACCCAGCAAACATTACTCCAAATATGGTTTTAACGCCGCCAAATTCTTGGCGGCAGATGGCTCGGTTGAGCGTAATACGAGCGTTGTATTTAGCAAGGCAGGGCAAGGATAAAGAAGTATTGGACGAAGCATTAAATTCTGTAAATATTGGGCAGAAAATTCAAGAATCGCAAGGCTCACTTATTGAGTATTATGTAGCGATAGCAATGAAAGGAGTGGGGTTGGAAACCGTGCAGAAAATAATCCCCTCATCAAAATTAACAAGTACCGAATTGAAACAATATGCTCAAGGACTAGATAAATTTTACAAAAACGAAAATGGTTTGATTATGGCTTTCAAGGGTGAATATTATTTTCAATCTTGGGCTATTGATTCAATTGTGAGTGGAGATACGGAAGTATTAAAATCGGTAGTCGGTGAAGAAGAAAGTCAAAATCCTGAAATTGCCAAAAAAATTAAAAATAACTACTACTTTCAACCAAATAAAACAAAATTACTTTTTGCCGAATATGCAAGAGCTAATATAAAAAGTGCAAATAAATCTTGTGGTGAAATCAAAACAACTGAAGTGCAAAAACTTGTCTCAACTAATCCCGCAAAACTCTATGAAAATGCAATCGGAAAAATTCTTCATGATGTTATCGCCATCAATTTAACTGGCGTAAGTACAAAAAAATGTCAGGAAGATTTATTGGTAGGAGCAACGCAGGCAATGATTGCAATTAAAGCCTTCAAAAATGACACAAACAATTATCCTAATTCACTTAACGAATTAGTTCCGAATTATTTATCATTAGTTCCCCAAGACCCGTTTGACGGAAAATCGCTAAAATACTCTACGACAAAGAAAATTCTTTATTCGGTTGGGGAAGATATGCAAGATTCGGGTGGCAGTACCGGAGACGATTGGAGAAAAATGGCAGACCCGACATTTGTGATAAATTTCTAAGCGGCGCGCCAGTTTCACTGGCGCGAAATTCGGCGGCGGCAGAGCGTCAGTTCCGTTCAAAATAGGTTCGGATTTCGTCATATAATTCCACAAATATAAGATGCGCTTCCTAATTTGGATAGCGCATCTTTTAAATGGATATTTCGCCAATAACCTCCTGAATGTCGCCGATTTTTATTTCAAGGTCGTGTTGCTCTGTCGTTTGAGCCCATAAAACCGCATCTTTTTGCTCAGGCCATTCCATAAAAGCTTGGAGAGTTTCCGCGGACATATTTTTTATTGAAACACGCCTCCCATCTCTTAATATCACCTCTATTCTGGATTCCATCGGCCTCACCTCCTTATTATTTTTTTAAATAAACAAAAAGTAGGATGATTATCTTGCTTTTATTCAAACTTTACTTTTATTTTTTTGGTTTTGGTTTTATTGAGTTTCGGTAGGGTAATTTTCAAAACGCCGTTTTTGATTGACGCCTGAACTTTATCCGGGTCAATTTCCTGAGGTAAGATAATGGTTCGGGAAAATCTTCCCCAATAGCATTCTTGGTGAATGTAGTTTTCGGTTTTTATCCTTTCTTCTTTCTCGCGTTTGCCTTTGATAGTTATTGAGTCGGGAGAAAGGGAGATATCAATGTCTTCAGGATTAACGCCGGCAATGGTTGATTCAATAATAAAAGCACTTGGTGTCTGATAGACGTCAACCGCCAGTTCTCCTTCAGCTTCTTCAAAAATTTCACCCAATGATTCTTTTTCGTCCAGCTTTTCTTCTATGTTTTGTTTTGAATTTTGGGTTGACATTGGCATTGGCTCTTCATTGCCATTATTAATCCCGGCCAGTTTTTCAAAAAAATTTTTTGTATCTTTATCCATCGCTTCGCTCTATCAACGAATAGCGAATAAACTACGAATTTACGAATAAACGAATATATTAATTTCAAAAAATTCGCTTATTCGTTTATTCGGACAGATTCGTTATTCGTTGATTTTATTTTTTCGAAATCCCAAAAAATAAGTAAAGCCACGATAATTAAAAATATTGTCGGGTAAATCAAGGTTTCTTTAAAAGACAGTATAAGATAATTGAAAACCATATGCAAGAGGGTGGCAAAGACAATGCCTTTGAAGACCAACAATTTCGTACGATTTGAAATAATGCCTTTGGCCCAGTAGTAACCAACCAATCCCGAACTTAAAGCGTGAAGCAAAGTGGCGCCAACAAAGCGAAGAGTAATTATGCTAAAGGCCTCAGACAAAATTTTTATATTAAACATTATAGCGATATTTTCTACCATAGCAAATCCTAAAGCAGCGGTAATCATATAAATCATGGCGTCAATCGGTTCGTCAAAAAACGGGCTTTTTCTAACAACTAAATAAGCGGCCAAAAATTTAAGCGTTTCTTCAATAAACCCAAAAAACGAAAAAGAAACAAGATGGTACTCATTGATTTGAAAGGATTGAAGAATATTTCTAAGCAAAAATTGAAGACCGACGGCGACAAAAGTGATTAAGGCGCCGGCCATAAAAACCCGGCTAATCATTTTTTTCGGCTCAGGATGAACATCTTCTTTGAGAAAGAAAATTAGCCAAGCAAAAGAAGGAAGAAGACCGAGAAAAATAAAGATATAAGGCATAAGGTTTAAGATTAAGGTTTAAGATTAAGGTTTAAGATTTCGAACGAGTCCGTTTATCAATCGACCGATTTCATGCGCAATATCCAATAAATAAATCTTTTCTTTTTCTGAAATATATTTTAAGTCGGTAGAGAGGATTAGATAATATTTTACTTCTTCTTTTTCCATAATTCTTAAACCCTAGGCCTTAAACCATAAACCTTAATCGTAGCGCTACCATTTTTCTATCATTAACATTTTTTTATTTTTTATCGGTAATTGTTGATAGATTTCTTCAGTAATAAATGGCATAAAAGGATGAAGAAGTTTTAGAGAGCTTAATAGAATGTAAATTAGAATTTCTTGCGTATTTTTTTGCAATTTATCGTCGGCCATCTGTTTTTTGCTGATTTCAATATATTTATCGCAGAAATTATGCCAGAAAAATTCATAAAGCTTATGGAGCGCCTGACCAAATCTGTAATTGTCCAAATCTTTTTCAGTTGATTTTTTAATTTTAGTCAATTGATTTAAAATTTTTTTATCGGCGGTTGTTTTCGGCTTTATCGTTTTTGAAATTTGGAACGACCCCCTGGGGATTTGCTTCGTAATGATAGAATTTAGAATTTGGAGCAGGGCGAAACGGGCTGAATTCCATATTTTATTACAAAACTTCTGTCCGGCGACAACGTGTTCCTCTGACCAACGAATATCCTGATTGCCCATGGCTTGCCAAATTAATCCGAAGCGAACGGCATCAGCACCATAGCGGGAGATTAGATCCATTGGGTCAACACCAGTGCCTAATGATTTAGACATTCTTTTTCCTTCTTTGGTTAAAATTGTGGCATGAATTATTACATCCTTGAAAGGTTCTTTTTTGGTAAATTTCAATCCCGAAAAGATCATCCGAGCGACCCAGAGATTGATAATGTCGCGGGCCGTTACAAGAATTTGAGTAGGGTAAAATTCTTTAAGGTCAGCCGTTCGCTTTGGCCAGCCGAGAGTCGCAAATGGCCAGAGAGCAGAAGAAAACCAAGTATCAAGCACGTCGGGGATTTGTATATAATCTTTAGGAGGGTTGTCCCCGACGTAAATTTCTAAATTTTTATAAACAGGAAGCCTATGTCCCCACCAAATTTGGCGGGAGATGCACCAGTCCTTTATGTTATTCAGCCAGTTAAAATAAATTTTTTCCCAGCGCTTGGGATGAAATTTAACCTTGCCGGATTTTACTGCTTGAATTGCCGTGTTTGCCAGCTCATTCATTTTCAAAAACCATTGTAAACTTGGAATCGGTTCAATGACCGTGCCGCAACGGTAGCAATGGCCAACGTAATTATTATAATCTTCAACTTTTTTGATCAAGCCTTGTTTCTCTAACCCTTGGACAACTTTTTCCCGCGCCTGAAGAACAGTTAATCCTTCAAAATTTTTACCCGCTTGCTCGCTCATTTTGCCGTCTTGACCGATTACTTTGATAATCTCAAGATTATGTTCCTGGCCAATTTCAAAATCAGTAAAACTGTGAGCAGGTGTCACCTTAATCGCGCCGGTGCCGAATTTTGGGTCAACTCTTTTATCGGCGATAATGGCAATTTTTCTGTTTTGAATCGGTAAAATAACTTTTTCCCCAATTAAATTTTTATATCGTTTATCGTTGGGATGTACCGCCACGGCCGTGTCGCCGAGCATTGTTTCTGGTCTGGTGGTAGCAACGGTAATATCGGGGGAATATTTAATAAACCAAAGTTTGCTTTTAGTATCTTTGAGTTCGACTTCCAAATCGGAAAGGGAAGTGCCGCAGCGGATGCACCAATTAATCACGCGTTCTGCCTGATAAATCCAGCCCTTTTTATGATAATGCAAAAACGTTTCTTTTACCGCTTCCTGATAATCGGAATCCATGGTAAATCGCGTACGCGACCAATCCATCGAACAGCCGAGTTTTTTAAATTGGTCTAAAATAATATAGCCGTATTTTTCTTTCCATTCCCAAATTTTTTCAATTAATTTTTCTCTACCCAAATCATGGCGGCTAATGCCTTGTTTTTTTAAATCTTTTTCAACGACGTTTTGAGTGGCAATGCCCGCGTGGTCGGTGCCGGGTAACCAAAGAGTTTTATAACCCTCCATTCTTTTTTTGCGAATCAAAATATCTTGAATGGTGGCGTTTAGCGCGTGCCCCAGGTGGAGAGAGCCGGTGACATTGGGCGGCGGCACTACAATAGAAAAAGTTTTACCCTTTTTGTCAGGCAACTTATCCGGGTTAAAATAACCGGACTTTTCCCAAAGCCGGTAAATTTTATCTTCAACTTCTTTTGGGTCGTAGGGCTTATCGAAGCGCTTCAACATAGATTTTTGTTTTAGAGGGGTCAATTTCAGTTAAGTTAATTTTAGGGGTAATGGGAGTTGTCGGTTTTAAAGAATTAATATAATTTCTGGTTTTAGAGTTCAAGATGCCGGAGGCAGGGGATATGTTTATCTTCTTCTGATATTGAATTAAAGCATTTTTAGTAACAGAGCCGAAATAATTGGTTGTTTCACGTTCAAAAAATCCTTCGTTTTTCAAGAACTCCTGCAATTTTTTGACATCTTCTCCTTTTGAGCCAATGGTTAAATCGCGCGTGAAGTTATAAAGAGGAGTCGTTTGAGCCGGAGCCGTGATTAAAGAAATGTTTTTCGGGAAGTTAATTTTAAAAGATTTTTCCTCAAAGGCAGGAATGTTTTCCAGCTCGGTTTTTGAGGCGCTGATTTGAACGTTGTTTTGATTTAACAAAAATCCGATAATTCTTGCCCTTGATAACGGAAAAGCATTGTTGTTGGTGATAAATCCGCCGACAGTCACTCCGCCACTGTCTTGAATTGCCGATTCGGTCTTCACTTCTCTTAATTGAATTATTGGTCTGGGAAATTCTTCGGCTGATTTCCAATTGATGTTGGAAAAAGAAATTTTGACGTCGGCGATGTTTTTGGAATCGACTTCAATCGGTTCAATGAGGTATTTTATTTCTCCGCCGTAAATAAATGAATTTTTTGTGAAACTTTTGATTTTAATTCCATTTTCCCCGTAAACGTCAAAAGTATAAGAAAAAGAATTAGCCCCCCAGTTGAGATTAGAATTTTTAATCTCGGCTGCGATGATGGTTTGGCTATCGCTGGAAAAATATTTTATCCAGGAGGATTCAAGGGGAACCAAGGTTTTTATTTCACAAGGAGGACAGGGTCCGCCGCAATCAATACCTGTTTCGCCCTGATTCTGCTTGTTGTCGAAACAGGTCGGTGCTGGCTTTAACCAAATAAGGTAAACAAGAAAAACAATTAAAAATAAAACCGCCAAATAACCAGCGCCGTAAAGAATTTGTTTTACCAAACGCTTATTCATCGTTAAAATAATAATACTTAAAAAATTGAAATTTTGCAAAAATAAAAAGCCGGCGAACTCTACTTTCCCATCTGCCGAAACAAATAGTATCATCGAGCTTAGATGCTTTCACTATCCTGTTCGAAATGGGAAGGAGTGGTTCACACCTAAGTAAATCACCGGCTAATAATTATCCAAATTCTCAAATCCCGTAAGCCTGCCTGTCGGCAGACAGGGATTTAGAAACAATTTTGACTTATTAGTACTTCTTGGCTAAAACCATTGCTGGCCTTACACCTAAAGTCTATCAACGTGGTAGTCTTCCACGAGTCTAAGACGCCTAATCTTGGGAGGGGCTTCGCGCTTAGATGCTTTCAGCGCTTATCCCTGCCGAACATAGCTACCCGGCGCTTCACCTGGTGGCAAAGCCGGTAGACCAGAGGTTCGTTCATCCTGATCCTCTCGTACAAAGGACAACTTCCCTCAAGCGTCAACGCCTGCAGCAGATAGAGACCAACCTGTCTCACGACGGTCTGAACCCAGCTCGCGTGCCCTTTTAATTGGCGAACAGCCAAACGCTTGGGACCTTCTCCAGCCCCGCGCTAGGGCGAGCCGACCACTTTTTCTCAATATTACTATTGATGTAGACTATACCATCCGAGCACATAATGATTTATGCGCTACGGTTCGGCGTCTGATAGAAAATAAAATTTTCTATCTCAGTCCGACTACTCGTCGGACATCAGTCGTTACGGGGTTTTAAAGTAATTTTATACTTCATTGAATCAATAATATAGGGCTTAATAATTTCAACTAATTTTTCCGTTTCTTTAACGTTGAAATACATTCTATAACCCTTATCTCTATCCCGATAATAATTACCATTTAAACCGAATTTTTTATCTAACACTCGCAGTAATAAGTTTATTTCTAATTCAATGAATGAATAAGTACTAATATCAATCTTGTTTTGATTTAAACTTCCATCGTCCATAACCCAAACTGCCATACCGAGACTATCAAGATATTGATCTATATCCAGAGGAATAATTTTCTTACCGTTTTTATAAAATAGTTCATAAAAACCAGTAAGAAGCGGATGACGGATGGTTCTAAACCATAAAGATTTAACATACCTTTCTCCATTTTCTCGATATCTATAACTAATTTTTGGTTCAGTAAACACCCAAGGTCGAAGAATATTGTATTTCCATAACACATACTCTTGTTGGGCTAAGCCGTGTTCTATTTTCAGATTAACATTGATGGCGCGTTCTCCTAAACGGAGTGTACCATCTCCTAAAATAGAACCGACGATAACCGATCTTTGTTCATTAGTTAAAGATAAAGAATTTTTTATTTCTATCCACTTTTTCTGCCAGTATTTATTGATTACTTTAAGACTTCCCACGGTATTGACCATATATAAATTATAATTCATTTTTGCTGGGTTTAATATATGGCTTTCACCGTTATGAGCCGAATTTTACCTCGACAATCGGCTATTCTATCGAGGTGCCGAGCGTGGTCGTCGATATGGACTCTCGGACCACACCAGCCTGTTCAATACTTTTAATGTATTAGACTATATCTTTACCCCGACCGCGGTCGGGGAGCGGTGTATTAGCTCCAATTAAAACCGGAGCTCTATTCGCAAATCGCGAATAAGTCGTTACAGGGTTAAGAAGGAATTTTATATGCCATTACAGGCACATAATATTTTTCGACTATTTTTTTAATTTTCTCTCTTTCGGTAGGAGAAAAATAAAGAGCAAAACCTTTACTTTTTTTATCCAAAACCGAATTAGAAAGATGAAAATTATTCCAAACAACATTACTGGCAATTCTTGCTTCTTCTTTGGTTATCTTTCCTAAATATAGATAGAAACAATGATCTCTTTGATAGTAATAACCATCATCATAGTACCAGATAACAAAACCAATATTATCACGAAGCAAGCCTTCCAAATTTCGAGGAATAATTTTTTTGTTGTTAGGGTAGAATAATGCGCGAATTTTTCCTAAATATGGCGACGCATTAGACTGGTGCCTAACATAACTATGTAATATTTTTGGCTTGCCTTGAAAAAATTGCGGTAAAATTTTCGTTTTCCAAACCAGATAATCATAATGATCGGCTCTATGTTCTAATCTTAACCGAGCGTTTCGGCTGCCAGTTTTTTGAAGGTAGCCGTCGCCAAGAACCATTCCGATAATCGCTGATTTTTGTTTTTTGGTTAAATTCATTTTTTTAATTTAACCCTCTTAACTTCCCACGGTATTCTTAGAATTTAAAACCCTGTCTGCTGTCAGGCAGACCCTTTCGGGAAAGACCATTCTAAGTTCACCGTTATAAACCGCTATTATATCCTCAGCTTGCGCCGAGGGAGGACAACAAAGCCTTATTTCAGGCTCTATCCCCGGGGTAACTTTTATCCGTTGTCTTCAATCTTTCTATAAAGAATTGTCGGGTCACTAAGCTCTGCTTTCGCACCTGCTCGACTTGTAAGTCTCGCAGTTAAGCCGGCTTTTGCCTTTACACGTCCAGGCCGATTTCCATCCGGCCTAAGCCGACCTTAATAGACTCCTCAGTTACTCTTTATGAGGATTCCGCCCCAGAAAAACTGCCCACCAGACACTGTTCCCGAATGTTTTTGCCACTCAGGTTAGACTTTAAAATTTTAAAGATGGGTGTTTCATTGTCGGCTCCACTCCGCCCGAAAGCGAAGCTTCAAAGCCTCCCCATTACGCTACGCATCAAAACCCTAAAATCAATATCAAGCTGCAGTAAAGCTCCCGGGGTCTTTTCGTCCCGCTGCAGGTATCCCGCGTCTTCACGGGAATCGCATTTTCACCGAGCTCCTCGTTGAGACAGTCCCCCAGTCGTTACGCCTTTCGTGCGCTTCAGAACTTACCTGAAAAGGAATTGCGCTCAAAATTGTTACGACAATGCTGTCGCCGAGCACATAAATTTTATGTGCTACGGTCTCTATGTCGCCATAGAGTTCGGACTATATCTTCTCCGACCTATCGTCGGAGTTCGGCATATAGTCTCTGGGGAT
>Ga0210004_1002532_pt1 | contig 10391 bp, 11 predicted proteins | sample CryGey13umfilter_FD_185450 | JGI IMG/M metagenome (GOLD analysis project Ga0210004, IMG submission 185450) | Groundwater microbial communities from aquifer in Utah, USA - Crystal Geyser 4/8/14 3 um filter (SPAdes) (version 3) | ecosystem: Environmental > Aquatic > Deep subsurface > Groundwater...
TAAAAGAGGGACATCAACCGTAACAACTATAATAATTATTTTTGTTGTTTCTTTATTGTTTGCGGGAGCAAGCGGCGGAACCACCTTTTATCTTTTAGATCAACAATTTAAAATCCAAAAGCAGGATTTGCAAGATCAAATTGATGAACTTACAAAAGATAAAGAGGATATAAAGAAAGAATTGGAAGCTACTAAAGAAAAACTAGCCGAAAAAAGCGAGACTGCAGACTGGAAATCTTATACTAATTCAAAATACAGCTATTCTATAAAATATCCAATGGATTACAGGTGTGAAGCCACCAATGATAATCCTTTAAAATGCTGGCCAAATGATTATACTGTTCATCTAAGAACTGTGGATAGTTATAGTAAAATTCAGGTTGCTGTATATACGGGTGAAGTACCGGATTATAAAAAATATACGGCGGAAAATTTTGAGGAATATGAAAAAGGTAGCACGAAATTTACGAAAGTTAAAGACAAAAGTGATGTTTATATCAAAAAAGGAAGCACTACGTACCGAATTTTTATAGAAATGGAAGATAGGGAACATCCAACCGATTTTACTGATATTTTTAAAACAATGCTTTCAACATTTAAACTAAATTAAGGAGGTCTACTTGAAGAAATTTGTAATAAATGTAGTATGTACAATCTTTATATTTGTTTCTTTATTTGCTTTTTCTATTCCAGCACAGTCTAAAGGGTCAGGTGAGGTGGAGATGAAGGCAGCTTACCTTCTACCTAAATCAAGCCATGGAAATGTTAAGGTTTCTAGTGATTCAAAAAGAGTAGCGAATGATCAAAACGCAACTTATAAATACAATGGAATTCATTGGAATAGAACAAAGATTCCTGTAAGTTATTATATTAATCCACAGAATTCTTATTCTATAGATCAGATAATTGCCAATGGAACTATCAGCACTGCGTTTGATACTTGGGAAAACGACCCAGGTTCGTATATGGACTACAATTATTCCGGATCAACTAGTTTAAAAGGACCAATTTACGATCAAAAAAATACGGTTTCGTTTCAAAGTCTAAACTCTAGCGCAGTAGCTGTTACTTATTATTGGTACTATAAAAATACTAGGGAACTTGTAGAGTTTGATATAGTTTTTAATGAAAAATATCCATGGTCAGTTACTGATTCTGGTAATTCTTATAGTTTTGATTTACAAAACGTAGCAACTCATGAAATTGGTCATACGTTGTCTCTTGGCGATTTGTATAGTACTTCAACCTCCGAACTCACAATGTATGGATATGCGAGTTTTGGCGAGATTAAAAAGAGAGATTTAGGGCTTGGCGATAGATTAGGGATTAAAAGGATATATCCTTTATTTTAAGAAAATTAATTAATAATTGCCCGTCCTCACCTCACCCCGTTAAATAATTTTGCTTTACAAAACTAGCACAAAGCGTTATTTAACAGAGTGAAGTTTCTGGCGGGTCTCAGCCTCGATAAGGCGCCGCCCATAGGGCTCCGCCCGGTGGGAATGAATATTTCGAGGCCTTGGGAGGGAAGATGAAAAAAAAGAGTATTATTACAGCCATTTTGGCAGCCGTTCTAGCTTTTGCGCTTGGTGGTACTACAACTTGGTATGTAATGGATAGCCAAATGGGTCAGATTAAAAATAATCTAGAATCTCAACAGCAAAGCACAGATAGGTTAGTTTTAGATCTCAAAAAGCAGGTAGACGAATTAAATGGGGCTAGTGATAATGATTTAGTTGGTAAAGAATGTGGCGGAGAAGAAGATAAGAAGTGTCCGACGGGATACTATTGTAAGCCTTTATATAAATGTAAAGATTCTAAATGTTTAGGTTCTGTTGGGGAATGTGTTAAACAAAACGATGAAACAGCAGACTGGAAGACGTATAATGGGAAAGAATTTAGTTTTAAGTATCCAAGTAATATAAAAATCAATAAAGAATGGGAAAATGGTGGAGTAGAAATTGGTACTGATTACCCCTTTAATTATGAGCTAGAGGATGCTTATTCATTTGAAGTTTATATAGGTTCTTATCTGGGAGATGATTTTGGTCATCAGACTGCAGGTAGCCTGCAGAAAACAGAAAATATTACTCTAGGTAATATAACAGGTAAGAAGACTACTTGGATAAAAGATGATAACAAAGAATTCGATATAAATTTCGATAAGACAGATAAATCCTACCAGATTAGGTTTACAACTACATCTGGTAGTAAGTACGATAAAATATTTAATTTAATCATTAGCACTTTTAAGTTAAATAGCTAATAGAATCGTTAATATTTTTTCACAAAGTGTCCCTTAGTAGACACTCTGCGTTATCTGTTTCCTGATTAGCATTTTGTAATTTATACTGCTTTTTGTTATTTGTAATTGCTTGCTGATCTAGGCATTTTGTTGATTTCGCACTATTCTGATAACTGTTTACTGTTATTTGTTAATTATTTATTGATTGTATATAATATAAAGAATTAATCAAAAGGGAAAAAATGGAGAAAAAGAGTATTATTACAGCCATTTTGGCAGCCGTTCTAGCTTTTGTGCTTGGTGGTACTACAACTTGGTATGTAATGGATAGCCAAATGGGCCAGATTAAAAATAATCTAGAATCCCAACAGCAAAGCACAAATAATCTAGTCCTAGAGCTTAAAAAACAAGTAGATAGGCTAGAAGGAACAAGTGAAGAAGTTTCTAAAGTAGAACCAACAAAGAGCACAGAGACAGCAGACTGGAAGACGTATAGCAATGAGAAAAATGGTTTTAATGTAAAATATCCAAAGGATTGGCAGGTTGAAGAAAACGCTAAATCTCAGACAGATGGTTATTCTTATATTGGAATGAATATTTTTTCAAATGAAAATGTTGTTTTTAAGAATACATCAAAGCAATATGCTATAGCTATCAATTGGGGTTCAATACTTGGCAGGGGCGGTTCTTGTGTTAAAAGGTCAGTGCAATATGAACTCGAGTTAATTAAAAATATGATAAAACTTACTAAAAAAAGTGACGAGATAATAAAAAATAAAACAGGTTCAAATGATTATTGTGGAGGAATTGATTTAAAGGGTTTTTCAATTTCTTCTGAAAAATTTACCTATAACAATGTAGAATATTTTGTTCATTCAGAAAATACTAATGTTACTGATACTGTATCAACAGATGCGGTAAAAATGTTTGAACAAATAATCAGCACAATGGAATTTGTTAAATAAAAAAATCTAGTATTTAGAATAAAATCTTGAGTAAAAAGCGTTTTGTTTTTGGTTAAAAAGATTTATAATATAAAGAGTTAATCTAATCAAAGTAAATGGCTAAAAAACCGCTTGCGTCAATTTGGGTTATATGTATTACCGCTTTTATTACTATGTTTGTTACAGGTGGTGGTATCGGCGGTTATTTATATTGGCAAGGTAATTTTTCTAAACCTAAGAGTGATAATTCTCAGGAAGAATCTAACAAAGCAAGCAAAGTTGAAGAAAAGGTTACAGGGAAAAATCTTGTTACTATAACTTCAGATGAAGAAAAATTGATTTTGAATTTTATTAATCTTGAAACCAGCAAAAAAATCAAAAAAGAAGTTGCTTTAGGCACAACCATAAGAGGTGGGAAATGGGCAGAAACAAACAGCAATGCCTTGATTCAATTTAACAAAGAGGGCAATGCATTTATTTTAGCCGAGAAAAAAGAGTCTAATTTAAGCGATAAAAAGGCATATTTTAAGCTCCTGAGGATTAATACTGAAGGGAAAATTGAAGAAACCGTAATTGATTCTGGTGATTACGACAGATATGGTAATTTTCTTTATACATCAGAAGGACTTTTCTATTTAAAGGCTCGTTCAAGTGATAAAAAAAGCAAGAATACGGATGAAATTCTATACGAATGGGATTTGGTAAAGTTTGATCAGCAAAGCAAGGAAGAAACTATTTTATCTCAGGATATCGGCAGTTTTTTCCAGAAAGAGCTTGTTTTTAGGGACGGAAAGATAGTTAATATGTATAAACAAAGCAGCAGATTTTATGAGATTTCTGTTGATACAGCAACTAAAAAGATTGAGAAAAAGGCTTTGTTTAGCTATAGAAAAACATATGACCACGATCTTAATGTTGAAGATATCTCCGTATCGCCTTCTGGTAACCTATATATTTATAAAGACTTTACAACCAAAGATGGTTATTCTTTAAAGGTTTATGATAAAACCACCAAAAAAACTTCCACAGCAATAAAGGATAAAAATTATTCATTCAGCAATATTTCATGGCTTAACGAAAACGAATTAACATTTACAAAGACCCCAGCACTTACTAACACTTCTGATTCCACTAATAATGAGATAGTTAAAATGAGTTTATCGTTTCCTGATGCTGTAGAATCACTATGCTCATCTTCTAAAGTGATAACCCCTTTATTTGTTGATGGCGAATCAACTTTTTATTTAGAAGACCAAAAGGTAATATATCTTAAAGGAAAAGATAAGAAAGAGCTTGCGCCAGACGGATTGTTACAGCCAACCGATATATTGTATGTTGGAATTTTTGATTACTAGAATTATTTAAATTTCTTAGTTGAATCTAATTATTAAGCTGATAAAATATAATAAGAATGTATAAAGAAAAAGGATTTTCCCCAATTTTAATAGTTTTGATTTTTAGTATTGTAGCAGCAGTCGCTTCGGGTATTGCTGTTTATTATTATTCTGTCGGTCAAAGCGAAGTTGAAAAGAAGCAGAAAGTAGAAGAAAAAGAAAGAGTGGAAAAACAATTAGCCGATCTTAAATCTGATTACGAAAAGCTTAGAGTTGAAAATGAGCAACTAAAAGGGACGGAAAAGGCAGGCGCAAATAAGGTATTTACTAATCAGGAAGATGGTTATTCCTTTGAGTATTCTTCTACTGGTTGGTTTGTAATAAAAGACAAAAGCGAAGGTGTGGTAATAACTAATTTTAAATATCCTTCAAGTGATGGAAGAGAACTTATAAACGATGAAGTAAAAATGACCATTAACATAAAAGATAATACTGAGAAAATGACTCCAAAGGCGTGGTCAACCAAAAATATTGGCGATGAAGAAAAAATATTACTCAAGAAAGATTTAAAAGTAGATGGTAAAAGTGCATATAAAATTAAAACAGAAAATATAGGTATTATGACTTCGGTATATATTGCAAAATCTTCTACTAAAATGGTAGAAATAGTCTGTTTTGGAAATGATAAAGAATTACAACTTTCAAAGATATTGGAATCTTTTAAATTTTTATAAATAAGTTATTAGTAATCAGTTATTAGGCATTATGTTTTTGACTCTTAATCTTATGCCTGATGCCATATTACTAGTGACTAACTCCGAAGGAGTTTATAATGGTAAAGGAAAAAAATAATAAAGAAAATCAGGAAGAGGGTAAACCTCTTTGTCCGGAATGCGGTTCACAAATGATTGAAGAGGACGGAGAGACGATTTGTCCTCATTGCGATTCTGAAATAGATTTCTTTGGCGATGAGGATTAAGGATGATCGATTTTATATTATCAATAAATCCTGTTTTGATTATAGTTTTTACGCCTTGGATATTGGCTCAGGCAATCAAGTTTATTGTAGGAGCTGTTGAAGGCAAAGTTGATTTTTATAATTTTATAACTACAGGAGGAATGCCTAGTGGGCATTCTACGGCAGTTTGCGCGCTTGCTACTGGAATTGGTTTATCTTCGGGATTTTCATCTTCTTCTTTTGCGATTGCCGTAGTTATAGCAACAATTGTTATGCATGATGCTGTTGTAATAAGAGGTGCACAAGGTAAGCAAGCTCAAATATTAAACAAGATGATTGATAAGTTTATTAATCAAAAAGAATTTAATTATCATCACCTAATAGGCCATAAGCCGATTGAAGTTGTCGCTGGGGCTATACTGGGCATATCTTCGGCATTTGGTATTTGGTTTCTTTTCTATGTTTAAAAATATTGATTTCTCAAAAATATTAGATTATAAAAGAATTTTTGAAGCTCAGCCTGGTGCTTTCTTTCGGTTTTATGCAGAATTTACCATTTTTTTCGGTTTTCTTTTTTTGATTGCGGCTATATTAAGCATATTTATCCCTTTTTATAAAAATGTAGCGATAAAAAAGCTATTAAAGAAGATTAAAAGGCTTTGCTTCACTATTTCCTTAACAGGAATTTCATATTTATTTTTTAGATTTGAAAATACTTATTTTTTCTCCGGAAGATATTTTTTAATCGCAATCTTATTAATTTTTACGATATGGTCTTTGTACATTGGGTTTTATGCATTAAGAAAGCTTCCAGAGGATCTTAAGGCTCGTGAAAAGAAAATGATGCTTAAAAAATATATTCCTAAGCCCAAAAAGAAGAAATAAAATTCCGTGCTATCTTAATCTCTATAAATGTGATTATTTGTTGTTGACAAAATAAATAAGGTAATATAAAATTTAGTTAGTTGAAAAAAAGTTTGCGACTAAAAAGTCCGTTTTATCAACAAAACGAGAATTTTTTTGTTGCTACGGAAAGAACTTTGACAATCTAAGAATAACAGAAATTGCCAGCAGTGTATTGTAAATAGTACTTTTGTACTAATATTTTTTTTGAGAGTTTGATCCTGGCTCAGGATGAATGCTGGCGGCGTGCCTAACACATGCAAGTCAAACGGCCCTTCGGGGCAGTGGCAAACGGGTGAGTAACGCGTTGGTATCTACCTTTATCTTCGGTATAACTCTTCGAAAGGAGAGCTAATCCCGGATAATCTTTTCGGAGCAAAGCTTCGGCGGATAAAGAGGAACCTGCGTCCTATCAGCTTGTTGGTAAGGTAATGGCTTACCAAGGCTAAGACGGGTAGCTGGTCTGAGAGGATGATCAGCCACAATGGGACTGAGACACGGCCCATACTCCTACGGGAGGCAGCAGTGAGGAATTTTGCGCAATGGACGAAAGTCTGACGCAGCAACGCCGCGTGAAGGATGAAGGCCTTCGGGTCGTAAACTTCTTTTAGTAGGGACGAAGTCTGACGGTACCTACTGAATAAGCTCCGGCTAACTACGTGCCAGCAGCCGCGGTAATACGTAGGGAGCAAGCATTGTCCGGATTTACTGGGCGTAAAGAGTCTGTAGGTGGTTTATTAAGTTGAATATTAAAGACTCCGACTCAATCGGAGGAAAGTATCCAAAACTGATAAACTAGAGGCAAAGAGAGGCAAGTGGAACTTGTGGTGTAGGGGTAAAATCCGTAGATATCACAGGGAACGCCAATGGTGAAGACAGCTTGCTAGTTTTGTCCTAACACTGAGAGACGAAAGCGTGGGTAGCGAACGGGATTAGATACCCCGGTAGTCCACGCCGTAAACGATGGGTACTAGACATCGACCGTATCGACCCGGTCCGTGTCGAAGCTAACGCGTTAAGTACCCCGCCTGGGGAGTACGGTCGCAAGACTAAAACTCAAAGGAATTGACGGGGGCTCGCACAAGCGGTGGAGCATGTGGTTTAATTCGACGGTACGCGAGGAACCTTACCGAGGCTTGACATCTAAGGAATCTCCTGGAAACAGGAGAGTGCCTTCGGGAGCCTTAAGACAGGTGCTGCATGGCTGTCGTCAGCTCGTGTCGTGAGATGTTGGGTTAAGTCCCCTAACGAGCGCAACCCTTATTGTATGTTGAATTTTCGTACAATACTGCCCTAGTGATAGGGAGGAAGGTGGGGATGACGTCTAGTCAGCATGGCCCTTATGCCTCGGGCGACACACATGCTACAATGGTTAGTATAATGGGTCGCGAAGCAGCAATGCGGAGCTAATCCTTTAAAACTAATCTCAGTTCGGATTGAAGGCTGCAACTCGCCTTCATGAAGTTGGAATCGCTAGTAACCGCAAATCAGCCACGTTGCGGTGAATACGTTCTCGGGCCTTGTACACACCGCCCGTCACACCACGAAAGTTGGTAGTACCTGAAGTTCCATTTTGGGCCCACGGTAAGACCAGTAATTGGGGTGAAGTCGTAACAAGGTATCCGTAGGGGAATCTGCGGATGGAATACCTCCTTTCTAACGGATTTTTTCCGACGCTTAGTCGGAACAGTTCGTAGGTCGGTCTTCCGATAATAATCGGGAGCCACGGCGATTTCTGTTATTCTTAGGTTGTTAAAAAAATGGTGAGCAGCAAACAGGTAGTAATTTAAGTTATTATTTGTTTGCTGTTTTTAGGTTAAGTATAATTTCAGAGTCTTGAAAAGGTAGTCTTTGGAATTTATAATATTAAATGTTAGCTGTTTTTATCGGGGCGTGTAGCTCAGCTGGTTAGAGCGCTACACTGATAATGTAGAGGTCCCTGGTTCAAATCCAGGCACGCCCACCATTCGACTCGTTCCTAATAAATTAGGAACTCGCTCATGGTAAACCATACCCCAGAAATGATATTAGTAAATTTCGATTAGAGGTCGAATGATCCCGAGCGAAATCGAGGGACCAATTTAAAACAGCAGAAGCTAAGAAGTTTTATATAATTTTAAAATATGAAAGAAAAAGTTATTAAAAGAACAAAAAAAGAGATATTACTAATCCAAAGCAAAATGATCAATACGGTCAAGGATTTAGCGATAACCGCTTTTGGGTTAGTGGCAGCTCTTGCATGGAATGCAGCAATCCAGAAATTATTTGAGGTGATTTTTCCCAATAAAACAAATAGCTTAATCGCAATGTTTTTATATGCTCTATTTGTAACCGCTATTGTTGTTTTTGTTACATATTATTTAATTCGCATCGCTGATACTATAAATAGTGCTGCAGAGATAGAAGAAGATGACAAAAAAGACAATAATAAAAAATGATTAAAAGCAAACCCGATAATTTTACATTAAAAGTTTTAGAATTTGTCAAAAATATTTCTAAAGGGAAACTTATTACTTATAAAATGATTGCCGAAGGCTTTTCGTGCAGTAGGAAATGTATTAAATAAAAATACGGATTTAAAGAGAATAATTAATCTAACTTATCTTTTGCTGAAAAAAAATTAAAAAAAGCCTTGTCAGATAAACAAAAAATTGTATACTAGGCATAAGGAGTATTATTTGGAAACGAAAGAATTAGCAAATACCGAAAGATCAATTTTTGAAGAAGCTTTATTATGTATTGAAAAAATAGAAGTAGGTAAAGTTTTAGAAGGTACTGTTATTGATTTAAGAAACAATGAAATATGGGTTGACTTGGACGGCAGAGCAACCGGCGTAGTTTACAAAAGGGAGCTAGGTGATAGGTCCTCGATTATTGACTTAGCAAAAGGTGATCGAGTTTTAACTTATGTTTTGGAAGAAGAAGACGAAGACGGTCTTTTGGTTCTTTCATTGAAAAAAGCAGGTAAGGAAAGAGTGTGGACTGATCTTAAAAGAAGCATGGAAAAGAGTGTATCTCTCGAGGTTAGAATTACTGATGCAAATAAAGGCGGTTTGCTTGTGATGATTGAGGGTGTACAAGGTTTTATACCAGTTTCCCAACTTACGGCGGAGTATTATCCTAGAGTTGAGGGGGGTGATAAGGAAGAAATATTATCAAGGCTTACAAGTCTTATCAGTAAGAGTATGCTAGCAAAAGTTATAGATATAGATCGTGCCTCAAACAAACTTATACTTTCACAGAAAGCAACTAAAACCGATGAACAAAAGAAATTTTTAGATGGTTTGGACGTAGGCCAAAAGATTAAAGGTAGGATATCTGGGGTGGTTGATTTTGGTGTTTTTGTAAATATAGGAGATATCGAAGGATTAGTGCATATTTCTGAAGCTTCATGGGAAAGAATTGATGATATTAGAAAAATTGTAAAAGTCGGCGATGAGATCGATGTTATAATAGTAGAAATAGACGAAGATAAAGTATCTTTGAGTATAAAAAGATTGCTTCCAGACCCTTTTAAAGAAGCTATAAAGCAATTTAATGAGGGTGATATTGTTAAGGGTAAAGTTGTTAAAGTTACTCCTTTCGGTGCTTTTGTACAAGTAGAAACTCATGATAAAAAAAATCTAATAGATGGTTTAGTCCATATATCAGAACTATCTGATGAGCATGTTTCTAATCCGAAAGACGTTATTAAAGAAAAAGAAGTTTATAATTTGAAGATTATATCTATCGAAGAAGAGAACAGGAAATTATCTTTATCTTTACGCGAAGTCGAAGAAAAAGCTAAAGTAAAAACAAAAAGTAAAGAAAAAGAAAGAGTTTAAAGTCTTCTTTAAAAAAATTTTTCTCGTCTTTTGGCGAGATTTTTTTATATGCATATTGAATAAGTTACGAAACATTTGAGACTCCTGCAAATAACTAAGGAGTTTCCAATATGCATATCAAAGCCTTGTGGTATAAGACTAATTTGCATAGCCTTAAAGCTATGCAAAGACTAGACAGATTAT
>Ga0210004_1002538_pt1 | contig 10383 bp, 6 predicted proteins | sample CryGey13umfilter_FD_185450 | JGI IMG/M metagenome (GOLD analysis project Ga0210004, IMG submission 185450) | Groundwater microbial communities from aquifer in Utah, USA - Crystal Geyser 4/8/14 3 um filter (SPAdes) (version 3) | ecosystem: Environmental > Aquatic > Deep subsurface > Groundwater...
GCCTTGCACGGATCAAGAACGGTTTTCGAGAACATCCCGGGCGCGTCGCCGGATGAAGCCGCCAACTTCTCTGCAAGGCTTCTCGCAGGCCATCGTTTGCGAGCAAAGCCGCACCAGTCCTTACCGGGTGGAAATGATTTTCGAGTACACCACAGCCTTGCGTAGTGGCGCAGACTGCGCCTTCAGTTTCTGGAACGTTTGAAAGCCCGCAACGTCTGGGCGGAGAACATCTGGTTGCGGCCAACGACGTGACTCGGTACCAGTTTCCCGGATTGAACATAGCGACGCAAGGTGGGCACGGAGACCTCAAGGTATTCCGCTGCCTCCCATGCGGAAAATGGTTCGTGCTGCAGATGGCCAAATACCTGCTCGTGGCTGAAATGATCGTCGCGGAAAGCGTTACCGGTCAGTAGTGAAAAAAACCGAGTAAGCTCCATTTCAGGCATGCGCTTCATTTCAGAAAACAGGTCTTCTGCCGTGAGGGTGTGGTGCATGGCGTAGCTCATTTCATCTCTCCTTTGTTGCACTCCTGCCGCAAGTAGTGCTTCAGCTCGTCGTAGAAATTCTCATGTGATCCCACCTGATAGAAATCGATGAATAAAAACTTCAGGGGCGAATCCTTGGCTGGGGGACAATACGCCACCAGATATTCCTGACGATTGAAACGGAACTTGTAAACCCGTATCCCCGACAGGTCGCCTACTTTGAGTTCACCGATATCAGGTGAGTCAAAAACCAACGCCACCGCGTCTTCAATCGCCAGTTGCAAGGGCTTGTGTGCCTTCTTGATGTACTGCAAGAAGGGGCGTTTGTAGTTCGGCTTTATGCTTCTATATTAGTCATTAAGTGATTCCAAGTCGAATCAATGCTCTAATGATGGTCGAAGAGTGGCTTGACGAAGATGAGCTGGATGGCGATGAGTTGAGCGATGTAATGCCAGATGGGGGTACGATTCTGCACTGATCCACCCTCGGGTTTCCATTTTTACCGTTTTCCGCTCCCCAGCTCCCCCCCAAAAAAATTCCGTACCTATCCTATACCGACCCACGGACTCTCTGAATTTCGACCCAAAAATAAAAAGGCCACCCCGAAAGATGGCCTTCAATAATCTGGCTCCCCGACCTGGACTCGAACCAGGGACCTGCGGATTAACAGTACGGGCAATCAATTGAATTCATGCAACTATATTGAAGAATTCAAAGTAATTTTCAGCAACTTCGTTTAACCTGTCGCCTTCACCGAACCTATACCGAACCTAATTTTGGCATCGCTTGCTGGCCCTCATTTTAACTTCATCTCAATCATCGAGTTGCGAAAATTTCCACCGAACTGAAACCGATCCTGATGGTGCAGGTGGGTGGAGGGGGAGCAGTTCTGATGAGTCTGAAAAATCTGTGACCTGAAAAACTGGAGCGGTAGGGCTGAATTTGGGCGGCGGTGAGGGGCGGGAGTGGGGCGAGGTTGCGCGAGAGGTGCCCAACTCGCCCAGATTGGAGGTGCCGGTAGGGGGCAGCCATCCGTGCGGGTGGAGGGGGGCTTTATCGTGCAGTATGGTGGGGCGGAGAAAGTGTCAGCGGGAGAGTGAGCAGGGAAGGTGGCTTTAACGAGTTCCCAATCAAATTTCATCCATAATGGACTTTTTCTTGATGTTGTAATCAGCATCGGAAATTAACCCCTTTGCTTTGAGTTCATCGATTACTTTGAGCCTTTCCTCAATTGCGCTGACAGTATTTTTTGGTGCCGTTGTAACAACTTGGACAGGAATCGGCTTGGCATTAGAAACCAATGCCCCCTTCCCAGTCTGATCGGCTAGCTCACGAACAACTTTGAGAAGTTCAGAAGCTTTTAATTGCCCCTGAAGAAATGAACTACCGCCACCCGAAACTTCAAAGAAGAATCCACTGACTTTCTGCCCTTCCTTACCGACCCCTGATGCCGGAAAGACTTTTAGAATTTCTGTGTAAGTGTCGGCATATAACGGTGGCGCCCTAAAAAGGGTACTAAGTCCGCAAGTGGCACCACCTACTTCTGTGATCTCGTTATTTGGAAATACCCGCGTCATTGCTGTTGATGCAAGTTGACAAGCTTCTTGATCGGAAAGCTTATAAATCGTCTGTTGCGAATTATTCGTTGGAGACAGTGTTGAAAGCTGGCTAGCGCAGCCGGTGAGGAAAATTAAAGCAAGAAGTGCAGATGTTTGAAATTTCATTGATGGCTCTCCTGACTGAATTTACCTTCAAAGATTTCCAAAGTGATTCCATTTACTCGTTATATTTGCGGCTGGACTTTCCTGCAATTTCATAGAGATCTCCTGTTGAATACGAAATAATATCGACGATATTGAATGGGGAAACGGGGAGGATGCTACCCGCTTAAATATGTATGAGAAAGCAGAAATAATATATAGGCCTTTCTCCAATCGATTAAGCGCCCACCCGAGGCAGGCCATATTGCCCCCACTCCGGAACTCTCTTCAGCTAAGCTGCCAGCCGATCCTCCGGCCCCACATCAGCATCAACGACATCCGATTCAGACTTAGATTGAGTTGGTGATACTTGGGAGGCTTCGGGCAACAAAGGCACCACTTCAGCCTGTACCAACCTCGGCTGCAAAGCCTATTCCAATATAAAATGAGTCTGAAGGCGGAACGTATTTCCAACGAGAAATGAGTCTGAACGACTGAAGTTCTGAATCGGTCATGATGCAAGGCATGGTGATCGACATGGAAGAAGCACGGCTGCAAACATTGGCGCAGGTCAGGGCATTTCTGGACGGGACGACGGAGATGGCCTTCCGAGTACCCAAGGCGGAACGAAATCAGTTTATCGAGCGCGTGCTCAAGCGGTTTGGCTTTGCGCCCAGATTTACGCGGATTTCAATCGCCGTTCACAGGTTGCATGGGCTATTTCAATCCGAGGTTGGAATCGTGTTCTTTCTGGTTGCTCAGAAACTAAATCATCGTGGTTGAAAATTTGCCGAGCAGTACAATCCATCGAAAACGCATATTGGTTGAATACCCTACCTGAAAGACAGTAATTGGCCTGAACGGACGGTGGCAGTTTGCTGAAATTGATATTAGGTCGGGCAATATGGATGTCCGTTCCCGATTCAGGAACAGACATAAAAGTAGCTCTAATTCGAGTCGGCGGTAAGCAATGCTGAATTGACTTCATATAGCCCAGTCTGGCAAGGCTGGAACTGCATCGGCCAAGGAGCCGAGAATTTACACAAAACACGATATTGCACAGGAGCATCTGCATTAACCTTTTCGACTGTCACCTTGGCTGCATCCGCCCCAACTAACTTGATCAAGCTGGAAAACTCCGCTGAATAATAGCGGGGAACGTAGCCTACTGCTGTTACCGGATCATCGGTGCGCAAGAGCAGTGCCATGCCATCGCTGCTATTCTGAAGGTCTTGCATAAGGTAAAGCCTGTCCCCCTTTTCCAGCGCCAACGATCTTGCTTGGCTATCGGCTGGAAAGTGTCTAAGGCCGCGACAGAAAAAATACACCTCGTATTGGTTGGTGCTGGTTCGCTCTGGGCACGGAATCAGCTCAAGCGAATCGGTCGCACGCAGTCCGCCAGTACGCCCCAGTTCATCCAAGGCATCGTGACCCACACCAGACAGCCCGAGCCAGTTCAAATAATCCTTGTACTCCGGACGCGATTTGGGCAACAAACGATTCGCGAACAGCGGAAAAATCTGCTCGGAAACATATTCCGCATCCAGCTCGGTCATGCGCCCGAAAGGAACAAAATCAGTTAGGTTCTTTGCTCCACGGGTATAGGCAAAATGATAATACTTACCGTCGTGGGTCAGCCGTGCGACGGGAGTCCACGTTCTTGAAACCGAATCTTGATATGCTACAAAGAGAGCCTTCATGTTTGCCACGTGCCGTTTAATGATAAAAGGCGATTCCTGTTAATGCACAACATTGCGTTGGAAAAATCCCTTGCTGCTGATGAAATAAAATCGTCTGGAATTTGGGCGAGTATAGCCGAAAAATCAGCTTCATTTATTGCATACAAACGATCCAGCCAATATTTAGCTGCACCAACATTGGCCTTCGCGCACTCTCGGAAAGCGTCCATAGTGCTCATGGCCTTTGTACTGGATCTATTCTCAAAGAACCCTGAACGGGCTTTTTCCACGTAGCTTCCTACCGAATATCCCTTATCCTTTGTGTTTAAACGACTTTCCCGAGTCTCCTCCGTTTCGTTCCGCCCCAAACTTGACGCATGATCGAAAGTCGGCGAAAGCGTTAACCCGTGTTCAGGCGTGCCGATTAACCCCCAATTTTCATGATGCCGATCTTGATTGCAGACCAAAGCATCCAGCAACAGATAGCCTGCGAAGACACCAACAGCATCGGAAACCTGAGTTGGGCAATCCCATCCTGTTGGTGTGCCAATAGTGGGTTGCTGTAATACTGCAATTACCCTGCGCAAAACATGTTGGGTGGTCTTGTATCGCGCGGCGGTCTCATAGGATTTGTCCACCTTGGCCAACAATTCATTGCCAAGAATCAGTCGCCCATTTTTAGGTACCAGTGACGGGGAAATTACGCCCTGCTTGTCACCCCAAAGTGCCAACTCGTATTCCGCGTGAGGCAATCCCAGTAAACGCGCTATTTCGCAACAAACCTTTTCCGCCCAGTTCTCGCCCGTATTGGGTCGCCCGACCTTAAACAAGAACTTCATGTTTTCCCCTTGCTGAAACCAGCATTTCTCTTTTGTTCCCAACTGCTCCAGTTGGGTAGAAGAGTCTGGCGAAACAGTGATAATGGGAAAAGTCATTTCTAAATATCCAGCCTCGGCAAACCGTTCACGATCTTCATCGTCTCCAAGCTCACTGTCACCACGCGCATGAACAGTTCCAGCGGATAACGCGGATTGCCCATGGTTTCCACGGCCCAGTCGTTGGCGTCGTTGACGATGCCGCTGTCTTTGTCGGTCTTCACGCATTGGCGCTCCACAACCCAGTCCAGCGCGGGTTTGCCGTTCACGATGTAGTCGTAGGCTTCCAGCGGGATGCCGGTCAGGGTGATTTTGCCGTTGTAGTGCAGCGTGGTGAGATCCTTGTCCTTGCCCTTCTTGCCGTACTTCATTTTCTCCACGCGGTAGTCGGCATCGGTCAGCTTGCCGCTGCTTTCGATCTTGAGTGGGTAAGGCTCTACCGTTTCGTAATTCAGATGCAGTTCGGCCAGCTTGCGTCCGGCCTGAGAGAATGCCCAGAAGTCAGCGGCAGTTTTCACGCGAGGGATACGCGGCAGTTCCTTGCTCAGGTTGTCGGCGTAGCGTTCGCGGTAGTCCGGCGAATGCAGCAGGCCATAGACGTAATAGAACACGTCTTCCTTGCTGATCTGTTCGCCGGGATAGGAGGATTGAAAATGCGTCAACCCTTCATCAGTGAGGGCATCGCGGCGTTGCCTTCCTTCTTTCTTTTCTGGGGCAGCAAACAGATTGGCATTTTGCGAATCGTTATCTTCAGAATCAAGCTCTGGCTCATCGTACAAATAGAGGGGAAAGCATTGCTCGCCACCATCAGGTGTGAATGCAGGCGTTTTGTCTGTGATCTGTGCAATTTGACCATCACCAGCCCATCTTGCCTTCACCATAATGACACGATTTTCTGCCGTCGCATCTGGGAAGATACGCGGCATTTGGTACACCATTTCATTGAAGCGGCGGTTGAAATACAGCCATTGCTTTGTGAAGGGGCGATACATGCTGGGCGTCAGGCACTTCTCTTCAAAGGCAAAGCGCCGATCCTTGACCAATTCCTGCTTTAACGCGCGCGTCCAACTTATTTTCGTCGAGTCGGCATCAATATAGCCGTCCACCTTGGCTACCCGAGCTTTCTTATCCAGACCAGAAAAGGCTTTGGCAAAGCGTATTGCTTCGGTGTTGTAGTATCCAATCATCCGTGTCATGTTGGCAACAACCTCTGCTTTATTTGCGTTGTAACACCAAGCATCGCGGGCAGTCAGCACGCCTTGCGAAAAATTATCAAACAGCTTGAGTGCGTCGCCCTTTTTATCCCCCAGCACAATATATTTCCCAAATCCATCATCGCGCTGCTTCAGCCAGTCGCCGTGCTGGTCCGGTGTAATGGATTGCCAGCCACTGGCTTCAGAGATTCCGGCGATGCTGGCAAAGCTGCTAATTTTCTCCAGCTTGTCGGCTTGGCTGAGATAGTCACCAATATCGTGATAAAGAATTTGACCATGCTGCTTGGCATCTGGGTTTTTTACGAATAACGTGATGGCGATACCTGTCATGCTGCCGCTACCAAAGATGTTCTGCCCCTCTTTCGCCCGACCTTTGCTCAACATGTTTTTGCGGATATTGCCTCGCAGATTCAGCACATGAATGTTGGAAAATTCATCAGCGAGACACTTGCGCAAGCCGTCAGCAGAGCTTGACTCCACGAAACCAAAGCCGGACACAAAACCAATCACCCCGCTATTCCCAATACGATCACTCGCCCAACGAATTGCCCGGATATAGCTGTCATACAGCCCCTTAGCCAAAGTTGCCTTGGAACGCTCTGCGTATGTGTTGCGAATACGACCATCCAAGTGTGGGTAGCCCACATTGTCATTGTTATCGTTCTCGCTTTTTTGCCCAACAGAATACGGCGGATTCCCCATAATCACCCGAATATCCAACTTCTTCTGCCGTTTGCGCCTTGTGCTGTTCTTCTCCAGCAGCGCGTCCACTAAGTCCTCTTTCTCATACATCTGGAAGGTGTCGGTGAGGCAAATGCCTTCAAACGGCTGATAGCTGCCACCAACAATGCTGTGGTACACCGCCTCGATGTTGATTGCCGCGATGTAATAAGCCAGCAGCACGATTTCATTGGCGTGGATTTCGTTCTGGTATTTGTAGGGCAGTTGCTCTGGCGTAATCAGCCCGCTTTGCAGCAGACGGGTGATGAAGGTTCCGGTGCCGGTGAAAGGGTCGAGGATATGCACACCCTTGCTTCCTAGCGTCTGGCCGAATTCGGCTTGCAGGATATGGTTGACGCTGTGGATGATGAAGTCCACCACTTCCACGGGCGTATAGACGATGCCCAGCCGCTCGGTCATCTTGGGGAAGGCATTGCGGAAGAATTTGTCGTACAGCTCCACCACGATCTTCTGCTTGCCGGTGGCGTTCTCAATACCCTCCGCCCGCATCTTCACGCTGTCGTAGAACTTTTGCAGCGTATCGGCTTCCTTGTCCAGATTGTGCTCTTGCAGAATATCCAGCACCGCTTGCATGGCCTGCGACATGGGGTTGTGCTGGGCGAAGCTGTAGTCTTCAAATAGCGCATCGAATACCGGCTTGGTGATGAGGTGCTGCGCCAGCATTTCGATGATCTCGCCGTCGCTGATACTGTCGTTCAGGTCGTCTCGTAGCTCTGCGGCAAAGGCGGCGAAGGCTACTCTTTCTTTGGCGTTGTCCGGGTTTTCCAGAATGGCGGTGATGCGGTCGATGTGAGTGCGGGCAATTTTGGCGATGTCGTTTGCCCACTCTTCCCAGTGGTGTCGATTACCTACCTTCTGCACCAGCTTGGCGTAAATGGCTCGCTCGATCTCACCGATCTCGAATTGCAGGGCGGGTTTGTCTATAAACTCCCCTTTGCTTTTACGCTCCTCCGGTGTTAAACCGATGACATAGCCGCCTTTACCAGCATTGGCCTTGGTCTTGCCCTTGGGCGATTTCTCCGGCTTCTTCTGAATCTTGTCGGTGACGGCGATGATTTCCATTTTGCTGGTGTCTTTGCCGATCAGGTCGAGCTTGTTGACCATCGCATCAAAGCGGTCGTCGTGCGAGCGCAGGGCTTGCAGCACTTGCCACACCACGGCATAGGTTTTGTTGTCGCTCAGTGCATCGTGCGGCTCTACGCCTGCCGGGATGACAACCGGCAGAATGACGTAGCCGCGTTTCTTGCCGGGGGCATTGCGCATGACGCGACCAACCGACTGCACTACATCCACCTGCGAATTGCGCGGCGTGAGGAACAGCACAGCATCCAAGGCGGGCACGTCCACGCCTTCAGACAGGCAGCGGACATTGGAGAGAATGCGGCAGGTATTGTCAGGCACTTCGGATTTAAGCCAGTCGAGCTTTGTTTCTTTTTGACCGGCATTCATGCTGCCATCCACATGCGCTGCTTCGCAGGTGAGGCGGGCGACTTGCTCGAACTCTTCTGTCTCCTGATAGGCTTCGACTACCGCCTGAAACATGCCCGCGATTTGCTTAGAGCTAACCTTGTGTGTCTTGCCGCCCTTGGCAACTTCGATCACCTGACAGAATGCGACGGCGCGTTGCATGGCTGCACCATCACCCACGAGATCATCGGCCAGCCCTTGTTTGGATAAAGCCTTCCAGCAGCCAATGATTTTGGCGGCATCGTCCACCTTGAGCTGGTTGTCTGGGTCTTTCAATAAGTTCTGAATGCGACGGTTGACGTGCGTTTCTTCCACGGCCAGCACAATCACTTTGTAGTCCACCAGCAGGCCGCACCTGACCGCTTCGGAGAAGGTGATAACAAACAGTTCCTTGCCGTAAAGCGCTTCGTCATCCATCGAGCACAAGGCCACGTTGTCTTTTTCCGCGCTGGCCTTGGCGCTGTCGCCATAGATACGCGGCGTGGCGGTCATGTAAAGGCGTTTGGCGGCGCGGATGAAATCGGCATCGTGGACTTTGACGAAGGCGCTTTCGTTGTCATCATCAAAAGTTGCGCCGGTGGTGCGGTGGGCTTCGTCGCAAATAATCAGGTCGAAATTCTCAAGCCCGTGTTCGTGCTGCGCCCGGCTGATGGTCTCGATGGAGTGGTAGGTGGAAAACACCACGCTCATGTGCTGCGCGTCGTGGCGCTTGCTCATTTCTGTCGCCAGCCTTGTCGGTTCGGTGGTGGCCGGATAGCGAAGCTCATGCGTGAAGGTTTGCACGGTATCGTCGTCCTTTTTGCGCTTCTTGCCCACGTCGCTGTCGGAACAGACGGCGTAGCTGTGTAGCGGGATGTCGCTTTCCTGCGTCCATTCGGTGAGGGTTTGCGACAGCAGGTTGAGGCTGGGCACAAGGAATAGGACGCGCTTGCCTGCACCTGCCAACTCTTCGGCTATTTTCAGAGCGGCAAAGGTCTTGCCGGTGCCGCACGCCATGATGAGCTTGCCACGGTCGGCATCAGCCAAGCCACGCTTTACTGCTTCAAGAGCAAAACGCTGGTGGTCGCGCAGTTGCTTCTTGGCCTTGAGCGTCGGCCTGGATTTCGCGTGATAGTGGCTCCAGTCAATCTGGCTGTTTTCCAGATCATGCAGGTCTATCTTGCTGACGGGGGGCTGCTGGTTTTGTAGCGCATCCTCGGCGTGTTCGCTCCACTTGTCGGTGGTGGCGATGATGATGCGGTGGGTGAATGGCTTTTTGCCGGAGGCGGTAAAGAAGCTATCGATGTCGCCTTTTTGCAGGTGGTAGTCTTCAGCATAAAGTTTGCACTGGATGGCATGGTATTCGCCCGTGCCGCTGGTTTTGGCGACAAGATCAATGCCGGTGTCGCGCTTATCCAAGCCTTGCTGCTTTGCCCAATCGCTATATGTCCAAACGTCGCTGTATAGGTCGCGGTAGGTGGCTTCGTTGCGCAGGTAGCAAAGAATCAACTCTTCAAAGTAAGTGCCCTTTTCGCGTTCGGTGGCAGCGGCTTGGCGGTAGGAATCGAGCAGCTTTTGCAGTGAAGTCATCATCTGTGAGTTAGGTGGATTAGATTATTCATTGGCTTCGATTATGGCGTGTATCGCGCACGGATGCGCCAGTATATCGCATCGATTTCTGGACAATAACCAGCATCGTGCCGAATGCGGTCAGTCGCCTTCCAAGGGGAACCCCATTCCTACTGCTGGTGTCGCTGAAGTTTATAAACGACAACTTTGGAGTGTGCAGCAGACATTCCAAAAGGTCACTCCGAGAACCATTTCAGAAAACCAAAGCAGTCCGTTCCGGCCGACTTACTGTCCGTCACATCCTCGGCCTGAGCGGCCGGTGGCGAACGCTGTCTACAGCCTCTCTACAACCTTATTGACAGGATCTTCAATAAGGAAAAGAATCCACATCGGGTCACATGCACTTCGTCCCGTATCCGGTCAGTAGAGTCGGCTCTTACCGTGGAGTGTTGGTGGCCTTTTCTTTTCCAATCCTTACATTTCCACCCGGCGCGTCCCCTCAAGATAAACCTCAATGGCCCGCATGGCTTCGGCGGCGTATTGCTGGCCACCACTCTGCTGCAGGAACACCATCGCACGCTGTTTGCACTCGGATTCGCCACCTTGGCCAATTGATGCGACGACCTGGCTAAAGCACCGGTTGAACTCTGCAACCGCCAACTGGGCCTTTGGTG
>Ga0210004_1002541_pt1 | contig 10379 bp, 8 predicted proteins | sample CryGey13umfilter_FD_185450 | JGI IMG/M metagenome (GOLD analysis project Ga0210004, IMG submission 185450) | Groundwater microbial communities from aquifer in Utah, USA - Crystal Geyser 4/8/14 3 um filter (SPAdes) (version 3) | ecosystem: Environmental > Aquatic > Deep subsurface > Groundwater...
ATTGGAGTAAATGACGCACGATGGTCAAATGATGGGGCAATGATTGCGTCAGGTGCTGATGATAACACAATAAAAGTCTGGAACACGGAAACATGGGAATGTAAAACATATGATAAATATGATGCGATAGTGAAGGCTGTTAGTTGGTCAAACAACGATGATAAACTTGCGGTCGGGGTTGGACTCACTGTTTCCATCCTGGATGTATCCTCTTTTTCTGAAGATACACTTATCAAAGAACATGTGGATAGAATTAAATCTGTTGCTTGGTCCCCTGATGGAAACAGGTTTGTTTCCACATCATATGATTACACGCTCAGAATCTGGGATGCAAATACGGGTGAATGTCTAAACATTATAGATGTCAGCAGTCGAGCATATTCTGTGGACTGGTCTCCTGATGGAAGCAGGATTGTCTCTGGCCATACAGATAGTAAAATCCGATTGTGGGATGCGAACGGAAACCCTATCACATCATGGTCTGAAAGTGAAAGGGGTTGTGTCTACTCTGTTGAGTTCTCTCCTAATGGAACCAGGATTGCATCCGGTTCAGATGATGGGCAGGGATACTATGGTGTAAAAATATGGGATGCCAGGGGTAATAGAATAGCTGTACTAACTGGACACCTACAAAGGGTAGAAGATATCTCATGGTCGCCTGATGGAAAAAAGCTGGTATCAGGTGCGGATGATAGAACTGTAAAAATATGGGATGTAGAAAAAGAAGAGTGCCTGCACACTCTAATGCAAACTGACCCTGTGATGGCTGTTGCATGGTCACCGGATGGTAAAAAGATCGCATTTGGCCAATATGGAGGCATAAAAATATATGACCCAGATGGAACACATATCACAAATCTGGGACCAAATGACGGCTACCCTTACGCAATTTCATGGTATAAAGATGGTTCAAAGGTTCTTTCATGCGGTGACAGGGATATTAGAATATGGGATGTTAGCACCAGCGTGTTGATAACCATGGAGGAGTTTGCCCCATGGCAGAGTGGTTATGTTAGGGCTGTAGACTGGTCATCCAAAAACAGAATAATATCCGGTGGGGATGATGGAACGGTCAGGGTTTGGAGACCAGTGCTTACCATATCAGTTGACGTAAAAACGGCCTTGCTTTCCCAGGGAGAAACATCGCTGGCTATCCATATAACATATTATGGATGCTCTGTGAGTTACGCAGACATCAATGTATCCTCAGATGCTGGCAGTTTCTCCACAACATCAGGGGAAACAAATATCAACGGTGAGTTTGAAACAATCTTTTATGCCCCAAATGTAAATGAAAATATCACATTCACAGTCAGAATCACAGCATCAAAACCCGGGAGTGAATATGGTGATGGGAAAATAAACATACCAATCATTGTTTACCCAAAAACCCTGCTGATTAATGCGGAAGGAGCAACAAAGGTTTCTTCAAACGATGCATCAACAATTAATATCCATGTATCAGATTATATTGGCCCTGTTGAAAATGCAAATATAATTGTTTCATCAGAATATGTTATCCCAACAGCAGGTAAGACAGATGAAAACGGGAATTTTAATATCACATTTAATGCGCCGAAGACAAGCACAGAAAAAACCTGCACAATCATGATTACTGCATCAAAAGAAGATTACACTGATGCGCAGGCCACATTTAATATAAATGTTAAACCTGAAACAGAAAAACCATCTGCACTTCCAGTAATCTATCTGCTTGTTTTTATTCTGACAATAATAACAGTAACAGCCGTCTTGCTACTGTATGTTTTAATTCATGCAAAGAGAAAATAAAAATTTTGGAGTATGGGCCCGGCAGGATTTGAACCTGCGACCAATCGGTTTTCCAGCTTAACTGAAAACGCAAGGAAATGGTTGCATTTCCGAAGCATATGAGCCGATTGCTCCACCAGACTAAGCTACGGACCCACTACGATTGTAACCTAAGCAGTTACAACCGTTTTCTCTGAATTTGATTTGTAATTGTTTTTCATTGTTATTTAATTTTTGATTATTACGCCGTCGGCCGGGCTCGAACCGGCGACCGCCCGGTTTCCGTTGGTAAATGGAAATGTGAGGAATGCTCACATTCCGAAACATTAACAGCCGGGTGCTCCACCACTGAGCTACGACGGCACAAGGAAAAATTTTTCAGCGGAAAAATTTTTCCGAGCGAGAGAAAAATTCATGATTTTCCTCTCAGTGCACAAATTTTGTGAAACAAAACTTTGTGTGCGAGAGGAATTTTATAAGTTCCTTTCAGTTTCAATTTTTGCTACTAATTGTTTAATCTCCCCTATTTTTGTTTCTACTCTGTCAAGGATTGATTTTATGTAAGGTATGCGCTTATAGATACTTTTTGTGATTGCCGCCCCGTGTACGGTTGCCTCAATGAGTTTTCCTTGTTCCAGAATCTTTAATGAATATCTAACTTTATGCTGTGGTTCACCTGTGAATTGCGCCAGATTTATTATTCCAAGGGGGCCATTCTTAATGATTGCTTTAAGCACCATTATGTGTCTTTCAAGCAGTTTAAGTTCCTCTTCAAGTTTATTTGTAAGTGCACTTGTTTTTTTTCTCATATTCTCACCGTGAGATGTGTTAGCATCTACATAAATTTAATGCTTTTGGTTATATGCAGCCGCTTTTTAACATATTTTTACTGGCAACCGTACAGGCCATGTTCTCTGAACATGCCACACCATAGCCATCTTTGGATACCGCAATAAGTCCTGTTGGAAAACTTTTAAGCAAATTAACACCCCGTTCACATGCTTTTTGTGGACCCAAAGTTTTAATTTTGTCATAAACAGACTTAGACAAAACGTTTCTGATAATTTCCTCACCAACACCTGTTGCACATACTGCACCGTGCCTGCCTGCATAAATGCCGCACCCTATTAACGCTGAATCGCCAACCCTTCCTGGAAGCATGAATGATGTTCCGCCTGTTGATACTGCTGCCGCAAAACCATTTTTATCCCTGGAAACAGCTCCAACAGTGCCAGTAAATTTTTTGTATTCAAATTTTTTCCATTTTTTTGCCCAAAGAGGAAAAGTTCCTTTCCTAAGTTTTCTTTTATCTTCCTCTAATTTTTTTATTGCCTTTTCTGTTGTAGGATCATAATATCTAAAACCCGTTTTTCTTGCAAAATTTGTTGCATCCTCACCAGCTAGGAGAACATGGGGTGTTTCCATAATTTTTCTGGCAACCTTTACAGGGTTTTTCACGTTTTTTATACATGCCACAGCGCCGCATTTTAAATCAGAACCCATAACAGATGCATCCATCCCTATAGAACCATCCAGCCTCATCCTTGAGCCTGTGCCAGCATTGAACCTAGGATCATTTTCTAAAACAACAACCGCCTCTACAACCGCATCAACTGCATTTCCTTTTTTTCTCAAAACAATGTACCCTTTTTTTGCTGCCTTCTCAGTACCGTTTTTGTATTCTAATGGTGATCCTGCACCGCCGTGTGTAACAATAATTGGTTGCATATCCTGTAATCGTTTTTAGTATATTAATGCCTTTTTAAATCATAAGACAGATAACCTTTTTTACATGATTCCCGTTACATTTGCTTAGGGACAAAAAATGAATGTATTAACATTTGCAGGAATCATGATAGGATTTGTACCAGCATTAGCTTTTCTTTTCATCATGCTTTACAAATATGAGGGATGTTTTGATGACAGAAAACTTTTCATCACATTCGCCGGTGGAATGTTTTTGGGGATGGTAGGTGCATCATTTGAGATGCTGAAGTTTTTTGATATCAACTCTAAATATCTGGATTTCTGTATTCTGTCAATAATAGGCATTGCATTCTTTCATGAGGCTTTAAAAACAATGGTTCTGAACATGAAACGTTTCCAGGGAAAATTTGATACAACCTTTTACGGGTCTTCACTTGGCCTTGGATTTGGTGGTATGTACTCGTTCATTGTTGTTGCGCGTATGTTTAATTTGAGTGATTATACTTCAACCTTCCTTGGTGTCATTGTAGTTGTGGGGATAATTCTTCTGCATGCTTCTCTTGGGGCACTTATTGGATATGGATGTTCAATCAAAAGACCGATAAAATACTTTGGGTATGCAGCACTTATCCATTTACTGTTGAACACCATAATATTTACAACATACTTGGGAATGCCTTATTCATTTTTTGTTGTATTCACAATAATTTATGGTGCATCGTGGTTTTATTATGTAATCGTTTACATATTACCCAAGTCCCTGCCTGAAAAAATGAGGAAACAGAAAAGGAGGATACTGAGAAAGGTTTAATGCCCTACTGGTTTCTGTGGTATCCATCTCCATATCCTTGAAACCATTTCTATCCTGAGGATTACCTCATCAAGTTTTACTACATCCGTGTCACCAATAACAGTGCCTTTTACTTCCTGCTTGCCAAGTATCCTGGTTGATGCAGTGCTTTCCTTCCATACAGGATTCTCTGCCTTTGCCTCCAAAACATTTCTCAATACAACAACATCCTTGTCAAACTTTATTAGCATACCTTTAAATGCTCTCCCATCATTCATTACAACAACCATCTCCTTGTTCAGAAGGTTCTTAAACTCTTTTTTTAATATGCTCATACAAAGAGGATAATATCATTCCTCTTAATTAAATTATTCTTTCCCAACTTTTATAGTTTTATCCATTCTGCCAAGGAATGTTCACTTCCACAAGACCTGCATTCAACCCCCTTCTTTAACTTCTTTCTGCAATGAATACATTTCCCACCATGTAATGTCAACTTGTTGCAGTAAGGACATTTTATGATATGATGCTCACCTTTTCTGCACCAAAAAAAGTTTTCCGTTTCATTGCAGGATGGACATGATCTTTTATCTACTCTGAGTTCACAATCACATACAGGACATACATTTCTGACACTGATTTTTACCTGGGGAACCCAGAGGACATATACACCTGAACATATAATCATAATCTCAGAGAAGGTGTACAGATAAAGAGGGCTTTTGTCGATTAGCCAGTATGACCAGTCAGACAGGGAAAGGTTTGCGAAAACAAAAAAGATCAATAGAGACAGAAACCACAAACCAAGAGGATGCTTGTGTTTTGTTTTTTCTCTCATATCAATAACCGTGTAGATTAAAGAGAGCAGAATGAATATGCTGATCAGTTCACAAACCAGACCACCGGCAAGATGCATTGCATCATGATATGTTAAAAAATACCCACCTGTACCGCTAAAAACATAAATTCCTATTAACCACAATCCATATTTCCAGACATTATGAAACGCCTTATACACACACCCTAAAGCCAGGGCTCCAAAAAGAACCCACAACGCCCTGCCAAGTAATGTGCCAAGTAAACCAGAACACAATGAAAAAAGGAAAAAAACTATTGCGCCAACCCCATACAACCCAAGTTTTTCCCTGACAAACCTGACAGCATCCATCATAAGGTGATGGATATAATCGGAGATTAAAATTTCGGTTAGTCCTGTTTCAAAGTCACCTTCATTGTTTTTGCCATTCTTATGCCTTTACTGGACACATAGGAGCCGCACATTGCCATGATTATGCACGCCACAAATTTTGCTGAGAGGATAATGCTTGCATTAAAAAATGTTTCCATGGAACTCACCTCGGGCAAGCCCGCATTCATGAAAAAACCGTATGCCAGAGCAAAGGTTACAATCAAAAATACTATGCCCACAAAGAAAATCACCAGACCAATCACTTTTGAACATTTCTCAAACTTGTCATCATCCATTGTTTTCACCAGTTAACATTATGGTAATACGTGTTTAAAAGCATTTCCTCCATCCAAAAATTGCTCTGGCAATTTTTGGAGAGTGGGAAAAGCTTTTGTTTTTCCCGCAAATCCAAAATTGTCGGGGCAATTTTGGAGAGCAGGAAAACAAGTCTTTTTCCTGCGAAAGGATATTAAGAACAGAAGGCTTACCCCCTTTTATATCGCAAAAATTTTGCTCTCTGTGGGGAACTCATTTTACTCGTTCCTCATGCTCGCAAAAATTTGCTTGGCAAATTTTTGCCCTGCAAGGAATTGCAAAGCAATTCCTTGCGCTCACAGAAATTTTTCAGAGAAAAATTTCTGTTCGTGCCGGGGTGGCTTAGCAGGTTAGAGCGTCGGACTCATAGGGTAACCTGCAAATCCGGTTCTGCGAAATCCGAAATTGTCAGAACAATTTTGGAGGTCAGGAAAAACACCTGTTTTTCCTGAGATATCCGAAGGTCGCGAGTTCAATTCTCGCCCCCGGCACTTTTGCGAAGGAGCGAAGCGACTGAGCAAAAGTACGAGGAATTGCCGAAGACAATTCCGAAGTATCATCAAATTTCCTATCGGAAATTTGATGTAAAAAGAGCGAAGCGAACGAATATGCGAGGAATTTTGCGTAGCAAAATTCCGAAGTATCACGAAATTTCTGAAAGAAATTTCGTGAGAGCAGGAAATTACATTTCCTGTGAATCCAAGATTGCCTAAGCAATCTTGCGAGAATAGGAAAACAATTTTTTCCTATGAATTTTCACGAATGAAAAATGAGTGAAAAGACGAGGAACACGAAGTGTTCCGAAGTATCAGCAAATTTCTGAAAGAAATTTGCTGTAAAAGTAAACGAAACAAACAATTTAGGAATAAAAATTGTGTAAGCAAAGGGTCAATATGAAATACGATGCAGTTGTTGTCGGCGCAGGGCCCACTGGCGGTTCTGTAGCAGGAATAATATCAAAAAAAGGATTTAATGTTCTGATTCTTGAGGAGCATAATGATATAGGTAAACCTGTTCAATGTGCGGGTCTTGTAACGCCAAGGGTTTTTGATTTTGTTGATGCAAAAAAAACGGTTTTGAATTCTGTTCAGGGTGCAGATATTTATTCACCAAATACTCATAGGCTCAGAATTGATGGGAAGAAAACAGAAGCGGTGGTAATTGACAGGGCGGGTTTTGATAAAAAGGTAGTAATGGGTTCTGTTGATGCTGGTTCTGAAATTCTGCTGGGTTCAAAGGTATTGGATATAAAAAGAAAAGATGATGTGAAAATAAAATTTCTGAAAGATGGAAACATAAATGAAGTAAAATGTAATCTTTTGATAGGGGCGGATGGTGTCAACTCTTTGGTTGCAAAAACATTTAATTTTCCCAGAGCAAAGGAGATTATATCCGGTTTTGAATCTGAGATGGTTAACATAGATATTGACAAAAAATTTGTTGAGATTTTTGTCGGCAGAACCATTGCACCAGGTTTTTTTTCATGGGTAATACCCTCGGATGAAACCTGCAGGATTGGTCTGTGCTCAGCAGACAAACCATTTTATTATTTCAGAAGAATGTTCAAAAACATAGTATCAAAAGAAATTTTGAAAAACGCTAAACCAATTTCCTATATTGCGGGTGCTGTTCCCTTTGGTGTTGCTGACAAAACATATAGTCACAATGTGATGATTGTTGGTGATGCTGCATCACAGGTAAAACCGACATCCGGCGGCGGGATTTTCACAGGTCTGGTTAGTGCAAAGCACTGCGGGAATGTTGCCGTATCAGCGCTGGAGGAAGAAAACTTTTCCAGCAAAAGATTGAGTGAATACCAGAAACTGTGGTACAATGAAATAGGTGATGAGTTAAAAACAGGGATGAGACTGCGCAAAATATTCAAAAAACTTCCTGATCCTGATATTGAAAAAATATTTAACATTTTAGATGATGAGGAAATCCTTGAACTGATTTCAAAACATGGGGATATTGACTATCCTTCAAATCTCGCAAAAATCCTGGTTAAAAAACCAAAAATGCTGAAATTAATTGGACCATTGGTTAAGGCGTTATTCTAATTTCTCTTCCTTTCTCCTCATAAGTTTAACAATTATGCCTATAATGGGGATGATGAGTCCCAGGATTATGAAAGGCAGGACTATGTTTAACACCAGTCCTGTTGCATCAATTGTGATTGAAATCTTGTCTTCCTCGGTTTCGTTTAATGTTACTGTGAGGTATGTTCTTCCATCCCCTGTGGTACCATGCTGAAGTCTTCCGAGAGTGTCAGCAGCCTTTATAACATCAATTCCTTTTGGGAGTATGATTTTATATGTTGTATTGAATCCCTCTACGCCGGATAATGGAAACTCTAATGGGAAAGTTAGATATGATATAGTCATTGCCTGCTTATTTGATGATTTACCTGAAGAAGCCTGTTCGAATGAGATGCTTATGTGCGCCTCAGCAGAAATTTTGACAGGCCTGTCATCGCTCATGTTATTTATATCATAATAACCTGTGAGGTCTGCGTGGATGGAAATATTTACATTCCCCCCAAGTGCATTTGTCAAGTTTTCCTCAAGACCTTTTTTAATTTTATCTGTAATATTGTCAATATCTGATTGTTTAATAATGTCTTTTGCATAAAGAAGTCTCAGACAGTCAGAATTAATGTATTTCATTGTAATGTTTTCAGGCATGTCTACATCTGAAAGCTCAATGCGATATATCTGTGCATCAGCGGTTAAATCAATACTCAGCATCATACCAAAAATGTCTATGTTGTGCATGTCAATCAAAACATTTAGAAATGCTTTAGGTTCATCATAGACTGGCGCCCTGTCTGAGAAAAGGGTTGAAGAAAGACCGATTTTGGAATCAAAAGAATAGGCATTTCTGCCATCATCATCTTCTTTTTGATATTCTACTTCTGATTTAGATGTAATAGGTGTAAGATTCATGTTTAATGGCAGAATCATTCTGATGGTATATTCTTCTGATGAATTGCTTACTGTAAAATTGTATTTTGCACCAGCATTCAGAATACCGGTTATTGTTTCAGCATCAAAATCACCGAAAAGGTTTGGCTTTATTTTGGATGAGTTTGTTTCATTGAGAGCAATGAATGTTGCGTTGATTGGCCTTTCAGAGCCCATAGTTGATAGATTGTATCCTTCTAGGTTGTACCATTTAAAATTGAGTATTATCGTTGTGTTGAATGTGCATTTAAGCGTTTCCTCAACATCCTTTTTTGTATTATTTATCTCATTTTCAATGTCCTCCCATGTTACAAGATTGTTCTTAAGTGCCATCCTGAGTCCATCTGATGATATATAACTCAGGTTTGTGATATTTGATGGCAGTGAAACATTGTATTTTGTGATATTCGCGCTTTTAATATCAATTGTTCCATACAGATAGAGTTCATCAAAATCATACATGTTAATAGTCAGATTTGTCAGAACCTCTTCCTTCGCTGTTGGATTTGGGCTTCTGGATTCAATCATAAGGGATTTTGAAACAGATATACTGTCAGAAAGACCTGCGGCTTTTAGATTATCGACTGTCCATGTTACTGTTGTATCCAAAAAATCTTCATCTGTCATGCTTGTTGGTTTGAAGTCATCTGAGAATATCAAGATAAATGTGTTGTTGTAGCCTGCATCCGCTTTAAGATCAAATGTTTTGTTTATCACTGCACCCATCTTTAATGTTCCTTTGATCACATCATCCAAATTAAGTTTTTTGTTTTCTGCTGAAAAACCAAATGATGTTTGATTAAATGTGATTGTTGCATTTTTTGTAAAAAGAATTGGTGACTGATACTCATCGCCAGCAGGTCCTGTGTCAGTAAGACTTGTATTATCAAAAGTTGTATTTCCCCATTCTATTGTATCATTTCTAAATGTTGTGTTAACGGTATCGTTAAATGAGTGATCAATCTCTTTCATGATTTTGTTAACAATTCCCTGCCCTAAAAGATTCTCGTAGTTATCCCTTATAAAATCCGCAGTAAGATTTTGTTCATCAATACGAACCTCATGAACAGCAAATGTCGCACTGATATTCATTGTTGTCATATTTATAAAATCTATTTTATAAGTTGTATCAATCCATAATGGAACAGCTGGTGTTTCATCGGCGGCTGATGAGGACATGGATGATAAGCAAAAACTTATCAGCATTATCCCTATGACCAAAAAGACTATCTTTTTCATAAATGTATTAATGGTTTGGGAATATTAAATGTTTGTGCTAAAGATTAGAAAGGAATTCGCAGAAGAGGTAAGACGGATTTTGTTTAAAAAAGGACTGGTGGATAAAAGATATGTATTTGTAAAAAATGGGGATTATATCGAAATGCCCCTGTTAAGAAGATTAAAAAAAGAAGAGATAAAATTATTCAAACGGCAGGATGTGAAACCCATAAACAAAAAACTGCCTTCAAAAACATTATCTAAAACGCCTTTTGAAGTTATTCTGGAAAAAGCGGGAATGGAAAACAAAAATCTCCTTCCGAAAAAATGGGAGTTTGTTGGGGATGTTTTGATTCTGAGGATTCCAAAAGAAATTGAGAAACAGGAAAAAAATGTTGCAGAGATTTATGCAGGTGCGCTTAATGCA
>Ga0210004_1002554_pt1 | contig 10343 bp, 6 predicted proteins | sample CryGey13umfilter_FD_185450 | JGI IMG/M metagenome (GOLD analysis project Ga0210004, IMG submission 185450) | Groundwater microbial communities from aquifer in Utah, USA - Crystal Geyser 4/8/14 3 um filter (SPAdes) (version 3) | ecosystem: Environmental > Aquatic > Deep subsurface > Groundwater...
TTGGGAAGGTGTTTGGGGTGGGGTATACTGCGGTGACGGGGGCGGTGAAGCGTGCGCAAACCCACCTAAATGTAGATCGGCAATTAGAAAGAATGGCTAACAAAATAATTAATGACATCTGAAGATGTGACCCCATTTATCCATTTTGAAGAAGAGGGTGGAAAAAGATGGCTTCGCTAAAAGAAAAAATCCGGGTCGCTACAGGTGAAGGAAAGGTGGATCTTCTGATTAAGAACGGAAGGGTCGTGGATGTCTTCTCAGGTCAGATCGAAAAAAAGGATGTGGCCATTTTCGGAGGGGTGATCGTAGGTTTCGGAGATTATCAAGCCAGAAAGATTATTGATGTGAAGGGCGATTTTCTTTGTCCCGGGTTGATTGACGGTCATGTCCACATTGAATCGAGCATGGTAACCATCCCTGAATTTGCTCGAGCTGTCCTTCCTAACGGAACCACCACTGTAATCGCCGACCCTCATGAAATTGCCAATGTGCTTGGTCAAAAGGGCATCCGCTTCATGGCAGAATCGGCAAGAGGCGTTCCCTTAAATATTTTCATCATGCTTCCTTCCTGTGTTCCTGCAACGCATTTGGAAACTTCGGGAGCTACCCTCAAGGCAAACGATTTAGAACCTCTGTTTAAAGAACCCTGGGCCATTGGATTGGCAGAGATGATGAATTTCCCGGGTGTCATTTTCAGAGATCCAGAAGTTCTCAAAAAAATTAAGATGGCAAAGGGGAAGCGCATTGATGGCCACGCCCCACTGCTTTCGGGAAAAGGGCTTTATGCTTATCTCACCGCAGGAATTCGTTCTGAACATGAATGTACCACTCTCAAAGAGGCGAAAGAGAAATTGAAAAATGGGATGTGGATTATGATCCGAGAAGGAACGACTGCAAGAAATCTCAGAAGTCTCATCCCCCTTGTCCACCCCAAGAATTCGAGACGCTTTCTCTTCGTCACCGATGACCGACATCCAAAAGAACTCCTCGAAGAGGGTCATATCAATTCCATGGTCAGGCAGGCGGTCCGATGGGGAATTGACCCCATCTTAGCTATTCAGATGGCAACACTCAATCCTGCAGAATATTTCAGGCTGGATGACCTCGGAGCCATTGCTCCGGGTTATCGGGCTGACATCGTTAGTTTCGATCATCTGGGACGATTTCAAATTAAGAAGGTCTTTAAAGATGGAATATTAGTTGCTGATGAGGGTAAAATGCTTTCCCCTCCCATCCGAAAAACGAAGGGTCCCAAAGTCACGGGATCCGTTCGAATCAAGCCCCTTAAAAAAGACGCTTTTATTCTTCGAAGTGACTGCCCCCTCGCCAAAGTCATCCAACTGATACCAGATCAAATTGTCACAAAAAAAATAATGAAGAAAGTCGTCTTGAAAGACGGAGTGGCCCATCCCAATATCAAAGAGGATATCCTTAAGATTGTAGTGGTTGAACGGCATAAAGCTACAGGGAATATCGGGATTGGTTTTGTCCAGGGGTTTGGCATAAAGAAAGGAGCAATCGGTTCGTCCGTGGCTCACGATTCACATAACCTCGTCATTGTGGGAACCAATGACCAGGATATGTTGAAAGCCGTAGAAGTCATTCAAGCGATGAGAGGGGGATTGGCAACTGTTTTGGATGGGAGGGTGTTAGCTTCTCTTCCCTTGCCCATTGCGGGTCTGATGTCAGAAGCCTCCGTTGCCCAAGTCAACCTTGAGTTAGAAGCCCTCCATCGTGCAGCGAAAACCCTTGGATGCAAAATCCCAGACCCCTTTATGACACTTTCCTTCTTATCGCTGCCGGTCATCCAAGAACTTAAAATTACTGATAAAGGATTAGTTGATGTGAATCAGTTTAAAATTGTACCGCTGTTCGGGGAGGGCTAACGCAAACCAGAAGGCAGAAAGCAGCAAGCAGTATGCAGAAGCAACAAAATAATTTTATTAATTTTCTCGCTGCCGGCTGCCTTCTGCCAACTGCCTACTGAATAGGAGTTTGCTATGGATTGGGATCAGCTTTTAGAGGAAGCCATCCACTATCTTCAGGAGTATCTTCGGATTGATACGGTCAATCCACCCGGGAATGAAGTAGAAGGAGCGAAATTTTTCAAAAATATTTTTGATGCAGAGTCTATTCCATGTCAGGTTTTTGAGCCCTCTCCAGGCCGAGGGAGCCTTCTTGCCACTTTAAAAGGAACCAGTAAAAAGAGACCCCTCCTCCTTCTTAATCATATGGATGTGGTCCCTGTTGAAAAAGGACGTTGGACAGTAGATCCTTTCGAAGGAATTGTTCAAGATGGATATCTCTATGGCCGTGGAGCTCTCGATGATAAATCCATGGGGATCATAGAGATGATGGCCCTCTTAATCCTGCAACGGAGGAAGGTTCCTTTAGAAAGAGATGTCCTCTTTTTTGCTGCGGCTGATGAGGAGACGGGTGGAAAGTGGGGAATCCAGTGGGCCATGGAAAATGTTTCCTCCTTAATGGAATCAGAATATGCCCTCAATGAAGGGGGATATGTCATTCTCAACGAAACCGGTGATCCGGATCGATATGAAATTTCGAATGGCCAGAAGATTGTCTTTCAACTCCAATTGAAGGCCAAGGGGACTTCAGGCCATGCTTCCATGCCCCATGCTGACAATCCCAATGTGAAACTTATCCATGCCCTGGAATCCCTCACGAAATGGGAAACCTCTTTCAATATTCTTCCCATGGTCAAAGAGTTTTTTTCTAAGATAGCTCACAAACAGCTTTCCGAAGAAAGGCAATTTTTTGAAGACATTGAAAAAGGCCTAAGCAATCCCTCTTTTTCGGCCAGGTTGACATCCAATCCAATCTATAATGCCATGGTGAGGGATACCATCTCTCTTACCATCCTTCAGGCCGGAAGCAAGGCCAATGTCATCCCCTCGGAATCAACCGCCACTCTTGACTGTCGCCTTATTCCGGGTTCATCTAAAGAAAATTTTTTAACAGAGATTAAAAAAAGATTAGGAGACGAAATTGAAGTCGAGGGGAAAATGGAGGGGAAATCCATTCCGCCCTCTCCCTTTAACACAGACCTTTTTCAGGCCATCCAAAAATTTGCGACCTTAAACGACCCGGATTGTCCGGTCGTTCCTTTTCTTCTCCCCGGAGCCACGGACAGTCGTTTTCTGAGGAAAAGAGGCATTACGACCTACGACTTCTGCCCCTTTCGTTTGCCAGAGAAAGAAATATTGAGAGTGCACGGAAACGATGAACGAATCGCGTTAGAAAATTTGAGATTTGGAATGAGGATGCTGGTGGAGATGATTAAGGAAGTTGCCACATAATCCCCCCCCTTAGATTGCAACTCCGTCATTCCCGTGCTTGCGCGCCGTAGCGCTTCACCTGCCTGCGCGAAGCCGCTTCGGCGAAGGCAGGGCGCGCAGGCGTGAAAACGGGAATCCAGGGGTAATTCTAATTACTTAAAAACACTGGATTCCCTCCGGGTCAGGCTCCACCCCGGAAGGGCTCATGCCCCGGAGGGAGGCCCTATGGGCCGGCGGCCTGCTGGAGTTTACCCCGTACTTGATACGGGGCAGGAATGACAGAAAGTAGCCTTTTCAGACTTTTTACGAGACCATCATTATTTCAATGTTCCATTATTCGTTTTTCCCTCTCTCATTTGAGCTTTGTCATTTGACATTTTATTTGATTTCATAAACCTTTCTTTCTCACTATAGATACAGCCACAATATTGCTGACGATATAATCCCATCGCCTTCGAGACTTCCACTCCTTTCTTCCATCCCTGCCGAAAATCTTCATAATAGAATGGAATCCCCATTTCACGAGCCACACGCTCCCCGGTTTCTTTGATCAGAGCATGATTTTGATGGGCACTTTGAAGAAGGGTGGTTGAAAACCCATCGAAGACGTTTTTTTTTGCTTCGCGGGCTGTAGCTTCAAGCCGAAGTGAGTAACAATATTGACACCTTTCTTTTACTCGATGAGATACATTTCTTAAAAATTCCTCAAGGAGATATTCATCCCGATAGATCACCTTCAACCCAACCCTCTCTGAGTATTGTTTCAGAGCGTCGAGTCTTTTTTGATATTCTTGGTAAGGATGAATGTTGGGATTAAAAAAATAGCCAACGGCCTCATCCCCTTTTTCTTTCATTCGTTCAAGGGGAGTGATGGCGCAGTTGGCGCAGCAGATGTGGAGGAGAATTTTCATTCGATGGAATCTTAAGTTCAAAGTTCAAATTTTAAAATCCATGCCTTCGCCGAAGCGGCTTCGCGCAGGCAGGCAAATGTCAAATGAATTCAAAGCCCCAAATTCTGTAATTCTGTAATTCAACCCTTCGGGGTTGATCATAATCAAGGCTAAAGCCTTGAGTTACAACTTTGGACTTGATTTGGCATTTGAACTTTGTCATTTGAAATTTAGGATTCAAAAACTTAACTGGCCGCTAAGGCCTTCTCCTCAGAATCTTTCCTCCGGGGAATCCCCAGCTCCTTCTCGACCTGCAAGATCTTATCAGTAGTCTTGATGACGGTGTCAGGATTAAGGGAGATGCTATCAATGCCGCAACGGACTAAAAACTCGGCGAATTCTGGATAGTCGCTGGGAGCCTGGCCACAGATGCCAATCTTCCTTCCATTCTTCTTGGCCCTCTCAATGACCAATTGGACCATCTTTTTTACAGACGGATCCCGTTCATCGAAGATATGAGAAACCTTCTCTGAATCCCGGTCCAGTCCCAACAATAACTGGGTTAGATCATTCGATCCGATGGAGAAGCCGTCAAAAATCTCAGCAAATTCATCCGCCATGATCACATTGCTGGGAATCTCGCACATCATATAGATCTCAAGACCGTTTTTCCCCTGGATGAGACCGTGTTTTCTCATCTCGGCCACAACCAATCTCCCCTCTTCCACGGTTCGGCAGAAGGGAATCATTAATTTTACATTGGTCAGACCCATTTCATCCCGAACCTTTCTCATGGCCATGCATTCAAGAGCAAATCCTTCCTGGTAAGACTCATCATAATAACGGGAAGCTCCTCGGAAACCGATCATGGGGTTGTCTTCGACAGGCTCAAATTCGCTTCCTCCGATGAGATTGGCATATTCATTACTTTTAAAATCACTCATTCTCACAATGACATCTCTGGGATAAAAGGCAGCGCCAATCTTGGCCACCCCTTGAGCCAACCTATCAACGAAGAAAGCTTCTTTATCTTCATACCCGATGGTCAACTGTTCAATCTCCTTCTTCGCATGACTATCATTCAATGAATCGAATCGGACAAGCGCCATGGGGTGGATTCGTATAAAATTATTGATAATAAATTCCAGTCTGGCCAGACCCACTCCATCGTTGGGGATAAAAGAGAGGTGGAAGGCATTGTTTGGATCTCCCACATTCATCATGATTTTTGTTTGGGGCTTCTCCAGATGTGCCATATCAAAGCGCTTCACCTCATAATCGAGGATCCCCTCGAAAACCCATCCTGTCTCCCCTTCTGCACAACAAACGGTAGCGCTTCGATAATCCTTCAGAATTTCACTTCCATTACTTGTCCCCACCACACAGGGAACGCCCAGTTCTCGACTAATGATGGCTGCATGGCAAGTCCTTCCTCCTCGGTCGGTCACAATGCCCGAGGCGATTTTCATGATGGGTTCCCAGTCCGGGTCTGTCATCTGGGTAACCAATATCTCGCCCTTCTTAAACTTCTCGATCTCTCTCGCACTGGTGATGACATTGATGGGGCCAGCGCCAATCTTTTCACCGACACTCTTCCCTTGCACCAAAACCCTCCCTTTCTCTTTTAAGGAATAGGTCTCCAAAATATTCATGGCTCGCTGGGATTTTACTGTCTCTGGTCTTGCTTGAAGAATAAAGAGTTCCTGGGTAATACCGTCCTTTGCCCACTCAATATCCATGGCCATGTAGACCTCTGCTTTTTTCGAATAGTGTTCTTCGATCTTTATCCCCCATTCTGCAAGCTGAATAATCTCCTCGTCCTTCAAGATGAAATTCGCCCTTTCCTGTGCGGAGACAGGCACATTTTTGGTTGACCCCTCTCCCTCCAGCGTGTAGATCATTTTGATCTCTTTGGTTCCGAGGGTTTTCTGAATGATCGGTTTATAATTTCCCTTAATGCAGGGCTTAAATACATAAAATTCGTCGGGGTTGATGACTCCCTGAACAATATTTTCCCCCAATCCATAAGCGCCTGTGATGTACACCACGTCTGGAAAACCGGATTCTGTATCGATCGTGAACATCACACCAGAACAGGCCTGATCGGAGCGCACCATCTTCTGAACCCCGATGGAGAGAGCGACCGAAAAGTGGTCAAACCCTTTGTGGGTTCTGTAAGAGATGGCGCGGTTGGTAAAAAGTGAGGCAAAACATCGTTTGCAGGCTTGGACCAAGGCATATTCCCCGCGGATATTAAGATAGGTCTCCTGCTGTCCGGCAAAACTTGCGCCAGGAAGATCCTCGGCTGTGGCGCTGCTACGGACCGCCACATCCGTATCCTCCCCATACTCCTTGCACAGCTTCCGATAGGCTTTAACAACCTCTTCAACGATCTCCCTGGGAAACTCGAGGCTATGGATGAGTCTCCGGACTCGGCTTCCCCTCTCTGAAAGGTTCTCCACATCTTCGACATCGAGGGTAGAAAATATCTCTCGAATGCCTTCTTTAATCTTTGGTTTACTCTTGGAATCATGCCAGTCTTGTACAATCCCTTCGTCCAAAAGGGCATGGTAGGCATTGACGGTCACAGCAAATCCATTCGGGACGTTCACCCCTTGCCTCGTCAGTTCCTTTCGCATCTCTCCCAAGGAGGCATTCTTTCCTCCAACAACGGGAAGATCGTTGAGCCCAATTTCATCAAACCAAAGAATGTAAGGTTTTTTCCCCATAATTCCCTCCCTGGGTTATAATAATCTAAATTTATCCGAAACCTATTTGCCTTGTCAACCCCGTTAGATAAGTAAACCCCGTCGTTGAATGCAACGAGATGATTGATTTTTGGGATGATATTGAATTTTGCAAAAATAAGTTACCTTTAATAATAATTTTTTTCAACCATGGGGTCAAGGGCGATCTTAGTAATGCCAAACCCCTTTTTTTAGGACGGGGTGAAAAGCGCCGCTCCCTTCGGCAGGCTCAGGGCACTGAGTTTATCGAAGTGCAGCATCAACCCTGAACAAACCCTGGGTTTTATACCGGGGAAAGTCGAAGGATTGATTTTACAATCAATTATAATTAAAATGGAGTTTAATACAAAAGGAAGTGAAACCCATGAAAAGTCCAAAATATGCTTATCTTTTTGAAGAAGCGGATGGAACCAATAAGAAACTCCTTGGAGGCAAAGGAGCGGGTTTGGCTGAAATGACGCATATGGGTCTTCCTATCCCACCCGGATTTATTGTGACCACGGAGGCCTGTCTTCATTACTACGAAAACAAAAAGAAACTCCCTAAAGGCTTCATGGAAGAGGTGGAGGTAAATCTGAAAACGGTTGAGGAAAAAACAGGTAAAAAATTTGGAAGTTCTCAAAATCCCCTCTTCTTCTCTGTCCGGTCGGGCGCTGCGATCTCCATGCCAGGGATGATGGATACCATTCTCAATCTGGGTTTAAATGACAATACCCTCGAGGGTTTAATTAAGATCACCTCGGATGGAAGATTCGCCTATGATGCCTACCGGAGATTTATTCAACTCTCCGGGAAAATTGCATTAGGGGTGGAAGAAAAGGAATTCGACCAAATCCTTAACAAGACAAAAGTAAGGGTGGGAGCCAAGGAAGACACTGATCTCGATGTTGATCATCTCAAGGATATCTGTAAACAATATCTAATATTAGTTAAGAAGAGGACAGGGACTCTTTTCCCTCAAGACCCGATGGTTCAATTAAAACTCGCCATTGAAGCGGTTTTCAAATCCTGGATGGGAAAGAGGGCAGTGGATTACCGAAAGGAATTCAAGATCACCTCTGAAATGGCGAATGGAACAGCCGTCAATGTGTGCACGATGGTCTTCGGAAACATGGGCTTTGACTCTGCTACCGGTGTGGCGTTCACACGAGACCCCGGAACTGGAGAAAACATTCTTTATGGCGAATATCTGGTGAATGCTCAGGGCGAAGATGTCGTGGCCGGGATCCGGACACCCATGCCCATTCAAGAGATGAAGAAGGAAATGCCAAAAATCTATCGAGAGTTGGAGCGGGTCAGAAAAACTTTGGAAGAACATTTTCATGAAGTTCAGGACTTTGAATTTACCGTGGAGAAAAAGACCCTCTACATCCTTCAAACTCGAAATGGGAAGATGAACGCTCAGGCAATTGTCAGAACTTCCAAAGAGATGGTCGCTGAAAAACTGATTACGAAAGAACAAGCTGTCCTGAAATTGAAACCTCAAGAGCTGGAGCAACTCCTCCATAACCGGATCGACCCAAATTTCAAGGCAAAACCAATTGCCATTGGCCTTCCCGCCTCTCCAGGAGCGGCATCTGGAAAAGCAATCTTCGATGCCGATGAGGCTGAACGAGTAGGAAAACTTGGCGACAAGGTCATTCTGGTCCGAGAAGAGACTAAACCTGAGGATATTCACGGTTTCTTTGCCGCTCGGGGAATTTTGACAAGTCGTGAAAAACATCTCATGCGGCTGTGGTGGCGAGAGGCATGGGAAAACCCTGTGTCTCAGGGTGTGAAGAACTCCGAATCGATCCAAAAGGGAGAGAGGCCATCATCAGAAATGTTCATATCAAGGAAGGAGATTTTATCACCATCGATGGCTCCAGAGGCGAGGTCTATTTGGGAGAGGTTCCTACCGTAGATCCTGAAATCAGCAAAGACCTCCTCACGCTCCTGAGTTGGGCGGATGAAGTTAGAACCATGGGCGTTCGCGCCAATGCTGATACTCCTGATTCTGCAGTCAAAGCAAGGCAACTGGGCGCAGAAGGCATCGGGCTCTGCCGGACGGAGAGGATGTTCAATGCGGTGGACCGCCTTCCGATCGTAAGGGAGATGATCCTTGCAGGATCGAAGGAGAAGAGAGCAGAGGCCATTGACAAACTTCTCCCCATGCAGAAAAAGGATTTTAAAGAGATCTTTAGGGCAATGGAGGGTTTTCCGGTAACCGTCCGCCTCCTCGACCCACCGCTCCACGAATTTCTCCCGTCGGCTGAGGAACTGGCTTCAAAGCTCCGAAACATCAAAGAAGTGGAGACCGTTCTATCCTCGGCGGAGAACATCTCCGAGGCAATGAAATTTTTAGACCCCGTTTTCCGGGAATCGCTAAAGCCCCTCGAACAATTGGCCGCCAATATTTCCGAGATAAAGGAGAATAAGCTTGACAGGAAACTGATCCGGAAACAGGAAGAGACGCTTCGCAAGGTCAAGAAGATGATGGAGGTCAATCCCATGCTGGGCCACCGGGGGGTGAGGCTGGGGATTACCTATCCCGAGATCTACCGGATGCAGATCCAGTCTGTTCTCGAAGCGGCCGCCGAGCTGGTCAAAGAGGGCCTCGATATTCAACCTGAGATCATGGTGCCTCAGGTCTGCACGGCCCAGGAATTGAAATGGGTTTATCAGCTTGTCAAAAAGATCCAGAAGGAAGTGGAAAAAGGATATGGCATTCAGCTTCAATTCAAATTCGGGACGATGATTGAAGTGGTCAGGGCGTGCATGAGAGCTGGGAGATTGGCAGAGGTGGCAGACTTCTTCTCTTTCGGAACGAACGACCTCACCCAGGCCACCTTCTCTTTTTCGAGGGAAGATGCAGAGAACAAGTTCCTCCCCCTTTACAATGAGCGGAAGATCCTTCAGGACAACCCCTTTGAAGTTCTGGATGTGAAGGGAGTGGGAAGGTTAATGATGATCACGATCGAATGGGGGCGAAAGACCAAACCCGACCTCAAGATCGGCATCTGCGGGGAGCACGGGGGCCATCCCGAATCGGTCGAATTCTGCCACACTATCGGGCTCTCCTATGTGAGCTGCTCGGTCCCGCGACTTCCGATTGCGCGCCTGGCAGCCGCTCATGCCAAACTAAAAGAGAAGGATAAAAAACCTCCAGAAAAATACGATCCCGATACCAGTTTTAGCATCTTTTTTTAGATTGCTGCCACAACCGATCAGACTTCAAAAGAAAGAATTTTCCTATCCTTTAAATTGACGTAGCCGTGATGGGTGATTCTCAGGTGGGGGATGGCGGCTGTTCCAAGCGTATCGACGGTAAGGGTAGGCTTTTCCCATTTCACACCATTCTCTCTCAGAGACTCTTCGAGCTTTCTAACCTCCTCTCCCACAATCTCCATTGGTTTTAATGAGGTGACGCC
>Ga0210004_1002561_pt1 | contig 10328 bp, 7 predicted proteins | sample CryGey13umfilter_FD_185450 | JGI IMG/M metagenome (GOLD analysis project Ga0210004, IMG submission 185450) | Groundwater microbial communities from aquifer in Utah, USA - Crystal Geyser 4/8/14 3 um filter (SPAdes) (version 3) | ecosystem: Environmental > Aquatic > Deep subsurface > Groundwater...
ATAATCTGTCTAGTCTTTGCATAGCTTTAAGGCTATGCAAATTAGTCTTATACCACAAGGCTTTGATATGCATATTGGAAACTCCTTAGTTATTTGCAGGAGTCTCAAATGTTTCGTAACTTATTCAGAAAATACCAATATTTAAACATTAGTACTAATAACATCCTTCTTGGCTATCACATATATACGTTTCATCTTGAGCAGTACCAGGTCCGTCGTATTTTCCGATAATTGTATAATTACCATCTCCAGGTATACCATCACTATAAGAATAGGTTATGTGATTAGTTCCGCTAGAAGCGGGTAATTTACCATAGTTTACCCAATATTCTCCGAATTTTAAGGATTTTGGCTCAGTACCATTATTATCATCAATATACATTTGAACCATAGTATTAACTTCTCTAACTTTTGCCTGAGCCTCAGCAACATGAGCTTTTTCCTTAGCAGAGCCCAATAATCAGAAAATTAACAGTACAGGTAGGGCAACCATAAGAGCAATTCCAATAATTGTGCCCACTACTCCAATGATAATATATGGCCATTTCTTTCCTTGAGGATCTTCAGCAACCTGATTCCCTTTTAATTCCTTAACATTCATAAACAACATATAAGAATAAGTTAGAACAAAAGGCGCCATTAATATTTGAATTGCTATTTGAAAACCCGAACTAATAAATTGATAAGCAATCTGACCAGTTGAACCCATCATCGCCGATGTTACAGCCATTATTATGCCAAAAATAGCAAAGAATATAAAAAGCGGACCAATTATAACTAAAGCAAAAGCTATATACCGCCATAGTATACTTCCCCATAAACCCTTTGTATATTCTTTACTTTTTAAAAGAGCATTCATGCCCCTTTTATCTTCTTCAGCAAAAACAAAAACTGAAAAAGAAAACCAAATAGAAAATATTACTCCTGGCGCAATTAAGAAAAAAGATCCGCCAAAAGTTACTAATCCAACAAAAAAAACAACCCATGAATAAGAAAACATCCTGGCTAGCGCTATTTTATATATCTCGCCAGCGCTAATATGCTCTCTGTCAACAACAGCATAAAGAAGCGCCACCTGAATAAAAAATGAAATCAGAACTGAAGCTATACCGGATATTATCATCAAAACTAAAGCTGGCATTGGATCACTGACCATACTGCCTAAAAACAAAGTTGGTATCAAACCTAGAATAAATAAAATTAAATAAGGTCCAAAAAGCACATTGACATAATATTTTAACTTAGTCCTATAAACTGCCTAGGTTTGACCGATAAGATCAAAGGTACCTGCCAAAACAGGTGAATTTTGTTGTATAGAAGGTTGTACTTGAGGTTGAACCCCAGATTGTTGATAATTATATTGATTTTCTTGGGCCTGCACAGACATAGGAGCAGAAGGTGGTTCCTGATTCACCTGATTTTTATTATCATCCATTATACGGAAACCTTCCTCGATATCACTATCTTGCCAACCAACAGACAACAAGGAACTTTTTATAGAATTTTTATCCTTACCTTTTTCCACTTGATTCTTAATATAATCAAGTAGTTTTTGATTAATCATTATACTCCTAGTTTATTATTTTTATTATATCAGATAGCAATTGATTTTTTAACAATATACTACTTATTAAAAGAATTCCAAAAATGATACTTTTATCGTATGATCAACAAGCAAACCATTGATTGACAGAAGCTTCTAAATCAAATAATATGACAAAATGCCCTTTGAAAAATAAATAAAGGAGAGATTACTAGTGAAAATAGGATTGCTGGGTATTCATGAAGAATACTGGCCTTTTTTAACTACTCTAATTAAAGAATTCGGACACGAACCTATTTTAGGCAAAACGAATAAAAACGTTATAAAAATAGGTACAAAATATGCTGAAAATGAACAATGTGTAGCCATCAAGATAGCAATGGGCCAAGCCATATCTTTAGCGTCAAATATTGATAAACTACTAATACCTGAAATTATTTCTGTGCTTGATAGAACATGGACTTGCCCAAAATGGTTAGGTCTTTACGATATGATTAAAATTACTATGGAATGTAATAATATATTCGATCCAGAAAAAATATTACACCCAATTGCAAACTGTAATCCTGATATAGGCTTTGTAAAAGCAATAAAAAGAGTGATTAACCCTGATCTAGCCGCTTCTATCGCTAAGATAAAAAGGTCTGGACTTACATCATTACAGATAATGGGTATACAGCTTGGCACTGAATTAGGTTTCTCGAAAATAAATTCTTTATTAAAAGTTATAGAAGCCCAGAAAAAACAGGATAATTATTGGATAGAAACGGCGCAAAAACAGATTAAAAAAGACCCAAAAAACATAACTTTTGGGATTATTGGTCATCCTTATCTTATCCATGATAATTATCTAAATCTTGACCTGATTAAAAAACTTGAAAGTTTTACTCAATATAAAAAACTCGGGAACAACAAAAAAGAAAAGGTTTGGGGAATCGATGTAATAACTCCGGATAGTGTACCAGATCATATATGGAAAAAATACGCTAATGCTTATAACGAACGTAAATATATATTCTGGAATACTCATAGAAAATTCCTCGGTACTCTTCTTTACTGGCTAGATAACAAAATGGTTGATGGAATAATATTCCTATCGGGCGTACTGTGCGGAGAAGATGCTTTGATAGAACCTATTCAAGACTATATAGCTAATCAAACAGAAGATATATTTTTTACAAGACTTGTGATTGATGAACACGCTGGAGAAGCAGGCCTTATAACAAGACTTGAGGCTTCAAGTGATACTTTAGCGCAGAACTTAACAGAAGCTAAACAAGAGGTGGTATTAGAAAAATTATTACCTAAAACTCCTGTCATCCCTAAAAATCTAATAGTATCATGCCCCAATCTGGGATATGCATCTATTGCTGTTAGTGTATTTTGCAACAAGCTAGGCATAGAATTTGTTGAGGCATCACCAACAACGGAAAAATCCACAAGTAAAGCAAGGAGGTATTGTCCTGAATATTCATGCAGGCCGTTTGGAGTAACGCTCGGCAACATGCTAGAAACACTTGAAAATAGACCCGACGTTAATATTTTCTTACAAGGTGGCGGCTCAGGTCCATGTAAATATGGTAACTACCATGATGCACAGCAAATTATCCTAAATAATTGTGGTCATAATATAAGAGTGCTGCCGGTAAGGCCTCCATCTGAAGCAGGAGTAAAACGCTTTTTCGAGGGCTTATCAATACTTGATCCTAAAAATAGAAAATACATTGGGTCAGCAGAAATCAAAGAAATGACGAGAAGATTTTTTCACCCAGGAGAAATGCCCAACCCTTACAAAAACCAGAAAAACGAAACTTTATGGCTGTTAATAAAACAAGGTTTCTTTACTTTAAGGGGTCTGGATATGCTTTACAAAGAATCATTAGCTATAAAACCATTCGAGATTGAAATAGGTTCAACCGAAAGAGCTCTAAAAGAAGCACAAGAACTGTTTCTAGAGCTTGGTAAAGCTAGAATAAACGAAATTCCAGAAGTAATAAAAGAAGCATTCAGAACACTAAGAAATATTCCTGCTAAAATTAACTTAAATAACCCAGAAGAAATTAAACAAGCAATCGATAAACTCCCTAAAATCGGTATCGTCGGAGAATTCTACGAGGTTTTATCTCCAGAAAGCAATTTTGATATCGCTAATTTCTTTGCCAAAGAGGATAAGATTACTGGTAAAAAAAGTGCTTATGTTGAAAGATTAATCCACGGATCTGATTGGTTGGATCCTTTTAGAAAAAATATAGTAGAAGGAACCCCAAGGAAAAAAATTATCAAACTAGCAGAACCTTATCTTGCCTTCTGTGGTGGTGATGGACAAGATACAATCGGTCATATAATCCATTGTTGGAAAAAAGGATTTGACGGCATTATAGCTATCAGACCATGGGGATGCATGCCGGAAACAGTAGCAGCCCAAATTATTCCTTATCTACCAAAATATGGCATAAACATTCCTGTACTAATAGTTACATACGACCAACAAGCAACAAACTCAGCTAATTTAATAACAAGACTAGAAGCATTTTGTGATCAGATAGAGTTATCTAGAAAAACAAAAACTACAAAAAGGGAGCTGGTGTTAAGATGAAAGGATATTTAGGGGTTGATGTTGGCTCTGTCAGCACTAACCTAGTCGTTATAGATGAACAAGGAGAGGTAATAAGCCTCATATACATAAGAACACAAGGACAACCAATAAATGCCGTAAAGCAGGGACTAAATGATTTAGAAAAAGATTTGAATTCAAAACATCCAGATATTGAAATAATAGGAGTTGGTACAACTGGAAGCGCTAGATTTTTAAGCGGTGTTATGGTTGGAGCTGACATAATCAAAAACGAAATAACTGCTCACGCAATAGCTGCTGCTCATGTAACCCCGGGAGCCAAAACAGTTCTTGAGATCGGTGGCCAAGATTCCAAAATTATCTTGCTTAGAAAAGGCGTTGTAATGGATTTTGCAATGAATACTGTATGTGCTGCAGGAACCGGTTCTTTCTTGGATCATCAATCACAAAGGCTTGGTATACCAATTGAAGAATTTGGAGACTATGCTCTTAACTCATCAACATCATGCCAAATTGCAGGGCGTTGTTCTGTGTTTGCCGAATCAGATATGATACATAAACAACAAATGGGATACCAAACAGAAGATATAATCTATGGCCTTTGCCAAGCATTGGTAAGAAATTACTTAAATAATCTTGCTAAAGGTAAAGACATATTATCTCCAATAGTATTCCAGGGCGGAGTAGCTGCAAATGCAGGTATGAAAAAAGCTTTTGAGGAATCACTTAAAATGGAAATAATAGTTCCTCAATATCATCATGTGATGGGAGCCATTGGAGCTGCATTGCTTGCACAAAAAAATGTTGATGAAAATGTTACAAATTTCAGAGGGTTTACGGTTGCTAATACTAACTATCAAACTAGAAGTTTTTATTGTAAAGGCTGCGAAAACAATTGTGAAATTGTAAAAATTCAACAAATAGAAAATAATAATAAAAAAACGCTTGCCTGTTGGGGCGGAAGATGTGGTAAATGGGAAGTCGGAAATCCTGAAGAACTTGAAGCTGCAAATGTGTAGCAAAGAATCTCTTAAATAATTTACTAAAACAAAATAAACAACTATATATACTAAGGACACCTAAGTGTTTGGGCGCAAAGTGTCCTTTTTTTTATTTTATAAATTTTATAAAAATTACCAATTATTTACGCGGTCGCATATTATTTTGGTAAAATACAACTCTTCTTATTTTTCAAATACGAAAGTTTTTCCAATACAAAAGGCGGGCGCAAAAGCGCCCGCCTTTATTATCCCTAATAACTATTAACTGATTCCTAATAACTTCTTAAACGTCTAAATTCTTTACACTCTTAGCGTGAGATTGTATAAACCTTTTTCTGGGCAAAACATCATCTCCCATAAGAATATTGAATATTTCATTAGCTTTTTCAGCGTCTTCAACGTTTACTTGATACAAAACTCTATTCTCCTGATCCATGGTTGTTTCCCATAACTGTTCCGGATTCATTTCTCCTAAACCTTTATATCGTTGAATCATTACACCTTTTACTTTTGTTTCTTCTTTTTCTTTACCTTCTTCTTGTTCGCCATCAGGCCTGTTTTCTTCTATTGCTCTCTCTTCTTTCTCGCCTTCTTCAGCTTCTTCAACTTTAATATCTTCCTCTACTTTACTTACACCAAAATTCGAAAGGATTTCTTCCTTATCTGCATCAGTATAAGCATAATGAGCCTCTTTACCTTTTTGGATTTTATAAAGCGGGGGTTGGGCAATATATAAATGACCCTTTGTAATCAATTCTTCAAAGTATCTATAAAATAAGGTTAAAAGTAATGTCCTAATATGAGCTCCATCCACATCAGCATCAGTCATGATAATAATTCTTCCGTATCTTAACTTGCTTATATCCATTTGATCACCGATTGCCGTCCCCAAAGCGATTATCAGAGCCTTTACTTCGTTGGAGGCAAGCATTCTATCCAATCTTGCTTTTTCAACATTCAATATCTTCCCGCGAAGAGGCAAAATTGCCTGAAAGTTCCTGTTGCGACCTTGCTTGGCACTATTATGAACAAAAACGCCACTTGCCAATGCAAAATTATGAGTTTGCGACACTTCTAAATCATAAACATCCATCTTTGTCTTCATAGGAATAACCGCTTTGACTTTATGATTATAATTTACAACCGCTTTTTCTAGTTTATTCTTGTCACCACCAAAAAATCTGTAACAAATTGTATCAATACTTATAATGCTTCGGTCGCCTCTTTGCTTTCTAATATTATTATACGCTTCTTTATTAATTTTTTGACTATCTTTATAAATCATAGAAAGCACTTCCAAGGCTTTTCTTAAATAAGTTTGATCATACGCTTTTTTTCTTTTCTCTCTGAATTCATCTGTCCACTGTTTCTTTGTCATCCCTGATCGCCATTTTCTTAAATCTCGGTCATTCCATTGTTCTTTAGCTATAGTAGAAAGATATCCTTTTTTATCCGGATTACTCTCAAAATATTCCCTAATTCGTTCTGACTGTTTTTTTCTATTAGAATCATCACCCCAATATAGCTTTTGTAACTTATTAAGAAGCTTATTATTTTTTTCTCGATATTCGGAATTATTATGATAGAACTCCAAAAACTTTTTCACCATATATTCTTTGTATTGTTGATTTCCCCACTGTTTTTTAGCTCGTTCGCTTAACATTTTTTTCATCCCTAAAGATGAAAAAACTTTTCTAATCCTTTCTCTAAACTCTGGCGTCTGATGTATTTTCCTGCATTTTTCCTTTGTTTCTTCTGTATGTAATGTGAGATGAGCAAGTTCTCTGTGATATTTTAAATGTTCGTCCTTTGCCATCCTTATTATATTATCGGGATTATTATTTAGCTTATTAAAATCGATGTGATGCTTATGAAATCCTTCGCTCTCTATATATGCCCCACTATCCAAATTGTACTTATCAGCTAAAAGATGGGTGAAAATCCACTTCATGTCTTTAGAATTAAGAACCATTTCATAACCATCAATTGTTATTCTCCCGCCAATTTCAGAATGTTTTCGATACAATGGCATTAAAGAATCATCGGACTTTAAATCAAAAGCTTTTTTGTAAATACCGCTCCTTAACATAAACTTATGATCAGGAGTGCAAATTATTTCCTCTCCATTATCTAGAATAATTTTAATAGCCTTAGCAGCTATTTTTGTTTTTCTTGGATTTTCTATTAATGCAATTCCAATATTGCCATCTTTTTGAATCGTATAGCAATAGCTTTTCTTTCCTTTTCTATATTCATTAACTAACTCTTTGAATGTAATATTTCTACCATCTGTAAGAGCAATTTTTGTGTCGCCCGAAAAACAGCCACCAGCAGAATCTCCTTCAACAATAAATAATTCAGATCTATCAGGATTCTTTTCTGAGCAATCAGCAAGCTTTCCCGGCAATGTAATTCCTTCTAAAATACCTTTTCTAATAACGCTGTCTCTTGCGGCACGAGCAGCCATCCTAGCTTTAGCGGCCAAAAATACTTTTTCCATTATTTTCTTGGCATCATCTGGATGTTCTTCCAAAAACTGCACAAATCCTTCACCCATAATAGATTCTACTACTGTTCTTACTTCCGGATTTCCTAATTTTGCCTTAGTCTGCCCCTCAAATTGAGGGTTTTTTAGCTTAACAGAAATAATAGCCGTTAAACCTTCGCGCGTATCTTCTCCCTGTAAAGTTGGATCGCTATTTTTTAAATATCCAAATTTTCTGGCATAATCATTCAAAACTCTGGTTAGCGATGCTCTAAACCCAGTCAAATGCATTCCGCCTTCTATTGTATGAATATTATTCGCATAAGTATAAATATTTTCATTAAAACGGTCTGTATATTGAAGCGCTATCTCGCAAGTAATATCATTAAGTTCTTTATCAATATAAAATATCGATTCATTAACCAAAGTTCGGTTTTTATTAAAATGTTTTATGTAAGATTGTATTCCGCCCTCAAAGTGAAACCCATAAGTTGCATTACTACGATAATCTTTAACTTTAACGGTAATTCCCTTAGTTAAGTACGCTTGCTGTCTGGCATAATCAAGTATTGTATCTAAGTTAAATGTAGTTGTTTCAAAAACATCTGGGTCAGGCTTAAAGCTAATCGTGGTTCCTGTATGGCTTGATTTTCCAACCGGCTTAACGTCCCCTTGAGGAACTCCTCTTTTGTATTGCTGGGCATAAATCTTCCCATCACGCATTACTCTAGCTTCAGTCCATTCTGATAAAGCATTAACAACCGAAACTCCAACTCCATGCAAACCCCCGGAAACTTTATATCCGCCGCCGCCGAATTTACCTCCGGCATGAAGAATGGTTAAAACTGTCTCAAGGGTAGATTTTTTAGTTTGGGGATGCTTTTCTACAGGAATTCCACGACCATTATCAGTTACCCTTATTTTATTGTCTTCTAAAATTTCTATTTGAATATCATCAGCAAAACCCGCCATCGCTTCGTCAACAGCATTATCAATAACCTCCCATACTAAATGATGGAGACCTGTAACGCCGGTTGAACCAATATACATCCCGGGTCTTTTACGAACTGGTTCTAATCCGGTTAAAACCTGGATGCTTTCGGCTCTATATTCTTGTGCAGCTGATTTTTGTTTAGTCATTTTTTTCCTCTTAAAATAAATCCGGCACTAATTTCACTAATTTTTGAAAATATTTAGATAGTCACTAATTTTTAATCTTAGTGCTGGATAAAAAGATTTAAGCTCTTTTTTAAATTATACAAAAAAATAACCTTAAATAAAAGTGTTATTGCTCTTATAAAAAATTACGCTCCTCTAAAAAATAAATCAATAAAGCCACCAAGGTTCTAACTTAGCGTATTTTAAACTTGTATCGGCATTACCGAAATAGCTGATATGAACGTTTTTAAGCACATCCTCAAAAATTGCCGGGGTCCAGCCGGTTTTTTTTTCGCTAGAACTTTTGTCTAACTTTAATTCCTCCCATCCATAAATAGATTTCCTCTTCAATATTAAGCTTAAAGAGTCATTTTTTGTATAGATTATCCAAGGTTTATTTTTATACCAAACCATTGCATCGTTAGACCAATCCTGATAATAATTCGTTTCCACAGTTTCTATATCCCAGGTTGACCCGTTATATTTGGCATATTTGATAACATTATTTGGATTATTATTGAAAGAATAAGCCACATGAGGAATGGGAGGATTTTGTGATGTATCAAGAACTAAATTTGTATATTCTTGCCAGTTTTGAATGCTCTCATTATCAATAGTTGAGGCTCCGAGCCATTGAGCGCCATCCCATTTCTTATAGCGGTATTGCATTGCTGTCCAATCGAAGTAAGAAATATGCGGATAATTGTTAGAGTCTAATGTAATGTCGGTATGATAAATATAATTACTGGTTTCAAGATAAGTCTTAGTAATATACCCGTTATTTTTATCGTAAACCAGGTATCTAACCCCGGGCCAAGCACCATAAATAATATGAACTCTTCCTAAACCATCCTTGACTACAGATTGATGAATGCAATCAACATCGCTAAGACCTGCTGCCGTTTTAACACTCTCAATATTCCATGAACCGTTGGCAGTATTTTTCCAAGCATGTTTTAAATTAAAATTCGATCTATCACAATAAAAGATATGCGGCAAGCCGTCTAATAAAACAATTTCCGACCACTGACCCACTTCAATTGCGCCAACATCTACCGGCTCTGTTATCCAATTGGTTCCATCCCATTTTGCATACCATAAATCCCAATCAGTAAAATTAATGTAACTTATATGGGGATATCCGTTAGAATCTATGGCAATATCCGAATCTCGTCCGAAATCTTTCCCCGCTTGCTGATGAACTTTCCAAAATTCAGCCATTTTTCTTTCATAATCTCGCCTTATGCCATTTTTTAGTCCCCTTCCTTTAAGCCACACCTCTTCTAAAATATCAGCAGTTTTAAAAAATCTGTCTATTAAAAAATAGGTATCGGATGTTTGATATACTACTTTCTGTTCAATACTCTTTCCTGCCTCAGTAATACCCAGTTCCCACCCTGATTCCATATTATAATAAGCAATTTGGGTATTCTCGATATTGAATAAGTTACGAAACATTTGAGACTCCTGCAAATAACTAAGGAGTTTCCAATATGCATATCAAAGCCTTGTGGTATAAGACTAATTTGCATAGCCTTAAAGCTATGCAAAGACTAGACAGATTAT
>Ga0210004_1002578_pt1 | contig 10287 bp, 10 predicted proteins | sample CryGey13umfilter_FD_185450 | JGI IMG/M metagenome (GOLD analysis project Ga0210004, IMG submission 185450) | Groundwater microbial communities from aquifer in Utah, USA - Crystal Geyser 4/8/14 3 um filter (SPAdes) (version 3) | ecosystem: Environmental > Aquatic > Deep subsurface > Groundwater...
CTTCCCAAGGAGTTGATGGCTTTAGCCAAATAGTCAAACCATTCCTTCTGGAGCGCAATCCTTCTTCTGGGGATGAGGGTAATGGGGGCAAACCTTAAGGTGAAGGGTTGCTCCGCTTGATCGCGAAAGGTGAGATTGAAGAGGACGGTATCTGTGCCATAATAATTATCTCGGGTGAGGAAGATCTTCTCCATTTTGGAGAGGGGAATTTCCAAATGGATTCTCTCACCCTCCTTTCCTTCTGGAGCTTCGAAGGTAAACTTGTCTGCTTCAACCCGCAACCGGCCCTTCCGTCTCGACCCTTTAACCGGAAGCCCACCGTAGTAGTAAGCGTTGCAAGATTTAGGTGTCATCATGATGAAATATAGCATGGAGGTCTTCCTTCAGCAATAGGAAGTGAATAAAATCAGCAATTCTCGGTGAGTTCACAAACTATTGAGATTCTTCGCTTCGCTCAGAATGACAACTGGGGACTTTCGTAATGTCATTCTGAAGGAGCCCTAGCGACTGAAGAATCTCGCTGTATTTTCACCGAGAATTGCTGGAATAAAATAGAGAAGGATTGAAGAATGAAAAAAGAAACTCAATTCGATTTTTCCAAAAAATTAAAAACAAAGAGGAAGGTTTTAGATCTCATCGATCAAAAATTATTAACCCTTCTCAATCACCGGCTTCGTATCGCCCTGGAAATAGGGAAAATTAAAAAAGAGATGGGGAAAAAGATTTACGATCCAAAAAGGGAAAAAGAAGTTTTAGAAAGGTTGAAACGAAAGGATAAAGGTCTTTTGAAAGAAGAAGATTTTAAAAAAATATTTACGACGATCATGAAGGTGTGCAGGAAGTCTCAACTTTAATTCTATCCAAAACTAAAATGGATGACCCTCAATCTTTTGTCATCACATCCCACTGATCAGACATGATAAGAAAGATAGCACAGGCTTAAAGATTGGACAAGAAATGTTAAGGCTATTTATTGAAGGGTGATCATTTGAAAGGCCTATTTAATCTGAGGAGGAAAAAGCCTTTGATAAGGGTAGCTACGATCTCCCGATTTCAAGGGACATTTTATTATGGTTCAATGAAGATCCCTCGGCTCTCAACGTTTCTTCAACCACCACTGATGAGAAGATGGACCTAATGCTTTTTGTCTGAGCAGATGATCGGCCAGAACAATAGCCACCATCGCTTCACAGACCGAGTTGATTCGGGGGATGGGTGAGACATCATGCCTTCCTTTGATTTTCAAAGCGACAGGTTTCATTGAAGAATCCACTGCCTTCTGTTCAAGATGAATCGAAGGGACAGGCTTGACAGCGACCCGAGCCAGAAGATCAGCCCCAGTGGATATTCCTCCTAAAATTCCTCCGGCATCATTCTTTTCGAATCCCTCTGGTCCCAAGGGGTCATTACATTGGGATCCGAGCATGCGGGCCACTCCAAATCCAGCTCCTATCTCCACGCCTCGCACCGAACCGATGCTCATCAAGGCCTTAGCGAGATCGGCTTCTAATTTATCGAATACCGGCTCTCCCAATCCCGCAGGACAGCCTCGTACCAGGATTTCCACAATACCTCCTAATGTATCCCCTCGTTCCTTCGTCTCCTCGATCTTTCTTTCCATCGCCGCAGCGGCTTTCCGATCTGGACAACGCAAAACATTTCTTTCGATTTCTTCATAATCTATCTTTTCTATTCGAATCCCCCCGAGCTCCACGGTGTAGGCTAAAACCTCCATCTTCTCTTTTTGTAGAATCTTCTTGGCCACTGCTCCTCCTGCTACCCTTCCAACCGTCTCCCTCGCTGAAGCCCTCCCTCCACCTCGATGATCACGGATGCCGTATTTTGCCTGGTAGGTAAGATCAGCCTGCCCAGGTCTAAAAATATCTCTGATTTCATCGTACGAAGTTGAATCCACATCTTCATTCCATATGATGATCGAAATGGATGAACCGAGGGTCTTCCCTTCAAAGACTCCAGAAAGAATTTCAATTCGGTCTCTTTCCTTTCGTGGGCTTGATCCGATAGATTGACCGGGCCGTCTTTTTTCCATCTCTTTCTGAATATCTTCTTCAGAAATCTCAATCTGGGGTGGACAACCATCGATCACCACTCCCAGGGCTTTTCCGTGGGATTCTCCCCATGTGGTGACTCGAAAGAGCGTCCCGAATGAATTTCCTCCCATCTTAAATCCTCCCTATCTTTTCTTTAAGGACGGTTAAAATATTTTCAACAACCGCTTCCACATCCAGAGCCGAAGTATCGAATTGAATCTTCGCGGCTTTATCATAAAAAGGATTTCGGTAAGCGATCATTTCATCTAATTCCTCTACAGCTCCTTTCCCTGTGAGGGTCGGTCTTGAGGCAAAGGTCCGAGGATCCTGATTCATTCTTTTTCGAAGCACTCCAGGATCTGCCATCAGCCAGATGATGAGACCATTTCTCTCCAAATTGACAATATTATCAGGATCGAGCACAGCTCCTCCGCCAAGGGCGATCACCAAATTGTCCTCCTTTGAGATTTCTTCAATCACCTTCTTTTCTATAGCCCGGAAATAGTCCCAGCCACGAGACGTCACGATATCACTGATCTGTCCCTCCTTAGATTCTATGAGATCATCCGTGTCCACAAACCGTCTCTGAAGTCGGTCAGCCAATCGTTTACCTACGACGGTTTTTCCGGCACATCGATATCCAATCAAGATGATATTCATAAAACATTGGAGAAGGGTTCAAGGGTTCATGGGTTCATGGGTTCGAGTGTAATATCTGCCTTGACCCCTATTTATAGAGCTTCTGAAGAGTCTCCCAGAATTCTGGAAACGACTTATCCACGCATCGTTTTCCTTTAATCTTTACTCCAGGAACGGCAAGGCCTGCGATTGCAAAACTCATAGCGAGACGGTGATCATTATACGTCTCGATCTCTGCCCCATGGGGTTTTCCTCCTTCAATCTCCAACCAATTCTCTCCTTCTTTTACTCGAATGCCCATCTTGCTCAGTTCCAAAGCCAATGCATGAATGCGGTCTGATTCTTTAAAACGGAGGTGTCCGATATTCTGAATCACAGTCTTCCCCCTGGCAAAGGCAGCAGTGACTGTTAGAGTCGGGACGAGATCAGGCATTTCGTTCATATCCATCTCAATCCCATGAAGTTCTCCCCCCAGGACTTCTACCCAGTCTTTCCCTCGGGTCACACGGCAACCCATTCTTTTCAGTATCTTTAAAAATCCTATATCTCCTTGGAGTGTAACTGGATTGAGATTCTTAACTTTTACTCTCCCCCTGCAAACCGCTGCTGCCGAAAAAAAATAGGAGGCGCTTGAAGCATCCCCTTCAATCCGATATTTTTGTGGAAGATAGCGTTGTCCTGCCTTAACGAAAAAGGAACGGAACCTCTGGCTTTTTATCTCCACACCAAAGGCGGACATCACATCCTGAGTGATGTCAACATAGGGTTTGGAAGCTAAAGGACCGGTCACCTCTATGCTTACATCTTTCAGAGCATAGGGGGCCACCATTAGGAGGCTGGAAAGGAATTGGCTGCTTTCTTCGCCCTTGATCCTCACTGTACCTCCTTTAAGTCCCTGAGATTCTACAATCACTGGCGGACAATCATCTCCTTTTTGGGAATAGGCTTTAACCCCCAGCTCTCCCAAACCATTCAGCAGCTCGCCAATGGCCCGCTTTCTCATCCGTTCACTCCCGTCCAAGAGAGTGACTCCATTCTTGAGGGCAGCCAGGGCTGTGAGAAATCTCATGGAGCTCCCTGAATTGCTCACATCGATTCTTTCATCCGTTGTTTTAAACTTTCCTCCTTTCCCCTGGACACGAACCTGATCGCTTTCCCAAAAGATCGGAATTCCAAATTTTATCAGCGCCTGAACTGTTTGCTCGGTATCTTCACATCGAAGTCCATGGATTAAAACAGATTCGCCATCGGCTAATGAAGAAAGGATAAGAGCCCGGTGGGTATAGCTTTTTGATCCAGGGATAGTCACCACTCCATCACAATGACCAAGAGGCTTTATCTCAATCATCTTCTTTTCTTCTGCTCACGTCATCTTGGAAAAATTTCGAACCTTGTAAAGATCATTTCTCATTTGTTTGAGATCTGGCCTCCTCCCTGTCCAGATCTCAAATTGGGCCGCACCCTGCCGAACAAGCATCTCCAACCCATTGATCGTGAGACATCCCTTCTCTTTAGCCTCACGGAGGAGTTTCGTCTGCAAGGGCTCGTAGACAATGTCCATGACCATCATCCCCTGTTTCAACAACCTTTTTGGAACAGGAGTTTTTTTGTTTCGTGGAAACATTCCGACAGAGGTCGCATTGATCATGACATCGGCCTCAAGTTCTCCTGCCTTCATTTTGACGAGAGAGGACATGGGTATGAAATGACAATTCAGCTCCCTGCCCAAGGCTTCACCCCGATCTCGCGAGCGATTGGCAATGATCAATTGACAGTCTCTTTCCATTAGACCAAAACCGATGGCCCGGGCAGCCCCGCCTGCCCCAAGAAGGACGACCCTCTTTCCTCTCAAACTCATCTTCTCTTCCAATGCCTCCAACGCCCCATCGCAATCCGTGTTGTAACCGATGAGCCTTCCCCCTCGATGGACAATCGTGTTAACGGCTCCAATCTTTTTTGCCAGCTTCTCGACCTTATCAAGAAAAGGAATCACTTTGGTCTTAAATGGATGGGTGACGCTTACTCCCCTCACCCCGAGTTCCCTGATCCCTCTTAAAGCTTCTTCAAGGTTCTTTACTTCAAAAGCCAGATAAACAGCATTCCAACCCAGCCTTTTAAAAGCTCCATTGTGAATCATGGGACTCAAGCTGTGTCGGATCGGATTTCCGATAATTCCGTAAAGCTCCGTCCGTCCATTAATCATCTTAATTTCTTCCAGATATCTTTAATCTCTTGAACAGTCAGTTGCCCTGGAGCAGAGGTCCTGTTCTGATTGAGCGAAGCGTATGTCCAGACCGCTCCCAAGAAGGGAGAAAAGATACGACTGATCTTTCCCTTCTCTCCCATACAGAAGGCAACGATCTTCTGCTTTCTTTGAAGTCTCGATTTCCTTCCGTCTTTATGGATATCTTATAAAAGAAAAACACCATAAATTCAATTGAGAAACTTATGGCCTAAGCTCTTTAGCCAAAGAAGAGACGAAATCACCCACTGCCGAGATTAAATTCGGATGGCCAATGTTCTCGTCAACGATCTTTACAATTGCACTCCCTACAATGACCCCGTCAGCAAATCGACTGACTATTTTAGCCTGCTCTGGATTGGAGATACCGAAGCCAACGACCACTGGCTTTTTACTATTTTCTTTGACTCGCTTGACAGACAACTCCAGATCGTCCGGCAGTTTCTCCCTTATTCCAGTCAAACCCGTGAAAGAGGCATGATAGATGAACCCGCGGCTGTATCTGTCCACCAATCTGATCCGTTCAATTGAGCTGGTTGGATTGACAAGAAAGATGGTATCTAAATCCATTCTTCGAGCTCCATCAATCCATGACATTGCTTCTTCAGGCGCAAGATCCGGTACGATCACACCATCAACCCCACTCTCTTTGCAATCTTTTGCGAAAACTTGTAAGCCATAATGAAGAATGGGGTGGAGATAGGTCATTAGGATAATCGGCAGGCCAACCCTCTTTAATCTTTTTGTCAGGCTGAATATGTCTCTAAGACTATCTCCTTTCATCAAGGCTCGATGCGACGCTGCCCTGATGATCGGCCCATCTGCCAGTGGATCAGAAAAAGGAACACCTAACTCGATCATATCTGCCCCGCTCTCTTTCATTTTAAGGATTAAAGCCTCTGTCGTTTCGAGGTCAGGGTCTCCGGCAACGATGAAAGGGATGAGTGCGCTCTGACCCTTCTTCCTTAATCTTTTAAATGTCAAATCGATCCTGCTCATAAAGGAACTCTATTGCCGTAAAATGGGTCATTTTCATCTGAAAATACCTTGATGGTGGATAAACCCCAATTTCCACTGTTAATGGCCCTATTGGTCTCGTGAAGGATCGCAATAATCTCTTTTATCTTTTCCGGATCCTTCTTTCCTGGAGAGATTTCAACCCCGCTATTGATGTCCACTGCCTGAGGTCTGACGGTCTCTATGGCTTCCCTGACATTCTCTTTATTTAAGCCTCCGGCAAGGATCAGGGGATGCGTCTCTTTTACCTTTTTAGCCAAACTCCCGTCCGAATCCTTCCCTGTACCTCCGTAGTGTCCGGGTTCGCTTGCATCCACCAGAATAGCCCTTACAGAATAATCCTTTAATTTTTGAATATCTTCTTCTGTCCGAAGGGAAACAGCCTTAATCAGAGAAGATATCCGGAATTGATCACAGTAATCAGGTGATTCATCCCCATGGAGTTGAATCAGATTGAGACCGCAAAACTTAGCGATCTCCTTGACCTCTTGTATTTCGTGATTGACAAAGACCCCTACTCTAATAATATCATAGGGAAGTTTTTCAATAATTTCTTTCGCCCTTTCCGGCGCCACATACCTTTGACTCTTCGGATAAAAAATAAACCCAAGGGCATCGGCCCCGTATTTGATGGCAACATAGGCATCGTTAATATTCGTGATCCCGCAAATTTTAACTTCTACCATACGGTTCTCCGGTTTGAGCGCCAGCATCCACCAGTTCCCTTGTTTTACCCGCCATATCCTTGCTCTCCATGATTGAGGTTCCCACGAGAACTGCCTGAATACTGCTTCTTCTCAATAATTGGATATCCTCTTTATCAAAGATGCCGCTTTCGCTGATGATGATACACTTCTTCGGAACCAGAGGGACTAAATCGAGCGTGCTATGGAGATTGACTTCGAAGGTTTCGAGGTTTCGGTTGTTGATTCCGATGATTTCTGCTCCGCAATCAACGGCCTTTTCAAGATCATGACAATCATGGACCTCAGTCAGTGGAGTCAGCCCCAATTCCTTACAGAGAACGATTAATTCTTTTAACTGTTCTTTTGATAAAATACGGGCGATCAGGAGAACGGCGTCAGCGCCATACGAAAGCGACTCCCTCACCTGGATCTCATCTATGATAAAGTCTTTCCGCAATATAGGCAGAGAGATAGCTTTCTTAAGACGCGGAAGATCATCCAGGTTCCCTCCAAAAAATCGATTATCGGTAAGAAGGGAGACCGCTGCTGCCCCAGCTTCTTCATAAATTCGACAAATAATACACGGGTCCATTTTTTCACGGATAACACCCACGGAAGGAGAAGCGAACTTTATCTCGGCAATTAGACCGATTCTCCCCGGCATAGAGATAGCAGTCTTAAAATCACGGATTGGAGGCAGGTCATTCTTTCTACCGGGAAACAACCCTCTTTCCCTCAGGTTTTCGACTTCTTTCAGTTTATAGTCCAGTATCTCCTTCATTCGATTGTGCACCAGGCCCCCCTTATAGCTCCGTCCGGACAAAAGGTTTACATTCTTGTGTGAAGGCCACAAGCTGTTTGAGTTTTTCCTTGGCTTGACCAGAATCGATGGAGGTTTTTGCCCGCTCGATACCCTCTTTGAAGTCGCCATCCAGACCGACGGCCATAAATGCCGCAGCCGCATTGAGTAGGACGATGTCTCTTTTTGGACCTTGTTGGCCATTTAAGATCTCACGGATAATTCGGGCATTCTCGTGCGCATTTCCTCCTTTTATGGTCTCGGGGGCTGCCCTTTGGAATCCGACCTCTTCGGGTGTTAAATCAAAGGTCCTTACCTCGCCATTCTTTAGATGAGAAATCAGGGTAGGGCCGCAAATGCTTATCTCGTCTAATGTCCCCTCCCCACAAACTACAAATGCTTCTCTCGTCCCAAGTCTTTTAAGGACATGGGCGATTTTTTCTGTTAGAGTTAGGTCATAAACCCCTAACACCTGTGCAGAAGCTCCTGCCGGGTTAGTCAACGGGCCAAGAAGGTTAAAAATGGTGCGAATCCCTATCTCCTGGCGTGGACCTGCAGCGTATCTCATGGCCCCGTGAAAAATGGGGGCGTAAAGAAATCCTATACCCACTTCCTTAATACATCTCTCCACATCAGACCTGGTAATATCTAACTTTACTCCTAAATTTTCAATCACATCTGCGCTTCCGCATAGGCTGGAAACCGCACGGTTGCCGTGTTTCGCCACATTCACTCCGGCTCCTGCGGCCACGAGTGCGGACGCAGTGGAGACATTGAATGTATTAGTCCCGTCCCCTCCAGTGCCGCAGGTATCGAGTATGGTTTCGTCTTCTATATTGATCTCATCCCGATCAAAATTCACCAGATGATTTTTCAGGCAGATTTTGATAGCTTTTGCCCTCATTGCCCTGGCCGCACCGGTAATTTCATCCACTGTTTCCCCCTTCATCCTGAGGGCGGTAACGAACGAACCAATCTGAGCAGGTGTGGCTGTCCCGGACATAATTTCATCCATTGTTTTTTCCATCTCAACCTCTGTCAGATTATTCCCCCTGACAACCTTCGCAATGGCCTCTTTGATCATGATTTTGTTCCTCCTTTCGTTCCTTGGTAATGTTTTATTTGGTACTCGGATTGAGTTAAATTAAGCTTACTCATATCCATCAAACCATTTTTTCCTTATGGTACATCCTGAATAGCTCCCGGGATATAATCATCTTTTGAATATTAGAGGTTCCTTCCAAATATTCCATGCCTCGGGCGTCAGCACTTAATTGGTTGATCAACTCATTTCTGAAGTAACCTTTTCCACCCATTAATATCTGTGCCTTGGCAGCCACATCCATAACCACCTGGGAGGCAAATAGCTTCGCTTGAGAAGAGCTCACCCTATAGTATGGGGTACTAAATTGTCTCAGGGCGTGGAGGCATAATCCCCTGGCAGCATTGATTCGGGTGAACATATCTGAGATCTGAAAACTGATGTCCTGGCTGCTGGTCAAAGGATGGTCAAATTGTCTTCTCTGATGGGCAAAATGATAGATTTCACGAAAAATCCGGTAAGCCAATCCGCAACAAATGCCTGCAATATGAATTCTTCCTCTATCGATGACATCGAGCGTCAAGATCAGACCCATTCCTTCATTTCCCACCAGGTTCTTAGTAGGGACCGGAGAATCTCTAAAAATGAGCTGTCCTGTCGGTAATATTTTCAACCCATCTTTTTCAGGTAATCCTTTTATGGTTAGGCCTGGCAGATTATTCTCTACAATAAATACGCTCAAGGAACGAGGCCCCTGGATCCCTTTTGTGTTGGCGAGAATGGCATAAATGATAGCCAAACCACTGTTGGAGATAAAAATTTTCTGTCCATTAAACAGATAATGATAACCAAGTCTTTCTGCCCTCAAGCCAACTGCGCTTGCATCCGATCCCGCCTTTTCTTCCGTTATAGCGATGGCTCCAAAATCCCCTTCTGCCATCTTAGGGAGATACTCTTCTTTTTGTTGTCCGGTTCCGCTGAGCATAATATCGATAGCGCGTCCATGGGACACAAAAATGATGCCCAAACCTGGAGAGGCGTAACCAAGTAGTTCCATCATAAAGTAGATCTCTTGCTCAGATGTTTTTTCTCCTCCATATTCAGGGGGGACGAAGAGTTTAAAAAAATGCGCCTCTTTCAAAGCAGAGATGATCTGATCCCACTCCTTTGGGAAGACAGCCCTATTGTTCTCGATCCTTGTCTCCAGAAAAGAATAGGTGGGAATGATCAGGTCTTTAAGGATGGCAATAAAGTTATCTACATATCTTCTCTCCCTCCAGCCAGGATGAAATGAATCAAGAATATTCACCAGGTTATCCATAACTTCAGCCTCCTTTACCCCGTTAGAAAGCCCTGCTGCTTGCCCCGTTAGAAATTTTCCATTATTAATAAAGAGTCCCCTTTAGTAACCTCTTTCTAACGGGGTTTACAGAAGAATAGAATGAATGAAATTTTTAATAATAAGGCTCCCGAAAGGCGTCAAAATCGATTCCGGATGGAATTGCACCCCTTCCACCTTATGTTTCCGGTGTCTCAACCCCATAATCTCTCCTTCCTCTGTCCATGCGCTGATTTCAAGACATTCCGGCAGCGCCCTTCTATCTACAATAAGGGAGTGGTAACGAATTGCCTCAAAGGGATTGGGCAAACCACGATAAATGGTTTGACCATCATGAAAGATGAGGGATGTTTTGCCATGTCTGATCCGTTCGGCCCTGACCACCTCACCACCAAAGGCGTATCCAATGGCCTGATGTCCCAAGCAGACTCCCATGATGGGGATGATTTGATAAAACTGCCTGATCACCTCA